>UOFD01000082.1_pt1 | contig 35991 bp, 39 predicted proteins | sample 1990101 | NCBI WGS metagenome assembly UOFD01 (sample SAMEA4728526, study PRJEB27164) | hydrothermal vent metagenome | biome: marine basaltic hydrothermal vent biome; feature: marine hydrothermal vent; material: mineral | place: Pacific Ocean | collected 2011-06-14/2011-07-23 | depth 1741 m | reverse complement strand
TCCGTTTCGTTTTTTGCTGCCAATTCAAATCTAGTTACCAGTCTCATTTTTATCTCCTATTTGTGGAGGTCGCGTTTATTCACGACCTTTGTTAAAGCCGCTTGTGCGCTGGAAAAATGGACTGCACCTTTGGTCGAAATATATGGAGAAGCGTTGGAATTCCACGCTTGCAGTTCTAATAAATTCGAGTGCTTAAATAGAGCCTCCTCAAAAAGTAAAATACCTAATAAAAACAACAAGATAGCCTTAAGAGTAAGAGAGGCTGAATAACTTAAATTGTTGGCTCACTTGAAAAAATGAAGGCATATGCGCACCGGCTTCCTGCCTCTTTGCGCTATACCGCCCATCCATGGGCATATGCGCACCGCCATCCTTGGCTCTTTGCGCTATACGGCCCATCCATGGACGTAAAAAAACCCCAGCTAAAAGCTGGGGTTTTGGGTCCTTGCTTGGTGATGAGCCTCGCGCTATAGCTGTTCCGTTAATTTCAAATCCGTAGAAAATTATTTCAATCCGTGTAGACTAAAGCTTCCCTAATCCTTATCCCTGTAAAATTATTTGTAATCCGTAAGCTATCTATATCCTTATGTCCATGAATGGCTCTTTCCCTTTGTCCATGCTGAGTATTATGGCTGTGTTGTCGGTTTTCTGCTATCAGTCATCGAAGGAAGCGTGCGTAGGAAAATCCTTACAAGAGCCTTTAGTATTTCTTTTGTTCGCTGCAAAAAACATACAAGCACGAGTAGTTTTTGCATGATTGCCTTGCTGCAACGAGTAACATCCGCATCGGTGACAGTTGATGGAAAAATTATTGCCAGTATCGAGCAGGGTTTACTGGTATTGCTGGGCGTTGAAAAAAAAGATGCGTTGGATAATGTTGAGCGGTTGGCTGAAAAAATATTGAAATATCGTGTGTTTGCCGATGCAGATGATAAAATGAATCTTAGTGTGTTAGATATTAAAGGCTCGGTATTGATGGTGCCGCAGTTCACGTTGGTGGCAGATACGCAAAAAGGCCTGCGGCCCAGTTTCTCTCACGCAGCTAGTCCAGAAAAAGGATTTGCGATGTTTAACCAACTTATTGATATAATGCGGGTAAAAGGTGAATCGCTGGAACAGGGCTTGCTGTCTAACTGGTTGCAGACGGGGCAATTTGGCGCTGACATGGCGGTGCAGTTGTTAAATGATGGACCAGTGACATTCACTATAAAAATTTAATTTAGAAAAATAATTCGGCGGAGAAAAAATGACGCAACGTCAGGCAAGTGTTGAACGCAACACATTAGAAACCCAGATACAGGTAAAAGTAAATCTGGATGGTACCGGTGAATGTAATCTTGGAACAGGCGTGCCGTTTCTTGAGCACATGCTCGACCAGGTTGCGCGCCACGGGTTAATTGACCTTGAGATAAAAGCAAAGGGCGATTTGCATATCGACGCACATCACACTGTTGAAGACATCGGCATCGCTTTAGGGCAGGCAGTCGCGCAGGCGATTGGCGATAAAAAAGGCATCGTGCGATACGGTCACGCTTACGTGCCGTTAGATGAAGCATTGACGCGCGTGGTGATTGATTTTTCTGGTCGTCCCGGTCTGGAATACAATGTGAAATTTGAGCGCTCAAGTATTGGTGAGTTTGATGTTGATCTGTTCCACGAATTTTTTCAGGGATTCATTAATCACGCCAATGTAACCTTGCACATCGATAACATCAGCGGCGACAACGCGCACCATATTGCCGAAACAATTTTCAAAGCATTTGGTCGAGCAGTGCGCATGGCACTGACTGCTGACCCGCGTATGCAAGGCGTAATGCCCAGCACCAAAGGAAGTCTTTAGTTGTTAGTTTTCATGACTATTCACTTAACTAAGTTTGCTTTATGAGCTCAGTTACAGCCGTTGTAGATTACGGCATGGGTAATTTACGCTCGGTTTCAAAAGCACTGGAACATGTTGCAACTGATAAACAAAAAATTATAATCAGCTCAGATGCCGATGAAATTGCAAATGCTGAGCGTATAGTGTTCCCGGGGCAGGGCGCAGCGCGTGACTGCATGAAACATTTAAAAGATCGAAAGCTGACGGATGTTGTGTTGCAAGCTGCACATGAAAAACCCTTTTTAGGCATCTGCATGGGCATGCAAGTATTGATGGCGCACAGCGAAGAAAATCAGGGCGTTGCATGCATGAACATGTATGCCGGTGATGTGTTGGCATTTGCAGATAAATCGATACAGCCGCAGATGCAGTCTCAGTCACCGTCGCTAAAAATTCCGCACATGGGCTGGAATAAAGTTGCACATAAACAGGCGCATCCGCTGTGGCAAAACATACAGGACGGCAGTCGGTTTTATTTTGTACACAGCTATTATGTGAAACCGGAAGAAGATGTATTGATTGCTGGTTCGACCGAATACGGTATCGAATTTACTTCTGCTATTGCTAGAGATAATGTTTTTGCCACACAGTTTCACCCGGAAAAAAGTGCGCACGATGGTTTACAATTACTGAAGAATTTTTGTCGCTGGCAAGGTCGCCTTTAAATTTATCGAGATCAAATACCACGAGATTAAATACCAATGTTATTAATACCCGCAATTGATTTAAAAGATGGACAATGTGTGCGCCTGCGCCAGGGCGACATGAATGAAAGCACGGTGTTTTCCGATGATCCGGTAGCAATGGCAGGGCAATGGGTCGAAGCTGGTGCGCGCCGTTTGCACATTGTTGATCTCGATGGCGCGTTTGCGGGCAAGCCTAAAAATGCCGATGTGATTCACGATATCGCTTCAACCTATCCCGATTTAAAAATACAACTTGGTGGCGGCATTCGTGATGAAGATACCATTGCCGGTTATCTTGATGCTGGCGTGAACTACTTAATCGTGGGCACCAAAGCCGTGAACGAGCCACATTTTATCGCCGAAATTTGCGCGGAATTCCCAACACATATTATTGTTGGGCTGGATGCAAAAAACGGTAAAGTCGCGATTGATGGCTGGTCGAAATTATCCAAACACGATGTTATCGACATGGCAAAACGTTTTCAGGACGATGGCGTGGAAGCCATCGTGTACACCGATATTTCGCGCGACGGTATGATGCAGGGCGTGAACATCGAAGCGACAGTAGCAATGGCGCAAGCGATTAATATTCCAGTGATTGCTTCAGGCGGCATCACTTCGATGGACGATGTGAAAGCATTAAGCGCGGTTGCTGATGAAGGCATTATGGGTGCGATAACCGGTCGTGCAATTTATGAAGGCACGATTGATTTAAAACAGGCGCAGGCGTGGCTTGATCAGCAGTAGATTCAAGTTGTGAATAATTATGGTGCTAGAATTATGGCGCTAGAAATATGGAACTAGAAATATGGAACTAGAAATATGGCACTAGCAAAAAGAATAATTCCCTGTCTCGATGTTGATAACGGTCGCGTGGTTAAAGGCGTGCAGTTTGTTGATATTCGAGATGCTGGCGATCCGGTTGAAGTTGCGCGACGTTACGACGCAGAAGGTGCGGATGAAATTACATTTTTAGACATCACTGCTAGCTCCGATGATCGCAAAACTATTGTGCATGTGGTCGAAGAAGTCGCCAATGAAGTTTTTATTCCGCTTACCGTTGGCGGCGGTATTCGCACATTAGATGATGTTCGCAGAATGTTAAATGCGGGCGCGGATAAAGTGGCAATTAATACCGCTGCCGTATTCAACCCAGAATTTGTACGCGAAGCGTCAACTTCTGTTGGTTCGCAATGCATAGTTGTTGCCATTGATGCAAAAAAAGTCAGCAAAGATGATGAGGCAGAACATTGGGAAATTTTTACTCATGGTGGCAGAAAACCTACTGGGTTAGATGCAATTGAATGGGCAGTCAAAATGGTTGAATACGGTGCCGGCGAAATTCTACTCACCAGCATGGATAGAGATGGTACCAAAGTGGGTTTTGATTTAGCGCTAACGCGTGCAATTTCAGAAGCTGTTTCTGTGCCGGTAATTGCCTCCGGTGGCGTTGGCAATCTCGAACATTTAGCCGAAGGTGTTAGCGAAGGTAAAGCTGATGCAGTGCTGGCAGCCAGTATTTTTCACTTTGCGGAATATACTATTCACGAAGCCAAGCAACACATGGCGAACCGTGGCATAGAAATGCGGCTTTAGCGAATGAATTGGTTAGATGAAATTCGGTTTGACGCACAAGGTTTAATTCCTGCTATTGCACAGGATGCCAGTAGTGGAAAAATATTAATGATGGCGTGGATGAATCGCGAATCATTGCAGTTGACCGCCGAGAAAAAACAGGCAGTGTACTGGTCGCGCTCTCGAAAAAAACTCTGGCACAAAGGTGAAGAATCGGGACATATTCAAAAAGTTGTTGATATTCGTTTTGATTGTGATGAAGATGTTATTTTATTAAAAGTGGAGCAACACGGTGGCATTGCTTGCCATACTGGGCGTGAGAGTTGTTTTTATCGTCAGTTACAGGGCGATAAGTGGGTAGAAGTTGAATCGGTAATTAAAGATCCAGAGAAAATTTATTCGAAATAGGTCGCTTCAAAATCATGACGGCTACTGATATTGCTCGCAGAAGTCGCCGTGAATGCATCCATGCAGGCTCAACTGAAACATCCTTGTTTCAGATTCTTCTGCAAGCAATATCAGTAGCCGTCACTCCGTGCTTATTTATGGATAAAGTTATAAAATAGTGGGTTTATTATGAATAACAATGAGATACTGGCACAATTGACTGAAATACTGGAGCAGCGAAAAAATGCTGAAGCCGATTCGTCCTACGTTGCAAGTCTGTATAATAAGGGTTTAGATGCCATTCTGAAAAAAGTGGGCGAAGAAGCCACGGAAACAGTGATGGCAGCAAAAGATGCTGCCAGTGGCGGCGATAAAGACAAACTGGTCTATGAAGTGGCTGATCTCTGGTTTCATACTATGATACTGCTGGCAGACCAAGATTTATCGGCTGATGATGTATTAACCGAGCTGGCACGCAGATTTGGTGTGTCAGGTCACGAAGAGAAAGCGGCCAGAAAATAAAACACAAACGTCATTGTGAGATACGAAGCAATCTCCTGATGATGACACAGATGCCTGGGTAAATTGCTTCGTACCTCGTCAAGGCGAGGTCGGCTAGATAAGCAGCTATCTGAAAGATAAGCTGAATGTCGATTTAAGATAAAGAGATAAGAGAGTAAACATTATGGGTATTAGTATTTGGCAATTATTGATTTTACTGGCCGTTGTTATTTTGATTTTTGGTACCAAAAAATTAAAAAATGTGGGTGGCGATTTAGGTTCTGCTATTAAAGGTTTTAAGTCTGCAGTAAAAGAAGGTGACGTTGCAAAAGACGAAGCGACGCAAAAAGTAGAGCAAGCAGAAGAGGGTTCTGCAAACACTGAGTCTGTAAGTACTGAGTCTGCAAGCACTGAATCTGTAAAAAAAGAAGATAAGGTATAACTTCAGCCGTTCCCTTAATTCTTGATTAAGGTTTTTACGCGCGCTGTTTATTGCATTGTTGAATCATGTTTGACATTGGTCTTTGGGAAATTCTGCTTATTTTAGTATTAGCTCTGGTCGTTATTGGCCCTGAGCGATTGCCCTCGGCTGCGCGGCAGGCAGGTTTGTTTATCGGGAAAGCCCGGCGATATGTTGAAGGTGTGCGTAGTGAAGTTGAGTCAGAACTTGATATTGGCGAGTTTAAACGCATGCTGCATAATCAGGAAGTGCAAATCAACGAGCTGCAGCAGCAACTAAAGTCGGGTGTTGATGATGTGAAAGCAGATATGCCGAGCAGTAATATTATGGCCGACAGTCCTTTGCCTGATAGTCACAATCCCGACGATGTTATGCCGGAACCTTATAAAGCTAGTACATCACGTCCAATCAAAAATGAAACGGCTGACGCAGACACTACGCCTTCAATCGAAAATGAAAAATCATAACTGCTAATAATATTATGGCAGAGAAAAATAATAAGCAAACATCGGACGAACAAACTCCCGGCGCACAACAAAAAGAACAAAGCTTGATGGATCATCTGGTCGAATTACGTGACCGTTTGTTACACATGGTCTTAGCGATTCTTATCGTATTCATTTCATTGTTTGCATTTTCAGAAGATATTTTTAGCATTGCTGCCGAGCCGTTACTTAATTTAATGCCGGAAGGCACATCAATGATTGCAACCGGCGTTACCTCGCCATTTTTAGTGCCATTTAAATTGGTGCTGCTGTTATCTGTGTTATTCACCATTCCTTATTTGTTGCATCAAATGTGGGCGTTTATCGCGCCAGGTTTGTACCGTCACGAAAAACGCATGGCAACACCAATACTTATTTCCAGTGTGTTGCTTTTTTATTGCGGCATTGCGTTTGCTTATTTTGTTATCTTTCCAATTTTGTTTGGATTTTTTATTGGCATTGCACCGGAAGGTGTTGCAGTGATGACCGACATTGGTCAGTACCTCGATTTTATTATTGCGATTTTTCTTGCGTTCGGCATTGCTTTTGAAGTACCTGTTGCGACTTTTTTATTAATTGCGGCAGGTGTTACTTCCGCAGATAAACTGGCAAACAAACGTCCCTTTATTATTATCGGCGCATTTGTGATTGGCATGTTGCTAACGCCGCCAGATGTCATCTCGCAATCATTGCTTGCCATACCTATTTGGTTGTTATTTGAATTAGGCTTGCTGGCATCGCGAATTTTTCTGAAAGAAAAAATCGCAGATAGTGAAGAAGAAAACGTCATTATGGAAAATGAAGATTTTACTTTAATTGAAGAAACCGCTGTTGCAAAAAGTGGTGATATTCCACCGGATGATCATGACGAAGAAGGTAACCCACTGAATGATGAAACGTTAGATGACGATGAAATGGAAAAACTGTTTGATGAAGCTGAATCGGAAGAGGAAGAAAATAATCGTGAAGACGATGACGCTTCAGACAATGAGTCTAAGGAAAATATATCGGAAGAAAACAAACCCGATAAGAAATAAGTCTGATAATTAACCGGCTCATGCTTATCTGCGGATAGTTTAGACTCGTGAAAATTCTCTCAGTAGTGTAAAATCAGCATCCTAAAATACAATCATATAATCACTTAAAAAGAGAAAGGGCAGAGAGCTCTTATGGTCGATAGAAGCGTTCCTCGAAAACCCACCCTGCTAATCATATTGGATGGTTTTGGTGTCAATCCAAGCCGGATAAACAACGCGGTGCAAGAAGCAAATACGCCGCGTTTAGACGAATATTTTTCAAGAAACCCTCACACTACATTAGATGCTTGCGGCAGTTCCGTTGGTTTACCCGATGGACAAATGGGTAATTCTGAAGTTGGTCACATGACGCTGGGCAGTGGTTCAGTTATCAAACAAGATTTAGTACGCATCAATGACGAAATTGAAAGCGGTGAATTTTTTAATAACGCGGCACTGCTTGCAGCGGTTGAAGATGCAGCTAACAATCAGCGTCCTTTGCATCTTGTTGGGTTGACATCAAATGGCGGTGTGCATAGTCATATCAATCATTTAAAAGCATTAATCAAACTTTGTGCAGATCACAAAGTTAAACCGGTTGTGCACATGACAACCGATGGTCGTGATACCGCACAAATGTCTGCACTAACATTTCTTAGCGAAATTGAAAGTTTGTTAGAAGACGCTAACGGCAGTATCGCAACTGTGTGTGGACGTTATTATTCGATGGATAGAGATAACCGTTGGGATCGCACCGAGCTAGCGTGGCAAGCAATGGTAAATGGCGAAGGGCTTCATGCAGAAAATGCGCGTTACGCAATTGAAGCCGCTTATGCACATGAAGAAACCGATGAATTTATTAAGCCCAAAGTTTTAGACGGCGCTGAATTAATTCAGTCTGGCGATAATGTTATTTTCTTTAATTTTCGTAACGATCGCTCGCGTCAATTAACAGCCGTATTAAGTCAGGATCATTTTGATGATTTTGATACCGGCGATTTTGAAGGTGCGCTAGTCACCTGTTTAACAGAATATGACCCTGAATTTTTGTTGCCTATCGGTTATGCGCCAGAACGACCACAGGCAACAGTTGCATCAGTGGTCAGTCGCGCTGGTTACAAACAAATGCACTGTGCTGAAACAGAAAAGTATGCGCACGTTACTTACTTTTTTAACGGTGGCAAAAAAATCCCTTTTGCTGGCGAAGATCACGTTATGGTTAATTCGCCGGACGTTGCGACTTACGATTTGAAACCAGAGATGAGTGCAGCAGGTGTTGCCGATAAAGTTATCGAAGGTTTAGAGTCAGGCGGTTATGGTTTTATTATGGTTAATTTTGCCAACGGTGATATGGTTGGTCATACCGCTGTTCGCGAAGCCGTTATAAAAGCAGTTGAAGCACTAGACAAAGAAGTTGGTCGCGTATTGGATGCAGCAAAAGAAGTTGGATTCTCAGTGATACTCACTGCTGACCACGGCAATTGCGATGAAATGGTAGACCCAGTTACGCAAGAACCGCACACGCAACACACATTGTATCCCGTGCCATGTTTAGTGATTGATGAAACAAATTGGCACTTGCGTCCAGGTTGTGATTTAAGCGCGGTTGCACCTACAGTGTTGCAATTAATGGGTTTGCAGCAACCGCCTTCGATGACGGGAAAATCATTACTGTTATGTGAGTATTAAAAAATACTGCATCAGTAAGTAATATTCAGTAAGGCACACCCGTGCCGCCAAGCCCGCAATAACCATTCGAATTTTTCGCTAAGTACTGTTGATGATAATCTTCTGCGTAATAAAATTCTGTGCTGGTTAAAATTTCTGTAGTGATTTTATTGTGATTGTTTTTTGTTAGTACCTGCTGATAAATATCCCGAGTAGTCTCAGCGATTTTTTTCTGTTTTTCATCAAACACATAAATGCCTGAGCGGTATTGTGTGCCGCGATCATTTCCTTGCCGCATGCCTTGTGTCGGATTATGAGCTTCCCAAAAAATTTTCAATAATTGTTCATCACTAATTTTTTTTGGATCATAAACAACTAATACAACTTCATTATGTCCCGTGCCACCACTACACACTTCTTGATAAGTGGGGTTCGGTGTGAAACCTGCAGCATAACCAACAGCTGTTGTGTAAACGCCATCGAGTTGCCAGAATTTTTTTTCTGCTCCCCAAAAACAACCCAAGCCAAAAATAATTTGCTGCAGCGCCTGGTTAAAAGGTGGTTGTAAAGTATTACCATTTACGAAATGTTTTTCGGGCACAGGCATACGTATCTCGCGTCCGGGCAGTGCTTGTTCTTTTGTTGCTAAATTTTCAGAGTTCATTTTTTTCAGTTTACTTTCTTGGCCTGTTTTATGCGGCCCATTATTTTCATGTGCAGTATTGATGCTGTTGAGAGTGTAAGCTTTTTACCGCATGTTTTCTATTGGAAAAATAATTGTGGCAACACAATTGTAGATTAACCTCATTTGATAGACCGATAGGGTTATGTTCGCGTTTTCGGCTATCTGCTACAATCGCTACCCCTTCCATTAATATTTCTAAAAGAGAAAAACTATGTTCCGACTGGGATGTGAAAACCGTGTCTGCGTGCAAAATGAAGTTCTATCAGGTTTGACAGTTGCGTTAGCGCTGGTACCGGAGGCGGTAGCATTTGCATTTGTTGCTGGCGTTGAGCCGTTGGTAGGTTTGTACGCCGCTTTTATGGTGGGTTTATTAGCATCGATTTTTGGTGGTCGCCCAGGCATGATTTCCGGTGCAACCGGCGCAATGGCGGTGGTGATGGTATCGCTGGTGGCAGATCACGGTGTCGAGTTTTTATTTGCCGCGGTGGTACTTACTGGCGTAATACAAATTCTTGCAGGTATTTTGAAGTTAGGTAAATTTATCCGAATCGTGCCGCATCCTGTCATGTTGGGTTTTGTGAATGGTTTGGCGATTGTTATTTTTCTCGCGCAAATGCAAAATTTTCAGGTGGATGTTAATGGCGCAACTGCATGGATGAGCGGTCAGCCATTAATGATATTTGGTGGCTTAATTTTATTAACCATGGCGATTATTCACTTTCTGCCAAAACTCACTACGGCAATACCATCATCACTCGCAGCAATTGTTTTTGTGTCTTTGTTGGTGATTTTTCTCGAAATTAATACCAACACGGTGGGTGATTTAGCTTCCATTAAAGGTGGTTTACCGCAATTTCATATTCCGGATGTTGCTTTTAATTTAGATACTTTAAAAATAATTTTGCCGTACTCAATTATATTGGCTGCCATTGGTTTAATTGAATCACTGCTAACATTAACGCTTATTGATGAAGTCACCAATACGCGCGGCCGCGGTAATCGTGAATGTGTGGGTCAGGGTATTGCTAATGCAGCAACCGGAATGTTTGGCGGCATGGGTGGTTGCGCAATGATTGGTCAGAGTATGATTAACGTAAACTCTGGTGGGCATAAACGTTTGTCTGGTGTTTCTGCTGCGCTATTTTTATTGGCATTTATTTTGTTTGCATCAAGCTTGATTGAGCAGATTCCGATGGCAGCACTGGTTGGCGTTATGTTTATTGTAGTGATTGGTACTTTTGAATGGTCGAGTATTCGCATTTTTAATAAAATTCCTCGCCACGATGCATTTGTTTTGGTGCTCGTTTCAGGCGTAACAGTGGCTACTGATCTTGCTATTGCTGTAATTGTCGGCGTTATTGTTTCTGCCTTAGTGTTTGCATGGGAGCATGCAAAACATATAAACGTTAATAGTTATATTGATGAAAACGGATCGAAAATTTATGAGTTAAATGGCCCGTTATTCTTTGGTTCAGTGAAAAATTTCCGAGAATTATTTTCACCGCAAGACGATCCTGCAGATGTCATTATTGAATTTCAAAATTCTAGAGTAACCGACCACTCAGCCATTGAAGCGATTGATTCACTAGCTGAGCAATACATAAAAGCCGGAAAAAAATTACATTTGCGGCATTTATCAGAAGAATGCAAACAGTTGTTGGACAAGGCAGGAAATTTGGTTGAAGTGAATCGGCTGGAAGACCCAAGTTATCATGTAGCCGATGATAAATTGGCCTAGCGATTTATGGTTTTATAAATATTCCCATATGCTAGCATTTTATATATCCCTATATTGCATAAAAGATGAGCTCTCTTAACCTGCAAAGGCTCTATTTAGGCGTAGGGGCGGTGGTGTACGCAAGTGTCAGAAAATCAACACAATAATCGGCATAATTCTGCTAAATTTTAAGCAAATATTTGAGGGTAAAAGCGTTATTTAAGTCTATACTTGACGGCGAGTGTCTTAATTAATTTGTTAATACACCTGCATTTAATTTGATACCAAAAAACTAATTTTTAATTACCTTCTATTCGGAGTAATTGGTTGCTCATGCGTATTTTTTTCAAATTAAATTATCCAGTATTATTTTTATGTTTTTTAAGCTTTTTTTCTGTTGTTTCAAGCGGGCTTGTTCTTGCCGAATCAAGTTCGATTGCATTTGGTGATACGACTTATCAAGTTAACATGGATGCCGAATGGTTAAGCCGTGGCGTAAAACACGATGAAAAACTTGGTGAAGCGGATTTAGTCGTTTCTCTTGGGCAAATAACCTACCCAGCATTACAGCATTTTGTCGAGGACTATGCCAAGCAAAAAGGCATAAAAATTGTTGTTCAGCCAGGCTCCTGTGGTGTAACCGCAAAAAAACTATCACAAAAAATAATTGATGTTGGCGTTTATTGTTGTCCACCGGGGAAAACAGACCGCCTACCAGGAATTCAATTTCACACTATCGGTATTTCCCCTATCGCTTTAATTGCGCATCCTAATAATTCGCTTACTGGGCTTACGTTGAAAGACGCTCGAAAAATATTTGGCGGTGACACTGTTAATTGGTCAGAAGTTCCAGTAGCCGAATCTGCTAAAAATAAAATAAACCTTCCACGAGATACTATTCAGCCAGTAGTGCGCTTGCACTGCAAAAAACGTCCTGGACATTGGCGTCGCTTACTTGAAAATGATGATCGGTTTGGTCGTCATATTCGAGAGGTGGGCGTTATACCTGACATGGTAAAAGAAGTGGCAGAAACAGAATCTGCCATTGGTTTTGAAACAACATATATGCTGGACGTTTATAAAAAACAAGGTGAAGTAAAAGTGCTGACAATAGATGGTTATTCGCCAGATGATTTACAGCAATTACTTTATGCGAAATATCCTTTTTATCGAGTGTTTAGTTTGACCACATGGGTTGGCTCTGACAAAGCAAATAAACTATCAGAAGAGTTAATTGTAAGTATAAAAAAACATATTGAAATGGAAGGTGATAAGTACGCGATGATTCCTAGTAGTAAGCTGCGGGAAGCAGGTTGGAAATTTAAAGGTCATGAACTAGCGGGTGAGCCAGATGGTAAAAAAATATTTAGTGAGCACCAGCTGTAAGTGCTTGGTAATATCAAATAATGTTTAACCGATTTTCCTTAACAACATCCATGCTATTGCTGACAGTTATTGTTGGTCTTGCCATATGGATGGGTTACGATATTTATCAGGCACGTGCATTAAATGCTATGCTTGAAAAAAATTTAACACAGCGTCTTGATGCACAAGCAAAGGAACAGCGATTGCGTTTTGATAGTTATGTTAAGTCATTTAACCCAAGCACAAAATTGTATGCCAGTAATTCAAATCTGCATAAATACCTTCGTGATGTTGACTGGGAAGGCTCAGATTTTGAAGTGGTTAAGTATGAAAATATTCCATCGTGGATGCCGAATCTTTCATCTCTGCGTCGTTTTGTTTTACCTCGTTACGCCATGTTGCTTGATAGTGACGGTAAAGTTCGTGAGATGTATCATGATAAAGGTTCAGAGCCACCTGACGGTTTGATAAACTTAACAAGTTTGGAACATGAGCTTAGTGATGGCCAAGGTTACATGATGATATTAGATGGTAACCCCTATCTAGTTACCTCTGAATTTATTAAAAATGATTATAAAGAAGCTTGTTTATTAATTGCATCGCCTGTAGATGAAGAATTTTTGCAAGCATCACAAGGTGCTACAAATAACAAAGGTGTTATTGCGTTATTAAGAGAAGGTGAAGACAAGATACTAGTAAGTGATAATGAAAAAATTGTGCCTGCAGGAAAAACTTTGGCCTCTTTAGATGGTGAATACTTGCAAGCAGGTGAAGGTTTTTTTAGCTCGGGTTCTTCAGAGATTATTGTACGTTTTGTTTCATTAATTTCAACGAAAGAAATAAAAAAACAAAAGGATGCTATTTTGCTCAAAGATAGACAATTACGTGCCGTGACTGCTATTACTTTTGTAATCGCTTTTGGTTTTGTAATGTACTGGATTACGTTGCGCATTCAAAAATTAAGTAAAAAAGTAGCTGATTTCTCAAATAAAATGCACATGCCACAACCAGAGTTACACCACAAAGACGAATTGTTAGAACTTGAAGGCAGATTTGACTTATTAGCACAAGCAGTACAACTTGAAACTCAGACGTTAGAGTATGAAACATCACACGATCTGTTGACGGGTCTACCAAATCGAAAATTATTATACAATCGGTTGCGCTTGGAGGTGTCAGCTTATGGCGCGAATGGAGGAAGTTTTGTATTAATGTTATGTGATTTGAATCACTTTAAAAAAGTTAACGATACTTTAGGTCATCATGCTGGTGACCTTGTGCTGAAGCAAGCGAGTGAACGATTAAAACTCTCTTTAAGAAAAGATGATACGGTTGCTAGGTTAGGTGGTGATGAATTTAGTTTGTTATTAGTTAAAACGAGTATTAAAGAAGCAGAGTTAATTGCCAGAAAAATAACTGATACATTTAATTCACCATTTTCTATCGAGAATGATATTGTAAAAGTAGGGATAAGTATTGGTGTAGTCGAATACCCTCAACATGGAAAAAATGCAGATGCTTTAATGAGAGGTGCTGATGTTGCTATGTACCATGCAAAACATAATCAGACGGGTTATGCGATATATAATGCTTCAATGAAAAATGCTGTAAAAGTACCTAAGAAGTCTTGAGTTTTTATCTGCTAAATAATATCTTTAAGCGATGTGTTTTTAGCCGATTCATGAATGGCGTTTTCGACAGCGATAGCAACATCATCTACCGCTGCTACACTTTCTATATTACTTGGTAGTAATAGCGGCGTTTCCTCAATGCTGCGCGCGGCGTTTAAAATCATATCAAGTGAGATATTTTCTAATGACTTGCAAGGTAAATAGTAGTTGCTGTTTTTACCAGCATTTGTGAGCAGCTTGTTTTCTAGAAGACTTGAGCAAACCATCGCTACAGATTGTTCTGAAATTTTTATTTTTTTCGCCAGCATTTTTGTTGTCCATGTCGCTTCATTATTATGAAAACTGGCGGCAATAATCTGCATTATCGTTAACGCCAGTTTTTCACGAAGTCTGCAACTAAGTTGTACAATTTGTGACTGCGTTTTTGTGCATTCAGGATTTTGATGGTAATAAGAAACAGCGGCGCCAGTTAAAACAATCAGCCAACTGGCATATATCCACAGCATAAAAATAATTAAAATGGCAAAGGTGGAATAAATAGCCGTGTAGTTTGTTGAGTCAACAATAAAAACGGTAAATAAGGCGCCAACCATTTTCCATAAAATAGTTGCAACAACACCGCCAAATAAAGCCGACTTAAAGTTAACTTTAGTGTTTGGTATCAACATGTATATCATGGTGAATGTGATAGCGGTGAGAATGTATGGAATGGACTCGCCGAGAATTAATAGCATGGTACCAAAAGGCTCGATGGATAATAGTTTGTCGACAACAAGCGAAGTATTTAATGAGGCGCTTAAACCTGTAGCTGTAAACAGTAAAAGTGGGCCAACTAAAATAACACTTAGATAATTACTGAAACGCTGGATAATATTGCGAGTGACATTGATGCGCCAGGTGTGATTAAAAGCGCTTTCGATTTTTTTCATCAGCGATAAAACTGTAAAGATAAGCAGTAAAAGACCGAGTGACCCCAATACGCCAACTTTCATGTTATCAACGAAACTGATGACTTGCATGCTCACCTGTAACCCTTTTTCGCCAAGAGGTTCTAATAAATTTATTAGTGCAGGTTCAAGTTGATTATGTGCGCCGAAGCCTTTTAATACAGAAAAACTTACAGCAAGTAATGGCACCATAGAAAGCAGTGTTGTATAAACTAGCCCCATGGCACGAAGGGAAGGCAAGCCGCCACTTAAGTCGCGACCTGTTGCGTAAAATATTCTTAAAGCTTGTATTGAGAAAGTCTGGAAAGTGTTCAAGTTGTCCAGGCTTTCTCCCCATAATACATCGTCAAATTTTTTTTGAATATGTGTAAGCATTTTAAAATTTAATACCCGTTTGTTTTTTTATTGTTATTCTATATTTATCGCTTTGTTTTCACGGATTTATCTTTCTGTTTTGTAAGCGCCAGCTTTGATAATCCGTAGATTTTTTATAGCCTTGTTGATTGACATAGTCAAGTACGCCTAGCAAACGGTAAAATTGTGTGACGGAATCAATGCGTATTATTTCTTTTCCTGTTTCGTCAAAAAATACGATACTAGGTGTGTAAAAAATATCCAGTGATTTTGCCCAATTTTTTGCGGTTGTTTTTTTTCCTTGAGGGGTTATGACAGCAGTATCAGACCACATGTTAAGTTGTACTACATTCATTTTTTTTAGTTCTTTTATGCTGGAAGTTTTTGAAAGTGGGCCGCTATGTAATAGATCGCAGGTATGGCAATTGCCTTGTTCAAAAAAAACAGCGGTGGTCTTGGTGTTTTTTTGTAAAGTTTTAAGGTTAAAAGGTGGCTTAATAAAAAAATCACGCTCGGTTAATCCGGCTTGTAAAAAATATTTCCCTGGGTTACCACGCTCAAGATAAGCTGAAAATGTTTCCTGTTTGTAAAACATTTCAACAGTATATTGTAGTGCTGCACGAAATTTATAAGGTGGATAAAATCCACGTAGGCGAAAAACCGGCGTGCCTTCCACGTCGTAAAAAATCAGTGAAGGTGTGAAATTTGTTTGATAGTGTATTGAAAGCCCGCGCTCAGTATATTTTTTACCGTCGGTGTCGATAATGTCATCGATACCCCATATATCAAAAGCAATAAGGTTATAGTGTTTTCTTAAATAATTTTGAATATCAGCGTTAGCGAGGCTGATTTTAAAAAACTGCTCACAATACGCACATCGCTTTTGACCAAAATAGGCAATAATGCCTTTTTTTCCAGATTGTTTTGCTTCTTCAAGATCATCGCGCAAATCGCCCTGTGAAAGTTGAAACCAATCGGGATAAATTAATTCTTCTTCCAACTGTGTATCATCAAAAACAAGTACAGCATCGTCGTCTTTTGAATCTGGCTCGCCAGTCGCGTAGACTGCTGTCGAGAATAATAGTGTAAAAAAAATCGCAAAAATTTTATATGCCGGCATTCTGTTGTTTTATAGCGTTTTAACCAATGTTGAATTTTATTATATGACAAATGAGCAAAAAAATACGAAACCCCCAGATGTTTTAATATTGGTGAGCACGCACTGCACTTGTTGTTGACCAATAATGCGGGTATTAACCGAGTTAATGGTTCACTCCAACCACTCAACAAGGTAGTAAATATACTGCCCTTCCGAAGATTTAGACGGGCCACTAACCTGCGCGGCAAAATATTTATTTTTTGGATCGGCATTATCCAGCGCATCAGCGGCGCAAGATTTTATTTCAACACAGTTAGCAGAAAAACGGTTACGGCTGCGTTTGGGTACATACACCACGGCGTATTCAAGACTGGATGTGGTGGACTCGGGATCGGGTGGCACCATTGTGCGCATGATTATGTTTTAGTGTTTATTAAGGCTATCAACGTAGGCCATGCCGATAGCTGATAAAACGAAGGTCATGTGAATTATGACGTACCACATTAGTTTATCGTTTTCGATGGCTTGTGCATTCATAAATATTTTAAGTAGATGAATGGATGAAATGGCAACAATAGACGCGGCGACTTTTTGCTTTAATGAACCGGCATCCATTTTTCCTAACCAGTGCAATTTGTCTGCGTTTTCATCTAAGTCGATGCGGGAAACAAAATTTTCGTAGCCGCTTAACATCACCATCACAATTAAACCGCCGACCAGTGACATGTCGATAAGGCTTAAAATAACTAATACCAAATCCGATTCTTTCATAGAAAAAATCAGTGGCATGATATGAAAAACTTCCTGGAAGAATTTAATACCAAGAATTAGCAGCCCGGCGCTGAGACCAAGATAAATCGGCGCTAATAACCAGCGGCTGGCATAGAGGAATTTTTCTGCGATGGCTTCCATTGTATTGTCTGTCTCAGGTAATCTTAGGTAAAAGGTTGTGACGAATTATAAAGCTTTTCAGGATTCGTTCAATTAAAATAAGTCACTTAATCAGCTTGTAAAGTGCTGATTCAGTGCCTAAACCTCGCATTAAATTTCTGATTGTGGCGCGGGTTTGTTGTGATAATTAATTAGAGTTGCCTTTACGATGCAAAAAAACAGTTTGAAATTGGATTATACCGACTTAACACCAGAGACCATATTGTCAGCTGTTGAGTCAGCAGGCTATGAAACCAGTGGTCGTTTGCTTGCGCTTAATAGTTATGAAAATCGAGTGTATCGTTGTGAACTGGAGGGTGTGCAGGAAGGTAGCAAAAAAAACGATACGGCCATTATCACCAAATTTTATCGACCGGGGCGTTGGAGTGACGCGGCAATTGCTGAAGAACATCAGTTTGCACTAGAACTGCTGGAGTCGGAAATCCCTGTGGTGGCACCAATAATCATTGACGGCGTTTCTTTATTTCAGCATCAGGGTTACCGTTTTTCCATTTACCCTTTGCGCGGTGGCCGCTGGCCTGATCTTGAATCACGTGATGATTTAAACTGGATGGGCAGATTTATTGCGCGTATTCATAATGTCGGACGAACAGCATCGTTTGAACAACGTCATCAAATTGAAATAAAAAGAATGGGTTTTGAACCTGCGGCTTATTTGCAAGAACATAAATTTATCCCTGATTATTTGCAAGAAGCGTATCAAACACTGACGGATGATTTATTAAAAGAAGTGCAAGCCGCGTTCGATCGCTGTGGCAGTTATCAAAGTATTCGCCTGCACGGTGATTGTCACCGCAGTAATGTTTTATGGACAGACGACGGCCCGCATTTTGTAGATTTAGATGATTGCTGCAACGGTCCAGCGATTCAAGATTTGTGGATGTTGTTATCGGGTGAACGACAGGAAATGACAGAACAACTTTGTGATTTGCTGGAAGGTTATGAAGAATTTGCCGAACTGGATTTAAAAGAATTACACTTAATCGAAGCCTTGCGAAGTTTACGTATGATGCACTATGCCGCGTGGTTGGCAAAACGCTGGGAAGATTCAGCGTTTCCATTGGCATTCCCGTGGTTTAATACGAATCAATATTGGGAGCAGCATGTGCTTGAGTTACGTGAGCAGTTATCACGATTACATGAGCCGATTTTGGTTGTTTAAAGGTTAAAAGATTAACAAGGCTTTTGCCAATGGAATGTAATAAATCGACTTTAGATCAGCGAATGCTGTGTTTCTATGTATTCAATGGCTTCCGCCGCTTTGTCTTTGGTTTTGCTTGTGTTTGATTTGCGCATCACTGCTTCAACACGGGCAGCGTTAATTGCTTGCTGATTAATTATTTTAGGGTACATCGGACACATTTTATCGACGATTAGTGCTTGTTGCTGTGCGAATTGCTCCAGTGTTTCACGTTGTGTATCGTGCAAAAAATCCAGCACCAGTAAATAAGGCGATAACCAGCAAATAAAAGTGTGGATAAGCGCTTCGTCTGAAGGATTGAACCATTGTTGTTGCACCAGTAGTTTGGGAAATAATCTGGCGGATAATTCTCGTTCGACCAAATTTTTATCTAAGTTTATGCCGTGCAGTCCTTTGCCATAATCGAATTGGTTTCGGTAGAACCATTGCGCACTGGGGTATTTTCCCGCGCGTAGGTTAATTATTTGGTTGAGTAAATCGCCAGTTGTTAATGATTTATTCAGGGGTGAAAAAGTTTTTAAAAATTTCTGCTTGCAGCGCAAACCGGCTTCCCAAGTTAAGTTTTCAGGCAGTGATATTTCTGTTTTTTTGCAAACACTGTCGAGCAGCGCCAACGGTTCTTGGGTTTTGCTATCAAGTAGCCAAAGCTCATATTTATCTTCAAAGGCAAACGGGCACTGATCGGAAAATTTTTCGATGGCTTCAAGCAAAGCCTGACCAATAGCGTGAATTTCATTGTAGTGATACGAGGCAATTAGTGGTGAGTGCTTTAAGCCGGATTCTTTGCTCCAGTCGGCAAAACGAATGTCCGGCATTTCAATTTCAAAAAACTCTTCTGGGTCGTCGGTTGGGCAATCGAAATCATCGTGAACATAAAGCGTCCAGTTATTACCATCGATGGTAACTGCGTCGGCACCACCAATGGAGATGATATTCATTACTCCACGAAACGGATTGAGAATTCTCTGACTGTAACAAGTGACGGGCATATTTAAAATTTAGCTGATATTTGTGCATTTTCATTAGTTTTTTACGGAAATTCTATTTTTTGTAAATTTTATCACTGCTGTCCCGTTAACCACGAGAGATATGAATTGTCAGCTGTTGCTGTGACCGTATGCCGCATGGACGCGGCATCCGAGCGCACATGGATGTGTTTATAGCGTGTCATAGCAGCAGTTGGCAATTCATGTCTCGGATTATAATTAAATGGTTTACTGTAAGCATAACAATGGTTTGCGCTAACCATATTAAAAGTTAACGAGACAGCAGTGAAATTTTATATATTTTGTTGTCAGCGTCAGTTCTTGATCTAGGTCAAGAAAATGATTGTAATAGCGGCGTAGTCTGAAAGGCTAACTTAAAAAAGTTTCTGCTTAAAACTGGGTGGGTGAGACAGGATAGGCATAGACTTTCTAACAGCAGGAGAGTCCGATGTCACAAAATGAAGATAGAACGATAATGCTCAATATTACAAAAGTAATTGGGATATTGATTGCAGTAATGTTCACCTTGATTTTTGTTGCCGGTTATATTGGTAAAGATTTGTAGCGCATTATTTGTTTAAAAAAATAGCGCGTGATTTATCTGCCAGTGTTATCTATGCGCTTAGATTTTTGAGTGCGCTTTTATTCATCATTTCCCTGCATCGTTTATAGTGTAACGAATATGGATAAGGTCGCGCTTGCTATAACATTATTGGTAGTGCTAATTTGTGCTGCTATCGTATTTCTTCGTGTGTATTATGGGAACCAACCATGGAGTCTGTAACGCCTGTTGCTACTGTTTATCTACGCTTGCGAAAAGTATTTATGCGCGTATACTTCGTTTTCCTACATTCAAAAACGTCTAATAAAGCCAAATTTATCATGAGTAAAGAATTAAGAGAGCTGCATGAGGCAATTAAAAGTTATGCATTAGAGCACAGCATAAACGAAATCCCTCAACTCTATTATAAAAAAATAGTCTACACATGGCATGACATGAATAAAAATGGTCACGACTGGGACAAGTTCAAGGCTGCCGCCGCACTGCTGTATGTCGCAGTAACTGATGGCACTGTGCATTTAAGTCAGATAACGCCTCAAGGTTACAAAGCGCTGAACTGGGCAGAAAATTTTCATAAAGAAAATGCTGCAGTTGCTGCGTAACGTATTGCTGCTTACTACCTGCTACGTTCGCTCTCATTCCTAGTCCTCAATTAAACGAATACCATCCTTTTCAATTTTTATAATTTTTTTCTTGTATAATCCACCAATCGTTTTTTTAAACGCGCCTTTACTCATCCCAAATAAATCTGAAATTAGTTTTGGATCAGATTTATCATGCACTGGCGCAAAACCATTTTTTTTATTTAGATAATTTAAAATAATTTTTGCGTACTTGTCACGCGTTTCCTGCCCGCCTTGCAGGCTCAAATCAATTTTCCCATCGGGTCGAATATGTTTAATAAAACCTTTTTTATATTGACCAAAACTTAAACGTTGAAATACATCGTTTTTGTACAACACGCCCCAGTGACTATGATTAATAATTGCTTTATAACCTAACTCGGTGCTATTCGCTATAATCAAATCAACCGCCTGCTGCAATTTGAAATCATGTGATTTTTCATCATCAAGAAATTTATCGATTTTTGATGAGGCTAAAATACGACCGTCGATACCAACAAAAATATGTACCAAATAAAATTTTTCAATTTCCATCGGTCTATGCTGTTCCGCAAAAGGAACAAACATATCTTTATCCAACCCCCAATCTAAAAATGCGCCTACTTCAGAAATGTCAACAACTTTTAGATAAGCAAATTCACCCGCAACCGCTTTAGGTGCCTGGTTAGTTGCGATTACTCGTTCTTCTGAATCAAGATAAAGAAAAGCTTCGATGGTATCACCCACAATAAGATCATCCGGTGAGTTCTTATTAGGCAGCAACACTTCACCAAGGTTTTCAGCATTTAAATAAAAGCCGAACTCAACTGATTTCACAACTTCTAGTTCGTGAATCTGACCGATATTAATCATTTTTTTTTCTCAGCATAGTTATGTATAAGTTCTCTACTTTTTTTCTTGCCCAGGGTGTTTTTCGTAAAAACTTAAGACTGGATTTTACTGAAGGATTACTACTGAAGCATTGGAGATCAATCCGCCATGCCAAACCATCCCAACCATAATTTTCAATCAGTGCGTTCATGATATACTCTAGTGTTTTACCGTGTAATGGGTTATTAACTTGTTGCTTATTCATTTCTATTCTTTAAATTCTTCAAACAAACAAGTTGATATAAAATCGACAGTAGCACGAATTCGCGACATGTGTCGCACGTCTTGATGGTAAACCAGCCAAACTTTATGCGCTGGCAACTTTACTGATTTAAACAAGCGAATTAAATTTGGTTTTGTTATTGCTAACACTTCCGGTTGTAACGAAAGACCAATCCCAGAAACTGCTGCCTTAAATCTTGTTGCTGTACTGTCACTGCTTAAAATCCTTAAAGACTCACTGCTGTGATTGAGCAGCCACTGATTTTCTGGCAGTATTGATAATTGCTCACCATAAGTTATCACTTTATGTTTTCGCACATCTTTTAATTGTTTCGGCAAGCCGTAATTTTTTTTGTAATTCTTTGAAGCGTACAAACCTAATTTCATTTCGCCTAAATACTTCACTACCAAATCAGACTCTTCTGGGCGAAAAAGTCGTACCGCAATATCCGCTTCGCCTTGCGTTAAATTAGCCGTAGTGGCCGACACATTAAAGATAAGTTTCACTTTTGGGTATTGCTGATAAAAATCATCCAGCGTTGGAATTAACACTTCCAATCCTAAACCTTCTGGTAGCGACAACCTCACCGTACCACTTGCTACCGTTTCGCCGCCTTGAACCATACGTTGAATTTTAACGACTGTATTTTGAAGTGTTTGCGACTGCTCATAAACGGCCTGACCTTCTTCCGTCATACTCAAGCCTTTTACCGAACGCTGAAATAATTTAACCGCCAACGATTCTTCAAGTGCATCAATATGCCGACCCACAGTAGATTGATTAGATGCCAATAATATTGCTGCCGCCGACAAACTTCCTGCTTCTGCCACCGCGATAAAATAACGAAACTCATCCCAATTCATGCTATTCATATTTGAATAGTATATCGTCGTTTTTATTTGTATACGACTACTATTTGAGTTGTTATAGTAAAAATATCTCAGTTATTGAATATATAAATGCAGGTTAGAATATTATGAAAAAACAATTAACTTTTCACGAAAAATTAGTAACCGTAAAGCTTTCTGCGCAAGCTGAAGAACAAAGCTCGAAGTTAAACAATATTTTATTAATTGAAATACAGATTTACTTCAGTTGTCTGCTCGGAAAACGACTGGCTTTTTATACCGATACAGAATTTAATGGCGCGTGGCAGGTAGAAAGAGATCAATTCAAAACAATGCTTGACGATTCAGAACAACTAACCGACAACATCTACATTCGCTTTAATACTGTAATGACAAAGGCCTGTCCTGTTTCTGATTACATCGGTCCGCCACCAGTAACTGACTTTACAATTTCTAACCAAAAACCGTATGTACCCAGTTGGTTAAATATTGATTTTAAAAAGGATGAGTGGTCGGGTGAATATGGCTGGCCGAATAGCAAAGCAGGGCAAAAAAATACAAAACAAGTTAGAGGGCAGGCGCAATTAGCCAGATAGTTCATACCCAACTAAATTTCAGCGTAACGCGGATATTTTCCCTTGCTTTATTTTTCTGTTGGGTATTCTGCATAAGTTGGCAATGCATCTTCACATGACCAATCGGCACGTGAATCCCAAAAAATTCTACCTTGCGGTACAAAAGGTGGTGGAGTATCTAGCGAACCCGCTGCAATTAAAACAGCATCTAATTCAGGTACCACGCGTGGCATCGGCGCGCCACATTTCTGGCAAAAACAATTATGAAACCTCTCCGCTTCAGGCACTTTGTAACGTGCTAGCAAATCTTCACCTTGAAGCCAGGTAACGCTGGTCTGTGGCGCTATCAATAAATTGCTGGCGTGACCAGTACCAGTGGCTTTGCGGCAACGTTGGCAGTGGCAATGATAAAATCGTTTAGCTTCACCGCTTACTTCATACTGTATCTCTCCGCATAAGCAGCTACCTTTAACTGTTATCTGTGACATAAATTTCTCTGTTCATTTTATTTATTGAGAGCTCCGTCATATACGACATGTTTTTCACTTATAGGGAGCTTTGCACGATGTAGGTTTTCGTCATAGCAAGGCAAAAATGACCAAAAAAACGCTTCGTGCAAAGCTCTCTTATAGGGTTTCTCTATTAATTACTTGTTCCCTTTATGCATTAAATGCCAATTTGAGATACTTGTTCTTCACTAGGGACATAACCAAACAAACCTTTTAACAACTTTGAGTAACCAGCATAGTCTTTAGCGCTAGTTTTTTCAAATTTTTCCGACTTTACTTTGCCAAGCATTATCCGACCATCTTCTGAGTTATCTGCCTGGATTAACGCATTTTTTATGTCATTTTTCACCTCTTCAGGCACTTTTGAAGACGCAGAAAAAGCCATATGTGGAACCGGTGTTGTTGTCATTACGGTATTCAAATAGTCATAATTACTAACTAAAGGAGTAGGGATTATAGCCGCTAAAACTTTGCCATCAGCAATCGCTTTAACAGCTTCACTTGTGTCATGTACCGTTACTTGTATCGGTAGTCGCGCTGGATTCTGAAAAATCTCATAAAGTCTAATGCCACCTAAACTTGGCGATGGTGTGGTTGCAATTTTCTCAAGGACTAATTCGTCTGTATCAAAAATAAACACATCATTACGGGTGACAATACTAAAACTTATTGTATTCGGTATTTTTGCAAGGACTGAATAATTTTTTTCTACAATACGGTAATCTGTAAAATGCGCGGCATCTAATACAAAATCAAAATTTTTCTCACTTTTCATTTTTTGCCAGTAAGTGAAAAAATTTCTATAAGCTTTAATTTTTATTTTATGCCCCGTTTCTTTTGAAAGATAATCAGCCAGTGGTTGATATGATTTAATGGTTTCTTCTTTTGATAATGTGGGTTGTATCGATAAAGTATATTCTTGCGCGAATATATTAGAGTATGCGAATAAAGTCGCAATCAGTAATACTTTAAATATGGTTTTCATAACATGATCCAGTATAATTGTAAGTCACTAAAGTAAATTATTTTTCAATTTAATTGGCCACTTTTTTCCATTTTTTTAAATCTAACAGACTATTGCTAGGTTGATAATTGCTCAAATCAGTCAGATCTCTGGTACCTTATAGGCATAAAATTCAAAAAAAGCTTTTTTTCAGAAAAATAATCTTAAAAATACGACAAAAGGTAGGGGGGCGTGATTTTATGTACCTTAACAGAACATAAAATAAATAATTTAGCAAAACGTCACTCACGTAGAAAAATAAAAAATATCAGACGTTTTAATCCCAGAATAACTCAATCACTCAACTTTTTGCCATATTTTCAGGCATGAGCACCAAGTCAGCATAAAAGTTACCAGGTTATATCATCAGGTATTTGATAATCGGCATAAGGATCATCCTTATCAACTGTTGATGGCTCGGACTTGGGTTTAGGTTCAGGTAAAATAACTCGTTTTGCATTCCGCTGCATTATTTTTTCTGCGACCAAAATCGGCACAAGCTCATAATGTCCTTCTATACGAGCAATGCCTAATTTTCCCTGCATAAGTTGTTGCTTTATTTCATCGTTGACATAAATACGATTAATTTTTTTCCGATGTTCAAAGTTATAAATAAGCTCACAACTTTGATCGCGCGCGATAAGGTTTTTTGTGATGAGTTGGTCAATTTCAAATGAAATAGCCTTGTTTTTCGCGTGCTCTTCTTTTTTTCTGTTGAGTTCGCGATCATGTTTCGTTTTTTTCGCTACATCCTGTTGTGCTTTTAACTGCACAGCATCAACCGTCGTTTCTTTTTTATTCCGCTGTTGTTTTTTCTTTTTGGATATTTCCTGGTTAACTTTTTTGATTTGTTTTTTATCAACCACACCTGCTTTTAAAAGTTGGTCTTGAAATGGATTACTCATAATTTCTCTGATATATAGGTATTTTCTAATAGGTATAACAAACGCGCATTATAGCGGGATTCTTTAATCTAAAAAATATTTCCCCCCCCCCCCAAAGTTCCAACTATTTACAATTAACCAGCTTAAGATTCGCCACCGCATCCACTTCTGTCAACCATATCTTCGAGTATGACATTGTTAACAGCGTCTGCGGCGTAATCAATAAATTAAAACCCTGTGTTTTTTTATGTCCTCTGTGGTAAAAAATTCTTTTAAGTTTCCCCTTGCAAGCTACGTTAAATCAGTAATAATAACGCCCTATGTCTTCCCTTATTTCTATTAACAATCTGACTCGGCACTATGGTGATTTCTGTGCGGTCAATAACATCAGCTTTGAACTGGCAGCGGGTGATATTTTGGGGTTCCTCGGCCCGAATGGTGCAGGAAAATCATCGACGATGCAGATGTTAAGCGGCAATTTAGCCCCTACTTTTGGCGCGATTAATATTAATGGCATCGATTTATTAGAAGACCCAAAAGCCGCAAAAGCATCGCTGGGTTATCTGCCGGAAAACCCACCGTTATATAAAGAGATGACGGTTATCGAATACCTGAAATTTTGCGGGCGCCTGCATCTCATTGCCAAATCGCAACTCGACAGTGTGTGTAATTCTGCTATCGAGCGCTGTGGGCTGACTGATGTAAAACAGCGCTTAATCAGAAATTTGTCGAAAGGTTATCAGCAACGCGTTGGCATCGCGCAAGCCATTTTACATTCACCACCGGTCATTATTCTTGATGAACCAACGGTTGGACTCGACCCCATTCAGATTCTGGAAATTCGACAACTGATGAAAACGCTGGGTGAGAATCACGGCATTATTTTATGCACACATATCTTGCCTGAAGTTCAAGCAGTGTGTAATCGCGTACAAATCATCAACCATGGCGAGCTAGTTTATAACGCGAACATGGTTGATATGTTAAACAGGAAAACAACAAAATTTGAGATTTCGCTACAAGCGGACATTACTCAGGCGCAACTTTCTATGCACGATATTTTCACTTCCGTAGAAACAACTGAAAATAAAAATTTCCTTATTGCTAGCAATGTAAGTGCTGAGAAACTGACAGAATATATTGTGCAACAACAATGGGGACTCACTCGTTTCGCCGAAGAGCAAACCTCATTAGAACAAATATTTATTGATTTAACCTTAAATGAAAAAAACACTACAGCAAATGCTGCTTAAACCTACGTCTTTATAACGATGATATTAACTATTGCAAAACGTGAATTCTACAGCATGTTTTTATCGCCATTAGCATGGGTGATATTGGCGGTGATTCAAATTATTTTAGCGTGGTCATTTTTTACATCCATTGATTATTTCTTCAGCATTCAAAGTGAACTAACTACACTTAAAAACGCACCCGGTGTAACTGATTTAATTGCCACGCCATTGCTTGAAGTCGCCAGTATTATTTTATTAATGATTACGCCTTTGTTAACCATGCGGCTAATCAGTGAAGAAAAACGCAACAAAACTATCAGCCTGTTACTTAGCGCACCGGTTAGCATTAGCGATATTATTATTGGCAAATATTTAGGTTTGTTATTTTTTATAAGCACGCTACTGCTACTAATTTTACTAATGCCTTTATCACTCACAATTGGCAGCGAACTTGATTTCACAAAATTATTTTCTGGTGTTATTGGCTTGTTTTTTATACTGTCAGCCTTTAGCGCAGCAGGGCTTTATATGTCATCGCTAACAGACAACCCAATGATTTCCGCCATCAGCACCTTTGGCTTGTTATTGTTTTTATGGATTTTAAACAATAATTCTGTAGCTGATGGCAGCGTAGGCGCTTTAAGTTATTTATCTTTGCACTCGCATTTTGCACCATTATTGCGCGGCATTTTAAATACTGGTGACATCGCTTTTTTCTTATTATTTATTATTGGATTTATTACGCTAACAATAAGACAACTTGAAACGCAGCGATTGCAATCGTAATTTATTTTAAAGATGAAATTATCTGCTAAATCTCATTTACAGCTTACTGTTCAGAAAATTATTTTTTTGTTACTTTTTAGCAGCAGCATTGGCATGTTGGCGTGGCTAACAAATCACTATAATTATCAGTTCGACTTAACGGCAAACCAACGTCACTCTTTATCAAGCAACAGTATCGCTTTACTCAACAAACTTAATAAACCCGTCACCGTTCACGCCTACACAACTGACAGCGTAACCAAACAGGCAATACAAGAAATAATTACACGTTACCAACGTATTAAATCCGACTTCAAACTTCGCCTGTTAAATCCTGACATTGACATTGAGCAGATACAAAAAGATGGCGTGGTAATGAATAAACCTTTTGCTTTTGTTATTTATTACAACAATCGCATGGAGCTCATTGACTCATTAAGTGAACAGGCAATAAGCAATGCCTTGCTAAGATTAAACCGGCGCGACAATCAGCAGGTAATATTTTTAAGAGGTCATGGCGAGCGCGAAATCAATGGCACTGATAACCGCGCGTACACTGATTTAAACAAACAATTGGTAGACATGGGTTTTAATTTGCAAACCATTAATCTATTAGAAAACACGTTACCTGTAACCACAAAATTATTGGTTATCGCTTCACCTTCCAATCAATATCTTGCCGGTGAAATAGAGCAGGTTCAAAACTATATTAATAATGGCGGCAACCTGCTTTGGCTAACCGACCCCGGTGAACTTTACGGTTTGAAAAAAATAGCCACCACACTTGGCTTGCAGTTACAGGGCGGCGTTATTGTTGATAACAACATCGAACTGCGAAAAACACTGGGCATTGAACACCCGGCAATAATTCCTGTTACCGAATATTTTCCGCACATCATCACCAACACTATTCGTTACAACACACTATTTCCCATGACGCGAGGCATTAGTCCATTAACAACCACGCAAACCGTCAACAACTGGCAGGCAGAAGTTTTATTTAATTCCAGCGGCAAAAGCTGGAGCGAAGCTGGCGGCTTAAAGGAAGAAATGGTTTTTGATTCCAGTGCTGGCGATATTGCAGGGCCAATCACCGTTGCTGTTGCGCTGCATCGTGCAAGAACAAATGAGGGAGGAAATTCACAGATAGCTGCTGGATCACAACGCGTGATTGTTATTGGCGATAGCGATTTTCTTTCTGATACTTACATCGGCGCGGGCGCAAACCTTAACCTCGGCTTAAATATTTTCAACTGGTTGATTGGTGACGATGACTTTATTTCTGTTGAAGTAAAACCTGCAGCAGACACAAAACTAACCTTAGATAACACACAGCTCGCTATTATTGGTTTTGGCTTTTTCTTAATTATTCCACTGCTTTTACTCATTATTGGTTTTCGCATCTGGTACCTGCGAAAAAATAGATAAAGAAAAAAACGCTCGCCAATAATGCATAAAAAAAACATTCTCAACCTGACGCTTTTTGTTTTTGCACTCTCGCTTGTGAGCATTATTTATTTCAGTGAAGAAAAAAATACCGAACTAGAAAAACTCAGCACCATTAACAAAACAGACATTACCTCAATTACCATACAGCACAACGAAATCTCAACTAAAATTATTAAACAAAAAAATAATCACTGGCAAATAACTCAGCCTGTAAAAATCCCTGCAAATGATTTTCGTATAAATTCAATACTCAAACTAATAAATGCGCCCGTACACAGCAAATATTTACTAAGCGAAGTCAATCTATCGGATATTGGCTTAAGTAACCCAACTACTTCTATTCAACTAAACGAGAAAAAATTTATTTTTGGCATTATTAATACCGCAACTAATTTACGTTATGTACAACTTGATGAGTTTGTTTACACCATAGAAGATGTGTACTTCCCTTTGCTAAGTTCACATTTTGGCACGCTGGTATCTTTAAATTTATTGCCCGAAAACAGCAATATTGAAAAACTTATTCTCAGCAATCAAACAATCTCTAAAAATGAAAAAGATTTATGGCGCAGTAATATTACTATCAGTGCTGACAATATCAATAAAACAATTGCGCACTGGCAACAAGATCAGGCATTCGGTGTACATGAATATTTAGAGCGCAAACAACTTGGCGAAGTCTTTATCTTCCTGAAAGATCAGCCGCAGGCGATTAGTTATTTGATTGCCGATACTGATCCCTGGCTAATTCTCGCGCGCCCAGAAATTGGGCTTGAATACCATCTTGATGGTGATGTTTACAAAAATCTTATTGCACCGAAATAATCACCGTCATGCCAGAACTACCAGAAGTTGAAACCAGTCGCTGCGGCATCGAACCTCACCTGCTTAATAAAATCATTACCGAAATAACAATACGTCAACATAAATTACGTTGGCCAATTCCAAAAAACTTACCTCAGTTAGCCAAAAGTCAAGAGATTCGCGAAGTTTGTCGCCGTGCAAAATATATTTATCTAAGGCTTGATAGCGGCAACATTATCATTCATCTTGGCATGTCTGGCAGTTTACGTATTTGCAACAGTGAAACAACGCCGGAAAAACATGACCACATTGATATAAAAGTTTCTAACAATAAAATTTTACGCTTACGTGACCCACGAAAATTCGGCTGTGTGTTATGGGCAAAAGGCGACATTAATCAGCATAAATTAATAAAACCTTTAGGCCCTGAACCGCTTGAAGAAAATTTCGACACCAAATATCTTCACGAAAAAGCCAGCAGCAGACAATGTTCAATCAAAGCCTTTATTATGAATAGTCACATCGTTGTTGGCGTTGGAAATATTTATGCAAGTGAAGCTTTATTTCGCGCAGGAATCAACCCAAAACGTAAAGCCGGAAAAATTTCTTTTCAGCGATTGCAAAAATTAGTCGATGCCATCAAACTGACATTAACACTGGCGATAGCAGAAGGCGGCACTACACTTCGTGATTTTACCGGCATCAGCGGTCAGCCCGGTTATTTTGCGCAGAAATTATTAGTGTATGGCAGAGCCGATAAAAAATGCACACAGTGTGGCAAACCGATAAAACAATTTACACAGCAAGCACGTTCAACTTTTTATTGCCCTAGCTGCCAACGTTAAAAATATAATCGACAAAAACATCTAAACACAAGAGAAGTTAATGACATCTATTGGCACACCTTTATCAAACACAGCAACAAAAGTTCTTTTCTGCGGTGGTGGCGAGCTCGGCAAAGAAGTAGTTATCGAATTACAACGCTACGGTGTTGAAGTAATTGTGGTTGACCGTTATGAGAACTCACCGGCGATGCAAGTTGCACATCGCAGCCACGTTATATCGATGCTCGACGGCGATGCTTTACGTAACATCATTGAAACCGAAAAACCAGATTACATCGTGCCAGAAATCGAAGCGATTGCGACGGACACATTAGTCGAACTTGAAACCGAAGGTTTCACAGTTATCCCCACTGCACGCGCAACAAAACTCACAATGAATCGCGAAGGCATACGCCGGCTTGCCGCCGAAGAACTTGACCTAAAAACCTCACCCTACCAGTTTGCTAGTACACGCGCAGAGTTTGATGATGCCATCGAAAAAATTGGATTACCCTGCGTCATCAAACCCATCATGAGTTCTTCAGGCAAAGGGCAAAGCACGATAAAAACAAAAGCCGATATTGACGTTGCATGGGATTATGCACAGCAAGGCGGGCGCACGGGCGCAGGAAAAGTTATTGTCGAAGGTTTTGTAGATTTTGATTACGAAATCACGCAACTAACAGTTCGCCATATTAACGGCACCAGTTTTTGCGAGCCAATTGGGCATGTGCAAGTTGATGGCGATTATCGCCAGTCGTGGCAGCCGCAAGCAATGTCCACCGAAGCGATTAAAAAAGCTCGCGGCATGGCAACAAAAATTACTGATGCGCTAGGTGGTCGCGGTATCTTTGGTGTTGAGTTATTCGTTAAAGATGATGAAGTTATTTTCAGCGAAGTATCACCTCGCCCACATGACACTGGTATGGTAACAATGATTTCTCAAGACCTATCGCAATTTGCTTTACATGCGCGCGCCATTTTAGGATTGCCTATTCCTGGAATTCATTTTCATGGCGCAAGTGCCAGCAGTGTTATTCTTGTCAACGGCAAGTCAAATCATGTTACATTTAACAATGTCAGCGAGGCATTAAAATTACCCAACACACAAATACGATTATTCGGGAAGCCTGAAGTTGAAGGTCAACGCCGTATGGGGGTTGTACTTGCTAGAGATCAATCTATTGAAGCCGCCAGAAAAAAAGCAGAAGATGGAGCCATCAGTGTTACTATCAATCTATAACTTTAGAACCATACGCATCATTAATAAATTTATTTTCACATCACTACTGTTTTTTATAAGCAGTAACAATGTTTAAAAGGTATAAACCAAAGTCATCCCTGCCTCAGTGTCTGTATTTTTACTGCCTTCAGGCACTTCCGATTTATTTCTAATCGTATAAGTAAACTTCAAAGCAAGCGTTTTATTTATATTAGCCTGCACACCTGTTATTGACACATTTGTTGTAAACGTTTCACCAATATCAGAAGTTAGTGATTGACTAAATTTTGAACTATCAGTAATTTTCCACCAGTAGTTGGCAGCCAGGCGTAATATCGCTTCTGTTTCATTCTCGCCACCATCAACTTTAAAAAATTTTTGACCAGGACCAATTTCTAAATCAAGTTCCATATTTTCTTGTTTGATTGCTTTTCGTCCATAACCTAATGAGACTACATGATTATACTCAAAACCACTGAACCGGTCTTTTTGGAGCTTAACAATTCCGTAAGTATAATCACGCTCAGTAATTTTATAATCAGACTTGCCTGACATATCATAACGTTCTGCAGACGTTTCAGTTTCACCGGTTGTTTGATTTTTTGCCTGGGATCCATAGCTTTCCGCATGGCCCGTATGCCGCCATTTATCTACTTCATACACAACATTCGCTTTGGCTGCTGTGGTTTGTGTTTCGGTATTACCTGTAGTGCGAATAAAGCCTAGTTCTATTGAGCTGGTCCACGGCGATTTTGTCTCATCATTGTTATCTGCCGAGAACACACTACTTGTTGCAACTAATAAATTTATCATTACCAATGCTGCACTGTTTTTTTTCATTACATTTCCCATAATATAAATTGCAAAGCTCTCGCTAAATAACTTTAGGCGGCTTTGTCTTGGTGCTTATCCTGGTGGATGTCCATTTGCGGGTAAGGTATTGAAATACCTTCAGCGTCAAAAGTTAGTTTGATAGTTTCATGTGTAGAGAAATACACATCCCAATAATCTTCTGTTTTGCACCACGGGCGCACATTAAAGTTAACACTGCTATCAGCAAGTTCTGCAACAGCAACTAATGGCTCAGGGTTTTTTAATACACGCTCATCAGCTTCAAGTATTCGACTGATAATTTTTTTTGCTTTTTTAATATCGTCGTCATAACCAATACCAAAAACCATATCAACACGTCGCGTTGAACGCTTCGACAAATTGGTAATAGTTCCGCCAAAAATTTCACCATTCGGAATAATAAATTCACGATTATCACCGCTGCGCATCGTTGTAGTGAATATTCCAATGTGTTCTACTACACCTAATACACCTGCAGCTTCAACCAGGTCACCATCATTAAATGGGCGGAAAATTATCAACATGACACCGGAGGCTAAATTTTGCAGTGAGCCTTGTAGCGCCAAACCAATTGCTAAACCCGCAGCGCCAATTAATGCAATTAGCGAAGTAGTATCAACACCTAACTGGTCTAATGCTGCGACAACAATAAACAATAATAAAATCGTGTTAATAATTGAACCAATAAATTCAACTAAAATTTTATCTACTTTGGCAGTAGTCATTAATTTTTTTGCAAACTTGACCAGTACCTTTGCAACAATTTTACCCATTACAAATACTATTAATGCTGTCAGTATGTTTATGCCCCACGGCAAAACATAAATTTCCAACAATTGCTGGATATTAATACTATATAACTGTGGCAGCGTGTTTATCGCTACATTGTCTTCTGGCATCGTGGAATTTCCTAAAACATGGCGCTACAAACATGGTGTTACTAATGTAAATTAAGATGAGTAACCAGAGTGGCGGTTACTTATTGCTAAAAAAATTAGCGTGTTATGCTAACATGAAATAACAAAAAAAGCGCTCAGTTATTTATCTAAAAGTATCGTTTGCTTGCATAGAACGCACAATTTTATTGCTAAAAAGTAATTTTTCGCTACACTATTAGTAACTGGATAAAACTTATTTTTAAATGATTATGATTATAGATATTCCATCTATCTCCGACCGAAGACAAACGCCTCGTTACGAAGTTACGTTACCTGTTGAAATGATATTAGAAATTGATGATATTTTATCCGTCACCTCACGTAACATTTCCAACTGCGGTTTGCAGATTATCTGTGATGCTTGGGCAACAGAAAAAATTGAACCACGCGGCATTCAAAGCCATGCTATTGACCATATCCGTATAAAAACAGTTACTGAATTGCCAGTAGGTAATGAAACCAAAAAACTTTATAGCAACTGCCGTATTTTATCAGTGCAAAGAATTTCACAGGATAAATACATATTAAACTTAGCATTCACTGATTTTGAAAATGATTCGGAACAAGTTTTAGATACATTTCTTGACCAGTACGAACAAAAAAAAATAGTGATTAGCGCTACAGCTTGAACATACTTGAAAACTATAAAAAGCGATGTTCTTAACATCGCTTTTTTATGCCACTCTTTTGTCTTAATTTACAGCATAAAATTTTTACGGCAATAATGTTTCACCCATTATATAACAATCAATTTCACGCGCCACTTCACGACCTTCATTTATTGCCCATACAACCAAGGACTGACCACGACGGCAATCACCTGCGGTAAACACACCTTTAACATTGGTGACATATTTTCCGTATGCCGCCAGATAGTTTGAACCTGCGTCATATTCTATATTGATAACATCTGTGACATATTGCTCTGGTCCTAAAAAACCCATTGATAATAAAACCAAATCTGCTTTCCAGATTTTTTCACTATCTGCAACTTCTTGCATGTTCCACTTGCCGTTAACCTTCGTCCAGTTAACTTCAATGGTTTTTATGCTGGTAACATTACCGTTACCGTCATCAATAAATTCTTTGGTTAATATGCAAAATTCACGCGGGTCATTGCCGAATCGTTCATTGCTTTCTTCGTGTCCATAATCAACGCGAAAAATTAACGGCCACAATGGCCATGGATTATCTTCGGCACGTTCTTGCGGTGGATGCGGTAGCAATTCAAAATTAACCATCGATTTGCAACCATGACGCAACGATGTGCCAATGCAATCGGTACCGGTATCACCACCACCAATAACAATAACGTTTTTATCTTTTGCAGAAATATAGTTATTGTCACTCAGCCCTGAATCTAAATAACTTTTAGTGTTCGCGGTTAAAAACTCCATTGCTAAATGAATACCGTTTAACTCTCTGCCCGGCGCTGGCAAATCACGCGCTTTTGTTGCGCCGGTAGTAAATAACACTGCATCGTTATCTTTCTGCAGTTGTTTTATATCAACAGAATTACTACCATTGCCGCCGACATCGGCATTGGTTACAAAGCTAATACCTTCTTCTGTTAATAAATCAACGCGACGCTGCACAACATCTTTACCCAATTTCATATTAGGAATGCCATACATCAACAAACCACCAATGCGATCAGCACGCTCGTAAACTGTTACGCTGTGACCGACTTTATTTAATTGTGCGGCAGCGGCCAAACCTGCAGGGCCCGAACCAATAATCGCCACTTTTTTTCCCGTGCGATTTTCAGGCGGCTTTGCGCTAATCCAGCCTTCAGAAAAACCTTTATCAACAATGGCATTTTCAATGTTTTTAATCGTGACCGCTGGATTGTTAATGCCTAAAACGCAAGAACCTTCACACGGTGCAGGACAAACACGGCCAGTAAATTCAGGAAAGTTATTGGTTTTATGCAAACGGTCTAAAGCCGTTTGCCATTGATCGGTATAAACCAGATGATTCCATTCAGGAATTAAATTATTAACTGGACAACCATTTGCTGACTGACAAAACGGAACACCACAATCCATGCAACGCGCACCTTGTGTTTTAAGGTGTGCAATATCATGCGTGCCGGTAAAAATTTCGCCATAGTCTTTAACACGCACACTGACTTCACGATACTTTTCTGTTTCGCGTTTAAATTCTTTAAAACCTGTAGGCTTTCCCATTAACTTCTTCTCTAAATTTTTAG
>UOFD01000039.1_pt1 | contig 36368 bp, 48 predicted proteins | sample 1990101 | NCBI WGS metagenome assembly UOFD01 (sample SAMEA4728526, study PRJEB27164) | hydrothermal vent metagenome | biome: marine basaltic hydrothermal vent biome; feature: marine hydrothermal vent; material: mineral | place: Pacific Ocean | collected 2011-06-14/2011-07-23 | depth 1741 m | reverse complement strand
AACTTCGCCGCAAAATACAGCCATGTGTTTCGCGGCGAATCGTTTTAGGTCACTAATTTTTAAAACTGCAAACTGATAACTGCCAACTTAAAACTTCTTTATCTTCTCTAATCACCAGCTCTAATTATCAATTCTGATAACAATTCAACTCAAACAAATATTACAACCCAAAATCAACAAGCCGCTGTTTATTTGTGTTGTCTTTCGTTGAGTCTGTATTAGTCTTCCAAGCATGTCCGTAAATAATTTCATAGGTGGCTGGCAACAAATCATTCTGTCGATATTTTTCATAACTTTCACGAACCGTTTTCAACATAGCTTTGCCACCTAAACCTTTACTGTTTATTTTCGACTCGCTTGAAGTAACGTTTGCGCCTATCGCTTTTAAGTCATGCATTAAAGCATCAACCGTATTGTAAGTAACCGTTAACATTTCCGCTTCCATAACCGGTTCGGCAAAACCATCTTGCAACAGTGCGTCACCAATATCATGCATATCAACAAATTGATTGACATGATTTTTTTTATCAGCGGTTGACCAACTATGGCGCAACTCTTTTAAAGTGTCTGGGCCAAACGTGGTAAACACATATAAACCGCCCGGCTTGAGTACACGTTTTGCTTCGACAAACGCTGCATTTAAATCATTGCACCACTGCATGCTCAGGCTGGAAAAAATTAGATCGAAGGAATCATCAGTAAATGGTAGTTTTTCAATATCGCCACACACCGCCTGTGGTGCGCGTAAAAAATTCCCGTGTTGATTGGCTTTTAGTAACATATTTTCCGACAGATCCAACGTTACTATTTGCGCTTTTTTATAACGTGCAAACAAAGCGGGAATCGCTGCGCCAGTACCAGTGCCAGCATCAAGAATCATCTGCGGTTTTATTTTTACGATCTCTAATTTTTCCAGCAAACGATTACACACTTCCGTTTGTAACACAGCAACTTGCTGGTATTTTTCTGCGGCACGATCAAACGCACTGCGCACACGCTTCTGATCGAAATACTGCTCAGCGTCTGAATTTTTTGTTGTTGTTTCCTGATTCATTGTTTCTTGATTCATTACTTTTTAATATTAAATAAAAATTACTGCCTACTGCCTACTGCTTACTTCTTATTTCCTGCGCCACAGTAATTAATTTCTCAACAAATAAATCACGCTGAGAAATAAATGGTGCGTGACTTGCGTCTTCAAATAATGTGACATTTTTTTGCGCAAAATCTTTTTCTAAAACACTCGCCAACTCACGCGGTACTAACGCATCTTTTGTGCCCAGCAGCCAGTGTAAAGGGCTATCAATATTTTTTAAAGTTTGCCGTAAATCAGTATTTAGCAAAATATTTAATCCTGTGTTTAATGCTTCTATTGAAGCTTCGCCACGCGCCTCGATACCTTGTTGCAATTGTCTAACCACTTGCATTACATCTGCTAAACCTTTTACCTGCAAAGCCAAAAATCGGCGAATGGTTTTTTTTTGGTTATTATTTAAATCGCTGGCAAACTGTTTAAAAATATTTTCATCAACTGCACATTGCCAATTTTTTTTACGCACAAAACAAGGATTGCTGGCAACCAATAATGCCGCAGCAACACGCTGCGGATATAACTCTGCCAAACGCAAAACCGCTAAACTACCCAAAGACCAACCCACCCACAAAACAGGGCGATGCACTAGCGGGACAAGTGTTTGTACATAATCGTCCAACGAATCGGCTGACACTTCTGCCATTGAACCGTGTCCGGGCAAATCGACCAGCACCACATTTATCCAATCCGGCAACTGCTCAATACATTCATCCCACACCGCACTATTCATTGCCCAGCCGTGGACAAAAACGCAGGTGACTGAATTAGGCATGGTAAGCTAGTCCGGATATTTTATAATGGCAATTCATTGATAGTGGTTTATGGATTCTTATCTCAACAGTATTTTATTTGCAATTCCTGCTTGTTTGCTCGCCTACCTTATCGGCTCGATTTCAACCGCTATTATTACCTGCAAAATCATGGGCATCGAAGACCCGCGCAAAACCGGCTCGAACAATCCGGGCGCAACCAATGTGTTACGCCACGGCGGTAAAAAGGCGGCTATTATCACCTTAATTGGTGATGCATTAAAAGGTTTAATTCCGGTACTAGTCGCCATTCAACTTCAAGCGGATATTTTAACCGTATCGCTTGTTGGACTGTTTGCTTTATTAGGTCATGTTTTCCCTGTTTATTACGGCTTCAAAGGCGGCAAAGGTGTGGCAACTTATTATGGCGTGATTTTAGCCATGAACTGGATGGTCGGACTGATTGCGCTTGCCATCTGGTTAAGCACTGCGGCAGCATTAAAAATATCTTCACTGGCAGCTTTAATCTCTATTTTTTCGGTGCCGATTATTCTCTGGCATTTTTCGCAGTCAGTTGAATTAGCAGGTGTTGTGGCGTTAATGAGTGTTTTGGTTTTTTGGCGACATAAAAAAAATATTCAGGCTTTGCTGCAAGGTACGGAAGCTAGAATTAGTAAACGTTAAAGACTTATTTCTTCCGCAAATGCACGCAAATAAACGCTATAAAAATAATTAGCTTTTAAATTTGCGTTTATTTGCGTGCATTTGCGTGCATTTGCGGAAAAACTTAAATCGCTTTCAAATCCTGCATCGACCAGCGTGCTCGTGCATCGATTTCCAGTGGCTGGGTTTCGCCTGCCATTAATCTGAAACAACCGACCTGCGCAATCATCGCGCCATTATCGGTACAAAATTCAATGCGCGGATAAAATAATTCGCCGCCATTTTCCTCGACCATTTCTGCCATCTGCGTTCGCAGTCGTTTATTTGCGCCAACACCGCCAGCAATTACTAATGTTTTACAGCGCTGTTGCTCCAATGCACGGCGGCATTTTATTTTCAACGTGTCTACCACTGCTTCTTCAAACGCCAGTGAAATGTCGGCTTTGCTTTGCTGGCTTAGCTCACCATCAGCACCATCAGCATGTGCGGCTTTTTGCATGGTATTTAAGGCGAAAGTTTTCAGACCGCTGAAGCTAAAATCCAGACCGGGCCGATCAATCATTGGCCGGGGAAATTTATAAGCACCCGCCCTGCCTTTTTCTGCCAACGCAGCCAGTGCTGGCCCACCGGGATAACCCAAGCCCAATAATTTTGCAGTTTTATCAAAGGCTTCACCAGCGGCATCATCAAGACTCTGCCCCAATAATTCGTACTGACCGATGCCTTTTACGTGTGCTAATAAGGTGTGGCCGCCGGAGACTAACAAAGCCACAAAGGGAAATTTTGGTGCATTATTTTCCAGCATCGGCGCTAATAAATGTCCTTCCATGTGATGCACTTCCAGCGCAGGAATGCCCAGTGCCCACGCCAGTGAACGGCCCACTGATGCACCGGACATTAACGCGCCAATCAGGCCGGGACCGGCGGTGTAAGCAATACCATCAATCTCAGATTTCTTTTTGTCTGCCTGCTGCAACGCCTGTTCCAGCAGCGGAATCAAATAACGGATATGATCGCGTGATGCCAGTTCCGGCACCACGCCGCCATATTCGGCATGCACTTCAATCTGACTATGCAGGGTGTGCGACAGTAAACCTTTGTCGCTATCAAACACCGCAATGGCGGTTTCATCACAGGAGCTTTCAATGCCTAAAACAATCATAATTTCAATTTTTGTTCATCAATTATACGAGCCTTCGCGCTGATGCTTTCGACACAACGTTCGCGTAATTTTTTGATTTGGGTTTTATCTTAAAGTGGGATATAATGCTTCGTTCACTGCGGGGGCTTTATATATCCGTTTTTATAATTTGATGCCTGTGTTTGATGCCTGCGGGTAACGAAATACATAACCAATATCAAGAGACCAGTATGCCAGCAATACGAGTTAAAGAAAACGAACCATTTGACGTTGCATTACGTCGTTTCAAACGTTCATGTGAAAAAGCCGGTGTGCTCACCGAAATTCGCAAGCGTGAAGCTTACGAAAAACCCACTACTGAGCGCAAGCGTAAAGCAGCGGCAGCGGTTAAACGTCACTTGAAAAAGCTTTCTAAAGAACGCAATAAATTTTCACGCTCACCTCATCAGCGTCGTCGTTAATTATATTTTTAGCTTTATTGAAGGCGTAGCGGTTGGACTGAATTGAATTAAATTGGACTGAATTAAATTGGACTGAATTAAATTGGACTGAATTAAATTGGACTGAATTAAATTGGAACTGAAATTTCAATTGGAATATCAACCGCACCTCTAAGCACACAATATAAATAGCCGTAACAAATGAGCGACCTACAAAAACAAATTCAGCAAGCTGTAATCAACGCAATGAAGGCAGGCGAGAAAGAACGCCTGAAAATTATTCGCCTGATGACTTCATCGATGAAGCAAATCGAAGTTGATGAACGCGTTGAACTTGACGATGCACGCATTATCGCGATTCTCGATAAAATGGTAAAACAGCGCCGTGAATCTATTTCACAATTCAAAACCGCTGGACGGGATGACTTGGTAAAACAGGAAGCCTACGAAATTGATATTATTCAGGAATTTTTACCACAGGCTTTAAGCGAAGAAGAAATTGATAACATTGTCAACCAGGCAATCGAAAAAACAGCCGCAAACTCAATTAAAGACATGGGCAAAGTGATGGGTATTGTTAAACCGCAAATCATTGGTCGCGCTGACATGGGCGAAGTCAGTGGTCGCATTAAGTCTACTCTTAGCAGCAATTAACAGCACCAACTAAAAATCTTTACCTGCATGAGCGGACTCAAAAACGATCGATTTATTAAGGCATTACTGCGCCAGCCTGTTGACCGCACACCGGTATGGATTATGCGACAGGCTGGTCGCTATCTGCCAGAATATCGTGAAGTGCGCGCCAAAGCCGGCGACTTTATGACTTTATGCAGCACACCCGAATTGGCCTGCGAAGTAACACTGCAACCGCTACGCCGATTTGAGTTAGACGCTGCGATTTTATTTTCAGACATCCTGACCATTCCCGATGCCATGGGTTTAGGTTTATATTTTTCTGAAGGTGAAGGCCCTAAGTTTAAACAAACTATAGACTCTGCTAGCGACGTAAAAAATCTGATTATTCCCGATCCAGCCGATAAGTTATCTTACGTAACTGACGCAGTTTCGCTGATTCGTAAAGAGCTAAATGGCAGCGTACCACTGATAGGTTTTGCGGGCAGCCCGTGGACACTGGCGACTTATATGGTTGAAGGCGGTAGCAGTAAAACTTTCTCAAAAATTAAAGCCTTATTATTCGAAGACTCAACATCTGCACATTTATTAATGAATAAACTTGCAGACTCGGTTGCGCTTTATTTAAACGCACAAATCGAAGCTGGCGCACAAGCAGTGATGGTTTTTGATAGTTGGGGCGGCGCGTTAACCACACCACACTATAAAGAATTTTCACTGGCTTACATGCAGCAAATTGTTAACCAACTTACCCGTGAAAAAGACGGACAAAAAATTCCCGTTATTTTATTCACCAAAGGCGGCGGCATGTGGTTACCACAAATCGCTGACACAGGTTGCGATGCTGTTGGTTTAGATTGGTCGGTTGACCTCAACATTGCACGCCAACAAATTGGCGACAAAGTTGCGCTACAGGGCAATATGGATCCTGCGATTATGGCAACTAACCCTGATGTTATCAAACAGGAAGCAGCACGAATTCTTGCAGAGTTTGGTAATGGCAATGGACACGTATTCAATTTAGGTCACGGCATTACACCAAATATTACCCCTGATAATGTTAAAGCATTAGTTGATGCGGTACTTGAAATAAGTAAGCAATATCACACTTAAGGGAGAATGTTTGCCACTCAAACATGCGCCTTACTTGCTTGTAGATTCGGCATCGGCGTAGATTCGGCATCGGCACAGAGGCTGACAATTTTGAATGATAAGCACCCCTTCCTTATTGTCTTCGATGTTATCTTTAAAACAGTTGTTCTGGTATTGCTGCTGCACCATTACCGTTTGCTGCCGACTCTGCGGGCAAAACGGTGCCCGTTACTGGCACTTTCTCCTTTCTAAAAATTTCAAAAACCGTATTAGTGTCACCGTCTGTTGCAGCCCTTCCCGTTTCAGCATTTATCTTCATGGTAACTAAACCATCGGGGCGATGAAGTTGCTTTTCAGGCTTGCCTGCCAGTGCAACTTTCATAAAGTCCATCCATATTGGCAGCGCCGCTGACGAGCCTGTTTCTCGGCTACCCAGTGGCTTTAGCTGATCAAAACCTGTCCACACAGTGGTCACCAAGCTGGGATTGTAGCCGTTAAACCAGGCATCTCGCTGGTCATTGGTGGTACCGGTTTTACCTGCAAGGTCTTTTCGACCCATTGCCATCGCACGACGACCTGTACCACGTAACACCACATCTTGTAATATTGAATTCATTTGAAATGCTAACCGAGGCTCTAATGTTCGCTCCGCCTGCTTCGGCAGTTTTGCCAGTGAATCATCTTCAGCAACTTTTGCCGACCATTTTTGCTCACGAATAACGCACGATACACACGCTATCGCAGGATCGGCTTCATATAAAGGACTGCCATCAGCATCTTCAATACGCTGAATCAAATAAGGTTTCGTTAAATAGCCACCGTTAGCAAACACAGAAAATATACGTGCCATTTGCAATGGACTTAATTCGGTACTACCTAATGCCAGCGATAAATCATGACGTAATTCTTTACTGTTTAAGCCAAAATTTTCCGCGTATTGCGTAGCGTGCCTCAAGCCAATCGCGCGCAAAATACGAATCGAAACCAGGTTGCGCGATTTGTACAATGCCATGCGCAAGCGCGTGGGGCCAAATGTTTTACCACTATAATTTTCCGGACGCCACTCACCTTCCAGCGCAGAATCTTCAAACACAACGGGGGCATCGTTAATCAAGCTTGCTGGCGTATACATTTTATCCAGTGCTGCAGCATAAATGATTGGTTTAAAACCAGAGCCTGCCTGCCTTTTTGCCTGCACAACACGATTAAACTTACTGTGCTCAAAATCAAAACCACCTATTAATGCCTGTATGGCACCGGTATTTGGTTGCAACGAAACTAATGCTCCTTGCGCTTCGGGAATTTGCGCCAGACTCCAACCAGTCACCGGATGTTTAGCAAGCCAAACTACATCACCGGGTTTAATTACTTCTGAAACGCTTTGCAGTTCAGCACCAATGCGATTGACGCTGACATACTCACGCGCCCATTTGATACCCGACCACGGAATACGCACTTGATTACCGTCTTTTAATAGTGCGGTAGCAGAGCGCTGTTCTATTGATGCCGCTACAGACGCTGTGCCATTTGACGTTGTTGCTTTATTGGCTGCAGCCGCATTCGCTGAAATATCATCATTCACAGACAGGATGAGTGCTGGCATAAAGTGCCCATAGTTTTCATCCTCTTTTAAAACCTCCACCAAATCTGGTTGGTCTTTACTCTCAATATTCTCTTCTACAAACAACTCTCCATTGGCAGAATCATCTACTGCCGTGGTCTTATTCTCAGGATTCAGCTCAACGTGACGCACCACGCCTCGATAGCCATGACGTTTATCATAAGCGACCAGACCATTCCAGATGCTGTCATTGGCAGCTTGCTGCAAGCGTTTATTGATTGTGGTGTACACTTTCAAGCCACGGGCATAGGCTTCATCACCAAATTGTTTAACAATTTCAGCACGCGCCATTTCATTAACATACGGCGCATAAACACCAATATTACTACGATGACGGGTTGCTGTTACCGCTGTGCTCTTGCTTTCTTCAAACTGTGCGGCACTAATAAATTCCAGATAGCGCATACGTGATAAAACATAATCTCGCCGAATAAGCGCACGTTCAGGATTAACAATGGGATTATACGTTGAAGGCGCTTTTGGCAGACCCGCAATCATTGCAATCTGCGGCAGTGTTAACTCATCAAGAGTAACACCATAATAAGTTTGTGCGGCGGCAGCGACACCATAAGAACGGTTGCCCAAATAAATTTTGTTTAAATATAGCTCTAGAATTTTTTCTTTATTTAGCTCGCGCTCAATTTTTAGTGCTAGCAAAATTTCATTTAACTTACGTAGATAGGTTTTTTCGCTAGTCAAATAAAAATTTCGCGCTAACTGCATAGTAATCGTGCTGCCACCCTGGCCACGCTTACCGGTCATAATCAAATTTACAACTGCACGCAATATCCCCTGATAATCAACGCCAGGGTGCTCAAAAAAACGATCATCTTCTGCCGATAAAAACGCTTGCTTCATTAATGCAGGTATTTCATCGAGTTTTTTTGGTGTCCGACGTTTTTCGCCGAATTCTCCCATTAGCGCACCATCACTGCTATAAATACGCAGTGGAACTTGAAGTTGCACATCACTTAGTCCCTCAATAGAGGGTAATTTGGGATTAAGGTAAAAATAACCGCCTGCGGCAACAACGCCAGCCAGTGATGTCATTACCAAAGTAACGACTATCAGTAGTTTGAATACATTTAGAAAGCGCACTATTCCATAATCCTACGTTAAGTGTTACCAAAGCGGCAAAGTATATAGGTTTATAGACTTATTTACGACATTGTTCTTGGTCTGGCTAGTATTTTTCTGCACTTACCGCTAATATTTAATGCAAAAGTTATAATATATTCTATAACTACCTTATAAATATATAACATCAGGGGAGCCGCGTGGGTTTATTTAAGCGCAAAAAACCAGCCATCTTAGGCCTGGATATTAGTTCGACATCAGTAAAACTGCTCGAACTATCCCAGGAAGGCAACAAATACAAAGTGCAAAGTCTTGCAGTGGAGCCATTGCCAGATAACGCCGTGGTCGATAAAAATATTCAAGATGTTGAAGCTGTCGGCAGCACTATTCAAAAAGCCGTTAAAAAATCAGGTACAAAAACAAAAAATGCCGCGGTTGCGGTTGCAGGTTCGGCAGTCATAACAAAAATCATCACGATGCCCACGAATTTAAACGACGACGAACTTGAATCACAAATAGAGATGGAAGCAGATCAATATATCCCTTATCCACTAGAAGAAATTAATCTTGATTTTGAAGTCCTCGGTGAAAGCGAAAACAACCCAGACACCGTTGACGTATTGCTAGCAGCATCAAGAAGCGAAAATATAGAACTACGCTCAGCGGCACTGGCACTTGGTGGGCTAACGCCTAAAATTGTTGATGTTGAAGCCTATACTATTGAGAATTCAGCAAAAATGGTCGCCCATCAAATAAAAGATAATAGCGATGATAAACTCATCGCAGTAATTGATATTGGCGCAACCATGACCAGCCTTAATGTTGTTGAAAACAATCACCTTATATATACACGCGAACAAAGCTTTGGTGGCAAGCAATTAACAGAAGAAATTATGCGCCGTTACGGTTTAGCTTATGATGAAGCAGGTCGGCTCAAAAAAGAAGGCGGTTTACCCGATAACTATATTCCTGAAGTGCTCGAACCCTTTAAAGAAACCATTGCGCAACAAGTAAGTCGTTTTCTGCAGTTTTTTTACACTTCGGGTGAGCACAATGCGGTTGATTTAATTGTGCTTGCTGGTGGCTGTGCCTCCATTCCCGCTATTGACGAGCTAGTAGAATCACAACTTGATACAACCACCGCCATCGCCAATCCCTTTGCTGAAATGTCGCTGGCATCAAAAGTAAACCCACAAAATTTAAGCAATGACGCGCCAGCATTAATGATTGCCTGCGGCCTGGCGATGAGGAGCTTTGACTAATGGCTCACATTAACTTACTGCCATGGCGCGAAGAAGAGCGCCAGGAACAAACCCGGCAATTTGCAACAATTACAGGACTTTCTCTAATACTAACGGGAGCTATTTTATTTGTTGTGCATGTGTCGTTCAATAACCAAATAGACCATCAAAATTACCGCAATAGAATACTGCAGGATGAAATCGCCAAACTTGATGAATCGTTAAAACAAATAGAAAAACTTGAAGAAACCAAAGCGCAGTTACTTGCCCGCATGGACGTTATCCAGTCACTACAACAACAGCGACCACAAATCGTACATTTGTTTGACGACTTCGTACGCACTTTACCAGAGGGCATCTATTTAACAGACATTAAACAAGAGGCCAATCAGCTCACCATTAAGGGTGTTGCTGAATCTAATGGTCGTGTATCAGCCTACATGCGAAATATTGATGCCTCAGGCTGGATGGCAACGCCTAAACTAAAAGTCATTGAAACCAGGAAAGGCACTCTAAGAAGCAGTGACTTTACACTGCTTACGTCACAATCTTCACCGAAAGAAACAAGTGAAAATAAAAGCGAAGGAGATGATAGCTAATGAATCTCTCTGAAATCGACTTAAATGATCTGGATATTGAAGATCTTAAAAAAATAGGCACTGCACCACTGCCAATAAAAATTGGAATTATCATTATTTTATGCACTGCGCTTGTAATTGCTGTTTATTTTCTCGACACCACCAAACAAAAAATTGAACTCGACAAGGTTGCTGCCGAAGAACTACAACTACGCGACGTTTTCGCCGGCAAACAAGCAAAAGCGGCTAATCTAGAAGCCTACAAACAACAGCTAGAAGAAATGCGTACATCATTTGGTACCTTGTTACGACAACTGCCAAATGAGACCGAAATTGAAACATTATTAACCGATATTTCACAAACAGGCATCTCAGCGGGTCTTGAAATTAACTATTTTAAACCTGAAGGTCTGCGACCTAAAGAATTCTATTCCGAATACCCGATTAAGCTCAAAGTTACCGGACGCTACCATGAGTTTGCCGAATTTATTAGTGGCGTTGCTGCGCTGCCGCGTATTGTAACCATTCAAGATATCGCCATTAAACCTACGGATGCCAAAAGTGGTGCCAAACTATCCATGGAATTAACTGCAATCACTTATCAGTACCTCGACGAAACCGCTAAAGAAGAGGAGGTTGCACAATGATTACATTAAAGAAAATAGCACCTCGCTTAACTCTATTAGCGCTATTATCAAGTTTAGCTAGCTGTAGCCAGGATATTTCTGAACTACAGTCATTTATTGCACAAACAAAATCAGCACACGTTGGCAGCGTAAAACCGATTCCGCAATTCAAACCCTATGAAAGCTTTAGTTATTCTGCGGCTGAATTACGCGACCCATTTGCTGCAACCGTTGACCTTGAAGAAGATAGTACAACAAAGACCAGCTTACTCGACCCTGACTCAACACGACCAAGAGAGCCTCTGGAAATTTTCCCACTGGACGCTCTCAGCATGGTCGGAATACTTGAACAAAACACCCAACTATGGGGTTTGATAAAAGACCCACAAAATATCGTACACCGTGTTCAAGTCGGTCATTACATGGGGCAAAGTGAAGGCCGAATTATAGAGATTAACGAATCCGCTATTTCTCTGGTAGAAATCATACCTGATGGCATTGGTGGTTACATAGAAAGGGATGCATCAATCGCAATCGGTAATAACTAATGGCTGAAATAACCACTAAAATAATCAAAGTGCAGCCAGCAATTGTGGGCGCGCGGAGAACAAGATGTTAAAAATAACAATAAATAAACAATCAAATGGGCACAGCATGAATGTTTCTACCCTTACCCCCCAAACCATACTGGCAAACATACTAGCAAGCACTTTAGCAATGGGCAAATACCTGCTTCAAACACTCTTACTGTTTTGCGCAATAAGCTCGACAGCTTTAGCAGCGGATGATAAACCAACAGATAATAAACCGACAAAAGAAGCAACAGCAAACGCCATTACAAATGTTCAGTACGCAACATTACCTGGCAACCGCTTGCAAATCAGTCTTGAACTAAGCGAAGAAGCAGTAACGCCATTAAGCTTTACTATCGATAACCCTGCACGCATTGCTTTTGACTTTAACAATACCCGTAGCAAACTACCAAAACGCTCGCAACCGATCGGCATTGGCATCGCGCAATCAATCACTACCATTTCAACCAAAACTAAAACCCGTGTTATTTTAAACTTAACCGAAGTTGTGCCTTATCAAGTCACCACACAAGGTAAAAACGTATTAATTACTTTAGATAGTGAATCCACCGGCACCACCTTTGAAGGCACCATAACTGCTAGCACAACACCTACCGGCGCACCACGTTTTTCTGACAAACCTCGTGGCATCTCAAATATTGATTTCAGACGCGGCGAAGAAGGTGAAGGTCGTGTTGTCATCAACTTAACAGAAGCCAACATACCAATGGACATCAGTGAAGAATTTGGCAAAGTTGTGGTTAAATTTCTCGGCATAAAACTCCCGGATGAATTACGCCAAACACTCGATGTACTCGATTTTGCCACACCCGTTAAATCAATAAGCAGTTATGAAGAAGAGGACAATGTTCGCATTGAAATCGACCCAGTCAGTAGTAATTTTGAGCATGTTGCTTATCAAGCAAACAATATCTTCACCATTGAATTAAAACCTATCAGCAAAGACGAACTTGAAGAAGTTAAAAAAGAAAAATTCGGCTACACTGGCGAGCGTTTATCACTTAACTTTCAGGATATTCCTGTACGCGCAGTCTTACAGTTAATTGCCGACTTCACCAGCCTGAACGTAGTCGTCAGCGATTCAGTCGATGGCAACCTGACATTACGCCTAAAAAACGTACCTTGGGATCAAGCATTAGATATTATCCTCAAAGCCAAAGGCTTATCCAAACGTGAATCTGGCACTGTGATGATGATTGCACCCAGCGAAGAAATTGCCGCACAGGAAAAAATTGACCTGGAAGCACAACAATCAGTTACCGAACTTGCGCCAATACGAAGCGCCTTCTTCACCATCAATTTTGCAAAAGTTGGAGAGCTTGCCGCACTGTTTTCTGGCGGTGGAGGCGGTGGCGGTGACGGAGAAGATGGCGGTGGCGGAACATCAAACGGTATTCTCAGCCCACGCGGCAGCGTTATTATTGATGAACGCACCAACACGCTCATCATAAAGGATACCGAAGAAGTTATTTCAGAAATTCGCCGCACACTGAAAAAACTGGATATCCCAATACGCCAGGTTATGATTTCATCACGCATTGTAGTTGCTCAGGACGCGTTCACAAAAGAATTGGGGGCACGTTTTGGCGCTACCAGCGTTTCCTCTAGTTCCAACGGCTTTGGCGTAACCACTGGCTCATTCCGGGGTGCCGATACCATTACCTCAAGCGGTCTCGACAATCTCGCAGCTGGCGGAGTACCTGAACCGTTTGGCATACCCGCTGGTGCTGCTGCGTCAGACCGTTTAAATGTTGACTTGGGTGTTAATGGTGCAGCTGGCAGCTTAGCTTTTGCTGTATTAACAGGTAGTTCACTAATTGATCTGGAAATTTCTGCACTACAAGCCGAAAATACCGGTGAAATCATTTCAAGCCCACGTGTTGTCACCGCGGATCGAAAAGAAGCACACATTGAACAGGGTGTAGAAATCCCTTACCTATCCGCCGCTTCCAGTGGTGCAACGCAAGTTCAATTCAAAAAAGCCGTATTAAGTATTGTAGTCACACCGCAAATCACACCGGATGACCGTGTCATCATGGATCTGTCTGTCACTAACGATACCGTCGGTGACATCTTTGCCGGCGTTCCAAGTATTGATACCCGTGAAGTTGGCACACAAGTATTAGTTAATAACGGAGACACCGTCGTATTAGGTGGTATTTATCAGCAAATCACACGTAATGAAATTGATAAAGTCCCTTTCCTCGGTGACATACCAATAATTGGTTACTTCTTTAGACGCACACTGGAAAGCGACGAAAAACAGGAGTTGCTTATATTTGTTACCCCTAAAATTCTAAAAGACACACTATCGTTATAACTGTAACAAAACTAAAAATGAATTATGAATTACCTGTTCGATTAATAACTAGAGAGCTTTGCACGATGTAGATTTTGCGTCATAGCAAGGCAAAAATGACTAAAAAAACGCAGCTTACACGTAGTAAGTGAGTACTTTTTAGTCACTTTTAACGCCGCTATGGCGGAAAAGATGCTTCGTGCAAAGCTCTCAACTAACTATGGCCTAGTAATTCATTAGCTACATATAATATAAACAACAGATGCAATATTCTGGAGACAGACGTTATGTACCAATTATTTAAACCTTTTTACTTCGCAATAATACTATCAATAACAGCATTTATTACCTCTTGTTCAGATAGCGACGCTTTCACTGGTACTGGTACTGGCGCTGGCGCTGGAACAGATACAGGCACAGACACTGTAATCAGAATAGGCTCAAGCGAAGCAGGAACCTTTACCGATGGTGTCCTCTTGGCAACACCAAATACAATATCTGCTGGCGGAACATCAGTAATAACCGCTGAACTTGTAGACGCAACTGGCACAGCCATAACAACAAACAATACCGTTACGTTCTCGTCGACTTGTGTTACAGACGGTATAGCAAGCTTCAGCAACCCTAGCTTTCTTACAACAACAGGCACGGCTACCACTAACTATAGCGCCCAAGGTTGTACTGGCTCAGATATAATAACAGCAACACTTGAGAACACAACACAAACCGCCTCTGGCACTGTGACTGTTGCATCAGCTACCGCTGGATCAGTAGAGCATACGTCTAATATTCCTGCATCTATCGCCCTCGCGGGTACGGGTAGTGCTTTGTCTTTATCAGAAACATCAACCGTTACATTCACTATCAGAGATAACCTTGGTTTACCTGTTGAAGGCGAAGATATTACTTTTGAGCTTAACAGCATAATTGGGGGAATCAGCCTATCTAGCTTAACCGCAACAAGCGATGCCACAGGTGCGGTAACAACCACTGTTCAGTCGGGTACGGTTGCAACTAATGTGAGAGTAACCGCTACTTTAAATAGCAACACAGCAATCAGCACAGTATCACCGCCTATCGCAATTGCAACGGGGCCTCCAGCACAAAACAGTATGTCAATAGCGGCATCAGAACTTAACCCAAATGCGTGGAGTGTCGTTAATAAACAAGTAACCATAAGCGTCCAGTTAGGTGACAGGTTCAGCAATCCGATTTCGGATGGTACCATCATATCGTTCCGAACAGAATTAGGCATAATAGACCCTAGTTGCACAACAGCAAATGGTGGTTGCTCTGTTACTTGGCGTAGTGGTAATCCAAAAACAAACAACCTGCCTATCGATCCACTCGCTAACCCGCCCGGTTTTACAACCATTCTCGCTTTTGTAGAAGGTGAGGAATCCTTTATAGACAATGACGCTAATGGTGTATTTTCTGATGGTGATGGTTTTGCAGTACTTGGCTTTGACAGGGAAGAAGCCTTTAGAGATGATAACGGTAACGGTGCGTTTGATGCTGGAGAAAACAATATCGATTTTAACTCTAACAGCGTCCATGATTCGGGTAACAACCTATATAACGGTAAAGGTTGCATACACAGCACTCTGTGTGATGCCAATGCAGATGCAATCAATGTATGGCAATCAATCGAGTTGGTTGTCGCTGAAAATGACCCGAAAGTTATAGGGGTAGCAATTGGCTCAGGTGCTGCTAGCGCAACATTTCCAGCATCATTTAACACAAGCCAAAATTCTCTTACTTTTACCATTGGAGGGACAGTTAACGAGCAAATATTACCTGTTGGTACCAAAATAACCTTTAGTACAACAAATGGTGAAATTACTAGCGGTGAAAACCATACCGTTCCCAACTCTGTATCCTCTGCCGATTCATACACTGTTTTCATATCAGGTGATGATACTAGTAGTAGTGATGGCGTACTAACCATGGAAATTGAAATGGGCGATTCTGGCTCAATATTTAACTTCCCTCCTATCGGTATTATTGACTAACAAAATAACCGTTTACTGATATTGTAAATTGCCAGCAATAATATAAAACAGAGAGAATTATTTAACTCTCAACACAAAAAGCAATATACTAAGCGACCTATGCTACTACTGGAGCAAGGTCGCTTTTTTATGTCCGTAATTTCATGCCTAGTCAAAAAAATATTTTCCTAATCGGTCTAATGGGCACCGGCAAAACCACTGTCGGTCGTCAACTGTCGCGTAAATTAAAAATGGATTTTTACGATAGCGACCGCGTAATTGAAGAGCGCACTGGCGCAGACATCCCACTGATTTTTGAAAAAGAAGGCGAAGCGGGTTTTAGAAAACGCGAAGTTGCCATCATCGATGAGCTCACGCAAAAACAAAACATCATCCTCGCCACTGGCGGCGGCGCGATTTTAGACAGTGAAAACCGCAACCATTTAATAAACCGCGGTACTGTGTTCTACCTGAGAAGCACCCTCAAAACGCTGATAGAACGCACCAACAAAGATAAAAATCGCCCACTACTTCACGCCGATGAATCTACCGAGATTATTCTCAAACGCTTGTTAGACGAGCGCGGCCCACTGTACGAAGAAACTGCCGATTACACCATCGAAACTGCCAGCAACTCGATTCATGCCGTAATACAGGCTATCATTAGATCCCTTTAAAAAGATACACGCACTAACACACATGACCACACTGACTGTTGAACTCGGCGAGCGTAGCTACCCGATATATATTGGCGACAAACTACTCGGGCAGGCTGAGCTACTAAAAAAACACATCCCCGGTAATAGTGCCCTCATCGTCACTAACGAAACCGTTGCCCCGCTCTATCTCGAAAAAACCCAGACCATGTTGTCCAGCTTGAAAAATGAAGTTGTGGTTTTACCCGATGGCGAGCAATACAAAAACCTCGAAGTCTTAAACCAAATTTATGATGGTCTGCTGCGCAATCGTTTTGACCGCAACACCACCGTTATTGCTTTAGGCGGCGGCGTAGTGGGTGACATGGCAGGATTCGCTGCTGCCAGTTATCAACGCGGCATCCACCTAATTCAAATTCCCACCACGCTTTTATCGCAGGTCGATTCTTCCGTCGGCGGTAAAACCGGTGTTAATCATGCCTTAGGTAAAAATATGATCGGTGCTTTTTATCAGCCCAAAGCCGTTATTGCCGATACCGATACGCTCGATACCCTGCCCGACCAAGAACTAAGCGCAGGTCTTGCCGAAATTATAAAATATGGTTTGATTAACAACGCAGGGTTTTTTGACTGGTTAGAAAACAACATGCCTGCTCTACTGGCACGCGATAAAAAAGCCCTGAGTTACGCCATCGAAATTTCATGCCAAAGCAAAGCAGACATTGTCGCTGCCGATGAACACGAAAGTGGCAAACGTGCTTTACTTAATCTCGGTCACACCTTCGGTCACGCCATCGAAAACGCCATGGGTTATGGCAAATGGTTACACGGGGAGGCCGTCGGTGCTGGCATGTGCATGGCAGCAACCATGTCCAATCAAATGGGCTGGATAACAGACGAAGACACAAAAAAAACATTCAAACTAATTGAACAGGCAAAACTACCTTGCAATGCACCCGAGTCGATGACGGCTGAAAAATTTCTCGAATTAATGTCGGTCGATAAAAAAGTACTCGATGGCGTGTTACGCTTAGTGCTAATGAAAGGCATCGGCAAATCGCTAGTAACAAACGACTACACAGAAGAAGCGTTAAAGCAGGCGATTAACCATTCGCTTACCCTCAATAATCCATAGATAATAAAAACATGAGCAACAGCTACAGCGGACAACTTGTTTCATACGCCTGCAACGATACAAAATCTGCTGGCCGACGTTTTGAAGAAACACACCCTACCTACCGTAATGAATACCAGCGCGACCGTGACCGCATCATTCACTCCGCTGCCTTTCGCCGTCTGGAATATAAAACGCAAGTATTTGTAAACCACGAAGGTGACCTGTTTCGTACCCGCTTAACGCATTCGCTTGAAGTCGCACAAATTGCGCGCAGCATCGCTCGCGAATTAAAACTACACGAAGATTTAACCGAAGCGATTGCACTGGCACATGACCTCGGTCACACGCCTTTTGGTCACGCAGGACAAACCGCATTAAACAATTGCATGAAAGACTTTGGCGGTTTTGAACACAACATTCAATCACTGCGTGTGGTCGATAAACTGGAACAAAAATACGCCGACTTCGATGGCTTAAACTTAAGCTTTGAAACCCGTGAAGGTATTTTAAAACACTGCGCTATTAACAACGCAAAAAATCTCGGCGATGTCGGCGAACGATTTTTAAATAAAACACAACCCAGTTTAGAGGCGCAGCTAACCGATTACTCTGACGAAACCGCGTACAATAATCATGACATTGACGATGGCATTCGTTACGGCTTAATCAGCATTGACGATTTATTAAATATTGAATTATTTCGCATGCAATACGATATCGTTAACAAGCAATACCCTGGACTCGACAATAAAAAACTTGTCCACGAAATAATACGCCGCATGATAAATGTTATGGTGGTAGATTTAATCGACACCTCTCGGCAAAACATCAATAACGCTAATTTAAATTCTATCGAAAATGTGCGCAATCAAAAACAAAAGCTAATGGCGTTCAGCGAACAAATGAACGAACAAAAACTACAGCTAAAACAATTTCTCCGTAAAAATTTATACCAGCATTACCGCGTACACCGCATGAGTAAAAAAGCTGCTGATGTTATCGAAGCTTTATTCAACGCCTTTATGGACGATTTAAAAATTTTACCCACAGAAGCTTTAGAACATTGCAACACATTAAAAGTAAAACACGGTGATATTGGCATTGCGCGCGGCATATCAGATTACATTGCAGGCATGACTGACCGTTACGCCATTGTCGAATACGAAAGGATTTTTAACCCACGCCAGTTATCTTTCGTTAATCTTCATCCATAAATCGTGGCAGGTTTAATTCCACAAAACTTTATTGATGATTTAATCTCACGCAGCGACATTGTTGAAGTTATCAATGCGCGCGTGCCGCTAAAAAGAAAAGGCAAAGAGTTCACTGCTTGCTGCCCGTTCCACAACGAAAAAACCCCTTCCTTCACTGTTAGTGAAAATAAACAATTTTTTTATTGTTTTGGCTGTCACGCCAAAGGCAACGTCATTGGTTTTTTAATGGACTATGAACATTTAAGTTATATTGATGCCATCGAATCATTAGCTGCTGACGCGCACGTCGACGTTCCGCACGAAGATAATCTGCTAGCGAAAAAAAATCAGGAAGATAAACAACCTTTATACGATATCTTAAAACAGGCAAGTGAGCTTTTTCAGAAACAGTTAAAAACATCTGAGCGCGCCGTTAATTATTTAAAAAAACGCGGTTTAAGTGGCGAAGTTTCCAAACAATTTAAAATTGGTTACGCGCCCGATGGCTGGAATTTTTTAATTAGCCATTTAGGAAAATCAAAAGACCACTTACTTGCACTAAGTAAAACCGGCTTGATCGTTAACAAAGAAAACAATAAAACTTATGATCGATTTCGCGACCGCATCATCTTCCCTATTACCGATCAGCGTGGTCGCATTATTGGTTTCGGTGGTCGCATACTCGACCAGGGCGAACCCAAATATTTAAACTCCCCAGAAAACGCTGTGTTTCATAAAGGCTTCGAGCTTTACGGTTTATACGAAACCAAAATGGCGTTAAGAAGAATTGATCGTATTATTGTTGTTGAAGGTTATATGGATGTCGTCGCACTGGCGCAGCACGGCATCAACTACGCAGTCGCATCGTTAGGTACTGCCACCACCACCGAACAGATTCAAAAAACATTTCGCACCACATATGAAATCATCTTTTGTTACGACGGCGACAACGCTGGCAAAAAAGCCGCGTGGCGCGCACTTGAAAATACGCTCAGTGTGGTTCGTGATGGCATGGTGGCAAAGTTTTTATTTCTTCCCGAAAAAGAAGACCCCGATACAATGGTACGAAAAGAAGGCAAAGAGGCTTTTGAACAACGTATCAAAAATGCAACAACTTTGTCCAAATTTTTATTCGACCACCTGAAACAGGAATGCGATACCAGCAGTAAAGAAGGTCAAGCGCAACTTGCTAGTAAAGCCAATAAATTAATTCAAAAAATGCACAACAGTTTATTTAAAGATTTATTAATCGAAGAACTTTCAAGCATCGTTGGTTTAAGTCAGCAACATCTCGAAGCAAAAATAATAGAAAACACCACTGCCAGTGCCGCTAAAAATTATCCCCAACAAAAAACAAAAGCTGCTCGCGGACAATTAATACAAAATAACAAAACACGCATTGCCATCGCGCTATTACTACAAAACCCAATGCTGGCAAGCCATCACAAAGTACCCGATCATTTTAAAAGCGCTATTACAAAAGGTTTGCCGCTACTGCACACCCTGCAACAAACCATCGAAACAAATACTAAAATATCTGCAGCCGCTTTACTAGAACGTTATCGCGACAGTGAATTTGAAAAAGCACTCAACCTTCTTTCGATATTACAAACGCCCGAAACAGAAAACACCGACAATATTGTTGAAGTATATAAAAATATTATCGAACGCCTAAGCATCGAAGATCGTTATGAATTTCTAACCAACAAACTTAAAATAGAAAAACAGCTTTCTGAAAATGAAATGGAAGAATATAAATCTTTGCTGCAAAATCATTTGAGTTGACATAAATTCTCAAGAGATGTAAACCATTGCCAGCAACGCTATCGCTTGTGATGGCCTGCATTTTTTTGTAAATGATTTTTTATAGATGAATATAAAAACTAAAGAAAGCATCCCTCGCTACGATTAGTTAAGTCCGACAGGCTCCTAGAATTTGTGATGTTGCTCATTACTTTTTTCTAATGTACTTTTGCTTCGGACTGTTAGGGCTGTCTGGATGGCTCATACCGATAACCCGCTTGTTTTAAAGCGGGCAATAAATAGTTTTTCTGATTGTTTTTAATGGTGTTTTCAATCGGCAATGAATAAAAAATCTCCCGCCACTGTCCCAAGATTAACGTCTGCCAAAGCCTGCCCATTCGGCCATTGCCATCACTAAATGGATGAATAAATTCAAATTCGTAATGAAAAACACAACTGAGAATCAGAGAATGGTCTTCGGTGTGTTCAAGCCAGTGTAATAAATCAGTCATTAAGACCTGCACCCTGTCCGCTTGCGGTGCGACATGAACCACTTCGTCGCCTTTATGAATTCCCACACCGCCGCGACGAAAATGCCCGGCATCTGGCAAAATTTCTTCGGTCATTTTTTTATGTGCATCCAACAGACTATCCATACTATGGGCTTGATACTGCGCCAATGCCTCATACGCCTTAATCGCCCCGCGCACTTCCGCGATCCCCTGACAGGCTTGCCCTCCACAATGGCCAATACCTATTCCAAACTTAGCGTATTACCCTCAATCGCCAACGTTCCGGTGATGGTTTTTATCCTGTTTTGTTTACGAAGCTGGGGCGAGTTCTGAATTTCTACTATCGCCACACCTGCCACCGCTTCACTGATCTGCGCCACCAGAGAAAGGATTTTTGGAGTTATTTTGTAGGGGGGTTGGTAGGTGTTCATGTGCGATTTAGTGATACCTGTGTTTATTATTTTGGCGTATTATTTTTTGATGATTTTACAGTCTCTTTTTGTTAAGTTGAAATTAAATATGCTCTTCGTGCAAAGGTCTCTTTTTATTATTTTTATTTTTCTTTTATATTTTCCCACTTTACGCCACCTTCCTATAAATCTCTTGCTCTTGCTCTAATTCTGACAGTACCCTGAGGTACAGTTTTCTACCACCAAACAACTGAATAATTTCCAATGGTGAACCAAACTCATTACAATTTACCCTTAACTTTTCTTGACCGAAAAAAAACCAGCATAAAGCTGGTTTTTTATAAGCCACTAAAATTACTAGTTACTCAGCATCTTCCGCTATCGCATCTTCAGGACGATCAACTAGTTCAATGTATGCCATTGGTGCCGCATCACCTGAGCGAAAACCGCATTTAAGAATGCGTGTGTAACCACCCGGGCGATCTTTATAACGTGGTGCTAGTTCACTAAATAATTTACCAACCATTTCTTTGTCACGCAGTTTTGAAAAAGCTGAGCGACGATTAGCCACTGAATCTGTTTTAGCTAGCGTGATAATTGGTTCTGCAACACGGCGTAGTTCTTTTGCTTTTGGCAAAGTGGTTTTAATGATTTCATGATCGAACAGTGAGTTAGCCATGTTGCTAAACATTGCTTTACGATGACTGCTGTTCCTATTTAATTTACGACCCGATTTACTGTGACGCATGATTGTTAACCTTTATCTCTATATTCTTATTTAATTAAAGCGCTGCTGCAGCTTCTTCTTTTTCGCGAATCGAAGCAGGTGGCCAGTTTTCTAATTGGATACCCAGTGACAAGCCATGTGATGCCAGAACGTCTTTTATTTCTGTTAAAGACTTCTTACCCAGGTTTGGCGTACGCAGCAACTCAACTTCTGTGCGTTGAATTAAATCACCAATGTAATAAATATTTTCTGCTTTCAAACAATTTGCAGAACGCACGGTTAGTTCAAGCTCATCAACAGGACGTAATAAAATTGGATCGATATCCGCTTCTTCTTCTTCATCCACTTCATCTTCCATGCTTTGTAAATTAACAAAGGATGAAAGCTGTGCCTGTAAAATAGTTGCTGCGGTGCGAATCGCTTCTTCTGGATCAACCGTGCCGTTTGTTTGCAGGTCGATAATCAATTTATCCAGGTTTGTGCTTTGTGCAACACGTGCGCTTTCAACGTTGTATGAAACGCGACGAATCGGGCTAAATGAAGCGTCTAATTGTAAACTGCCAATGGTGTTTGATTCTGCATCAATTGCTTTACGCGCATTTGATGGCTGGTAACCACGACCTTTCACAACTTTCATTGTGATGTTTAATTTACCGTCACTGTTGACGTTAGCAATAACGTGATCAGGGTTAACAATTTCAACATCGTGACCGGTTTCAATATCACCGGCGGTGACAACACCAGAACCGGTTTTACCCGAACCTGTGTAGCTTAAAGTGATTGTTTGTTCTTCATTTGCGTGCATAACGAGCGCAACGCCTTTCAGGTTTAATAATATTTCAAGTACGTCTTCCTGAACGCCTTCTAATGTGCTGTACTCGTGTACAACATTTTCGATTTGCGCTTCAATAATGGCACTGCCTTCAATTGAAGACAATAAAATTCTACGCAAAGCATTACCTAAAGTATGACCAAAACCACGCTCTAGTGGTTCTAATGCAACTTTCGCATGGGTTTCGCTATAAGACTGTACATTAATAGTACGCGGTGTAAGAAATTCATCTGTCGCTGACATGTAGTTGTGCTCCGCTACTTGGAATAAAGTTCGACGATTAGCTGTTCGTTGATTTCGGCTGATAAGTCAGCACGTTCAGGAACATTTTTATAAACAGCTTCAAGCTTGGCATCATCAAGACTAATCCAGTCGACAATACCGTTTGCTTTTGCCATATTCATTGAATCGGCAATGCGTGTTTGTTTTTTCGCTTTTTCACGAATAGTAATAACATCGTCAGCTTTTACCTGATAAGAAGGAATATTAACAACAACATTATTAACCAAAATTGATTTATGATTTACCATTTGTCTTGCTTCGGCGCGTGTTGAACCAAAACCTGAGCGATACACGACGTTATCAAGACGACGTTCTAAAAGTTGTAACAGATTTTCACCGGTTGAACCTTTAAGGCGCGCAGCTTCTTTGTAGTAGTTACGAAATTGCTTTTCTAATACGCCATAAATACGACGTACCTTTTGTTTTTCACGTAACTGCAATGCATAGTCAGACAAACGTGTGCGACGTGCGCCGTGTTGACCGGGTACCTGGTCAAGCTTGCACTTGCTGTCGAGCGGACGTAACGAAGACTTAAGTTCTAAATCAACGCCTTCACGACGACTGAGTTTACATTTTGGTCCAGTATATTTAGCCATAAAATTCTCTTATTAAACGCGACGACGTTTAGGTGGACGACAGCCGTTGTGTGGAATAGGTGTTACATCAGAAATATTAGTAATCTTAAAGCCGATGTTATTTAATGAGCGAATCGCTGACTCACGACCAGGACCGGGACCACGAACCATGACTTCAACGCTTTTCATGCCAAAATCTTTGGCCCGTGTACCGGCACGTTCTGCAGCAATCTGTGCCGCGAAAGGTGTGCTTTTACGTGAACCACGGAAACCAGAACCACCCGATGTTGCCCATGCCAGTGTATTGCCCTGACGGTCGGTGATAGTGATGATGGTATTGTTAAATGTTGCATATACATGCGCAACACCGTCAACCACGGTACGTTTTATTTTTTTCTTTGCTTCAGGCTTCGCCATGTGAATACTCTTATCTAGTCCGAATTAACGTGTACTTTAACGTGTTATAGGTCGACGAGGACCTTTACGCGTACGTGCATTTGTTTTTGTGCGTTGACCACGTAGTGGCAAACCACGACGATGACGGATACCACGATAACAACCTAAATCCATCAAACGTTTGATACTCATTGAAACTTCACGGCGTAAATCACCTTCCACTGAATACTTACCAACTTCAGTACGTAGCGTTTCTAGCTGCTCTTCTGAAAGTTCGCTAATTTTCGCGTCTTCAGCAATACCAGTTGCTGCACAAATTTGTTGTGCACGTGTCTGACCAACACCATAAATGTGTCTCAGACCAATAACCGTGTGTTTATTGGGTGGAATGTTTATACCTGCAATACGAGCCATTTTTAATACCGTGTTTTGTTACTGCTTTGTCGTGACAAAGCGTGTAATTTTACTAATAATATACGCCTAAATCAATAGGAGAGTGCCAGTCTAACCTGCTTATTAGCCCTAATAGCTAACCCTAAGGCCTAACCTTGGCGCTGCTTATGACGAGGATCAGAACAAATTACACGTACCACACCACTGCGCTTAACAATCTTACAGTTGCGACACATTTTCTTTACAGATGCACGTACTTTCATTCTCTTAATCCTGTCTAAATTTAATACTTGTATTAAACGTTTTGTTTAACGTTGCTTATAAATACCGTTTATATCGTTACTTATCTTTTGTAGCCATCAAGATTGGCTTTTTTCATAATACCTTCGTACTGGTGTGACATCAGGTGCGACTGTATCTGCGCCATGAAATCCATTACTACAACAACGATAATCAATAAAGACGTACCGCCGAAATAAAATGGAACGTTCCAGTACAAAATCAAAAATTCTGGTAATAAACACACTGCGGTTATATACATCGCACCGACAAAGGTTAAACGTGTCATTACCTTATCAATATACTTCGCTGTTTGTTCGCCTGGACGTATACCCGGTACAAACGCGCCACCTTTTTTAAGGTTATCTGCTGTGTCACGCGCATTAAACTGTAACGCTGTGTAAAAGAAGCAGAAAAATATAATCGCTACCGCGAACAAAATTATGTAAATCGGTTGCCCCGGTGATATTTTCGCCGCGATGTCTGACAACCATTCCATGCCTTCTGTCTGTCCAGTCCAACTTGCCATTGTTGCTGGAAATAAAATAATACTTGAAGCAAAAATCGGTGGTATTACACCCGCCATGTTTAACTTTAACGGCAAATGACTGCTTTGCGCCTGATACAGGCGGCGACCTTGTTGCTTCTTCGCATAATTAACTGTAATGCGTCGCTGGCCTCGTTCGATAAACACAACAAACGCAGTTACTGCAATTGCCAGTACAAACAACACAAGAATGGCTAGCGTATGTAATTCACCTGTTCTAACCAGCTCTAAAGTTCCGCCAACAGCAGATGGCAGGCCTGCAACAATACCAGCGAAAATGATAATGGATATACCATTACCAATACCACGTTCAGTTACTTGTTCGCCTAACCACATTAAAAACATGGTGCCGGTTACTAAAGTAACGGCGGAAGTGAATATAAAACTCACGCCCGGATTCATAACCAGCGGCTGCGCACCAAATGACTGCCCTTGCAACGCAACCGAAATACCGATTGACTGAAACGTTGCCAATACCAACGTAAAGTAACGGGTGTACATGGCTATTTTACGACGACCCGGTTCACCTTCCTTTTTCAACTGTTCCAGTGATGGCACGGTTACTGCCAATAACTGCATAATAATCGATGCTGAAATGTAAGGCATGATACCCAAAGCAAACAGTGACATACGACTTAACGCGCCACCGGAGAACATGTTAAACACGCCCAAAATACTGCCTTTTTGCTGATCAAATAATGTTGACAGCACTGCTGGGTCAATACCCGGCACAGGAATAAATGTTCCTATACGAAAAACAATTAACGCACCGATAACAAACAGTAGCCGCTGTTTTAACTCTGCAAAATTAGGATTACCTGCCATTTATTATTACTGCGAAGCCTTGTTTTTAAACAAGCTTTTACGCAACATCCTCAATTTTTCCGCCAGCCGCTTCAATCGCTTTACGTGCGCCCGGTGTTACTTTGATACCTTTCAGATTAACGGCTTTTGTAATTTCGCCAGAGTCAATCACTTTTGCTTTCTGTGTTGCTGTTGGCACAATGTTCGCCTTTACCAATGCAGCGATATCAATAACATCCGCATCAATTTTCATTAATTCATACAAACGAACCTCAGCACTTAATTTTGCTGAACGTGAGGCGAAACCAACTTTAGGAAGACGACGTTGTAAAGGCATTTGACCACCTTCAAAACCCACTTTTGTAAATCCGCCAGATCGTGATTTTTGACCTTTGTGACCACGACCACAAGTTTTACCTAAGCCAGAACCAATACCTCGACCAACACGTTTTGTATTTTTCTTACTACCTGGTGCAGGTTGAAGCGTGTTTAATTGCATGTTGGTAGTCATTATGATGCTTCCTCAACATTAATCATGTAATAAATTTTATTAATCATGCCGCGATTTTCAGGTGTATCCTGAACAGTGACACTGTGGTGAGTACGCAACAAACCTAAACCACGCGCGCAAGCCTTATGTGACTTTAAGCGACCAATCGTGCTTTTCATTAGCGTAACTTTTAATTCTTTACTAGCCATGATTTTGTATACCTAAATTCTATATATCTAAATCTATCGTTGATTTAATCTATCGCTGATTTAACCTAAAATCTCTTCAACTTTTTTGCCGCGTTTTGCTGCAACATACTCAGGCGATGACATTGATGAAAGACCGTTGATTGTTGCGCGAACAACATTCACTGGATTACGTGTTCCATTAATTTTCGCCAGGACGTTTTTCACACCGACCGCTTCAAATACAGCGCGCATCGCACCACCAGCAATAATTCCAGTACCGTCAGAAGCAGGTTGCATATAAACGTTTGCCGCGCCATGAATACCTGTAATAGGGTGCTGCAAGGTATCACCTTTCAGTGGTACCGCTTTCATGTTTTTGCGCGCTTTATCCATTGCTTTTTGAATAGCCAGCGGTACTTCTTTTGCTTTACCGTAACCAAAACCGATAGTACCGTTACCATCACCAACAACTGTCAAAGCTGTGAAGCCAAATTGGCGACCACCTTTAACTACTTTTGCTACACGATTAACAGCAACTAATTTTTCAATAAAATCATCTTTTGCTGAATTATCTTGATGTGCCATGCTTTAACCCTGTGTTTAATCTTTAATGTAATCTTTAATGATTATTTTTTAAATAATAACGTTTGTATTAGTAATTCAAGATAAAAATCTAGAATTCTAAACCACCTTCGCGCGCCGCTTCAGCCAGTGCTTTAACACGACCGTGGTAACGAAAACCTGAGCGGTCAAATGCGACTGATGTAATACCTGCAGACTTTGTTTTTTCAGCAATCGCTTTGCCAACCAATGATGCAGCGTCAGTGTTACCTGTGTATTTTGCATCACCTGCAATATTTTTTTGTACTGTCGAAGCAGCCGCAATAACTTTACTGCCATCGGGTGTAACAACCTGCGCATATATGTGGCGAGGTGTACGATGAACAGTTAAACGATGCGCACCCAGCTCACTAATTTTTGCACGTGTTCTTTTTGCACGACGCATTCTATTTGTTTTTTTAGATATCATAATAATAAACCTAACAATTATTTCTTACGCTACTTCTTGCACTACTATTTCTTCTTGGCTTCTTTACGAATTACACGTTCGTCTGAATATCTAACGCCTTTGCCTTTGTATGGCTCTGGTGGACGATACGCTCTAATTTCTGCACACACTTGACCAACTTTTTGTTTATCAGCGCCTTTCACATTAATTTCTGTCTGGCTTGGCGTTTCAATAGTAATACCTTCAGGTATCGCATATTTAACTGGGTGAGAAAAACCTAATGACAGGTCAAGCACTTTACCCTGCATCTGCGCTCTGTAACCAACACCGACTAGCTGCAATTGTTTGGTAAAACCTTCGCTTACACCAACAACCATGTTATTGACCAATGAGCGCATTGTACCCGCCATCGCCATGCTGCCTTTTGAATCATCGTTAGGCGCAAAGGTAAGTACATTATCTTCCTGCTTCACACTAACTGTGTCGTGCAAATCGATTGACAGATTACCGACTTTACCTTTAGCGGTAACGGTCTGACCACTGATGTTAACTTCTACACCAGATATCAGTTCAACAGGTTTTTTAGCAATACGTGACATTGTTTTACTCTATATATATGTTTATTAATAATCTATTATCAATAGACTGTGCAAAGAATTTCGCCGCCGCGACCAGTAGCGCGTGCTTCACGATCGCTCATAACACCTGCAGAGGTTGATACGATAGCAACACCTAAACCATTCAAGATTTTTGGCAATTCATGTTTGTTTTTATAAATACGCAAACCCGGGCGACTAACACGTTGTATTTCGTCAATAACGGGGCGACCTTCGTGATATTTCAAAGTAATCGTCAAGCTAGGTTTTGTTGCAGTGTCGCTTGAAAAATCTGAAATATAACCTTCAGTTTTTAATACTTTTGCAATCGCATTTTTTAACTTAGACGATGGCATAGTAACATCGAATTTTGCTGCAGACTGTGCGTTGCGTACACGCGTTAGCATATCTGCTATAGGATCTGTCATCATAATGAAATACCTCTACCAACTAGCCTTAACAAGACCAGGAATGTCGCCGCGCATGGCAGCTTCACGTAATTTATTTCTGCATAAACCGAACTTACGAAATACGCCGTGTGGACGACCGGTTATACGACAGCGGTTGCGACCACGTGATTTACTGGAATCTCTTGGCAATGTTTGTAATTGACGTTGCGCTTCCATCTTTTCATCAAAACTTGCATTTTGATCTAACAATACAGCTTTATATGTCGCACGTTTTTCAACGTATTTCTTTGCCAGGCGAGTACGCTTGTGCTCGCGTGCAATCATTGATTTCTTAGCCATATGTTATTTACTACCCTGCTTATTTATATTCTTGAAGGGAAAATTAAATTCTTTCAATAGTGCCAGACCACTTTCGTTGTCACGTGCAGTTGTTGTAATACAAACATCCATACCGCGGATAACATCAATTTTTTCGTATTCAATTTCAGGGAAAATAATTTGTTCTTTAATGCCCATGTTGAAATTGCCACGCCCATCAAAAGACTTTGGATTTAAACCACGGAAATCACGTTCGCGAGGAATTGAAATGCTAATCAGGCGGTCAAGAAATTCATACATCTGTTCACGACGTAAAGTCACTTTACAACCAATCGGGTAACCGTCACGCACTTTAAACGATGCCACTGATTTGCGCGCTAATGTCGTAACCGGTTTTTGACCAGTGATTTTTTCCATATCACCTAAAGCATTTTCTAATATTTTTTTGTCGCCAATCGCTTCACCTAAACCCATGTTTATGGTGATTTTTGTAATACGTGGCACATCCATTACATTTTTGTATGCACCTGTTGCCATTAAATTTTTAACGACGTTATTACGATAGTATTCTTGTAATCTTGACATGATTTCTTTTTACCTTAATGCCTTTACCTAAGTGATCCTTAAACGTCTACAACTTCGTCGTTAGACTTAAAGTAACGAACTTTACGACCGTCTTCTAAAGTTTTAAAACCAATACGATCGCCTTTATTGGTCATTGGGTTAAACATCATCACATTAGAAATTGCCAGTGGCATTTCCTTTTCGATGATACCACCTTCAACACTCGCTGCTGGATTTGCTTTAGCGTGTTTTTTAACCATGTTTACCGCTTCAACAAGAATTTTGTCTTCAGCAACTGTTAATACAGTTCCCTGACGACCTTTATCTTTGCCTGCGATAACGATGACTTGATCACCTTTTTTAATACGTTTCATTATTCGATGCCTTTTATAATACCGGAGCTTATAAAACCTCAGGAGCCAATGATACAATTTTCATGAACTTTTCGTTACGCAGTTCACGTGTTACAGGACCAAAAATACGTGTACCAACTGGCTGCAAGTTTGCATTCAAAATAACAGCTGCATTTGTATCAAACCGTATAGATGAACCGTCTGAGCGACGAACACCTTTTCTTGTACGAACAACAACAGCGTTATACACTTCACCTTTTTTTACTTTGCCGCGTGGAATCGCATCTTTAATACTTACTTTGATAACGTCACCAACACGTGCATAACGACGGTGCGAACCGCCCAGCACTTTGATACACATCATGCTGCGTGCACCACTGTTGTCAGCGGAATTCAAAATAGTTTGCATTTGTATCATGGTTTATACCTAACTCTGCGCCCAATAACTAATTAAAGCTCAATTAAAATTAAAGCCCAATTAAAGCTCTGGCGCTTTTTCAACAATTTTTACAAGTTTCCAAGACTTCGTCTTAGACATTGGACGACATTCTTCAATAAGAATGGTATCGCCTTTGTTACATTCGTTTGTTTCATCATGCAGATGGATCTTTGTTGAGCGTTTGATAAACTTTCCATAAAGTGGATGTTTAATACGACGTTCAATCATGATGGTTGCAGATTTGTCACCGGCGCTGCTTGTAACTACGCCCTGTAAGGTACGTTTTGCACCAGTACTTGCTGCAGCGGCTGTTTCAACATTGCTCATTATGAATTACCTTTTTCTACGGTCACGGCTGAGGTCATTTCAGTCAGCACAGTTTTAATACGTGCGATGTCATGACGCACTACGCTAAAACGATGATTTTTTGGTGTATTACCTGAACCCATTTGCATGCGCAGATTAAACTGTTCGCGGCGCAAATTTAATAGTTCAGCACTTAAGTCTTTTTCAGACATGTTTCTATATTCTTGAGCAGAAGCCATTACATCACCGCACGTATAACAAAAGTGGTTTTAATAGGCAGTTTGTTTGCCGCTAAGCGGAAAGCTTCACGTGCCAATTCTTCGGACACACCTTCCATTTCATATAATACGGCTCCTGGTTGCACTTTTGAGCACCAGTAATCCACGTTGCCCTTTCCTTTACCCATACGCACTTCAAGTGGTTTACTTGATATTGGCACGTCAGGAAAAATGCGAATCCAGATTTTACCGTTACGTTTCACTTTACGTGTCATCGCACGACGAGCCGCTTCAATCTGACGAGCCGATACACGACCACGCTCTGTTGCTTTCAGTCCATATTCGCCAAAACTGATCTTATTGCCGTTTTGCGCAAGACCACGATTCTTGCCTTTGAACATTTTGCGAAATTTTGTACGCTTTGGTTGTAACACGTTTTTATCCTCTATATATGTCGGCGGTTTGGGTTACTTGCCCGCACCAGCGGCAGCGCCAGACCCAGTAGCTTTTTGGCCTGCGTCTTTAGTATTAAGGTCTTTATACAGGTCAAATACTTCACCTTTATAGATCCAGACCTTGATACCTAAAATACCGTATGTTGTTAATGCTTCATGTGTGCCGTAATCAATATCAGCACGCAGGGTATGCAAAGGAACACGACCTTCGTGGTACATTTCACTGCGCGCAATTTCCGCACCGTTTAAACGACCACCAATTTTAATTTTGATACCTTGAGCACCCATGCGCATGGTGTTTTGAATTGAACGTTTCATTGCACGTCTAAACATCACACGACGCTCTAACTGTTGCGCAATGCTTTCAGCAACTAATTTTGCATCTAACTCTGGCTTGCGAATTTCTTCGATGTTCACTTTCACAGCATTAACATGCAAGCCAATTATTTTTGCTACATCACGACGCAAAATTTCAATGTCGGCACCTTTTTTTCCGATAACAACACCTGGTCGCGCAGTATGAATCGTAATGTTCGCTGAACCTGTAGGACGTTCAATTTGTATACGGCTGACATTTGCATTCGCTAATTTTTTACGCAAATGCTCACGTACTTTTATGTCAGCATTTAAAAGACCTGGAAAGTCTTTTTTAGATGCATACCATTTTGCATTCCAATCTGCTGAAATGCCTAAACGAATACCTACTGGATGTACTTTTTGACCCATCTTATTCTCTCTTTACCCGTCAGACTTACTGCTCAGACACACAAACCGTAATATGGCTTGTACGTTTTAAAATTCTGTTAGCACGGCCTTTGGCACGTGGCTGTATACGTTTCATTGTTGGCCCTTCATCAACAAATACTTTTGCAACGTAAAGCTCATCAATATCCGCACCTTCATTATGCTCTGCATTAGCAATTGCAGATTCCAATACTTTTTTCATTAGACCCGCTGACTTAGTGACACCAAAATTTAATGCGTCTAACGCTTTATCAACAGGCAAGCCGCGAATTTGATCAGCGATCAAACGACATTTCTGAGGTGAAATACGTGCGTATCGATGTTTTGCAATTACTTCCACAATGAATACCTTTATTCTTTACTTAGACTACTTAACTAACTTTTTTGTTGGCAACATGGCCTCTATAAGTACGGGTTAATGCAAACTCACCCAACTTATGACCTACCATATTTTCGTTAACTAAAACCGGTACATGCTGCCGACCGTTGTGTACCGCAATAGTCAAACCAACCATTTCAGGAAAAACTGTTGAACGACGCGACCAGGTTTTAATTGGCTTGCGATCTTTTGTCTCAACCGCTTTGTTCACTTTAGTAATCAAATGATGATCAATAAATGGACCTTTTTTTAATGAACGTGGCACTTATAATTCCTCAGTTATTTATTCCGACGACGCAAGATCATGTTATCTGTGCGTTTATTACTGCGTGTTCTGTAACCTTTTGTAGGCATACCCCAAGGTGACACAGGATGACGACCACCTGATGTACGACCTTCACCACCACCATGTGGGTGATCAACCGGGTTCATAACCACACCGCGAACAGTTGGGCGAACACCACGCCAGCGAGTTGCACCAGCCTTACCTAGTGAACGCAATGAATGCTCTGAATTACCAACTTCGCCGATAGTCGCACGACAATCAGTATGAATTTTGCGCATTTCACCTGAACGCAAACGCAATGTTGCGTACATGCCTTCACGCGCTAAAAGCTGTGCAGTTACGCCAGCACTACGTGCAATTTGCGCACCTTTACCCGGCTTCATTTCAATACAGTGAATTTGCGAGCCAACGGGAATATTAGCAATTGGCAATGTGTTACCAGCGCGAATAGGTGCATCGCTACCAGACTGAAGTACATCGCCAGCTTTCACGCCTTTAGGCGCAATAATGTAAGTTTTTACGCCATCTTTATAAACCAGTAACGCAATATTCGCAGTGCGGTTTGGGTCGTATTCGATATGTTCTACACGTGCAGGAATACCATCTTTATTGCGCTTGAAATCAATAATACGGTAACGCTGCTTGTGACCACCACCAATATGACGAACACTGATACGACCGGCATTATTACGACCACCAGACTTACTTTTACTTTCAGTCAGTGAACGCTCAGGCGACCCTTTATGCAATTCTTTATTAACAACCTTAACGACAAAACGGCGTCCAGGTGAGGTTGGTTTGGTTTTTACTATAGCCATGACTAGTCTTTATCTCGTCGTATCTTAGTTCGCACCAGCGAAATCAATATCATTATCTGGCATCAATGTAACGTACGCTTTACGCATATCAGAACGTTTACCGATGCGACCACCAAAACGTTTGGTTTTACCTTTGCTGTTTAAAATGCGCACTTTATCTACCTTCACTTTAAACATGCCTTCAACTGCTTGCTTAACTTCTGATTTAGTCGCTGTAGAAATCACTTCAAAAACATGCTGATTTTGCTCATCTGCCAGCAGTGATGCTTTTTCAGACACATGAGGCGAAACTAAAATCTGATGCATACGCTCCTGATTCATTATTTATTCTCCGCCGATTTATCTGCAAGGTCATTTTGACCAAGCGCATCCTCAATGGCGCGAATAGCACCAACCGTTGCAACAACGTGGTCGTAACGAAGTAAATTTACCGGATTCATACCAGCAACATCGGTTATTTCAACATGCGGTAAATTGCGCGCTGACAGATACAAACTTTCGTCGCCTGTTTCAGTCACAATCAAGGTTTTGCTGACACCTAAATCCGCTAGTTTCGCCGCCATTTGTTTTGTTTTTGGCGCATCAACTGTAATATCTTCAACAATAAGTAAACGCTGCTGACGATTTAATTCTGAAACCATAGAACGCATACCGGCTCTATACATTTTTTTGTTTAGCTTTTGCGTATAGTCGCGTGGTTGCGCAGCAAACGTTGTACCACCACTGCGCCATAAAGGACTACGGCTAGTACCCGCACGCGCACGACCTGTACCTTTCTGATTCCAGGGTTTAGCACCACCGCCTCTTACTGCTGAGCGATTTTTTTGCGCTACTGTTCCGGCACGACCGGCAGCCATATAGGCAGTCACTAGCTGATGAATCAGACTTTCTTTATATTCAAGACCAAACACGGTATCAGATACTGTGATTGTTTCTTTACTGTTATGTAATTGCAGATCCACGATAATATTCTCTTTATACTTAAATCTATAAAACTTACGCTTTACTAACTGCTTTAATGGCTGCTTTGATAATCACGTCGCCGCCTTTTGAACCAGGCACCGAACCTTTAACCAACAACAAACCACGTTCAGCGTCAACGCGTACTAATTCAAGTGACTGTATTGTGCGTTGCACATTACCCATGTGACCTGACATTTTTTTACCTTTGATAACACGACCCGGTGTTTGACACATACCAATCGAACCGTTTGAACGGTGCGATATAGAGTTACCGTGCGTTGCATCCTGCATAGTAAAGTTGTGACGTTTTATACCACCTTGAAAACCTTTACCAATCGTTGTCCCTGTAACATCAACCGACTGACCCGCTTCAAACATCTCTAAAGACACTTCACCGCCAACCGTCAGCTCAGCAGCTTCTTCACCTTCTACGCGAAATTCCCATAGACCACGACCAGCTTCAACACCGGCTTTAGAATAATGACCTGCCATTGGCTTAGTCACGCGAGAGGCTTTTCTTGAACCCGTTGTTACCTGAATTGCTTGATAACCGTCAGTTTCAGCCGATTTAATCTGGGTAATGCGATTAGGCATCACTTCGATAACACTGACAGGCACTGAAGTACCTTTCTCAGTGAAAACACGTGTCATGCCTGCTTTTCTTCCAACAATACCAATAGTCATACTCTTTGCCTATTACCAAAACCAGCTAATAAAAAACCAGCCCACAACATCTAATCCCAGCTGGAATCAGGGTGAGCCGGCTACTTAACTACAACGTTAATCGCAATTAATATTAAATTCTTATACTGAACATTAAACTTAGATAACGCCAAAAACGTTATCTGTTTGTGTTTTCGCAGTTTCCTTTACTAAAAAACTTGTAACAACAAGGACTTGCGATAATGTATACTTTGCGCCGCAACTTTAAATAGCTGATTTTCTAACCGCTTAGCTATTAGCCGAGCAACAAAGCCGCGTATTATAAACTGTTTTATTTACAAGTAACAGCCTAAAACCGCATTAAACCAGATTAATTTACCAACTTAATTTAATTTAATCTGTACATCTACACCGGCAGACAGATCAAGCTTCATCAAAGCATCCACTGTTTTATCTGTCGGGTCGATAATATCCATCATACGTTTATGTGTACGAATCTCGTACTGGTCACGCGCATCTTTGTTTACATGCGGTGAAATCAAAATAGTGACACGCTCTTTTTTCGTTGGCAGCGGAATTGGACCTTTTACGTGCGCACCAGTACGCTTTGCTGTTTCGACAATCTCACTGGCTGATTTATCAATCAGGTGATGATCGAATGCTTTTAAACGAATTCTTATGTGTTGATTTGCCATAATTATCTCTTAAACTAAATTATTCTATGATTTTTGAAACAACGCCCGCACCAACCGTGCGACCACCTTCACGTATCGCGAAGCGTAAACCTTCTTCCATCGCAATCGGGTTAATCAGGGTAACAACCATTTTAACGTTGTCGCCTGGCATCACCATCTCTGTGCCTTCGG
>UOFD01000073.1_pt1 | contig 38232 bp, 40 predicted proteins | sample 1990101 | NCBI WGS metagenome assembly UOFD01 (sample SAMEA4728526, study PRJEB27164) | hydrothermal vent metagenome | biome: marine basaltic hydrothermal vent biome; feature: marine hydrothermal vent; material: mineral | place: Pacific Ocean | collected 2011-06-14/2011-07-23 | depth 1741 m | reverse complement strand
TGACATCAGTTTGGCTATTATTTATCCGCAGTTATCGTTCCAGCCCCATAACACCTGACCGAATACGCTTCTGGCAGGCAATCTATTTAATTGCCGGTGCTCTAACCGGTGCTATGTGGGGTGTTACCGTATTCTGGCCCGGCATCTTTGTCCAGGCCGAAATGTTGATGTTCCTCATCATTATGGTATTTGCTGTCGCCGCCGTTGCATTAACCGTACTGGCACCATTTTACCCCGCATTTGTGGCTTTTGCGATGATGGCGTTAATGCCTTTTGCCATTCGCTTACTGATGTCCGGTGAGGGATTGAATACTATGTGGGGTACGATTTTTCTGCTGTATACGCCCTTGATTCTACTCAGCGGTCACAATATGCAACGTGTCGTGCTCGACACCATTCGTTTGCGTTTTGAGAATCTTGGTCTGGTGCACTCATTAACAGAAAAAAATGCCCAGGCAGAGCAGGCTCGCGACGAAGCAGAACGAGCGAATGCCTCCAAGTCAAAATTTCTCGCTGCGGCCAGTCACGATTTGCGCCAGCCGTTACATGCACTGAGTTTGTTTGTCGGCGTACTCGAACGGCGTGTTAGCGATCCGGCTGCGCAATCCACCATTGGTAGCATTAAAACATCCAGTCGTGCGCTGGAAAATCTACTTAATGCCTTGCTCGATATTTCCCGTCTGGATGCCGGTTCTCTGCAACCACGGGTAGCTACTTTTCCTTTATTGCCGATGTTACAACGTATCGTCGATACCGGGCGCGCCGCTGCAACAGATAAAGGCCTGCGATGCCGATTGTTCGCGAGAGGGGTATTAGTGCAGAGTGATCCTGATATGTTGGAACGTATCCTGAGCAATCTTTTGTCCAATGCGATACGTTACACCCACCGCGGTGGTGTGCTACTGAGTTGCCGCCAGCAGGAAAATCAATTGCATATCGGTGTATGGGACACGGGAATCGGCATTGCCGAACGAGAATTCGATAATATTTTTAAAGAATTCTATCAACTGGGTAACTCTGAGCGTGATCGTGAGAAAGGTATCGGCCTGGGACTGGCGATCGTTGACCGACTTTGCCGATTGTTGAATCATCCACTCAATATCAAATCAGTACCGAGTCGTGGCTCGGTATTTAGCATTGAGCTACCGTTTGTGCGCAACCAGCAGCATCGCAAACAAGCACCTGAAATCGTGGCACATTATTCCGATGATGTGGCCGGCCTGTGCATACTGGTGATCGATGACGAAGCCTTGATTCGCCAGGCTATATCCGAACTGCTCGATAGTTGGGGTTGCCTGGTAATGTTAGCGGAATCTGAACAACAGGCAGTGGAGCAAATATCTGCGGGCCGAATCCCGGATATTATTGTGGCCGATTATCGATTACGTGACGGTAAAACCGGCACCGAGGCCATTGAGCGGTTGTATATTGAATGCGGAAAACGTATCCCGGCAGCGGTGATCACCGGGGATACTGCACCCGATCGTTTGCAGGCGATTGAAGCCAGCGGATTTCCGGTGCTGTACAAACCTGTCGCCCCCGCCAGATTGCGTGCACTGCTCAGCAATCTCCGCGATACTGTCTAATTGCTTTAGGACAACATTCAACCTTCACTTTCAGTCACCAGACCAAGCTGCATCGCCCGCAAAGCCGCCTCGGTACGGTTGCTTACCCCAAGAGAATCGAGAATCGCCCGCACATGAACACGAACGGTATTTTCTGCCATACCTAATGCGTTACTAATTTCCTTATTCATCTTGCCCTGGGAAAGCAAGTTCAGCACCTCGATTTGCCGCGGCGTTAATCGGGTGGAAGGCGTATCTTCGGCATTCGCTGCCGCCGTGGCATACACACCATCCAGTACCGCCATGGGCAAATAAACACCACCTGACAAAATCAGTCGCAAAGCATTGAGTAATACCTCACCCGATGATGATTTTGGAATATAACCTTTAGCGCCCTGTTCAATTGCGCGCATCACATAGTCGCGGTCGTCGGTAGCCGACAGGATCACGACTGGTGTTGTCGGCAACCGTTGTCGCATTTCATTTAGACCAGTCAGTCCATCCATGCCCGGCAGATCCAGATCCAGTAACACCAGATCGAAATCCCGTTGTTCTTCGCACAGGCTAAACGCTTCTTCACAACTGCCGGCATGACACCAGTGCAACGTGTCATCCAGCTGTTCCAACGTTTGCATGATGGCATCACGAAACATGGGGTGGTCATCAACAATCATGATTTTCATACGCAGTTCCTAACCACAGATTTCCGAGAATTTCCGAGTGTGCAGGAAATATTAACACGGATTAATCCAAAAAGAGTAGGCATCATGCCAGCGTACTTCATATGAGCTATGGCTGATTATCCGCCCAGTCACCTAGACTGCATTAAATATAGAGAACGCATTTAAAACTATTATTTAGGAGAAACGCCTTGAAGATTACCGCATTCACTAAAACCACCACTTTACTCATCCTGCTCAGCCTGCTCACTGCCTGTGGCGGTAGCAACGGCGGTGGCGCAACACCCTCAGATAATCTATCGAACTTGGGACTATCGAACCTAGAATTATCGGAAGGCACCATTGATCCCGCCTTTCAGTCAAACATACTCGACTATACCCTGACGGTGGGCACCATGATTGCATCCGCCACTGTCACACCCACAACCACCGATGCGAATGCGACGGTGACGGTCAACGGGGTCGCTGTCACTTCAGGTTCGGCCAGCGCGGCGATTGCGCTCGCAGTGGGTGAGAGTCCCATCACCATCGTGGTGACTTTAGCAGGTGGCGGTAGCAGCCAGACCTACACCGTCAACGTGATTCGACCACTGACTTCTTTTGAATTACTCGACCCCACGCCGGGTGCAGGCGACTTGTTTGGTGATAAAATAATCCTACTGGGCAATGGCAATATTGTTGTCACTGATCCCAGTGACTCCAGCGTGGCTGCAAAAAATGGCGCCGTCCATCTCTATAACCCCATCACGCAAACACTGATTGCCAGTATTTATGGTGATGTCGCGGATGATCAACTTGGGTCAACCAGCATCACCGCCCTGGCCAATAATAACTTTGTCATTGCTTCACCGCTTGATAACGAAGGTGGCATTGCTGGTGCAGGCTCGGTGCGGTTGGTGGATGGCACTACTGGTTTGCAAATCGGTGCTACCCTGGCGGGCGATGATGTAGGTGATTTACTTGGATTTGCCGGAAATGGATCAGACAGTATCTTCCCTCTGGCCAATAATAATTTTGTCATTGCTTCAGCACAGGATGACGAAGGCGGTATTGTTGATGCCGGCTCGGTACGATTGGTCAATGGCAGCACTGGCGCGCAAATCGGTGCTACCCTGGCAGGGGATGTGGCCGATGATCAACTTGGCTTCGTTCCAAGTTTATTTGGATTTGGCCGCAACGGCATCATCACCCTGGCCAATAGTAACTTTGTCATTGTTACACCAAGGGATAACGAAGGTGGCATTACTGAGGCAGGCTCAGTCAGACTGGTGGATGGCAGTACTGGCGCGCAAATCGGCGCTACACTGGCGGGGGATGCTGCATTTGATCAACTTGGATCCAGCAGCGTCACTGCCCTGCCCAATAGTAACTTTGTCATTGCCTCAAGTAGAGATAACGGATTTGCAGGCTCGGTGATACTGGTCAATGGCAGCACCGGCGCGCAAATCACGACCCTGGTGGGGGAGGCCGTTGATCAACTTGGACTCACCAGCGTCACCGCCCTGGCCAATAATAACTTTGTCATTGCTTCAGCATCAGATAACGAAGGTGGTATTGCTGGGGCAGGCTCAGTCCGATTGGTCAATGGTAGCACTGGTTCGCAAATCGGCGCTACCCTGGCAGGAGATGTGGCCGGTGATAAACTTGGCTTCATTTCAGGTTCATTTGGCCGCAAGGGCGTCATCGCCCTGACCAATAATAACTTTGTCGTTGCTTCATCAGACGACAACGAAGGTGGCATTGTTGAGGCAGGCTCAGTCCGACTGGTCAATGGCAGCACTGGCGCACAAATCGGCGCTACCCTGGCGGGGGATGTCACAGGTGATCAACTTGGATTTAGTGGTCTCACCGCTCTGGCCAATAATAACTTTGTCATTGCTTCAGAACGTGATAACGAAGGTGGCATTGCTGGTGCAGGCTCGATACGACTGGTCAATGGCAGTACTGGCGCGCAAATCGGCACTACCCTGGCGGGGGACATAACCGATGATCAACTTGGATCAAGAAGTATCACCGCCCTAGCCAATAACAACTTTGTCATTGTTTCATACTTAGATGACGAGGGTGGTATTGTTGATGCAGGCTCAATACGACTGGTGGATGGCAGCACCGGCGCGCAAATCGGCGCTACCCTGGCAGGAGATGTGGCGGGTGATCAACTTGGCCTCAGTTTTAGTGCCAGCAATTCATTTAGCCTCAACAGTGGCTTCAACAGCGTCACCGCCCTGGTCAATAATAACTTTGTTTTTGCTTCACAGTTTGATGACGAAGGTGGCATTGTTGATGCTGGTTCCGTGCGGGCGGTAGACGGCACCACTGGGTTGCAAATTGGCGGCACTATTGCAGGAAGCGTTGCAAATGACGTTAGCGGCCCTCACGTGATTGCTCCAGCGACTGGTAATTTTTATATTTTTAGTCTTAAAAATGCAGATAATAATGGTGTGATGGATTCAGGACTTGTGCGTTTGATTGCGCAATAGAAAATTCTGGGAGCACGATCAAGCGGAATAATAGGTGTCAGAGACGAATGGCACTTACTTAAGCATAAACATTTGAATTAATTATAAAAAAGACCGGGCTGGTGGTAGGCTTCAAATCGCCAAACAATCCACCCACACCAAAGGCCGGTCTTTTATGCATCCTACGCTTAGCACTGTTCGTACTCAACAAAAACTTATTCAGACGCAACGAAACAACAACGATTGTTACCGTATATTCAACCTACTGACCAGTGATGATTTACTGGATAAAGTTGAAGAACAACTGCCTGAACATCGAGAGAGACTGTTTCCGCCGACCGAGACACTGGCTATGTTTATTACACAAGCACTCAGTGCTGATCGCTCTTGCCAGAACATCGTTAATCAAGCCGCCATGCAGCGTTTAATCAGCGGCCTTTCATCGTGCAGCACCCGCACGGGTGGATATTGTCGTGCTAGGACTCGCCTACGTTTATCGATGATAAAAAATATTTCTCAGTATGTTAGTGAGTTAATCAATGACCTTACGCCCGACTTATGGCAATGGAAAGGTCGTGATGTGCAACTCGTTGACGGAACAACAGTGACCATGCCAGATACCGCTAACAACCAGAGAGCCTACCCGCAACAACGTGGACAAAAGCCGGGGTTGGGCTTTCCTATTTGCCGCATTGTGGGCATCACCAGTCTATCCAGTGGCGCGTTACTTAATGCGGCTGTTGGTCTTTTTAATGGTAAAGGCGGAGATGAACAAACCTTGCTGCGTAGTTTACAATTCCTGGGGACACAATACTTAATTGCCCAGAATTCCTGATGTAATGTCCATGTATTACTGGTCGTAGATTCAAAATTAAATGAATTTTTCGTAAGTCTCAATTTTTCTTTACTTAAAATAAACTGGTCACTATAATTACCAAAAACAGATAAATTGAGAACTGTAATGACCAATGACATTAAAAAAAAGCGGAGTGCCCCTCTTTTTCCAAAAAATAAGAAGATACTGTCTGAGTTTGGCGAGAACATTAAACTTGCCTGTAAGCGCCGTAAATATACTCAGTCATTGATTGCTGACCGTACAGGATTAAGCCGAGCTACCGTTCGAAAAATTGAGCAAGGTGATCCAACTGTTTCCATTGGGCATTATGTCGCGGTGCTTGGCGTACTTGGTCTGGTAGAGGATTTTGCAAAAGTGGCAAGTGATGATGAGCTTGGGCGAAAACTTCAGGATATTAAGTTGAAGGGCGGTGATGCTCAGAGTAGGGCGAAATGAGCCAGGATATTTATGTATTTGCAGATTGGGAAAAGTTGGTGGTGCCAATATTAGTTGGTACCTTGCGCTCTGATGTGGTGAAAAATAAAGAGCATTTTAGTTTTGCCTATGATGAAAAATGGCTGCAATCAAAGTTTGCTCAACAAATAGATCCCCAATTACATCTTTATGCTGGTACTCAGCATGGTCGCGAGCAGCAAAACTTTCACATTTTTCTTGATTCATGCCCAGATCGTTGGGGGCGCTTAATCATGAAGCGTCGTGAAGCTGTACTCGCACGAAAAGAAGAAAGAAAGCCAAATGCCCTTAATGAGATAGATTATTTGCTTGGTGTGCATGATATGTATCGCATGGGTGCTTTGCGATTCAAGTTAGATCTTGAAGGCGATTTCTTAGACAATAATGAAAAACTGGCAGCGCCTCCCATCACTTCGTTACGCGAGCTTGAGCATGCTGCACAGCAAGTGGAGGATACTGGGAATCTGGATGACCCAGACACTTTAAAATGGTTAAACATGTTACTTGCTCCAGGTTCCTCACTTGGTGGCGCAAGACCGAAGTCATGCGTAATTGATAATGACAAAAATTTGTGGATTGCTAAATTTCCTAGCAAGCATGATGACTATGATATTGCGGCATGGGAATATGTTGTTTATCTGCTGGCACTTGATGCTGGAATCAATATGTCGGAATGCCGGCTGGATAAATTCAATAGTTATCATCATACCTTTTTAACTCGACGATTTGATCGTATATCGGACGGTCGGTTACATTTCACCTCGGCACTGACGCAACTTGGGTATTATGATGGAGAGTATGATGCAAGTTATTTAGAGCTAGCGCAATTTCTAACAGAGAATGGCGCCAATACTAAAGAAGATTTGGCCGAATTATGGCGTCGTATTGTTTTTAATATTGCTGTCTCAAATACCGATGATCATTTGAGAAATCACGGATTTATTTATCATGATGGAGGTTGGTTGCTCTCGCCAGCCTATGACATTAACCCAGTAAACCCTGCACACGGTTTGCACCTAAACATTAGCGATGATGACAATAGTTTAAATTATGATATAGCAATGGATGTGATCGATTTTTTTCAGCTTAGTCAAGAAAGAGCAGAGGAAATTAAAAGCAAAGTTTTAACAAGTGTTAGCAAGTGGGAAGTAGTCGCAACAAAGGTTGGCTTAAGTAGGAGAGAGCAGCAGGTAATGAAGTTTGCTTTTAATGTGTAAGTGTTTTCCGCGGCAATTAATAGAGGGAGAGCTTTAATTTGTAAAGCAAGCTTTTTTAAGATTTTTATTCTTTGCGATTAACAACGTATAATTGCCAACAAATAATTATTGATGAAAATATTGTGTCAGAAAATACTATTTCAAATTCTTCCGCATTAGAAAAAGCTTGCCGTTGGATTCGTCCGCTAATTAAAAAAATTGATGCTTATCACGTTGCTGATGCTAGTGGCTTAATCAAGCTAGACGCGATGGAAAACCCTTATCGTTTATCGGATGATTTACTTGAGACGCTGCAGGAAAAATTAGCGGATGCAGATTTAAACCGTTACCCGGACCCTTCCGCAAAACGTTTACGTGACAAGTTGCGAGAAGTGATGCAGGTGCCAGAAAATAAATCTATCGTGCTTGGCAATGGTTCGGATGAACTAATACAGATGTTAGCAATGGCGGTTGTTGGCGTTAATAATGACGTTGACAAAGGTGGAAAAGATGTTTGTTTAATGTCGTTTGATCCTGGCTTTGTTATGTACAAAATGATTTCAGACTTTGTCGGTATAAAATATGTTGGTGTTACTCTGCGTGAAGATTTTTCACTGGACATGCAAAGTACACGCAAAGCGATAAAAGAAAATCAACCTGCGATTATTTTTATTGCTTACCCAAATAATCCTTCCGCAAATTGTTACAGTGAAAAAGACATTGAAGAAATTATTTCAATAGCGCCGGGAATAGTTGTGCTGGATGAAGCCTATCATCCTTTTGCACAGACCAGTTTTATGCCGCGATTAACACAGTGTGATAACTTACTAGTGATGCGCACAGTTTCAAAAATGGGACTTGCTGGATTGCGTTTGGGTTTATTATGTGGGCATTCAGATATTATTAATGAAATAGACAAGATTCGATTACCCTATAATATTAACGTATTAACACAAATTACAGCGGAGTTTGTTTTAGATAATATTGATGAATTAAACCAGCAAGCGAAGATGATTCGTGAGGAACGAGAAATATTACTGGGGAAGATGAACGCAATGTTAGCACTGCGGGTGTTCCCCAGTCAGGCAAATTTTATTTTGTTTCGCGTGTTAGAAAAAAGTGCAAATGATGTTTTTGAAAGTATTAAAAAATCAGGCGTGTTAATAAAAAACATGAAAGCCGACAGCGGTCTGCTTAAAAATTGTTTACGAGTAACAGTTGGCACGCCGAATGAAAATTTAGCTTTTCTAGCCGCGCTTGCATTGGCAATAAAAAGTGAACAGTGAATTTTAAGTCGAGTTATTAAATACAGTTGTTTTGATTTTAACTATTAACTGTTCACTATTAGTTATTCACTGCTTCTATCTGCTCATTACCGGCCGTTGACCCAAAACTGCCTTTGTCATAAAACTTTGCCGCTTACGCAAACCTTCAATAATAAATTCGTCGCCGGGTCGTCCAGCGGCAATCATGTTTAAAATATCGTTTGTGCTGAGAATTTTCTGCTGGTTTATTTTGGTAATAATGTCGCCACGTTTTATACCGGCGAGGTCGCCGGGGCCATTTTGATCTACGTCAGTAATTAAAATTCCGTGCATTGAATCGAGTTCGACACTGCGTAAAATTTGTGACGTTAGTTCCTGACCTTCAACGCCTAACCAGCCACGAACAACATACCCATATTGAATAATTTCTTTTGCCACGTGCAGCGCAAGATCAATGGGAATAGCAAAACTAATGCCTTGAAAATTTCCACTGCTAGAAAAAATATTTGAATTAATGCCAACAATTTCACCTTTAGTATTAATCAAAGCGCCGCCAGAATTTCCCGGATTAATAGCGGCGTCAGTTTGGATAAAGTTTTCGTAGGTGTTTTGTGAAACACGTGTTCGCCCTGTCGCGCTGATAATTCCCTGAGTAACTGTTTGACCAATGGCGAAAGGGTCACCGATGGCAAGCACAACATCGCCGACTTTAAGTTTTTTTATGTCTGCAATTTTAAGTGAAGGTAAATTTTTAAGATTTATTTTAAGAATGGCAACATCTGTGTCGGGGTCTGAGCCGACAAGTTGCGCTTTAGCGACTCTGCCATCACTTAGTCTGACGCGCACTTCATCTTTTTGCCGGATGACATGGTAGTTGGTCAGAATGTAACCATTATTCTGCATGATGACGCCAGAGCCAGAGCTAGTATCAGCTTGTTTTGTAGGTCGGTGTGGTGAATTTCTTCCGAGAAAACGTTGAGTAAATTTTTCTCCATTTTGATTGTTAGCATCGGGCTCTGACCAGATAATGGTTTGAATGCTGACAACTGCTGGCGCAGCTTTCATCACCGCATCAGAAAATCCTCGGTGTGTATTTTTGTTTGCGCTTATTGTCGCATTGTTACTAATATCTAGCTTATTTATAGCAAAATTGATGTCGCCTCGAATTAGCAGGGCAGCAAACCCAAAAAAAACGCCAATAATTAGCCAGGCAAGAAAATAAACAATAGTGTGGTTTTGTCTCGACATGGGTATATTGTATCTCTTTGTTTCTGCTGCTTTTGTTATATTAAACTTGGCTAAAATGCTAATTTACGCTATTCTGTGCGCCGTTTGCAACCGGTGCGTGCCTGTTTTTATAAATTTTAGAGGTGATCGAATACGCTATTTTGGGTTGCGGTGAATGACTGGTATGCATTGCCTGTTAATTTACAATTAAATTTTTATATAATATTTGGAGAATTCCAATATGTCTACTGACAATGTAGTCGATACAAAACGACGCCGTTTTCTGGTCAATTCCACCTCAGTGGTTGCAGCAGTTGGTGCCGGTTTTGTAGCCGTTCCATTTTTATCCTCATGGATGCCCAGCGAAAGAGCAAAAAATGCTGGTGCACCTGTTGAGGTTGATATTAGCAAGCTCGAGGAAGGGCGTTTATTGATTGTTGAATGGCAGAGTAAACCTGTCTGGATTCTTAAGCGTTCAGCAAAAACACTAGCCGACTTGCCTAAAATTGATGTTCACTTGCGTGACCCATCATCAGAAGTTATAGATCAACAGCCAACTTACGCACAAAACGAAAATCGTTCGATTAAACCAGAAATTTCGGTTTTAGTTGGTATTTGTACGCATCTTGGCTGTTCGCCAACGTTCCGTCCAGAAATCGGTGCGGCTGATTTAGGTGCTGACTGGTTAGGTGGCTATTTTTGCCCTTGTCACAGTTCTAAATTTGACCTTGCGGGTCGAGTTTTCCAAGGTGTGCCTGCACCGACTAATCTAGTGGTACCGCCACATAAATATGTAAGCGACAACGTTATTGTTGTTGGTGAAGATGGGGAGACCGCATAATGGGTAACTTAATTGGATGGATAGATGATCGTTTTCCACTGTTGAAAATGTGGAATGAACACATGGCGCAATATTACGCGCCAAAAAATTTCAACATCTGGTATATCTTCGGCGTATTGGCGCTGGTGGTATTGGTGATCCAGATTGTTTCAGGTATTTTCCTGACCATGCACTACAAACCAGATGCTGCTGAAGCATTTGCTTCTGTTGAGTATATTATGCGCGACGTGCCTTACGGCTGGTTGATTCGTTATATTCACTCAACGGGTGCGACAGCGTTCTTCGTTGTGGTTTACCTGCACATGTTGCGGGGTTTGATGTATGGTTCTTACCAAAAACCGCGTGAACTGCTGTGGTTATTTGGTATGTTCATCTATCTTGCATTGATGGCTGAAGCTTTCATGGGTTATTTGCTGCCTTGGGGTCAAATGTCTTACTGGGGTGCGCAGGTAATTATTTCACTGTTTAGTGCGATTCCTGTTATCGGTGATGACCTTACTTTATGGATTCGTGGTGACTTTGTGATTGGTGATGCAACGCTAAACCGCTTCTTTGCGCTTCACGTTATTGCGTTACCATTTGTACTGGTATTCCTTGTTATTGCGCACATTCTTGCTTTACACGAAGTGGGTTCTAATAATCCAGACGGTGTTGAAATTAAGAAGACGAAAGACGCTAACGGTATTCCATTAGACGGCATTGCTTTCCACCCTTATTATTCTGTGAAGGATGTTATGGGCATTGTTGTGTTCCTATTCTTCTTTAGTGTGGTGTTATTTTATATGCCTGATGGCGGTGGTTACATGCTGGAACACGCAAACTTTATTGCCTCTGACCCACTGAAAACGCCTGAGCACATTGCACCAGTTTGGTACTTCACACCTTTCTACGCAATCTTGCGTGCGGTACCTGATAAGTTGATGGGTGTTGGCGCGATGGGTGGTGCGATTGTTGTACTATTCTTCTTGCCGTGGATTGATCGCTGCAAAGTGAAATCTATTCGTTACCGTTCAGGTATCTTTAAAGCGAATTTGATAATGTTCTGTGTTAGCTTCGTTGTATTAGGCTGGTTAGCGATGCAACCTGTTACTGAGACAATTACATTCTTGTCTCGTCTGTTCTCAGTGCTGTATTTTGCTTATTTCTTGATATTGTTTATAGCGTCTAAAAATGAAAAGACCAAGCCAGTACCAGATAGGGTGACATCATGAGAATAATTCGTATGTACAAGGTAATTACTTTATTTATTGCCGCAGTTTTATTGCTGCCAGCAGTGGCAGTAGCATCAGGTGGCGCACATTTGTATAAAGCACCCATTAATATAAATGATAAAGAATCACTACGTCGTGGCGCAAAAGCTTTTGGTGATTATTGTTATAGCTGTCATGCCGCATCGTTCATGCGTTTTAATCGCATTGCTAAAGATCTGGAAATGCCAGAAGACGAAGTGCGTGAGATGTTGATTCACACTTACAATAAAAAAGGCGCGCCAACAAAAATCGGTGATTTGATGGAAGTATCAATGACCGATGATTATGCTGAAAATGCCTTTGGTACTGCAGTACCTGATTTATCTTTAGCCGCGCGTGCTCGTGGAGCTGACTGGATTTACACATATTTACGTGGTTTTTATGTTGATTCAGAGCGTCCCACCGGTTTTAACAATAGTGTGTTCCCTGATGTTGGTATGCCACATGTTTTATGGTCGCTGCAAGGTTTGCAAGCACCTGTTTATAAAACAAGCAAACATGGTGATATTGAAGTTGAAACACTGGAAAGTTTTGAGCAGATTCAAGCGGGTAAATTAAGTCGTGTTGAATATGATATGTTCCTTGGTGATTTAACTAACTTCATGGTTTATCTTGCTGAGCCGGTACAAGTTGAACGTCGTAGCATGGGCTGGAAAGTGCTGTTATTTTTGATAGTTCTTTTTGGTTTTGCTTATGCACTGAAAAAAGAATACTGGAAAGACGTTCACTAATTAATTGCATTTATTTACTGTCATTGAGTTGGATGATTCGATGGCAGTAAAACAATAGAAAAATAATAACTACTACTTCTCTAGACGGGATAATCTATGAATTTATATACCACGGCATTATCAATAGAATGTCACCGTACTCGTATTGTTTTAAACGAAAAAGATATTGTCCACGAAGTGGTGTTGGTTGATCCCAAAAAATTACCGGAGGATTTAATTGATTTGAATCCGTACGGTAGCTTGCCGACACTGGTTGATCGTGATCTGGTGTTATATAACTCACGCGTTATTATGGAATATCTGGAAGAACGCTTTCCACATCCGCCATTAATGCCAGTGGGACCTGTGCAGCGTGCGCAAATGCGGCTTGCTTTATTTCAGGTTGAGCACGATTGGTATCCGTTGATTAGCATCATCGAAACCAAAGGCGAGAAAGCGGTTGCCAAAGCCAGCAAAGAATTGACTGAAAGCATTGCCTCTGTTGCAGAGATATTTAATGCCATGCCCTATTTTTTGAGTGAAGATTTCACGCTGGTTGATGCTAGCGTAGCACCGATACTCTGGCGTTTGCGGCACTACGGCATAGAAATGCCGAAAGAAGCAAAATCAATCAATACTTATGCGGATCGTTTGTTTGAACGTGACGGCTTTAAGTTGAGCTTGACGGAAGCGGAGCGCGAATTACGCTTATAAGTCTAATCGGTTGGGCAAAGTAAAGCCCGGTCTGTTCTCAATTCTAAAATCACTGTAGTATATCCCCATGCAGATGACCTCCAGCCGCCCCTATCTTGTTCGTGCTATTTACCAGTGGATTGCTGATAATGGTATGACCCCACATTTGTTGGTAGATGCCACAGCCGATGGTGTTCAAGTACCCACAGAACATATTCAAAACGGTAAAATTATTTTGAATATCGCACCTATGGCGGTAAATGCACTTGTTTTAGGTGATGCAGAAATTACGTTTAACGCACGTTTTTCAGGAAAACCTCGTAACTTGTACGTGCCGATTGAAGCGGTATTAGCTATATACGCCAAAGAAAATGGTCAGGGCATGATGTTTTCTGAAGATGATGGTGCGATTGCAGCGGCGGATGATGGTGATGATCCAAATCCGGATCCTGATAAACCTAAACGGCCTGGCCTTCGGGTCGTCAAGTAAAGTTATCAGCTGGCAGTTTGCAGTTAAAACTAAAAACTGTTTTAGAATTACTGCCAACTGCCAACTGCCAACTATCCCTACCCACCTATCAACTGATGGTCAACCAAATCACACATGCAATGAATAACCAGTAAGTGTACTTCCTGTATACGTGCGGTTGAGTCAGAAGGCACACGTATTTCAATATCAGCAACGCCGAGTACTTCTGCCATCTCACCACCTGATTTACCGCTTAATGCAATTACCGTCATTTCTCTCTCATGTGCGGCATCAATTGCCATGTTGACGTTTTCAGAATTTCCACTGGTGCTAATGGCAAGCAGTATGTCGCCAGCCTGACCAAGCGCAGTGACCTGCTTGGAAAATATTTGGTTGTAGTTATAGTCATTAGCGATGGATGTTACCGTTGAGCTATCCGTCGTCAGTGCGATTGCCGGCAATCCTGGGCGTTCCATTTCAAAACGATTAAGCATTTCAGAGGAGAAATGTTGTGCGTCGCCAGCCGAGCCACCGTTGCCGCAGGAAAGTACTTTGTTACCATTTAAAAAGCATTGAGTGATAGCTTGTGCTGCTCGGCTAATGGGTTCTGCCAGTAATTCAGCCGCCAGTTGTTTGGTGCTGATACTGTCCTGAAAATTTTTATTAATACGTAAAATTAAATCCATAGCATAAGGTCTTTTAGAAAGCGTTCATTATCCAGTCAAAGCTATATGGCTGTTTGCTGTTGCTAGTTTGATTGCTTTTTGACATTGATACAACATCAAATCGTGCATTTTCATGTTGTCTGTTTTGTTGCAAATATAACTCGGCGGCTTTGCGTAGCTTCTGTTGTTTTGCGGTAGTGATGCTTTCCAGACCGCCACCAAAATTATTATTTTTACGAAATCGCACTTCCACAAAAACCAGTGTTTTTTTATCCAGCATGATGATGTCTATTTCACCGCACCGGCTGTGGTAATTTTTTTCAACAAGTCGCAATCCTTTTTTCTTGAGATAATGGCAGCAAGCTTGTTCTGCATCTTCTCCCTGTTTTAGATGAGCTGCTTTCAATATGGTGAGAGTTTTTTTGGTTTCGGTGCAGTAAGTTCGGGTTCAACTGGTGTGGGTTCAAAATATACTGGCTTGCCACGTTTAAATTTTGCCCACAGCAGTTTGCGTGTAATGCGATTATTTTCGTCCAGTTGTATGTTGCCGGTTTGTCCGTCATAAAAGGCAAAATCTTTATTTTCCAGATAATCAAGATTATAAATTAACTGATAAGCATCAATACCTAGCGCAAATAGACGTGTGTAATTTTCCTGTTGTGGCCAGTTTTGAGTAAACACTTTTTCCAAGGGTGAATTATTTTGTAGCACCCAGGGTAAATCGCAGAATATTAAACCATTTAAATCCCGGTCAAGTTCTTTATTGGGTTTGCCAGTGTAAACGTGTGACGTTGAATATACAGGTAGACCGGAGGCATGATGGAATTTGAAAGCAGGCATGATACTTCTTGCTGAACGCGGCGTGGCGGCAAGGAAAATCATATCAATATCCTGCCGACGGTAAGGTATGTTGATAGCTCTTCTGCTAATAATGTTTTCTACTTTACGATGGCGAATACTACTTTGGTCAAGATTAAATAAAGCTCTAATAGGGCGGCTGTAGTCATTGGTGTCAGTTGCATAATTTTCCAGAGTAATAACTTTGCCGCCGAGCGATGTATAGTGATCTCTAAAAGCTCTGCTCAGACGCTGCCCCCATTCACTGTCGGGGTAAAAAACAGCGGCATATTTTTTGTTTTGTTGAATGGCAAGTTCAGCAACTTGATGCGCTTCATCTTCTGGTGAAAGGCCGAATTGAAATAAGTTTTCAGTATTATTAAAAGCATTCTCTGCGTAATTTAATGTCAGTACAGGAATATCGAGTTCCGGTTTTTGCGCAAGTTGATTAATGTCTATTTTGTCGAGTGGGCCAATAATATTCGTAGCACCGTTATTGATTGCCTGCTGATATAACTGGTTAAAAGTAAAGTTTTCATTGCTGCTATCATAAAAATTAATATCAGGTTTGATACTGGTATTTGAGTCACGATAATAAGCACTTAAGATGCCATTTTTAATGTTGGAAGTAATTTTTGATAAATCACCCTGCATTGGCAAAATGACAGCAATGTGTTTTTTTTCTGAAACATCGTTTTGATAAAGTGTAATTAATTCCTGCAAAAAAGTATCGTTGGCAGAATGTGAGGGATATCGTGTACCCCAGTCCAGTAAATCGTCTTCAAATTTACTTATGCTATTTTGACCTGAACGTACTACTTTCGCTAAATCTAACCAGCCTTCAATCGTTTTGTTACTGCTGCGTTGATTGTTTAACTGTGCAGTAGAAAGGCTGGAAACTGCAATCCATATTTTTTTATCATTTTTCTTTTTTTCTTCGGCATCGGTAATGAAATCGTCAAGCTTCACACGTCTGTCTACCGTGTACATGTATTTTCCTAATAAAAAATCGAGGTCAGCTTTTAGTTCATAAAATTTAATTTGCTGTGCTTGAGTAATGGCTTTTATTTCGCTGATAAGTTGGCTGGCAAGTGTTGCGTCTTTTTCGTAAATAGCTATTTCTGCAGAAAGAATTAAGACTGTTGCGGTTTCAATTTGTGCACTGGTTTCATCAATAGCGGGTCGTTTTTGTTGTTTTTCTTTAAGAATTTCCAGTTGCTTGCGTGCACGATTTATTTCGCCAGCTTCGATATAATGGTATGCCGCTAAGCCACGGTATTTGAATTGCTCGGTTTCAGTGTTGCTGTCTTCTGCCAGTTCTAACAGTCTTTCTGCTTCTTCGCCTAAAGTTACCTGTTTTTCAGTGGCGGGTTTGCTGGTGTCTGTTTTTTCTTTCTCAGATTTTATTGGCTGACCACCACAGGAAAAAAGGCTAGCAACGGCGAGGAGTAAAAAGAGTTTTAATGTATATGATTTCAAGATAGTATCAGCTGGTTTGTTAATAAGGTGCTTCGTGTAAGCTTTCTTAATTAAAGTAGTGGTAAGTATGTTTTGTGGGACTATGAGTGTCAATTGAAATGTCAGAAGATAATGCAGTGAGTCAGACAGTCGCAAACAAGTCAGCCGTATCGGCAGGCACATTATATCTTGTCGCCACGCCGATAGGTAATTTAGCAGATATTACGCAACGTGCAATCGCTGTGTTGGGGCAAGTAGATATTATTGCGGCGGAAGATACTCGTCACAGCCAGCGTTTATTGTCGTATCTTGGCATTAAAGCTAAATTGTTGGCTTATCACGAGCATAATGAAGAGAAAATAACGCCTAAATTGCTCGATGAATTAGCCGCTGGGAAGTCAATCGCACTGATCTCGGATGCAGGCACACCGCTAATAAGTGATCCCGGTTATCGGCTGGTAACACAAGGGCATGATAATACGGTAAACATTGTACCCGTGCCGGGCGTGTGCGCAGCAATTACCGCATTAAGTGCCGCAGGGCTGGCAACAGATGCTTTCACTTTTGAAGGCTTCCCACCAGCAAAACAGGGCGCTCGCTTGCAATTTTTAGAAGCGTTAGCCGAGCAGCACCGTACCATGATTTTTTATATTTCCTGTCACCGCATCGTTGAAACCTTAAAAGATATGCAAACAGTTTTCGGCGAAAACAGACGTGTCACCTTTGCCAGAGAATTAACCAAAACATTTGAAACCATAAAGCGGGCAGAACTTTCCGATTTAGTGACGTGGGTAGAATCAGATAATAACCAACGCAAAGGTGAGATTGTGTTGGTGGTTGAGGGCAAGGTTGAGCAAGCAAGTGATACGAAACAAATTGATTTTTATTTGTCGGTGTTGCTGGCTGAATTGCCGGTAAAACAATCAGTAAGCCTAGTGGTGAAAATGACGGGCGGACATAAAAATGATATTTATAAACGTGCATTGGAATTGAAAAATAGCTAGTGCTTATGAAAAAAATTCTGTTATTTTTTTTATGTTTATTTATTTTCAGTCACGCCAATGCTGAAAATGATAAAGCATTTTTTTGGCAGGTAAAGCCGAGTCAAACGGCATCGAAGCAGGCAATCGTTTATTTGATGGGCTCAATTCATTTCGCCGATAAAAGTTTTTATCCCTTACGAAAAAAAATCGAAACCGCCTTTGCAAAATCGGATTCGCTGGTAGTAGAGCTGGATATTAATAACATTGATCCGCAAACCTATAATCAGTTACTAGCGCAGAAAGGGGTTTATAAAGATGGGCGAACGATTAAAGACGTTGTTTCAGAAGAGACGTGGTTGCAGTTACGCCAGTCTTTACAGCAATTAAATATTCCATACGACTCAGTGAAAAGTTATAAACCGGGAGTGCTGGTATTAACGCTAGCGGCCGTTCAAGTAATGCAAATGGGTTTTAATGCAGAGTTAGGCATTGATGTTTATTTTCTTTCAAAAGCAAAAGCGAAACAGAAAAAAATTATCGCGCTGGAAACATTAACGCAGCAAATCAATATTTTTTTAGATATTCCTAACGCTGAATTATTGTTAAAAGAAAGTTTGTATTCGTTAGACGAAGCCGAGCTGCAAATGGCAGAGATAGTGGAGTACTGGAAAACTGGTAACAACAAAAAAATGAATAAGCTGTTATTTGAAGATGCGTTAAATGACTACCCCGCGTTTGACAAAATATACGACAGCCTTTTTTATGACAGAAATAATAAGATGGTATTAAAAATTGAACAAATGTTAAAACAACCGAAAGGGCGTTATTTTGTCGTAGTTGGCAGTGGGCATTTGATTGGTGAAAAAGGTATTGTTAATGCGCTCAGAAAAAAAGGTTACACCGTGCAACGCCGTTAGCCATCACCTACGGCAGGGCAGGCAGTAAAAAGCTTCGTAGGTCGGGCACTGCCCGACAAGGCGTTATCTGTAGTAGCTCAGATTTAACCAAGCTGGCGGGCAATGCCCGCCCTACATTAAATTCCCAGCTTCTTCTCAAGATAATGAATATTCGTGCCACCTGCCTGGAAATTCGCATCATTAAGAATCTCTTTATGTAACTCAACATTGGTATTAATACCGGTAATGCTGATTTCATCAAGCGCGCCTTGCATACGTGCAATAGCCTCTTCTCGGCTGTTGCCATAAGCAATTAATTTTCCGATCATCGAATCATAATGTGGTGGTACAACATAACCACCGTAGATGTGTGTATCGACACGAATACCGGGGCCGCCGGGCGGGTGGTAACGTTCAATTTTCCCCGGTGAAGGAATAAATGTTTTGCTGTGTTCAGCATTTAAACGACACTCAATAGAGTGTCCAGTGATTGTTATATCACTTTGTTTCATCCGCAGTTTTTCACCAGAGGCGATGTAAAGTTGTTCTTTAATAATGTCGATGCCGGTAATCATTTCTGTTACTGGGTGTTCGACCTGTACGCGGGTATTCATTTCGATGAAATAAAATTCATCGTCCTGATATAAAAATTCAAAAGTACCCGCACCGCGATAGTTAATTTTGTTGCAGGCATCAACGCAGCGTTGACCAATTTTTTCACGCTGCTCTGGTGTAATGCCGGGCGCGGGTGCTTCTTCTACCACTTTCTGGTTGCGGCGTTGCATTGAGCAATCACGTTCAGCTAAATGAACCGCGTTGCCTTGACCATCAGATAAAATTTGTATTTCAACATGGCGCGGTGTTTCTAAATATTTTTCCATGTACACCATGCTGTTGCCGAAAAACGTGCCAGCTTCTTGCTTGGTGAGTGCGATGGAATTTGTCAGTGTTGCGTCGGAATGTACCACGCGCATACCACGACCACCGCCACCGCCAGCAGCTTTAATAATAATGGGGTAACCGATTTTATTGGCGAGTTTTATGTTGGTGTCGTTGTCTTCGCCGAGCGGGCCGTCGGAGCCGGGTACGCAAGGTACGCCTGCACTGACCATCGCTTTAATGGCTTCGACTTTGTCGCCCATGATGCGAATGGATTCAGATCTGGGGCCGATGAAAACAAAACCACTGTCTTCAACACGTTCAGCAAAGTCAGCATTTTCCGATAAAAAACCGTAACCAGGATGAATGCCAACCGCGTCAGTAACTTCAGCGGCACTAATAATTGCGGGTACATTTAAGTAACTTTGGTCAGAAGGTGCCGGACCAATACAAACCGATTCGTCAGCAAGCCTTACGTGTTTAAGATCGCGGTCAGCATCAGAATGAACGGCAACGGTTTTAACGCCGAGTTCACGGCAGGCGCGCAGAATGCGTAATGCAATTTCGCCGCGGTTGGCAATAACAACTTTGGATAACATAAAATTGTGCCTTATTCGATGACGATGAGTGGCTGGCCAAACTCAACAGGTTTTGAATTTTCAACAAGAATCGCCTTAACCACGCCGGATTTATCGGCTTCAATTTGATTAAGAATTTTCATTGCTTCGATGATGCAAACAGTATCGCCTTCGCTAACACTGTCACCAACTTTACAAAAAACCGGCGCACCGGGTGAAGCCGATGTGTAGAAAGTGCCAACCATCGGTGCATCGACAGTGTGTCCGCTGATTGCGCAACTATCGTCAGTTGCACTTTCAGGTTCAGCGACCGCTGGCACAGCAGCCGCGGCTGGCATAGGTGCTGGTGTGAACTGTTGCATTGGCATTGCCGGGCCAGAAGTTGGATAGCGTGAAATACGAACGGACTCTTCGCCTTCGTTAATTTCGATTTCAGCGATGCCGGATTCTTCCAGCAGCTCGATTAATTTTTTTACTTTGCGAATATCCATAGGAATAAGCCTTTATGGGAAGTTAACTCTGTTTTAATTTAAGTTGGAATATTGCTGCTTGTAACGCCAGTTCATAACCTTGAGCGCTAAGGCCGGAGATAACACCGACAGCAATATCAGAAAAATAAGAATGTTCGCGAAACTCTTCACGCGCGTGAACATTGGATAAATGAATTTCAATGAAAGGAATATTTACACCACTTAAAGCATCGCGCAAAGCAATACTGGTGTGGGTGAATGCTGCGGGATTAATAATGATAAAACGCACATTATCTTTTGCTGCTTTATGCACAAACTCGATTAATTCTGCCTCGGCATTGCTTTGCACACTTTCCAAGCTGAGTTTGTTATCGACAGCGATTTGCGACAGTTTTTTGTTGATGCTGTCTAGCGTATCTGAGCCATAATGCTCTGGTTCGCGCGACCCTAGCAGGTTCAAATTGGGACCGTTTATGATGAGTAAGTCAGGCATTATTATTAGGCGTTATTATTATGGTGAGGCGGTGATTTTTTGCCGTTATCAGGAATATGAAGATTATATTCGTAATCGCACGTAAAAACCAGCTAAATTCTGACTATTTCGGCGAATTTGTAGCGAAATTCTAGAAATAGTCTGAGTCAGTGTAAATCAGAGATTGATGCCGTGTTTTTCTAATAATTCTTTTGCGCGTATCTTGCTTAGTTCTCCGGTGATTGTGTCGCTAATTTCGCCATCGCGATTGATGATAACCGTGTAAGGAAGCGCACCAACACCGTTCCCGTAGCGCTTGGAAAGCATCACGCCATCACCCGGCGCGACTAAAGTAGGGTAATTCATGCCGATTTTTTTGGCGAACTCGCGCACTGCATCTTCTTCGTCAATAGCGATGCCGATAATTTGGAAACCTTGTTCACCATAAGCTTGCTGTAATTCAATAAATGCCGGAATTTCGTGTTTGCAGGGTGGGCACCAGGTCGCCCAGAAATTTAGAAGAATTAATTTGCCATCCCACTCTTTAATATTACGCATTTCGCCATTTAAATCTGGTGCAGCAAACTCAGGGCGTTGAATACCCACTGCCGGTTTTTTCTGTGTCTGCGCTGAAGGTTGGTTTAAATATTTTTGTAAGGCAAAACCGCTGCCGCCGGCGATGATAATAGCAAGGGTAAATATTATGATGTTTTTCATTGTTATTTTAAGAGGGGGGAAAGCTGAAAAAGTTTTGGGTATTTTATAGGAAATGTTTTGGTTTGATTATTCTATTTGGGTTTTGTTGTTTGGTATTTATGGCTTTTGTTTACTTTGGTATTGTGGGATTCGTCCCACTGGCGCCATAAATGATATTTTTTGGCTTTTTTGCTACAGCCCATAGTTGGTAACGAGAAAAGTAACCAAAATGGCGCCACACTAGCTGTGCCCATAAATGGCACGGGTTCCCATTGAAACTGCGCAACAACTATGGTGTGAACAAACTCGCAAAAAACGCTCAAACAATTTTCACGGAAAGTTCATGATTGTACAGTCTCAATGGCTTGCTAATGTGGAAGAGAGGCAAAGTCAAACTCATTGAAACACCAGATTTGCAAGAAATTTGTTTTCCCTGTAAAACATCAGTTTATAAATTCGGACGGTTATATTCGATATATGGGTGAAACATGGATGTCCGTATGTTGCGAAATAAAGATGTCCATCTAATGCACTGTTATGCAAAAAACGGGAATATAAAATGAATGAACATGAAAAAATAAATTATGTAGAGTTCCCATCTAAAAACTTAGAAGAAACAAAGAGCTTTTTTACTAAGTCATTCGGCTGGGAATTCCAAGATTTTGGTCCAGAATATACTGCATTTTCAAATCAAGGCCTTGATGGTGGTTTTTTTAAAGCTAACCTAAAATCTTCTACAAATAATGGAGCGGCACTCATTGTTTTTTACAGCAAAAATATAGAAGAAACACAAGCAAAAATACTGGAATCAGGCGGTATTATAATAAAACCACTATTTAGTTTTCCAGGTGGTCGGCGGTTTCATTTTTCTGAACCTTCTGGAAACGAATTTGCAGTTTGGTCAGAATAATATGCATAACAAAACGTTTCACGCAGACCCAAAAGTTACGCGCCTTTTGTGGCGTTTCGCTATAATGCCACAAAAGCCACGTAACTTTTCGGTCTGGTGAACTCGGCGTTAGAGCCATTATGGAAAACTCACATTTTATAAAGTTACTTGAATACGGCGAGAAAGTAGCACTTGATGGTGTCAATTTTGAAACCGTTACTGACTGGGCTATCCAAGAAGAAATAATCCCGGGAAGAGGAGAAACAAGTCACGATGATGCAAGGAATTTTCTAAGAGATCAATTTTTTGAGTGTTTTGAAAACAGTAGCGGGTCTACTAAAAATATCTGGTCATTAAAAACTGAATATTATTTCCGACTTATTGAATTTAGAGAATTACAAGAATCACGCATTGCATCTAAGCAAGCAAATCGAAATTCTTTTATAGCCATTGGTATTTCTATTTTTGCTTTAGTCTGTACGGTACTAGTCAGTTATATGCAACTTACAGGCTCAGTTAAAATATCGCCAGCTCAAATTAAGGAAGTAGTAAATTCAAATAATCTGCCTGTAAGCGGTGCTGTAGCTATTGACTCAAAACAATTACAAGTACTTGTAGATGCAATAAAAAGCTCTAACAAGGCGGTCGAGAGGGGCGCGCAAAAAACCGCGCGCCCCTCACCTTAAACGTTATGTTTTAAAAACCACAGACTCTCAATTAATAGTAATCACTTGACTAAGTACTCCATTGGAGTATAGTTGGTCTATATGATTACTATTGCTGAAACTGAGCCATTTCAAAAGAAAGTTGCTCGCCTACTCACAGACGATGAAAAAATAGAGTTAATAGCATATCTATCGGTACAACCTCATGCCGGTGCGCTCATACAAGGTACGGGCGGCGTTAGAAAATTAAGATGGGCAAGAAATGATAAAGGCAAAAGTGGTGGTGTAAGAATTATCTACTATTTTCATGATGATAAAATGCCACTTTATTTATTAGCATTATTTAGTAAAAACGAAAAAGCTAATATTTCCATGGAAGAGAAACATATTTTGTCCAAGTTAGTAAAAGAGCTAGTGAAATATTGGAGTAAAAAACAATGAGCAATGCATTTGAACAAATTAAAGCAGGCTTGGATGATGCCATTAATCATGCCAAAGGTAAAAACAGCAAAGCTGTTGTACATGAACCTGAAACAATAGATGTAAAGGCAATTCGAGAAAAAACAGGGATGAGCCAACAACGCTTCTGCGCTAATTTTGGTATATCTCTGGGTACACTACGTCACTGGGAACAAGGCTTACGCTACCCTCGTGGTACAGCAAGAGTCCTTCTTAAGGTTGTTGCAAGTAATCCTAAAGCTGTAATGCATGCAGTTAATTCATAAAAAAATATAACAAGGCGCTGCAGCTGACAGTCAAAAGCGTCGCGATTTTTGCAAAGCAAAAATACGCGCCACTTTCGCCTGCCGCTGAGCTAGATCGATACGTTTTAAAGGAACTGTCAGAAGTGTCAAAAATTATTCTTGAAGGTTATGTTCTTGCATCTAGTTCTGATCTCGCAACTGTAAAGAGAGAACTTGCAAATCATATTCAGCTAACTCGGCAGGAAGAAGGCTGTTTAGTATTTGATGTATCTCAAGATAAAAAAAATATGAATCGATTTAATGTATACGAAGAATTTACTTCTCAAGAAGCGTTCAAAGAACATCAGCAGCGTCTTAGTCGTACTGAGTGGGGCAAAGTTTCGTCTAAACTAGAAAAGCATTATAAAACTAATGGCAACAAATAATAATCAGTTGCCTCAAAACGACAGCTTTTTTCTTTAGCTTTTTTCTTTTGATTTTTGTTTGTGAATTTCTCTCGGCTTAGCCAAACTATTGAGGTGTTGCTGGTATCATGAGTTTTCTGTGAAAACGGTTTGAATGCCTAACAAAAAGTAAGCAGTAAGAGTTATTTACAGAAAAATAGAGTGCTACTTCAAAGCCCGCTTAACATGTGCACTAAACTTATCCGCTTCCATAAAACCAACCACTCGATAATTTCGACGCTCTTCACCATCAAGCCCAAAAAACATAATCGAAGGTGGACCGATGATACCGAAGTGTTTATACAGTTCGGTATCTTTTGCGTCATTGGGTGTTACATCGGCTTGCAGTAAAACTACGCCAGCAAGTGCCGCTTGCACGGCAGGGTCAGCAAAGGTGAGGTGTTCCATTTCTTTGCAGGAAACACACCAGTCGGCGTAAAAATCTAACATCACTGTTTTGCCGGCAGCTTTGGCTTTTGCCAGTTCTTTGTTTAAACCATCAACGCCTTTTACTTGTATAAAGTTTAGGTGTTCAGCTTGTGCCGTTGCGCCGACCATGCCGCTTGAACCGACATTAAGCCCTTTTAATGGCTGGAATACATTTCGGTTGCCGCTTGCCAGTCCCAGTAAAATAATGATGCCGTAAATTAGTAGCAACATGCCTAAACCTTTCCACAGTTTTTTCCAGCCGCTGCTGTTTTCTGTTAAAGATTCAATGGCGCCCATGTAGATGGCAGAAACAATTAACAGCGCTGCCCATAAAAACATGGTGATGCTAACCGGGGTAACTCTTTCCAGTAACCAGATGGCAAGGCCGAGTAATAAAACACCAAACACAGCTTTGACAGCATCCATCCATGCGCCAGCTTTGGGCAAGAATTTACCGGCAGATGCGCCGATGATTAATAATGGTGCGCCCATGCCCATGCTTAATGAGAATAGCGCCATGCCACCAAGCACAGCGTCACCGGTTTCAGCAATATAAATGAGTGCACCAACCAGCGGTGCGGTAACACAAGGGCCAACGATGAGCGCGGAGAGAAAACCCATAATGGCAACGCCAATAACTTTGCCGCCTTGTTGGCTGTTGCTGATGGCGGTGAGTTTGCTTTGCGCGCTTGCTGGCATTTGTAATTCATAAAAGCCAAACATAGAAAAAGACAGGGCAATAAAAATGAATGCAAAGCTACCGATGATCCACGGGTTTTGAAACCACGCCTGAATATTTTCGCCAGACAAACCCACCAATACGCCGACGATGGTATAAGTCATCGCCATTGCCAATACGTAAACTAGCGAAAGATAAAAAGCTTTGCGCGTTGTTATTTCTTCGCCCTGTCCGACAATAATGCCGGATAAAATTGGAATCATCGGAAATACGCAGGGCGTGAATGCCAACAATAAACCCGCACCAAAAAATATAAGCAGGGTTAATAAAATGTTATCGCTATGCAGCGCATTGGTGATTTGGTCTTGCTCGGAAATGGGTTCTGCATCTGTTGCTTCTGAGTTTTCAGCTAGCGACGTATCAATAGCCGCAGCCTGAGTGGCGGCCTGAGCAGCAGAAATGGGTGAAATATTAACGGTAAATTTTTTGGTCTGCGGTGGATAACAAATACCCGAAATTTCTGAACACCCCTGATACTTAACCTTGAAAGTAACGTCTTTGTCACCACTACCAGTATATTGATAGGGCAGTGTAGCGTCGGCAAAATTGTGGAACACATAAAGTGTTTTATTGAAAATCGGGTCGTCTTTGGAATCACCCTGCGGCATCAACAATGGTTTTGAATTAATACTGCTATCGTCGGTCGTAATCTGTACCTTGTCGCGATATAGATAATGCCCTTCGGCAATAATCCAGCTAATTTTGAACTGACCGGGCAATGAGTCATGGCTGATTTGAAAAGCATCATCAGGATCTAAAATGTCATCCTGTCCACCGCCAAGGCTGTCTAACAGGTCAAAACTATCTTCGGCGTAAACAGGTAAACTAAAGGTAAGTAGCAGTGCCAGTAGTGCTGTAAGTGAAAGAATGGGCGAAAAAATTGATTTAAGCGTTTTTATCATATCGAAAAATTTGAAAATTATTAATGGTTACTTAGACACACCTTATATAGCAGGTTCAAAAAATAACTGCAGTATAATTAACATAGTCGGTGATGGCTGATTCTAGCAAAGCAGAGCTTAATACTATCTTAAATTACAAAATTGAAAATATTATAGAGAAAACACACTAATGAGAAGCTGGCCGTTATTATTTATCGTTATTCCGCTTGTCGAGCTGTACGTTATTATTGCTGTGGGCGAAAAAATCGGCGCACTATGGACAGTTATACTAGTGTTGCTAACCGCATTTATCGGCGTTAATTTATTGCGCGTACAGGGCGTGAGCACTTTGATGCGTGCGCAACAAAGTATGGCGAGAGGCACAATTCCTGCGATGGAAATGATGGAAGGTTTGGCGCTGGCAGTTGGTGGTGTGTTGCTAATTACACCGGGATTTATCACCGACAGCATCGGTTTTTTATTGCTGATACCGTTTAGCCGGCGAATAGTTATTCACTACATGATGCTGCGGTCAACAATGCGAGCAAATTTTGGTGGGCAATCGAGGCAATGGCCGCCAAGTCAGCAATCAGATCAGCAACCAAGTCAGCAACCAAGTCAGCAACCAAGTCAGCAGCAGAAAACCGGCTCGGAATCGCCCGAAGCAAAACAGGCAAAAGTTGGCCGCACCATCGAAGGTGAATATCGCCGTGAAGATTAGATTCTTTCCAAATTTAATGAGCAAGCTTAATAAACAAGCTTAACGAAATTATAGGCGACCATAAACGCAACGACTATGGACTGGAAGAAGAGCGCGGTCAGGTTATCCCGTAAACAGGTAGAGCTTCTTTGGATAATTATCATTAAAGATAATTATTTTCTTAAAACAGCAGTTATTATCTTTAGTGCTAATAGTAAAATTGACATATATGCTAATTTAATGTATATTTAAGGTCTTAATTATTACTAAGGATAATTTATGGGTCAAGAATTGCATAAATTGGTTTCTGAGGCGTTAAGCGCTGCAAAAGCATTAGGGCTGAACCAAAAAGAGCTTGCGGCAATATCTTCTCTAGACGAAGTGGGTCTTTCGCGTTTAAAAAAAGCCAATGACGCAAAATTTAGCACTCTGGAAGAGCTGGGAAGGAGCGTTGGAAAAAAACTTGTTTGGGTTGATGATACAACCAGTCTCCCAGAACTGGTTCGCAAAGGTAATCTCTTTTAAAGCTTTGTTATGAAGGATCGCAGTGCAGTCATTTGGACGCGCCTTGGTGCCCAGCCTGTCAAAATGGGCATGCTTGTTATTACCGATAAAGAGGCGCGTTTTACCTATGAAGCAGGCTATAGTGAAACGGGGTTACCAGGGTTAAGCCTAGTCTACCCACCGGATCAATTTAATAGCACCATTGTTCGCCCCCGCAGTGAATTTTTCGATTTACACCCGCCCCTGCAATCGCTGGTTCTTGCTCGTGAAGAACGAAATTTCCTGCGTGCTTTATTATTAAAATACCTCAGTAAAATTAATGTCACCCCAGAACCAGGGTTTGATACTGACTGGCAACTTTTAATGATTGCCGGTCATGGGGGAATAGGTCATCTTGATGTTTTTGAAAGTGACAGCGTGGCAAACGAATGGTATTCCACCCCGTCAAAAAAAGGCCTTATCGAGCTGGATGATAAATTCGGCTTTAGCTTAAAAGAATTCATGACCTGGTATGACGGTGACTCTGAAGAAATTATAAGCGTCATCGGCCCGACACCCGCGGTTGGCGGTGCCATCCCTAAGTTGCCCTTATCAATCGAACAAAGTGGTTGGGATGGTCGCGTAGGTTTACCGACTCGATTTGGCGATACCGGTCGGACAGACATTCTACTGAAACTTGAGAACACCGCACAGTATCCTGGCATTATTGAGTTAGAAGCGCTTGGTTTAACAATTCATGATGAAGCCGGTTTTGACGTTCCAAGATTTTGGCCAGTAACCGTTAAAAATTTAAACGCCTTAGCGATTGAACGATTTGACCGCACAAAAAACGGCAGCACTGTCTACATGGAGTCGATGTATTCTATACTCGCCGCGGGTAACATTAAAGTTAACGATCATCACAGTGCTACTTATGATTTTATAGGGCAAGCCATTGACAGTACTAAGGTGCAGTTGGTTTCAGATCGTAAAGAAGCCAAAAAACATTTGCTGGACCGCTTAATTTTAGCCATGCTCACTGGTAACGGTGATTTACATTTGAATAATCTTTCGATAATTGAAAAAGAAGGTCAGCTTGCTTTTAGCCCAGTGTATGATCCCGTGCCAATGCGAGCGTACAAAATTCATGATGAACTCTACCCTTCAGAAATGGGGTTCGGTAATTATGGGGAAGATGTTAATGGCGAAATGATTGGTTTCAAAACGGCTTACTTACGTTTTAGTAAAAATCTCGGTATCAGTAAAACAACACTTTTAAACTCTGTGGAACATATGCTGCAAGTGACAGACAACTATAATAAAAGAATTGACGATCTTGATACTCTACCAAAAGAAAATAAAGAGCTTCTTATTAAAGTGCATAAGAATATTAGGGAAAAATTTGAGAGACTGTAAATATTTACACTCTTATTTCTAATCGAGAGCTTTGCACGATGTAGATTTTGCGTCATAGCAAGGCAAAAATGACTAAAAAAACGCAGCTTACACGTAGTAAGTGAGTACTTTTTAGGCATTTTTAACGCCGCTATGGCGGAAAAGATGCTTCGTGCAAAGCTCTCTAATCAACTTTTTCCAGGTTTAAGGCTACTCTGACTGGTCTATCTCTTGCCTCTTAATCCTTATTGTTCCGCTAATATAATAAATAGACGTTGTCGATTCAAAACCTGAATCGGTTGAAAGTAAAATCCAAAGCGCTCCGTCACTATTTGTAAAAATGCTAAACGGTGTTGAGTCGTTATTGAGTGTTTTTAATTCATAAGTAAAATCGTTATCTTCGCAGTTTTTTGAATTCGCAAAATCGCCAATATTAATCGCATTGCTGCCACTGTTTTTTTGGTTCCCTTTATCAATATTCATTTGATAGACATCATTGCCGTTATTTATCGCTAAAGGTTCGACAATGCTTGCGCCTGCTTTTATGGTAACCGCTTCGCCAGGCGCGCCGCCAGCACCAATACAGCCGGCAGGTGCATTGCTGGCGAAAGTTATTTCAAATTGAAGTTGGTATTGTGTATTGGGCGCAAAGCCGCTAAATCTTTTTTTTATGAACATAAAAAGATCATCACTTCTATTTGTTCCTGAGAGATTAAATCCAGAAATGGATTCTAAAGGTGGCGGTAATTGCGAAAGACCTGAGGTAAGCTGGTAGTCAGTATCAGGGTTGACAGGATAATCAGAAAACCCTGAAAGCCAGCCATCTGTGCCGTTATTATTTAAGCCGTTATCAAAAGTGAAGTCTATTCGTGTTTCTTCGCTGTTGGGTTGTGTGATTTCATCGTCAGGTGGTGTTGCGGGATTGGGTGACGATATGTCGCTGGATGATGCGCCGCCGCAGGAGCTGAGTGCATAAATGAAAAAAAATAGCAGATTCAGTCGAAAATAAAAAAGTGGGTTTTTCATAATGTTAAAGAATAACGCTGTTGACATGAAAAATCGAGATCTTTAAATGCAAACATTGAGATTGAGAGTGCATGATAAGCAGTTGATAGAGGTGCCCTTAAAGCTATTCTGGGATAAGTAACGGATAATAGAGGAAGCAGTGTCTGAATATTTTCTAATATTTTTCTGGTTTTCTCTTGTAATCACCTAATTCGACCGCATTAATCAAAACATCAAACTTTTAGCGTCAAGATGCTTGACTCTATGGGTTTCGTCATTATGATTAGCACTCTCGAAAATAGAGTGCTAAACCGTTATTAAACAATCGATAAATTATGAGGAAGAAAAAAATGAAAATACGTCCATTACACGACAGAGTTGTCGTTAAACGTATGGAAGAAGAACGCACCAGTGCTGGTGGTATTGTAATTCCGGATTCAGCAACTGAAAAACCATCTGAAGGTGAAGTTGTTGCTGTCGGCAAAGGTAAGGTGAATGAAGCTGGCGACGTTCTTTCGATGGACGTAAAAGTCGGCGACAAAATTTTATTTGGTAAATATTCAGGTACAGAAATCAAAATTGATGGTAACGAAGTTTTGATTATGCGCGAAGAAGATATTTTAGGTGTGATTGCCGCGTAAGCGCGTCATACATTAATAAACAGATTAGAGGAATATAGATATGTCAGCAAAAGACGTACGTTTTGGCGAAGACTCACGTAGCCGTATGGTTAAAGGTGTTAATGTTCTTGCCAACGCAGTAAAAGTTACATTGGGCCCTAAAGGTCGTAATGTTGTATTAGAAAAATCATTCGGCGCACCAACCATCACAAAAGATGGTGTTTCAGTTGCTAAAGAAATCGAGCTGGAAGATAAGTTTGAAAACATGGGCGCGCAGATGGTGAAAGAAGTTTCATCACAAACATCTGATATCGCTGGTGACGGTACAACCACTGCGACTGTACTAGCGCAGGGTATTGTTCGTGAAGGTATGAAATCAGTTTCTGCCGGTATGAATCCAATGGATTTAAAACGCGGTATCGATAAAGCAACTATTGCGGCTGTTGAAGCACTGAAAAAATTATCAAAGCCATGTGCAACGACTGATGCAATTGCACAGGTTGGCACAATCTCTGCAAACTCTGATACAAGTGTCGGCGACATTATTGCTGAAGCGATGGACAAAGTGGGTAAAGAAGGCGTTATCACTGTTGAAGAAGGTACGTCATTAGAGAACGAGCTGGATATCGTTGAAGGTATGCAGTTCGATCGTGGTTATTTATCACCATATTTTGTGAACGATCAGGAAACAATGAGTGCTGATTTAGAAAATCCCTTTGTTTTATTGTTCGACAAAAAAATCGCAAACATTCGTGAGTTATTGCCAACATTAGAAGAAGTTGCTAAAGCTAGTCGCCCATTGTTAATCGTTGCAGAAGATGTTGAAGGTGAAGCACTGGCAACATTGGTTGTGAACAGTATGCGCGGCATCGTAAAAGTCTGTGCGGTTAAAGCACCGGGTTTTGGTGATCGTCGTAAAGCGATGATGGAAGATTTAGCTGTTTTAACAAAAGCAGTTGTTATTTCTGAAGAAGTTGGTTTGTCATTAGAAAAAGCAACAATCGAAGATTTAGGTACAGCAAAACGCATTACTATTTCTAAAGACAATACAGTAATCGTTGATGGTGCAGGTTCTGCGACAGACATCAAAGCACGTGTTGATCAGATTCGTGCCATGATTGAAAATGCTACATCTGATTATGACATCGAAAAATTACAGGAACGTGTAGCAAAATTAGCTGGCGGTGTTGCAGTTATTAAAGTTGGCGCGGCGACTGAAGTTGAAATGAAAGAGAAAAAAGCACGCGTAGAAGATGCATTACATGCAACACGCGCAGCGGTTGAAGAAGGTGTTGTACCTGGCGGCGGCGTTGCATTGATTCGTGTTTGTGCAGCGGTTGATAAAATCTCTGGTGATAACCACGATCAAGATGTTGGTATTGCTATTGCACGTCGTGCAATGGAAGATCCCCTACGTCAAATCGTTGAAAACGCAGGTGATGAAGCCTCTGTGATATTGGCAAATGTTGCCAGCAAAAAAGGTAACTACGGTTACAACGCAGCAACGGGTGAGTATGGCGACATGATTAAGATGGGTATTCTTGATCCAACAAAAGTAACGCGTACTGCACTGCAAAATGCAGCATCAGTTGCTGGCCTGTTGATTACCACTGAGTGTATGGTTGCAGATCTTCCGCAACCAGATGCACCTGCAGCACCTGACATGGGTGGCGGCATGGGTGGAATGGGCGGCATGATGTAATAGCTGCGCATTTTATTTAATGCTAAAAAGCCCCGCAATTGCGGGGCTTTTTTATGGTATAAAGTAAAAATTGCTAATGGTCAATTTTTTTAATCTTGATATAAGCGTAGCATGTAAAGCATTTAGCAAAAAAGAGAAATCACTTATGAATAGTTCCGACTTTACAAAAAACACCATTGAAGCAACCGTTAGACTTGGTTTGTTATTATTGCTTGCCACCTGGTGTTTCAAAATTATTTCACCATTCATTGTGCCTGTTATGTGGGGTGTGATTATTGCGGTAGCGATATACCCTTTATTTTTAAAATTAAAATCATTGTTTGGTGAAAGAAATAAACTAGCGGCGGCTGTTTACACTTTTCTCGCATTAGCTTTATTGGTCACGCCAATGGTGATGATTTCTAACTCGTTTATCGATACCTCCAGCATTATTACTGAGCGTTATGAAGCGGGCGCACTGGAAATTCCAGCGCCAAATGATAGCGTGAGAGACTGGCCGATTATTGGCGAGGAAGTACACGCATTGTGGTTACAGGCATCAAATAATCTGGGAGAGACGCTTAAAAAATATGATGCCGAAACAAAAAAAGTGGGTAAGGTGATTGTTTCTGCAGCTGCAGGTGCGGCAGGTACGATTTTACAATTTATTTTGTCGATTATTATTTCTGGTGTTTTTGTTGCTAATGCCAGTAGCGCGTATGATGTAACGATAAAAATTTTTACACGACTAACAAGTCCTGAGTTAGGTAAAACGTATACTGATTTAAGTAAAGATACTATTCGTAGCGTGGCGCAAGGTGTATTAGGTGTTGCTATGATTCAGGCGGTTTTATCAGCCTTGGGCATGATGGTTATGGATGTACCTGCATGGGGTTTATGGACCTTGTTGGTGATGGTAGTTGCTGTTGCACAAATGCCACCGATGCTAATACTTGGTTTAGTTAGTGCTTATGTATTCTCTATTGCCGATACCACACCGGCTATTATTTTTCTTGTCTACTGCGTTATTGTGAGTAGCAGTGATGCCTTTTTAAAACCACTGTTTTTAGGTCGAGGCATGTCGACGCCGATGTTGGTGATTTTACTTGGTGCCATCGGTGGCATGATAATGTCAGGTATTATCGGCTTGTTTGTTGGCGCAATCGTTCTGGCATTGGGGTATGAATTATTTATGGCGTGGCTTAATAAAAGTGAAGTTGGCAGTTTGTAGTCGTCAGTAGGCAGCTAAAAAAAAGCTCTCTAATAATGTATAAGTTTTTAATAATAATAAATATTGCACTGTTGGCAGCTTGTTCAACCACGCCGCCAAAAAATATAAGCAATAGCTGCGATATTTTTAGAGAAAAAGACGATTGGTACGATGATGTTAAAGACAGTTACAAACGCTGGGGTGTGCCGATTCATGTGCAGCTTGCTATCATCCATCAGGAATCGAGTTTTAAACATGATGCTGAAACTGAAATGGAATATTTTTTATGGATTATTCCTATCGGCCGAAAATCTTCGGCTTATGGTTATGCGCAAGTTAAAGATGAAACCTGGGATTGGTACATAAAATCAACGCGTAACTGGGGCGCAGATCGTGACGACTTTGCAGATGCTGTTGATTTTATTGGCTGGTACGGCAAGGTAAGTTACGACAAGTTAAAAATTTCAAAGTGGGATGCAAAAAACCAGTATCTTGCGTATCATGAAGGGCACGGTGGTTTTAAGAAAAAAAGTTACAACAAAAAATCGTGGCTGAAAAAAATTGCTTACAAAGTTGAAAAGAACGCAAAAAAATACCGCGCACAACTTACCACATGCGAAGCAGAATTAAATTCTGGTTGGTGGTTTTGGTGAGTTTTATTAATTATTGAGTTTCAAAATAATGGATCCCATTTCACAAGCGGCGTTAGGCGCAAGCCTTTCGCAGTCATTTGCAAAAAATAAAAGCAACCAGAAATCTGCACTTGTTATTGGCGCGCTGGCTGGCATGGCACCTGATCTGGATGTGTTGATACGCTCAGCGGCAGACCCTATTTTATTTTTAGAATTTCACCGCCAGTTTACGCATTCATTAATTTTTATCCCTTTTGGCGCTTTATTGTGCGCGCTGGTTTTTTATCAGTTTTATAAATCACGTTTAAGTTTTAAACAGGTTTATGTTTTTTCGTTTTTGGGTTTTGCGACACACGGTTTGTTGGACGCTTGCACTTCGTACGGCACGCAATTACTTTGGCCATTTAGTCATGCGCGTATTGCCTGGAACACGGTTTCTATTATTGACCCATTATTTACTTTGCCAGTTATTATTTTTATTGTGTTAGCAGTGAAAAAGAAAAATATTTTTTATGCGCGAATATCTTTTATATACGCAGTATTGTTTTTGGCGTTAGGCGTGGTTCAAAATAATCGCGCAGAAAAAGCTTTGTATGAACTTGCTGCGCAACGCAATCATCAAGTTGAGCGTATTCATGTTAAGCCCAGTTTTGCTAATCGACATTTGTGGAAATTAATTTATGAATATGATGGTCGTTATTATGTTGATGCGGTTAAGTTATTAAGTGATGTTGAAATTATTCCCGGAACATCAATTCAAAAACTTGATGTAAAACGAGATTTCCCGTGGTTGCCAAAAAACAGCCAGCAAGCAAAAGACATCGAACGTTTCCGTTGGTTTTCAGATGATTTTTTGGCAGTGAGCCAAAAAGATTCTATGTTGATAATGGATGTGCGTTATTCGTTTTTACCAAATAAGGTTAAATCTATGTGGGGGATTACTTTAGATAAAAATAAAGTAGATGCGGGTGATAATGATGGACATGTTGGTTACGAAATGAAACGTGAGTTAAACAAAGAAACCTATGACCAGTTTATTGATATGTTGTTTTGATCAGCTTGTTTATGAAATCAACATATTCCGGTTTTTCCCAATCACGCCCACCAATCGCCTGATATTTAACTTCGCCCTTCGGGTTGATTAAAAAAGTGGTTGGTAAACCGCGTGGTTTCCATACTTCGGTTACTAGTCCATCGACATCCATTAAACTATTTAGCTCGATGTTGATGGCACTTAAAAATTCAAAAATGGTGTCTTCATCTTCTGCGGTATTAATCATGACGATTTGAAAATTTTTGCCTTTCATTGCATCGGCTAATTTTTGTACGGCAGGCATTTCTTTGCGGCAAGGGCCGCACCAGCTTGCCCAGAAATGCAAAAAAACCCAGTGACCTTTAGTTGAGCTGAATTCAAATTTCTCGCCATCAATATCATTCAGTGTAAAATTTTTCGCTAAACCAATATCATAATTGCGAATGCCAAACGGTACTTTTACTTCGCTGCTTGCGTTATCGGCAAATGCGGCTTCAATAAAGAAAAAACTTAGTGCAATGGTGAACAGTTTTAGTTTTGATTGTGTGTTACTCATTGCGCATCCTCGGCACAAAAAAGTTTATCGGTATTAATGGTTATTGTTTTGCCTTGTTTTTTTTCGCCAGTAAAGAAGGTTGCGCTGAGGCTAATAGGCTTGTTAGTGAAGGGTAAAACAAGGTTTCCGCCTTCGCGTTCATTGGGCAAGTAGTCCAATATTTCGGGAATTAAAGTCCAGCGGAAGGTTGATTGTTTATTTAAAGGCATGCCCATTTTCTGCCAGCGTTTTTTCCAGTAGCCACGGTTCTCACGTTTTAATGGTTTGCCATCGACTGTAAATTTCCAGCGAGATAAATCTAACCAGATTTTTTTATCACTTGTATTGGAAATGCCAACGGTAATGAAACATTGTTGCTTTAATATGTCGCGCATCTCTTTCGGAAAACCGCGTGCTTCGTAAAATGATCCCATTTGATTTGGCGTGCGCGAAGTAAAAACTACCTCTAATTCAGTTGATTTAATGGTGACAGGTTGCACGACCTGCATGTTTGCAACGATGACGAGTATGTTGAAAAAACTAAGCATTGTTTACTCTATGGTGTGGTTTAAATATGATTAAAACGTAGCTTTTTGATTTTTATTAGCTTACTCGTAGTTATAAAATATCGCTATAGAAAAATTTGATTTTGTTGCCAAAAAAATATTGCCTATATTAATGCCTGTCCGAAATAGCTGCCGGAAACATATGCCGGAAATATATGCTGGAAATATATGCACGATACTTGCGGTATCCTGACGTTTGATGCCATGATAGGTACATGATCTTAAACTTACTTCAAAATATCTGGCTGGTATTTCTTGATACCGCTTTCTGGTTGTTAATTGGTCTGCTCGCTGCAGGTTTTATAAAAGCCTTTATCTCTGAAGATACAATGCTGCGCTGGGTCGGCGGCAAAGGTATTGGTGCGATACTGCGCGCAGCGCTTTTTGGTGCGCCATTGCCATTGTGCTCTTGCGGTGTGTTACCGGCGGCAATTGGTTTGCATCGCGCAGGTGCATCAAAAGAAGCCACTGTGTCTTTCTTAATTTCCACACCAGAAACCAGTGTCGATTCTGTTGCTGTAACGTATGCTTTGATGGGACCGGTGATGGCGGTTTTTCGTCCGATAGCGGCACTGGTGAATGCCGTTGGCACAGGTTTATTAACAACGTTAATTTCCGATGATTCCGTGCCGGCAAAAGCAGAAAAAAAAGTTGCGAGTTGTTGTGCTTCGGCAAAAGAAGAAGCGGTCACTGAATCATCGTGCTGCGCATCTAAAGCCGCACCTGTTGAACCGTCTTGTTGCTCAGAGAATGAGTCTGAAGATAGCTTAAAAGGCAATTCTGAAGATGTAGCAGTAAATAAATTAGCAAGTAAGTCAGCAAGTAAGCCAACAAATAAATCTGCTCTGACAAAACTGCTGCAAAAAAACGGGTTGCAGAAAATCTGGCAGGCGATACGTTATGCCGGCGCTGATTTGCTGGACGATATTTCGAAATGGTTGGCAATTGGTATCGTGCTGGCAGGCATTATGCTCACATTTATTCCGCCAGACTGGTTAGCACAATGGGGCGGTGGTTTAACCGCGATGTTGGTTATGTTGGTAGTCGGCATCCCCATGTATATTTGCGCCGTTGCTTCCACACCCGTTGCTGCTGGATTATTATTGGCAGGTGTTTCACCCGGCGCAGTACTGGTTTTTCTTTTAGTCGGTCCGGCAACAAACATTGCCAGCTTTGCATTATTAAAAAATGAACTCGGCTTAAAAGTTACCGCAATGTACCTGGCGGGTTTATCTGTTTTTAGTTTGATGATGGGTTTATCACTTGAATGGTTGTTGCAAACACAGCAATGGACAGTAGAAGCTACTTTAGGCGATGCGCATACGATGTTGCCAGAGTTTGTTTCCTGGGCTAGCGCATTTCTGTTAATTTTTCTGGCAATTAAATCTTTAAGACGAGCAGTGATTCCGCAATTGGGTTAAATTCGCGCTGTTAGATTTCTAATAACATGATAAAGATACTGTATAATCTCCGCACGAAAAATTGCTGCCAAAATCAAACGAGAGAATCATGCCCCTAATCAAACCTTTCGCCGGGTTACGTCCGGTACCTGAGCGTGCAGAAGAAGTTGTTGCGCCGCCTTATGATGTTCTGAATTCTGCTGAAGCGCGCAAGCGTGCTGCTGGTCGTCCGTGGAGTTTTCTGCATATTTCCAAAGCGGAGATTGATTTACCGGAAGATACCGACCCGTACGATCCGGCAGTGTATGCCAAGTCTGCGGAGAATTTACAGAAGATGCTGGACGAAGGCATTTTGATTCGCGAAGAAAAGCCGTGTTATTACGTGTACCGTTTGATAATGGATGGTCATTCGCAGGTAGGGTTGGTTGCCGCTGCATCGGTGGCAGATTACGATATTAATCGTGTGCGCAAACACGAATTTACTCGTCCAGCAAAAGAAGACGACCGTGTACGTCAGATCGAAGCACTGAATGCACAGACCGGCCCGGTATTGCTGGCGTATAAATCGCAGACCGATATGGATGCCATTTTAGAAGAAACCACCAGGCGGCCGCCATTGATTGA
>UOFD01000045.1_pt1 | contig 39084 bp, 28 predicted proteins | sample 1990101 | NCBI WGS metagenome assembly UOFD01 (sample SAMEA4728526, study PRJEB27164) | hydrothermal vent metagenome | biome: marine basaltic hydrothermal vent biome; feature: marine hydrothermal vent; material: mineral | place: Pacific Ocean | collected 2011-06-14/2011-07-23 | depth 1741 m | reverse complement strand
CAATAGGTGGTGGAGCAAGGGATATTCAAATTGTAGGGCGCGAATAATACAGGAAAAGCAGTGAATAGTGAATAGCGAATCACTAATAGTTAAAAACAGGCAGCTACGCTGCTATAACAGGGGCTCCAGCTGGTACTATTCACTATTCACTGTTAACTATTCACTGCTTCTACGATCTGCGCCAGATCGTCCGTCCGTCTTTATCTTCCAGCACAACGCCCATCACATCCAGTTCATCGCGAATTTTATCTGCGGCTGCCCAGTCTTTGTTTTCTCTGGCTTCTTTTCTAGCAACAATTAAGGCTTCTATTTTTTCTGCATCGCTGTCCTCGCCTGCACCTGCCTGTAAAAACTGCTCTGGATCAGCTTCCAATAAACCTAAAATATTCGCGAGATTTTTAAGCACTGCGGCTTTTTTTGATGCGGCATTTACATCTTCTTCACGTAATCGATTTACCTGATTTGCTAAGTCAAACAACACAGCTAACGCCTCGGGTGTATTGAAATCATCGTCCATCGCCTGTTTGAATTTTTCGACCGCAGCATCACTTTCATCGTAATCTTCAAGCACATCTAAATCACGCAGGGTACTGTATAAACGTGATAGCGCGGTGCGGGCAGTATTAAGCAACTGATCGGCATAATTTAACGGGCTACGATACTGGCTAGCTAAAACGAAGTAACGGATTTCTTCGCCTTTGTATAATTTTAAAATTTCGCGCACGGTGAAAAAATTACCCAGCGACTTGGACATTTTTTCATCATCAATGCGCACAAAACCGTTGTGCATCCACAGGTTAACGAAGGTCTCGCCGGTGGCGGCTTCGGACTGCGCGATTTCGTTTTCGTGGTGCGGGAACTGTAAATCTTGACCACCACCGTGGATGTCAAAATGATTACCCAAACAACAAGTTGACATCGCTGAACATTCGATATGCCAGCCGGGACGACCTTTGCCCCAGGGCGAATCCCATGCAGGCTCGCCAGGTTTAGCGGCTTTCCACAACACAAAATCCAGCGGATCATCTTTGCGCTCATCAACTGCAACACGTTCACCGGCACGTAAATCTTCCAGCTTTTTGCCTGATAGTTTGCCGTAGTTTTTAAACGCGCTGACATCATAATAAACATCACCGCCATTGGTTTCTGTTGCTGAGGTATAAGCAAATTTTTTGTCGATGAGTGTTTGCACCATTTTTATGATATCGGGCATCGACGCGGTTGCATTTGGTTCTTCGTCCGGCGGCAAGACACCCAACTCAGCCGCATCATCGTGCATTGCCTGCACAAAACGTTTGGTCAGCACGGAAAAATCTTCACCATTCTCATTGGCACGGGCAATAATTTTGTCGTCAATATCAGTAATATTACGCACATAGGTCACATCAAAACCGCTGTAACGCAAATAACGCACTACCGTGTCAAACACAACTAACACGCGCGCATGACCCAGATGGCACAAGTCATAAACCGTCATGCCGCAAACGTACATCTTCACCTTGCCGGGTTTGATGGGTTTGAAAACGTCTTTTTGCCGAGTCAAACTGTTGTGAATCTTTAACATAGCTTTATAACTTTGCAGCTCTATTTAATTGATAATTGAAAAAAAGATGCGGAATATTAACGGATATGCGGCTCAAGCGCTAACCAATCAGCGCAACTCAGGTAAACTACAGTTCTTTTCAAAACAGTTCAACTCAAAATAGTACAAAGGTTTTAACATGGTAAAGGTTTTATTTATTTGCATGGGCAACATCTGCCGTTCCCCCACTGCCGAAGGTGTATTTCGACACATGGTTAAACAAATTAATACGGCGGAGGAAATTTCCATCGACTCGGCGGGCACACACGCTTATCACGTTGGCAGCCAACCAGACAAACGCGCACAAGAAGCTGCACTAAAACGTGACATTGATTTGAGCAGCCAACGTGCAAGACGTGTCAGTGCCGACGACTTCATCGAATTCGATTACGTTGTTGCGATGGACAAAAGCAACAAACGCGATTTGTTAGACATCTGCCCAGTTGGTTATGAAAACCGTATTCACTTGTTTTTAGATTTTGCTAACTGCGAGGAATCGGAAGTGCCCGATCCCTATTACGGTCAAGGGCGTGGCTTTGAAATTGTTTTAAACCTTGTGGAAGATGCTTCGGCTGGATTGTTGAAACATGTTCGTAAAAAAAATTAATATCTTTCCAATATAAAAACGAATGCCCTGAACGGGCATTCGTTTTATACCTTACATATATTTTAATTACTTCTTATTTTCTAAAATCAGAATAGGCTCTTAAAGCACTAAAGTAAAAATAAATCGCCTGGTGGCGGTCGATTAAACCTTCCTCCTTAATTTGCTTAAGCGAATACCATACACAATGTGAGTATGCCTTTTTGTTTAGACTCTCATCATCAAAGCTGCAGGGAATTTCTGGGAACAGAATAGCCTCGGACGAATGTACATAATATAATTTATTGCGTACGCCACCAGGCCATAAAATTTCTATTGTTCCATGCTCTGCGTCACCAAGCCCAAATATTTTTTCCAAACTATTTTGTGATGCATAACTTGAACCTGCTGTGACAGGTAACATTGCTGTTTTACCAGCCTCCGGTGTAAAACGAATAATGGCACCTATGCCGTCTCGATTGACGCTGCCATTATTTGCGATTCCTTTGCTACCTAATGTTTTAACCTTAACCCAGTTATTATTATTGTCAGCACTATTAATTTCAATTGATAACGTGCCGTCTTCAGGGTCAATGCCTGACCAAACAAAACCAGCTAAAGGGTTTGCTGCATCAACAGGAAAAAACGCCGGCCAAAGAGCAGCCGCATCAAACGGGCTGCCTAATGGAAAAGGCAACATAGGAACAAGGGGCGCAAACTGAGGCCAATTTTGAGCAGAAACACTAACTATGTCAGAAAAACCATCATTATTTAAATCACCCATCACTACACCTCGCACATTGCGACTCACATGATTGGTTGATTGGCTTAATGCCAGTGCGTCATAAGTAAAGTTAGCCGCGCCGTCATTTAACAACATAGCACCGGGATTGGAACCATCCTGATAAACAGCAAAATCAGCACCACCGTGATAAACAATGTCAGAATCACCATCATTATCATAGTCAGATATTGCAGCGCCCCAACCAAAAGGTGTCGCAACTAATGCACCGTTTGATGCACGAGAGAATTGATTATTTTCATCGCCTAAATACCAACTGGATGACCAGTCACCCAATTGATATGGAATGCCCGTTGTGACACCAACAAACAAACCAGAATAATCACCTAAATTAGAGGCGAACATATCCATGTTACCGTCATGATTTAAATCACCAAATGCTAAACCCATCCATGCACCATATTGCATGGTGCCACTAGTGGCAGTGACATCGGTAAACTGACCGCTGCCGTCATTATTGTAAATACGAATAAAACCAACATCGAGTCCACCGAATTTAGTGGGTAATTTTCCACCTTGATCATCGGCGCTAATAATATCCAAATCACCATCTTGATCGTAATCAACCATCGCAACCGCCCAGGTAATTTCTTTTTGGGTGAGGATGCCTGATGTTTCACTTACGTCCGTAAACACGTTACTACCTGTATTTAAATACAACTGATTATTTTCGATGAGCTGTTCAAAGCCAAATAACATAATCGGTAAACGATGCGACCAGTCGTTATATGAATTACCAATATAAATATCCAGTAAACCATCATTATTTATATCGCCCATTGCGCAGGAAGATGGATTATGTATTCCTGAAGCTATCGAACTGGAAGCAGAAATATCGGTAAAATTTCCATCGCCCTGATTTTCAAATAAACGATTAGATTCATTACGACCCAATACTAAAATATCTTTATCGCCATCATTATCGATATCGCCAAAACAAACACCGGTACTGTCTTGCTCAATTGCCGCAGCACCTGAACTTGCACCAATATCTAAATAACTTAACTGCCCCGTTTCTTTTAACTGATTAGAATAAAGACTATTTGAAATGCCTGGGCCATTTGTAACATAAATATCCAAATCGCCGTCATTATCAAAATCTGCCAATGCAACGCCGGGAGTGCCACGTGTTGCACCCGGTGCTGTTGGAAAATCTGTAATAGAAAAAATTTCCTGTCGAAGTGGATCCCAAAGAGCATCAATAACAGACTCACCGCGCCGATACTCAATGCCTGTAGCAGGATCTGTAGCAATATCAGTAAATGTCACAGCCACACTGCTCAGCGGACTAACTGAAACAACACCCAACAACAAAATAAACAGTTTTTTATTGCATTTTGGCAGCTTAATATAACCTTTAACGTTTTTTTTCATTTCCTTACCCTCATAGATTTACACCTTCTTTAAAGAGAAGATATTGTTATGATGCTAATAACTGCAGACTAATTAAGTTAAAGGCTCATTAGTCGTAATGCGGCTTTCGCAACCCGTACCCTACAGACTACGAGGTAAGCGTATGACAGGTAAATTGGCCATTGGTCGTAAAACAACATAGGTCAAAAGTCCTATATAAGGGCACACAATTTAAAACTCATAGAAACGATAAACGATGACAATGAAAACACTGATTGCAGATGATCACCCGCTAGTGCGTGAGGGGATTCAAAATGTTTTAAAACACATTAATTCTGATCAAACAATTTTTCAGGCAGAAGATTTTTCTCAAGCCAGAAAAATAATTAAGCAACACCCCAAACTTGATTTAATTCTGTTGGATCTTTACATGCCAGAAATGGAAGGTGCAACATCTCTCGTTAAACTACGCCAGCAACTACCCTGTACACCGATTGTCATTATTTCTGCTTCAGAAGATATCGATGACATTCGCGATGTCATTAATAATGGTGCCAATGGCTATATTCATAAATCATCTAACAACGAAGTTATGCTGAACGCACTCCGCCTTGTTTTATCCGGCGGTTTATATCTACCACCGCAATGGACTATCGAATCGACCACACAAAATGAATCACTGACTCAGCGGCAAAAAGAAATTATCACCCTGCTTGCTACCGGTAAAGCAAATAAAGAAATCGCCAGAGAATTTTCCATTTCAGATAAAACCGTAAAAGCACATTTATCAGAAATTTTTAAACGTTTGCAAGTTAGCAACCGCACACAAGCCGTTCACCAAGCCCGAAAATTAGGCATACTCAAGCAGTAAATATTATCAGTTAAGCAAAAATCTTAACAAGGTAGCAAAACGCACAGGGTTAACTGGCTTAATTAAAAATTTAACCCCATTTTTCCCCAATGTTTCCGCGTGATTCTCCGCTATATTTTCAGCTATTAATACAGCAGGTATATTCATTGACTTTTCAGTGCGCAACTTATTAATAAGTTCAACATCTACTTGCTGGCAGTTTAAGCCGCAATCTAAAATAATAATTTCTGGCAAATATTCTGGTGACTTTACAATGTTTTGCGCAGTTTCTACATTTGACGCTGGTAATACATTACTTCCCCATGTTAATAACAGCTCATGCAGATTTTCAGAACTGCTTGCCTGTAATTTATCTTCAACATCATTAATTAATAATACACAGGCATTATCTAAATTATCTATAATCACACGAGCATCTTTCGTGGCATCTGTAACTACTTGTTGCGCATAACCCAATGGAATCATCAAACTAAATACTGCACCTTTTTCCGGTATCGAGTCCACCATTAATTCATGGTTAAGCACGCTTGCCAATTGCTTCACCACTGACAAACCTAAACCAATACCTTTAGCCGAATCTCCTTCCGGGTTATCCAATTGCTGAAACTCATCAAATATGTACTGTAAATTTTCATCAGCTATACCAATGCCGGTATCACACACTTGTAAACAGATAAAACCAGACTTGCGTCGACAACCAAGAACAATACCGCCAGCATGTGTATAACGAATAGCATTTTCAAGTAAGTTACGCACAATGCGGCGCAATAGAATTGGGTCACTAATAACCGTTGCACTACAGGGTAAACAGCGAAAACGTAAGCCTTTTGCATGAGCGCGTATTGTGTACTCCTCACGTAAACTATCAAACAATTCATCAACACAAAAATGTTTTAAATTTGTATTAACAACACCTGCCTCAAAACGTGAAACGTCCAGCACACCATTAAACAAATCATTCATTCCATTAATTGATTCATCCATATGATCCATCAATAAGTCTCGAGATTTCTCTTCATTTTCAGTCTGACGAAGTTCGTCCAGAAATAAACGCAATGCATAAAGAGGCTGCCGTAAATCATGGCTGGCTGCCGCTAAAAATTTTGACTTGGAAATATTTGCCTGTTCTGCAATATCTTTCTGCAAAGCCAACTGCTCTGCAAGCTCTTCATTCATAAATCTTTGTTTGAGTGACGAGGCATAAAAGGCATGTGAATTACGATGCAAAAAAATAAGCATAATTAAAAACATAAACAAACCAACTGCCAACAATTGGTAGATAAAAGTGTTTTCGATTAGTAGTCGTATCATTAATGGCAACACCATTAACACAACTGAATAAAATGTTGGACTGTATGCGGTAGAAGTAGCGGTTATAGCAGCGGATCCTATAACTAATATAATAATCAATAGTGATTGATAAACAAACGAGTCTGCATGAAAAAATAGCACACCAATCAAACCCCAAGAGGCCGTTGCTAACCAGCCCATAATGATATACGGCAATGCCCAGGCTCGCATTGATTTGTCATCTACGTTTGCTTTTTTCCAGCGTCGACTAAGGAACCATAAACCAGCATAGATCATCCATATCCATGCACACCAACTAATCGCAATAAAAGGTGTAGTCGCTGACCATAGCAGTAATATAGAAAGCAGTGCGCCTGGAATAACCATCGGTACAAAAATCGGGGTCTGGCTATAGATGTGACGAATTTGCTCGGCTTCAATTCGCTCATCCATATTCGCCATCTGATTTCTAGCGGCCAGTGTGGTATTTTCAAAAGATTGAGGCTGGCTTATATTTGGCAAATCAGCTCTCCCTGACACACTATAGGCAACACTTCCGCATATTCATATCTGCGCGAAAATTAATTATCAATCACTGATGTTGCTGGCCTATTCTCATTTGAAGCAGGCTGCTTATCAGCACTGCTTTTTTCCCCGCTAGTCGCTGGCGCTTTGCTTTGCGTAGGCTGTGCCTTGCTTTCCTGTGGTTTATTGTCCTGTGGTTTGCTCTCAGCTTTTGGCTTATCAGCAGTAGCAGTAGCAGTACTAGCAGTTGCAGGTTTTTCCTCCTGGGCTGTCTTTGTTTGTGGACTAGCCTGTTGTGTCACCTGTTGTTGCGTCGCCTCTTGTTTCACAGTCTGTGGCGCAGTGGGTTTTGTTTCACTCGCTGATACTTGTTTCATTGGTGCTGATGCGGGAGCTTCACTGACGCTTTGTTTATTGCTCTCCGTACCTTTTACATCTGTGTTTTTCACATCACCCGCTTTTGATTCATTATTTCTAGGGCGATTATTACTGCGGCGCCGGCGATTACGATTTGACTGACCACCTGATTTATTTGAAGATTGCGTTGAATCTTTTGCTGCAGTATCTTCCCCAATAGTACCTTGTGCTTGTTGGTTCTTTTGCCTATTATCTTGCTTGCTATCTTGTTTGTTATCTTGGCGATTATCTTGACCACGATTGTCCTGACCACGATTATCAGGTCTGCGATTTCCCCCACGATTATTACTGCGGTTACGCCCACGGTTATTATTGCGATTCCTGTTTTGACCACTGCGCTGATTTTGGTTGCGACCTTGTCCTGAGCGTTGTCTTTTCGCCGGTTTTTTCTCTTGTTTTTCTTCTTTATCATCGCTAAAAAATGAAACAATTTTGCCAAAAAAACCTGTACTGGCGGGTTTGCTTTCAACGACTGGTGTTGGCGCTTTTGCTGCTGGCCGCTGCCCGGGGGAAATTGAAGATACTGCCGCTTTTTCCAGCTGTATTGGTTTTTCCTGAGTTAACTCGACATTATGTTGACTGTCTTTTTCGGCACGTTGATAACTGGCTGTTTCATCATTTTCATCGTGATCGTTTTTACGCACACGCTCAACTTTGTATTGTGGCGTTTCTAATGTTGGATTTGCGACAATTAATACATGCACGCCGGTTTGTTTTTCGGTGTCTAAAATCATCTGACGTTTTTCGTTAAGCATGTACGTTGCAACATCCACTGGCACATGAATATCAATACGCGCGGTGCCACCCTTTAACGCTTCTTCTTCGATAATGCGCACCAATGATAATGACAGCGATTCAACCGTGCGGATAGTGCCCTGACCGGTACAGCGCGGACAAACAATTTGCGTTGACTCGCCCAGTGAAGGTTTTAATCTTTGCCGCGACATTTCCATCAAACCAAAACGTGAGATACGGCCAATCTGTACCCGCGCACGATCCACTTCAACCGCTGTATTCAAACGGCTTTCTACCGCGCGCTGGTTACGGCTATTCATCATGTCGATAAAATCAATGACGACCAGTCCACCTAAATCGCGCAAGCGTAATTGACGCGCGATTTCATCGGCTGCTTCCAAATTTGTATTGGTGGCCGTTTCTTCAATATCACCGCCTTTGGTGGCACGCGCAGAGTTAATGTCGATAGAAATTAACGCTTCGGTATGATCAATAACAAGCTCGCCACCAGAAGGTAATGTTACTTCACGGCGATATGCTGATTCAATCTGATTTTCAACCTGAAAACGGTTGAACAGCGGCACGGTGTCTTCGTAGAATTTTATTTTATTAACGCTGTTAGGCATGACCTGCACAACAAAATCCATTGCCTGATCATAAACTTCTTTTGAATCGATTAGCACTTCGGCAATATCGCTTCTAAAATAATCACGTAGCGCGCGTGTAGTAACATCGCTTTCCTGATAAATCAAAAACGGCGAGGCTCTTTCTGCTGCAGCTTTTTCAAAAGCTGTCCACAGCTGCAATAAGTAATCTAAATCCCACTGCAATTCTTCAGCGTTGCGACCAACGCCTGCGGTGCGCACAATCAGCCCCATGCCGTTTGGCACTTCTAGAGCACTTAAAGCTTCACGAATAAGGTTTCGGTCTTCACCTTCGATGCGGCGTGACACGCCACCAGCACGCGGGTTGTTTGGCATTAAAACCAGATAACGCCCTGCCAGACTGATAAAAGTAGTGATTGCTGCGCCTTTATTACCGCGCTCCTCTTTTTCTACCTGTATGACAATTTCTTGCCCTTCTTTGATAGCAGTGCGAATATCAGGACGACCGGAAGATTTTTGCGCCTCCTCGGTAAAATACATACGCGAGACTTCTTTGAACGGCAGAAAGCCGTGACGCTCAGCGCCGTAGTCAACAAAACAAGCCTCAAGGCTTGGTTCTACGCGGGTAATTTTACCTTTGTAAACGTTGGATTTTTTCTGTTCCCGTGATGGGACTTCCACGTCCAGATCGTAAAGTTGCTGACCATCGACCATGGCCACGCGTACTTCCTCTTTCTGGACCGCATTGATAAGTATTCTTTTCATGTGCAGTTAAACCTGTTATTGGTCCCATTTTCAGACCATCCGCAACGCTTCGCAACAGAACGTCTTGTATAGAGCGTCCTACGTACTGCAATGCACAGAAGCTTAGCAGCGACCACAAAATAATGGGCGCTAGAAATGCTGTCTCTGGCAGAGTAATGGCGTTATTGATGCTAAAATTTGGGAGAATCATTAATCGTAAGTATTTGTCTTGCTAGTTCATTCGTCTAGTTAATTCGTATTGGCCATCTGTCTTCAAAAATATGAAACAGTTGTAGCAAACACTTAAAAATTAGTTTGTTATTTTATTAATTGTTATCTTACTAGTTACAGTATCAATTACAGCGTTCAGTCAGCGCATATCTTTAACGAAATGCTTTGAATTGCTTATAATTGCACTTCTATCTAATAGTGCTCTTCAATCCAGCAACTATGTTCTTAAATATAGCCTAAAAAATGTTATTTCAATAGCTTATATCTTATTTTTGCTGACATCTGAACTGTTAAGTCTGTCAAAATGCAGGCGTCCGGTCAACCACAATTAGCCCTTTGTCTAAAAAATATTACATTTAATCTTAATCTTCATGGAAACCACCAAAGAAAACACCAAAAACAAAGTCAGCCAAATCAGCATCAATGATGGGCAAGCCGGTCAGCGTATCGATAATTTTTTGGTGAAACGTTTAAAAGGCGTACCAAAAAGCCACATCTACCGCTTACTGCGCAGCGGTCAGGTGCGTATCAACAGTGGCCGAAAAAAACCACATTACAAATTATGCGCGGGCGATATTTTAAGATTGCCGCCGGTACGCGTCAGTGAAAATCAAGACCACTTAATTCCTGATTCCATTATTCAGCTATTAAAAAACACCATTATTTTTGAGAATGACGACATCATCGCCATCAACAAACCTTCAGGCATCGCCGTACACAAAGGCAGCGGTTTGAATTTTGGTGTTATCGAAGCTTTTCGACAGATTGACCCGGAGCAAGCACTAGAACTGGTACATCGCTTAGACCGTGAAACCAGTGGCTGCCTATTGCTGGCAAAAAACCGGCAAGTGCTGGCGCAACTACATGAAATGCTACGCCATGAAACTGTGGCTCACATAGAAAAAACTTACCTTGCACTGGTTGATGGCGTTTGGCCACATGGTAAAAAAACCATCGATGCTGGCATTAGCAAAATCAAGCGCGGTGGTGAACATATCATGCAAATCGACAAATCCGGTGATCGCGCCATCAGCCACTTCGAGCCGCTAGAAATATTCGAAACAAACGAAACAAGACCTTGCAGCTTGATGAAAATACGCATCGAAACCGGTCGCACACATCAAATACGTGTACATGCGCAACACAGTGGTCACGTCATTATTGGCGACAGTAAATATGGCAACAAAGAAGCCAATAAATTTTTTCGTGAAATGGGATTAAAACGGCTTTTTCTACACGCCAAACAATTGTATTTACCGCTGACAGACCCCATTAATATTGAAGCGCTGTTAAGCGATGATTTAGAACAGCTATTACAAAAGCTGCACACATAAAAACATACAGAGGGCTTTGCACGATGTAGATTTTTCGTCATAGCAAGGCAAAAATGACCAAACAAAATTTTCACGAGTAAAATTTTTAATGAACAAACAATTTCCGCTTTTGGTTTTCGACTGGGACGGCACGTTGGTAGATTCCATTGAACGTATTGTCACCAGCTTACAATTCGCCAGCAAACAAGCTGAAAATGTCACTCTCAGCGAAGCGCAGGCAAGGGATGTTATTGGGCTTGGCTTGTTAGAAGCCATCGCAAAATTGCATCCCGAATTAGATGTGCAGCAAGATGCAGATAAGCTAAATAATATTGCGGATGCATATCGCCAACATTATCTTTACGATAACAAAGTACCCGCACCATTGTTTAACGGCGTGAATAAATTACTAAATGAGCTTCATGGCGAAAAATACACGCTGGCTATTTCTACCGGGAAAAGTCGCGCGGGATTAGAACAATCAATCAACGAACATCAAGTTGCTAATTACTTTTCCGCAACGCGTTGCGCGGGTGAAAACAAATCCAAACCACATCCTGAAATGCTGCACGAAATTTTAGCCGAGCTGAACTTTTCTGCTTCACAGACACTAATGATAGGCGACAGTGAGCACGATTTAAAAATGGCAAATAATGCCAACGTACAATGCATTGGTGTTACTCACGGGGTACATGACGCAGCAACTTTAAATAATCATAAACCATTAACTTGTTTAACTGACATCACGCAATTACCTCATTACCTCATTACCTCATTACCTAAGCCATAATTTAAGCGGTCAATTAAACAACTAATTAAGCGAGCAATTAAACGATAATTACACTTAAAATTTAAATTTAGAGCTACATTATTACCATGTTCAAAATAATTAACCGTAGGAAAAAAATCATGAGCGACAGCAATACTTCCAATGGCGCTTCCTGGGAAAGAGAAGTTGTAACTCAACTAGCAGAATCCAGTTTGCGCGAACAACGCCGCGCACGCCGCTGGGGCATCTTTTTTAAATCACTCACTTTTGCTTACATCGGCGCAATTATTTATATGTATGGCGATGCCAGCATGAGCACTTCAACAACTAATGAAAAACACACAGCTATCGTCGAATTAAATGGTGTTATCGCTGACAATGAAGAAGCCAGCGCAGATACCGTTATTACTGCACTACGTGATGCGTTTGATAATAAAAACAGCGCAGGCGTTATTTTAAGAATAAATAGCCCCGGCGGTTCACCTGTTCAATCCGGTTATATCTACGATGAAATGGTGCGCTTACGCGAAAAAAATCCCGACACACCTTTATACGCCGTAGTCACTGACATCTGTGCATCAGGCGGTTATTACATTGCTTCGGCTGCCGATAAAATTTATGCTGACAAAGCCAGCATCGTCGGTTCAATTGGTGTGCGCATGGACAACTTTGGTTTTGTTGATGCTATGAATAAACTTGGCGTTGAACGTCGCACCTTAACTGCCGGTAAAAACAAGGCATTGCTTGATCCGTTTCTACCTGAGAACCAAAAAACCAAAGCACACATGCAAGCCATGCTTTCTGAAATTCATCAGCAATTTATTAACTCAGTAAAAGAAGGTCGTGGCGATAGACTCGATACCTCTGTCGAAGGTCTTTTTTCTGGTTTAATCTGGACCGGTGAAGCAGCAGTTAATATTGGTTTAATCGATGGGCTTGCCAGCTCCAGCTATGTCGCACGCGAAATCATTGGCGAAGAAACTATGGTGAACTATACCGTTAAGGAAGATATTCTTGAGCGTTTTGCACAGCGCCTTGGTTCAACCGTTGCACAAGTCATTAGCACGCAGTTTTTTACCCCTTCTCTGAGATAACTTTAAAGGATAACATTTTGGAATGATGTTCCGAATGCAGGGTGAGCTTATTTTACAACTCACCCTGCCCACAATTAAGCAATTTCCCTCCTGCCCGTTCACCGCAAACTGATTGTTTTTATTATTACTTTTATCAATATTTGATAAGTATTTTTGTTTTTATGTCTAAAATCATCTTATTCGAGACTGCAGACAACAATCTCACATAAAGAAAACCACAAATAAAAATAAAACCAAAAGGGGCGCAACAATGAAAAGCGGCGTTTTTAAAAGCGACTGGTTTACCGGTCTTATTATCACTTTTATTTTTCTGATTTTTGCCAACTCTAATTTTATTGCCAGCATTGAAACCAGTGCTTACGATTTTGCGGTGCGTTCATCATCACGCATTGCCAGCGATAAAATCGCCATTATCGCCATTGACGATCAAAGCATTGAAAACATTGGTCGCTGGCCCTGGTCGCGAGATATTCACGCACAAATGCACGACATCCTTAATGAAGGCGGCGCTAAAGCCGTTGGTCAAACGGTATTTTTTTCTGAACCACAGATTGACCCCGGTCTACAATTTATTCGCGAACTTAAGCAGGTGTTTGAAGAAAGCAGTATTTCCTCAGTACCTGTTTTTGTTGAAGAGCTTGCCTTAACAATTAAAGACAGCCAAAAGCTGGTGAAAAATAAACGCGATAAAAATGGCAGAGCTGCGCTTAAAAAAGTTTCTGCTGCTTTGGAAAATTCACCATTACGTTCACAGGTTGCAGAAGAATTAAACGCTTATCTGGAATACATTAATTCTTCCGAATTTATGTTAGACACTGATAAAACGTTAGCGCAAAGCATGCAGGATGCTGGCAATGTTATTTTTTATATGCCAGTTGTACCAGGAGAGCCCTACGGCCAACCCGATGCAGGATTACCTGCGTATGTAACAAAAAATAAAATACTTGAAAGCAATATTATTGATAGCGCTACAACTAACCCCGAAGGTTTTACACCACTACCGGTTATTGACGCTTACCCACCTATCGCTATTTTAGGTCAACAAAGTAACGCCATTGGTGCGTCCGTACCTCTTCCTGATGTTGATGGTGGCATTCGTACAGAACCATTGGTGATTAATTATTATGGCGAATACTACCCATCAATGGCATTAATGCTTGCAGCCAAAAGTTTAAACCTTGGTCTTAAAGATATTCAGGTAACGGTTGGCAGTAATGTACAACTTGGTCGCTTAAATATTAAGACAGATGGTTACTCACTGATGAATACATTCTTTTACAGTGATGACAAAAATTTCAACCCCCCATTTCAGGTTGATTCATTTTTTGATGTTTTACAAGGGAAAATTCCTGCCGAGAAATACAAAAATAAAATTGTACTAATCGGTGGTACAGCACTCGGTATTGGCGATACTTTTGTAACGCCGATAAATCCAACAATGTCTCCCGTGGTAACACTGGCGCATTCTGTTTCAAGTATTCTTAATGAGGATTTTTTTATTAAGCCCGCATGGGAAATTTATGCACGCATTGGCGCTTTACTTTTAGTCGCTTTATACATCATGTTGTTATTACCAAAGTTAAGCGCGGCTATTGGTTTTGTTATTACCGGCATTTTATTACTTGCACTATTTTTAACGCACTATATTTTAATGACAACACAAGGCATGTGGTTGCAACTAATGATGCCAACATTACTACTTGCTGTCGGTCATATTTTACTTACCACCAAACGTTTCTTCCTTTCAGAAAAAGGCAAAGCACGGCTTGATATTGAGTCAGCAGAAAGTAACCGTATGCTAGGTTTATCACTACAAGGTCAGGGGCAACTGGATATGGCCTTTGAAAAATTTAGACGCTTACCGCTGGATAAATCGGTACTCGAACTACTTTATAATCTGGCACTGGATTACGAACGTAAACGGCAATTCAACAAAGCAAAATCTGTCTACGATTACATGGCAGACTTTGATGCCAAATTCCGCGACATTAAAACCCGCTCTAACCGCGCGCAGTCACTAGAAGAAACCGTTATTCTTGGTGGCAGGGGCTCGTCTCCGGGCGGCACACTACTAACAGGCGATGGCAGTGTTGAAAAGCCCATGTTAGGCCGTTATGAAGTTGAACGCGAGCTGGGCAAAGGCGCGATGGGTGCAGTTTATCTGGGTAAAGATCCAAAAATTTCACGCGTAGTCGCCATCAAAACGATGGCACTATCACAGGAATTTGAAGATGATGAACTGGTTGAAGTAAAACAACGTTTCTTCCGCGAAGCTGAAACAGCCGGTCGTTTAAATCACCCAAACATCGTTACCATTTTTGATGCGGGTGAAGAACACGATCTCGCCTACATCGCCATGGAATATCTAAAAGGCAGCGATTTAAGCAAATACATCAAACCCGAAACAATATTACCTTTAAAGCAGGTGTTATCAATTATTCAACGTTCCGCTGACGGCATCGATTACGCACATCAATACAATGTCGTGCATCGCGACATCAAACCGGCAAACATTATGTGGGATCCGGAAACCGATTCATGCAAAATTACCGACTTTGGCATTGCACGCATAACCGATTCAAGCAAAACAAAAACTGGTATGGTGCTGGGCACGCCCTCTTACATGTCACCCGAACAACTTGCGGGTAAAAAAGTGACTGGGCAGTCGGATATTTTTTCGCTCGGTGTAATGCTGTTCCAGATGGTCACCGGCAAACTTCCTTTTACCGGCGATTCGATGGCATCGCTCATGTACAAAATTGCTAACGAAGAGCACCCTAGACCAGAATCCATAAACCCCAAAGTTCCGCGTTGTGTCAGCGTTATCATTAATCGTGCAATGGCAAAAGATATAACGAAACGGTACCAGCGCGGTAAAGACATGGTTGATGACATCAACAAATGCCTGAAAATTATCGACAGAGAAAACAAGGTTTAGCCAATGAGTTTCAAGGGTAAAATTTTAATGCATGGCGAAACGGACATTGGCTCCGTGCGTGACCACAACGAAGATGCCATTGCCTGCGACGAAGACATAGCACTTGCCGTATTAGCCGATGGCATGGGCGGGCATCGTGGTGGCGAAATGGCGAGCGCTATAACCGTCAGTACTGTGTTGGAAGCAGTTACTGAAAAAATAAAAAACATCAGCCCTTGTGAAACAGATGAAAAAACGGGCTACAGCCTGGAAAGTTTAGCCGTGCATGAAGCCGTTGCACTGGCAAATAAAAATGTACATGATTCTTCCGAAGCCAATGCGCAATACCGTGGCATGGGTACAACAGTTGTTGTCACTTTATTTTACGACAACCGTTTTACTGTTGCACATGTTGGAGATTCACGGCTTTATCGTTTACGTGATGCAGAACTCGAATTAATTACTCGCGACCACAGCTTAATGCAGGAATTAATCGACCGCGGATTTTACACATCCGAACAAGCAAGAAACTCGTTAAATAAAAATCTGGTGACTCGTGCAATTGGCATTGATGAAAATGTACAAATCGATATTCAAGAAGATATTGCCATGATCGATGATATTTATTTATTATGTTCTGACGGCGTTACCGATATGCTCGAAGATGATTTAATAAAATCTGCCATCATTGAACATGAAAATGATTTAGCCGCCGCGGCTGCCAAAATCATTCAATTAGCTAACAAACACGGCGGCAAAGACAATATTTCTGCTTTACTGATAAAACCAATAAAATCATTCCCGGCTAAAAATAGCTTGTTTTATCGATTTTTTGACATATTCTCTTAATATCAAAACATAATAATAAAAATGCATATTAATAAAATGTATTGTAAGGACTCACCATGGCTAAATTAACTCTCAGTTTTAACGGCGACTTTGTAAAAGAATACAAACTCGATAAAGAAATTATAACTATCGGGCGAAAATCGGACAACGATATTCATATCGACAATCTTGCCGTCAGTGGTTACCACGTAAAAATTCTCACCATTCTTAACGATTCATTTATTGAAGATCTTGGCAGCACCAATGGTACTTATGTTAACGGTGAAAAAATTACAAAACATGCATTACAAAATGGCGAAAGTCTTGTCATTGGAAAACATGCGCTGAAATATCAAATTGCTGACGGCGAAGACAGCGAAAGTGATTTTGAAAGAACCATGATTATCCGACCCGATGCTGAAGGTATGCCGGAAACTGAAGAAGCTGATGAGAATATTGAAAAATCTATCGGGAAAATTGCCGCCGATCTTGCCTCCGCTGGCACCTTCAGTAGTGACCCGGGCACTGCAAAACTAAAATTATTGTCAGGTGCAAATAGTGGCAAAGAATTAAAACTAACAAAAATATTAACCACCTTAGGCCGCCCCGGTGTTCAGGTAGCCGCTATTACTCGCCGCCCGAAAGGTTATTTTCTTATCGTCGTCGATGCCGGTACAGACAGCAGAATGCCATTGGTCAATGGCACAGAAATTGGCAAACAGCATCCATTAGCAGATGGCGACATGGTTGAAGTCGCTGGCATTAAAATGGGCTTTTTTTTAAATAAATAAATATTTACTTTTCAAACACCGCTACCGATTCCACATGGCCAGTATGTGGGAACATGTTCATTATTCCTGCTTGTTTCAAGGTATAACCTAAATCATTAACTAACACTGCCGCATCGCGTGCCAACGTTGCAGGATGGCAAGAAATATAAACAATTTTTGATGCCTGCATTTTTTTTAACATCGGTAGCATTTCTGCGGCACCTGAACGTGGTGGATCTAATAAAATTTTATCGTATTTTTGTTTTAGCCACGATGCGGTTAACACTTCATTACTGTATAAATCTGCGTAAATAAATTCAGCATTAGTAATATTATTCAGCAAGGCATTGTCGCGTGCTTTTTTAACCATTGCCAACGAACCTTCAACCGCTGTCACCTGCTTACAATGTTTTGCCATTACTAGTGAGAAATTACCTAAGCCACTAAATAAATCTAATACCACATCATTTTTACTTAAAGCTAAATAATCAACGGCATTTAAAACCATGCGTTTGTTAATTTCAGGATTCACCTGCGTAAAATCAGATGGTTGAAATTCAATTTTTATCTTTTGATTTTTATCATCACTGTCCAATGTTTTTTCATCAATCGGTAAATGATAATAAAGTGTTTCAGCTTTTTGCGGCGTTAGCAATTCTAAAGCCTCCGGTTTACCTGCCTGCAAATAACACACCAGTGAATGCGAATCACAAAAACCAGCCAAAATTTTCCTGTCTTCAGCGCACAGCTCTTCTAAATGTCGGAACACTAAAACGGTTTTTTTATCCCCAACAGCCACTTCAATTTGCGCAATCGAACGTTTTGCTTCGAGCTTGCCAATGCATTGCGCAAGTTCATCAATAATTTCGCCCACCGAAACATGTAAAACTTCACAGCGCGAAGTTTCCGTTATGAAAGAGGCATTACGTTCACGAAACCCCACCAGTACTTTTTCTTTTTTATGCACATAACGCACACCTAAACGCGCTTTGTGACGATAGCCGTATTCAGGACCTAATAGTGGCGGCAATACTTCTGCAGGTATCACATTATTATGTTTTAACTGATCTAGCAGCATTGTTTGCTTTAATTCAATTTGTGCTGACGAAGACATGTGCTGCAAGCTGCAACCGCCGCACATTTTAAAGGCTTCGCATTTTGGCTCTACGCGTAAGTCTGATGTCTGCAATATTTCTACCGCTGTACCTTCCGCAATATTTTTAGTTAAACGTGTATATTTAAATAAAACGCGCTCACCAAACAACGCTTGATCGATAAATACCGTCGTATCTTCGACATGCGCAATACCTCTGCCTTCGCTAGACATGGCAGTAATTTCAACATCAACAAGCTCTTCCGGCAAACGCTTCTTGCGTCGCCGTCCTCTTTTATTGGACATAATTTATTTTTTTATTAAATTTTAAAAACATTTGCCACAAATCGACTGTCCCTCGCTACAATTAGTTAAGTCCGACAGACTCCTAGCCAGGAAAGACACCGGTCGATAAATAACGATCACCACGATCACAAACTATCGATACAATCACCGCATCCTCAAGTTGCTGACTAAGTTTTAGCGCTGCCGCACATGCACCGCCCGATGATACACCACAAAACAAACCTTCTTTTGCTGCCAGTAGTCGTGTGGTTTCTTCTGCTTCTTGCTGATTAATATCCAAAGTGCGATCAACACTTGCTGCGTCAAAAATGCCGGGGAGATATTCTTTTGACCAGCGGCGAATACCGGGAATACGCGAACCTTCTTCTGGTTGCACACCGACAATTTGAATTGCAGAATTTTTTTCTTTTAGATATCGAGACATACCCATTATCGTGCCCGTGGTTCCCATTGCACTAACAAAATGCGTAATCTTACCGTTCGTTTGTTGCCAAATTTCTGGTCCTGTAGTCAGATAATGGGCATCAGGATTATCCTTGTTGTTAAACTGATCCAATACTTTTCCCTTACCATCGACCTGCATTTTCAGTGCTAAATCACGCGCACCTTCCATACTTTGTTGTTGAGTAACGGAAATTAATTCTGCGCCGTAAGCCTTCATCGCAGCGCGACGCTCTTCACTCATATTATCCGGCATTATTAAAATCATACGATAACCCATCACCGCCGCAGCCATCGCCAGTGCAATGCCTGTATTTCCACTAGTCGCTTCGATTAAAGTGTCACCGGGCTTAATGTCACCACGTTTTTGTGCCTGTGTAATCATGTTTAACGCCGGGCGATCTTTTACCGAACCAGCAGGATTATTGCCCTCTAATTTAAGTAAAATAGTATTTGAGCTGTCTGGCAACAGACGTTGCAGGCAAACTAATGGCGTATTGCCTATGGTGTCAGCTAATGTAGTGTAATTCATCGTATAAAATATTGTTTAAATGATCTTAATCAAAGAACCTCTAGACTTATCAGGCAGATGGTTCTAATCTGGTATTTTCAATACGCGAAGCATTTTACACCCTTTATAAACAATCATGTTATAAACAATCATGCAGTCATTAGGCCTCAGTAAACAAATAATAATACTTGCAATTTTTCCTGCATTATTAGTGGGCATCATGTTATCCGTCTATTTCACTTATGATCAACTCTCTTACATTACTCAATCGCAAAAAAAATACGGTGTCTTTATTATCAGGCAAATTCAACCAGTTGTTGAACATGCACTAACCCATGATGGAATAAAAACGCTGGAGACAATTTTGCGCGACATCATATCAAATGAAGATGTTGATTACATTAAAATAAAAAACACAGCCAACCATGATGTTCTCACTATTAACAACTTAAAGAACAATACAAATGATTCGTTTTTTTACTCACTACTTAAAAACAAAAATCCATTAAATTTTAACTCCCCCGTTTATCATACCAGTACTTTACCAAATGGAACTCCACTTAGAGAAGTTATTGCCGATATCGAAATAAAACTAAATGCAAACAGAGCAACAACTGATAAAATAAAACACATAATAAAGGGAGGTACCATTACATTTGCTATTCTTTTCGTCTTTTCTATATTCATTTTAAAATTGAGCAAAACCATTATTTCACCAATTAAATCACTCACCGAAAGCGTTAGAAATATCACTGCAGGCGATCTTGATTCACAAATCAATATCAGATCAAAAGGTGAACTTGGCATCCTGGAACATTGTATCAACCACATGAAAAACGAGTTGAAAGACTCGCGAACTGATGTTGAAACTCGACTTAATACTTATACCAAAGAACTACAACAAACAATGGGAGAATTAGAAATACGTAATACAGAACTTGATATAACAAGATCAAAAGCTATTTATGCAAGTAATGCAAAATCAGAATTTCTTGCCAACATGAGCCATGAAATCAGAACACCACTCAGTGGAATCATTGGTTTTACCGAATTACTGCAAGGCACAGCATTATCATCACAGCAGCGAGACTATTCAGATACCATACAAAAATCATCTAAAAACTTATTAGAAATAATAAATGATGTTCTTGATTTATCAAAAATAGAGTCTGGAAAAATAGAAATTGCCCGTAGCGAATTTAATTTGCTTGACATTATTGAAGACATTATCAACCTTTTATGCACTAGTGCTCTAGAAAAAAATATCGAACTATTATACAAAATTGACAATGATGTTCCCTCTGTTATCAAATCGGATCCATTTAGAATTCATCAAATTCTTATGAACCTAATCGGCAATGCAATTAAATTTACAGAAAAAGGTTATGTCTACCTACAGATTACTTCAGATAAAATCAATGATACTGAAACCAGCATAAAATTTACAGTTTCTGACACAGGAATTGGCATGAACAATCCTGACAAGAAAAAACTATTTAAAGCTTTCACACAAGCAGATACCAGTATCACTCGACGCTTTGGTGGCACGGGTCTTGGCTTGGTCATCTCGCGGAAGTTAACCCTGTTAATGCAGGGCGAAATGGATTTTGACAGCACTGAAGATCAAGGTTCCACTTTCTGGTTTAGCATTCCTGCAACATCCATGCTAACACCACAAAAAAAGACCGCTTTAAATAATAAAAATATCGCTTTTATTAACAACCATTTTATTGCCGCTCAGGCTTACAAAGCTTTTTTTGAAAAATGGCATTGTCAGGTTAATAATTATTCTTTAGAAAATTTTAATAATATTACTGACATTGAAAAAGAAAATGATATTGTGATTTTCTTTTTGAGTCGTAAAAATATATATAATGACAACATAATTCAAAATATAGGGAAACTAACAATATCAAAACCGTCATTATTAATTGCAAGCACACGTTCTCACGCTGAACTAAAAAACTTACAACAACATTCATTTGATAACGCTGTTTTCACTTCTGAAAAAACCGAGGTTATTAAACAAAAATTATTAAACATTCTTGACAAAAAAATAAAAAACACAAACATTGATGTATCCAGTGAAAACACAAAACAGAAAACTGACTGGTCTAACATAAATATTTTAGTAGTCGATGATAATGACGTAAATTTACGCCTTGCTGAAATAATCTTACATAAACATAAAGCATGCGTAACCACTGCACGATCAGGCACGATCGCCATTGATTACGCAAGCATGAATTCGTTCGATATTATATTTATGGACTTACATATGCCTGGACTTGACGGCTATCAAACAACAACAAAAATTCGAGAAATAACACCTGGTCAACAACCTGTGATTATTGCACTTACTGCAAATGCGATGCCACAAGAAAAAAACAAAGCCACACAATCGGGAATGAACGGCATTTTAATTAAACCTGTAAGCGATGATATTTTTCAGGAAGTAGTTAACCAATGGGTGCTCAAGGAACCCATGCCACAATCAAACATCAGTGATGACATCGACGAAAAAAAATCACAGGAAACAACTAGAAGCAATGCAGTATTTTCTATTGATCTCGCCAAAGAATTTACTGGCGGCAATGAAGAGTTAGCTTACGAACTTTTCAACATGTTGAGAGGCGAATTAAATAATTATAAAAATGCCATTACCAGCGCCGTCAAAAATAACAATCTTTCCGACTTGCGCGAACAAGTTCATAAATTACATGGTGCCAGCCGTTGCTGTGGCACTACAGAATTGCAACAAGCAAGTAGTCATGTCGAAAATTTAATTAATAAAAACATTAATTTTGATATTGAAAAAGAAATTAATTTATTACTAATAGCCATAAAAAATGTAGCTGCCTACAAAACATAACGGCGGACATATATATTTAGAGAGCTTTGCACGAAGCATCTTTTCCGCCATAGCGGCGTTAAAAATGCCTAAAAAGTACTCACTTACTACGTGTAAGCTGCGTTTTTTTAGTCATTTTTGCCTTGCTATGACGAAAAATCTACATCGTGCAAAGCTCTCATTTAAAAATAAATATTTTATGCCTTTAACATCGAGCATCTTGCATTAATTTTTTATATTCAATAATCGTTTTTTCTAACCCCATAAAAACGCTGTCAGCAATAATTGCATGACCAATATTCAATTCTTTAATTGGCATTAAACCAGCAATATTATGAATGTTCTGTCGATTTAAACCGTGACCGGCATTAACCTGCAAGCCAATGCTCTGCGCATGTTCGCAGGCAATAATTATTTCATTAAGTAAACGCTGCTGTTTCCTCAAATTTTCTGCATCCGCATAATGACCGGTATGAATTTCAATAACAGACGCACCACTTCGTTTCGCAGCGTCAATTTGCTGCAAGTCTGCATCAATGAACAACGAAACCTTTATACCTGCAGCCGCCAGTTTCTCACAAGCATTTGTTACTTCAGTCTCATAACGAAGAACGTCCAAACCACCTTCCGTTGTTAGCTCTTCTCTTTTTTCTGGGACAAGGCAGCAATCTTCAGGCTTAACATCGCAGGCGATAGCAACCATCTCATTGGTTACCGCCATCTCAAGGTTCATTCGCGTCAGCATACGCTCTTTTAATAAATACACATCTCTGTCTTGAATATGCCGCCGATCTTCTCGCAGATGTAATGTAATACTATCCGCACCCGCCTGTTCAACCTGCAATGCAGCATGCACAGGATCAGGATAACGCGTTCCTCGCGCCTGCCTTAACGTCGCCACGTGATCGATGTTCACACCTAGAAGTAAATCATTCATTTTTACTGTCTCAATATTCAACTTTTAGTTTTTATTAATTCTACAGAAAATAAACAACATATGCTGCATTCATAGCTTTACGGCTTATTCTTTGCTATTTTCCTATGTATTCTTGAAAACAATAATAATTAGGAATGCTTTTTGGATATTCAACGTATTATTCGCTATGCTCTGAGCCTGCTACTCACATTAGTTTTCCTGCTTCATGTGGGCGATGTTTTCAACATCCCTGCCCTTACTAACCTCGAAAACCAAGCTTATGATAGCCGCCTAAAATTAACTCTACCAAAACATGTCGATAAACAAGTTGTCATTATCGACATTGATGAAAAAAGTCTTAATGAAATCGGTCAATGGCCATGGAACCGCAATATTTTAGCAAAAATCAATGATATTTTATTTGATTATTATCAAATAAAAACTATTGGTTACGACATTGTTTTCGCTGAACAAGATATTGATGAAGGCACAAAGTTACTCGCTGAAATGGCAAATGGTCCACTGCAAGGCAATTCTGAATTCATTGAAGAATATCATCGTGTTATATCATCTCTGCAACACGACCAACAATTCGCCAAAAGTTTAAAAAATAGAAAAACAGTCATGGGATTCGTAATGAATACTGACTTCACCAAAGGTGCATTACCCGAAGAAATTACTAAACTCAATAAAAAAACACAAAACCAGTTAGCCATTTACAACGCTGAAGGTTATACCGCCAATCTAAAAATATTACAGCAAAACGCTTTCAGTGGTGGTTTTTTCAACAATCGACAATTAGATGACGACGGTGTGTTTCGTCGCGTGCCTTTATTACAAACATACGATAACAAACTCTACGAATCATTCGCATTGGCATTAGTCAGAGCCGCGACAGGATCACCTGCAATTGAAATGGTCGTTGGCACAAATAAAAACAGTGGTGATTTATTTCTTGAATGGATAAGCGTTGGTGAAATGGATATTCCTGTGGACCATTATTCTGGCGTTTTAGTCCCCTACATTGGCAAGCAAAAAAGTTTTCAATATATTTCTGCAGTTGACGTGATAAATAAAAAAATCGATAAAAATATACTCGATGGAAAAATAACGCTGTTTGGTACATCAGCACCAGGTTTATTAGATTTAAGAACGATTCCGTTGGAAGCCAGGTACCCTGGAGTCGAAGTGCATGCCAACATTATTCAAGGCATTCTTGATGGTCGAATGTTGCACGCACCTGGCTATACCAAAGGTTATGAATTTATATTAATCTGTTTTATAGGCATTGCACTTACTTTCACGCTACCGATGCTATCAGCTTTATATTCAACATTGTTAATTTTTTCCAGCATCGCTTTGTTAATTGCAACAAATTTTTATGCTTGGACAAATATTCAATTAGTCTTACCCATTGCATCACCCGTTCTACTTGTTGTTATGTTATTTGCATTACAGATGACTTATGGATTTTTTATAGAGTCCCGTGGAAAACGTCAGCTCGCACATCTATTCGGGCAATATGTTCCACCAGAATTAGTTGATGAGATGAGCGAAAAAATGGAGGAAATTAATCTTGATGGCGAAATCCGTGAAATGTCCGTGTTATTTTCTGACGTTCGTGATTTCACTTCCATTTCCGAAACACTGGAACCAAAAGAACTCACTGACTACATTAATGCTTTTTTAACACCCATCACCAAAGTGATTCACGATAACCGTGGCACTATTGATAAATATATGGGCGATGCAGTCATGGCATTTTGGGCTGCGCCACTGGAAGATAATCAACACGCCTTACATGCGTTGAATGCTGGCATTAGTATTATTGAATCAATGAAACAACTACGAAAAAAGTTTTCCGAAAAACAATGGCCAGAAATTTATGTTGGCGTTGGCATTAACACTGGCGACATGAATGTTGGCAACAAAGGTTCTGAATTTCGCGTTGACTACACCGTTTTAGGCGATGCAGTAAATCTTGGTTCACGCCTTGAGGGTTTAACAAAATTTTATTGCGTTGATATTATTACCAGCGAATTCACTAAACATGCCGTACCTGAATATGAATATCGTGAACTTGATTTAGTAAAAGTTAAAGGCAAAGATAAACCAGTAAGAATTTACGAACCACTTGGCTTACTTGAAAGCGTAGATAAAGCGGAAAGAAAACTACTCAAGCAATTTCATATTGGCATTAAACAATACCGAGCACAAAATTGGGACGCGGCTGAAAGAGAAATATTTGGCTTAAGTCAGTTAGACCCAGAGCGAAAAATTTATAAAATTTATATGGACCGAATTATGCACTATCGTGAAAATCCACCAGCCACAAATTGGGACGGAAGTTTTACTCACACATCCAAATAAAACTATACATTTTAGTGATAACAAGAATAAATTTGCGTCATTCTAAAGCACAGATTTTAACAAAAAAAGCATCGTAGCTTCATCTATCACCTGCACATTCAACTTTTCTGCTTTTGTTAATTTTGACCCCGCTTTATCACCCGCAAGTAAATAATCTGTTTTTGCTGACACACTAGCTGTTATTTTTGCACCAACAGCTAACAATTTATCTTTTGCTTCATCACGCGATAATGTTGGCAACGTTCCGGTAATCACTACTACTTTCCCCACAAACGCATTGTTTAATTTTTCTTCTGCCAAAACTTGTTTTACATTTTCTATTTTTATACCGGCTGCCAGCAATTGTTTGATTACATCTACATTATGTGGTTGCTGAAAAAAATTAACAATGTGCTGCGCAACAATTGGCCCAATATCTTGCACTTCAATGAGCTGATCAAAACTTGCTTGCTGAATATTTTCCAGTGTTTTAAATTCATTGGCAAGATTCATCGCTGTTGTCTCACCTACTTCACGAATGCCCAGGGCATAAACAAATCGAGAAAGTTTTGGCTGCTTATTTTCTTCTAAAGCATTAACTAAATTGGTCGCCGATTTTTCTGCCATTCGTTCCAACGCTGCCAGTTGTTCAACTGACAACTGATATAAATCTGCTGGTGTATGAATTAAATTTTCTTCGACCAATTGCTCTACTATCTTGTCACCCAAACCATCAATATCCATCGCTTTGCGTGACGTAAAATGTTTAATCGCTTCTGCGCGTTGTGCCTGACAAAATAAACCACCGGTGCAACGCGCAATCGCTTCGCCTTCGAGCTGTTCAATGGCTGATTGGCAAACCGGACATTTCGATAACATTTCTATCTTATCTAACGATTTTTTTCTAGAGCCTGGAACAACACGAGCAACTTCAGGAATCACATCACCCGCACGACGCACAACAACTTGATCGCCAACGCGTACATCTTTGCGGCGAATTTCATCCATGTTATGTAAGGTAGCGTTGCTAACGGTAACGCCGCCAACAAATACAGGTTCAAGGCGTGCCACTGGCGTAATTGCACCAGTGCGACCAACCTGAAAATCAATCGCAGTAATTTTACTTATCTCTTCCTGCGCAGGAAACTTATGTGCTATCGCCCAACGCGGTGCGCGTGCAACAAAACCCAGACGTTCCTGCAATTGAATCGTATTAACTTTATAAACAATTCCATCAATGTCATAGGGTAAGTTATCGCGCTGCGCTGAAATATTTTGATAATAAGCTAGGCAAGATTTTACACCAGTAACACGTTTTATTTCATTGCAAACCGGCAAACCAAAACTTTTTAATTGTTGTAGAATTTCATAATGTGTTTCTGCCAACGCACCACCTTCAACAATACCTGTAGAGTAACAATATAAACTTAGTGGTCGTTTGGCTGTTATCTCAGAATTAAGTTGACGTAAACTTCCTGCAGCAGCATTACGTGGATTAGCAAATTCTTTTTCATCATTATCTCTTGCCCGCTTGTTTAGTTTTTCAAAACCAATCTTTGACATAAAAACCTCGCCGCGCACTTCTAAAACATGCGGCAAATTTTTACCCGATAATCGCAGTGGCACTGATTTCATGGTGCGAATATTTTGCGTAACATTTTCACCGGTTGAACCATCACCACGCGTTGCGGCATAAATTAACTCGCCCTTTTCATAACGCAAGCTAATTGCCAGACCATCTAATTTTGGTTCTGCAACATATTCAATTTCATCACTTAACTTTAAGCGGTCTTGAATTCGCTGATTAAATGTTTGTAAATCATCTTCATTAAAAACATTATCCAGCGAAAGCATTGGCATTTCATGCTGTATTTGTTCAAACGATGTTAGCGGCGCAGCACCAACACGTTGCGTTGGCGAATCTGTAGTGATAAGTTCGGGATGTTTTTTTTCAATGACTATAAGTTGTTGATAAAGCCGGTCATATTCGGCATCGAGAATATCTGGTTCATCTAATACATAATATTTATGAGAATGATATCGAAGTTGTTCGCGTAGCGTTTCGATTTGTTTTTTAACGGGGATAGCCATCTAGTTATTTTTTGCTACGGAGACACGAAGGTTGTCTGAAATTTTTCAGTTTGCTGCATCAAAGATGTTTAACAGTAATTTTTCTGTGACTTCTGTGTTCTCTATGATGTAATTATTTTTTAGGTTTCACTCGCCACTTCAACATTTTTTTCAGCCGCAACTTTCGCCGCAACAAATTCACTCACCTGCGTACGATAACCCTCGGCATGTTGCTCGGTTAATGGCTCACGTTTGTGATTACATAAACGCGCATCAAGCAAACCTGCCAGTTGGTAACTGCGCTGCAACATTTCTGTTAAATCATCTAACGGATCGCCCGTTTGCACTTGCATAAAAACAGTCAGCCCCGTTGTTTTTAATTCATGAATATTTTCTGCGTCAAATGAACCCGGCTCCAACATATTAGCCAAACTAAACACGCTTCGCTTATTATCCATTTTGTCATTCATGTAGTGGAAAACATTCATCTCACCAAAAATTAATCCCATCGCTTGTGCAGAACTATTGATTTGTGAACCAGCTAAAAAACGATCTGGTTTAGGAAGAATATATAAAACAATAATGTCACTTACTGCATTCGTTGCTGATGACTCTACCTGCTGTTTATCACTTGCTGAAATATTCAGTGCTGAAAAATCATTTTCTTCATCTGACTCTGATGTGGCTCTGGTAACAACTCTAACCTGACCAACACCTTCATCAACATCATCCAGATTTTGCGCAGAAAATTCAGGGAAGTCGTTTCCATAATTACTCGCCAAGTCATCGCCTAAGCCATCCATCGTCGAATGATTACGCTGCCGCCGATAACGACCAAAAAAATAAATGGTAATTACAAAAGCAATGCCGACTACCAGCAAAATCCATCGCAAAGATTCCACCGGCTTACGCTCCCACGCCCGCCATTGTTGCTGCCTCGGCAACGTCCACAGAAACCAGACGAGACACGCCCGATTCGCGCATGGTAACACCGCTTAAATGTTCGGACATTTCCATCGTAGTTTTATTATGCGTAATAAAAATAAACTGCACGCGCGATGACATTTCTTTCACCAGTTGACAGAAGCGACCAACGTTAGCTTCATCAAGCGGCGCATCAACTTCATCCAGCATACAGAATGGTGCAGGGTTCAATTCAAAAATTGCGAATACCAATGCTACAGCTGTTAATGCCTTTTCACCACCGGACATCAAATGAATGTTTGAAATACGCTTACCCGGTGGTCGCGCCATAATAGCAACGCCGGTATTCAATAAATCATCGCCAGTCATTTCTAAATAGGCAACACCACCGCCGAACAGTTTTGGAAACATTTCTTTAATGCGCGAGTTAACATGATCAAATGTATCTTTAAATCGAGTGCGCGTTTCTTTGTCTATTTTTGCGATGGCTTGTTCTAATATTTCCAGCGCAGCATTCACATCTCTGTCTTGCTCATCTAAATATTTTTTTCGTTGCAATTGCTCTTTATATTCATCAATCGCTGCTAAATTAATTGGCCCGAGACGTGAAATTTTCTGCGCAACTTCTGCCAGTTTATTTTCCCATTGCTTACTGCTTGCAGGGTTGTCATCTGTTTCTAACTCACTTAATGTTGCCAGCACCGCCTCTAGTTCAAAACCTGTTTCAGCTAATTGCTCTAAAGTGGTTTTACTGCGAACACGTGTTTCCTGACTATCCAGTCGACACTTTTCTAACTGAGCACGAACCGATTGTGATTTTTGCTCAAACTCACTGCGTTGTTGCTCAAGTGTTCTCAAAGTGTGATTAATACTTTCAACTTTACGTCGTGCTTCGCTTAATGCTTCTTCTGTTTTTAGTCGCTGCTCCAGCAAAACTTTTAATTCAGCTTCTAATTGTTCTGTCGGCTGCGTTGATTGCGACAATAATACTTCCAATTCCTGTTTACGTTGTAACTGCGCTGTTTGCGCCTGTTCCATGCGTTGAATATTATGCTGCAAACCACTCAGCCGTGTTTTCAAACTTTCGACACGAATGGCGAGTTGCTGCGCCTGTTCACGATGCTGTTGTAAATTTGTTCTATGCTGCTGCAACTCTTGCTGCAATTGCTCACGCTGCCCTTGCAGCGTTTTTCTTTCTGCTTCCATTTTTTCAGCATTTTCTAAAGCGGCGTTACGATTTTTTGTTGCGGCAGTAATGTCTGCTTCATCACGACTAATTACATTTTGTGTTTCTTCCAGCTCAATATCTAAATCTTTGCCACGATTTGTAATGTGTTCGTGGCGAGATTCACGCGCAGTGATTTGCGCTTTAATTTCGTTGAGGCGCGAATGAATGCTATTAAGTAGAGTTTGAATTTCTTCACGCTGCTGTTCTTTACTTTGCAAGTTGCCACGTAACTCGCCCAATTCGGCATTGGTTTTTTCAGCCTGTGCTTCCAATTCAGACAATTGCTGCTGACATTCGCGAATACTATTTTCACGTGCAAGCACGCCAGTGCTCGCATCCGTATCACGGCTGATGCGCAGCCAGTTTGAACCTAACCAAATACCATCTTTTGTAATAATACTTTCATCAAACGCTAACGAGTGACGAATTTTTAATGCGTCTTCTAATGTTTGCGTGCAGCGAATACCGTGCAAAAACTGATTCAGTTCAACAGACGATGAAACTTGTTCAAGCAACATACCTGCTGTTGAAGCAGAAGACGCTTTTGACTGCCCTGCTTCAATCAATGAAACATTGCTGCTTTCCAAATTATTCAATGCCGATGAAAACTGATCGATGCTGTCAACACAAACCGCTTCCAGCGTATCACTCAACACCGTTTCAACTGCCAACTCCCAACCGTCTTTCACATTAAGCTGTTCTGCAAAACGTGCGTTTTTATTAATGCCACTTTTTTCCAGCCATTGCTGTGCGGCTTTATCAGTTTTGCCCAGGGCGGCTTCCTGCAAAGCTTCCATCGAAGACAAACTGCCCTGATACTGATGCACTTTACGACGCACATCAGCAGATAGTTGTTCAACACCTGAAATTTTTTCGCGAGTTTGTTTTATTTGTACAATGGCATCGCTTAATTGCTGCTCGTTGCTTTCTTTTTCTTCCGTGGATTTATTTAATAGAATATTTAAATCTGAAATTTGTTCTTCCAAATTTTCGCCACGCAATGCCTGTTTTTCAATATCAATTTTCTGCAGTCGTTGCTTTTGTTGCTCGACTTGACGTTCTAACTGCTCCATGCGCGAACGTTCAACTTGTGCTTTCTGGCTTTCCGCAGAATAACGCTGATTGCTCTCATCCCATTGCAACTGCCAGCTTTGCATCGCCTGCTCAGATTGCTGGAACGCCGCGTCGCTTTCCTCTTCCTGTGTTTTCAGCACAATCAATTGCGGCTCTTCATCACTGAGATTATTTTTAAATTCTTCAATCGCCTGCTTATCCGACTGAATCGCCTGCGTCGCATCCGCCAATGCGCTTTCAATTTGTTCGAGATCTGTTTGCTGGCGCTGCAATAAATCCTGCTGATGTTTTATGCTTTGTTCTTTGGCAGAAATATCCGCGCCCAGACGATAGTATTCTGCCTGTACATTATTCAGCACTTCGTTTGATTCTGTGCCTTGCTGACGGTTGGCTTCGATATCCGATTCAGTGGAACGTTGTTCTGCAATGACTTGTTCTAAAGCAGTTTCAGTACTTTGAATTTCTTTATCACGACTATCAAGTTCGGCTTTCAGTTCGCACCAATGCAAAGTCAGATGCTCGGCTTTTAATTCGCGCTCATTCTGCTTCAGTTCTTTATAACGTTCTGCGCTGCGACTCTGGCGTTGCAGTCTTGCCAGTTGTTTGTCAATTTCTTCGCGCAGATCAGAAAGTCGTTCGAGGTTTTCACGGGTGTGTCGAATGCGGGTTTCAGTTTCGCGCCGGCGTTCTTTGTATTTGGAAATGCCCGCCGCTTCTTCAAGAAAACTCCGCAACTCTTCGGGTTTGGCTTCGATTAATCTCGAAATCATGCCCTGCTCGATAATGGCGTAACTACGCGGTCCCAAACCAGTACCTAAAAACAAATCAGCGACATCACGGCGACGACAGCGAGTACCATTCAAACTGTATTTTGAAGCACCGTCACGCGATACCTGCCGTTTGACAGAAATTTCTGCGTAGTTGGCATATTGCCCGCCTAACTTGCCTTCGCTGTTGTCAAAAATTAGCTCGACCTGCGCCATATCAATCGGTTTTCTGGCGGAAGAACCATTAAAAATAACATCGTCCATCGACGCACCACGCAAATGTTTTGCTGAAGATTCGCCCATCACCCAGCGCACTGCGTCAATCGTATTGGACTTTCCACAGCCGTTTGGGCCGACAATGCCGGTTAGATTACTGGGAAAATTGATGACCGTCGGATCAACGAAGGACTTAAAACCGGAGAGTTTAATCTTGCTTAAACGCATTATTTTTTTGACTATTCTATTTTGATGATTGCCGCAAATGTTTGACGTAGTTTACATGACAGAACATGGGACTGACCATGCTTTTTGAGCGCGATTTGTACATCTTTTCCAGTTAATTTTTTCTGCCATTACTTACCGTTTAACTAATGTCTGTAAGCCACTGAATTTGCTCCCAGAACAATAACTTTAAATTAATCAGTTGAACACTTCGCCGCAACTGGGCAAGGTATACACTGGCGACGAAGTTGCCTCCTGTTTGAGACCATCGACGGCAAGGAAGCCGTCGTGAGCCTACAAGGACGTATTTACGGCGCGTCTCAAACAGGAGGCAACTTCGTTTGCACAAAACTCGTTGCAAGCCATGGAATATTAACTACCGATAATATTCATCAGCAATGATAGAAAAATTCCAACCTTTTTCTGTATAATGCCCGCCTACTTTGCAGCGAATTTATTGAGAATATACATGTCGAGCAAACCATCAAAAAAACTGGAAACCTTTGATAATCCTAATCCAGAGCGCGACTACACCATTCGTATTCGCTTGCCAGAATTCACCTGCCTGTGCCCAAAAACCGGTCAGCCCGATTTCGCCACGCTGGACCTGGAATATGTGCCGGAAAAAAGCTGCATTGAACTAAAAGCGTTAAAAATGTATATCTGGTCTTTTCGCGACGAAGGTACTTTTCATGAAGCGGTCACCAATGAAATTTTGTCCAATTTAGTCAGCGCTTGCGCACCACGTTTTATGCGACTAACCGCTGAATTTAATGTGCGCGGCGGGGTTTATACCACGGTTGTGGCTGAGCATAAAAATCCCACGTGGAATGCACCGGCTGTGGTTTCACTTCCATAACAGTGGCCGACGCAGCCTTTCTCGGAATTGATATTGGTACCTCCGGTATTCGAGCAAGCTGTATTAATTCAGACGCTGTAGAAATTCTCACGCATCACATTGCTTTTAATGCGCAGTTGCCGGTGCAGGGAAAGAATGAGCAGGATCCAAAAACCTGGCTGCAGTTACTCGATAAATTGCTACTTGAAATATCTACAAAGTTACAGCGACTTAAGTATCAGTATCAACATCAATATCACATAAAAAGCATCGCCATTGATGGCACTTCAAGTACCTTGCTCGCCTGCAAAAAAGACGGCACACCTTTATCGCCTGCTCTGATGTATAACGATCAGCAAAGTCTTAAGCAGGCAGAAACTATCAGCCATTTTGCACCAAGTAAAAGTGCGGTTCATGGCGCTAGTTCGTCACTGGCAAAGGCGCTTAACCTGCTAGAAAAACACCCGAACACTGAATTTTTTTGCCATCAAGCAGATTGGCTGGCAGCATCGCTCACAGGCACTTATGGCATTAGCGATGAAAACAATTGTTTGAAGCTGGGTTATGACAGCATTAAACAACAGTGGCCAGATTGGTTACATAATAATAGTGAAAATGCGGTTATCCCAAAAACATTGCTGCCACAGGTTATCGCGCCCGGGCAATTTATTGCCAATGTAAAAGCAGACTTAATTAAAAAATATCAGCTTGCCGAAGACTGTGCCATCGTCGCCGGCACTACCGATAGTAATGCCGCAGTACTAGCAACCGGCGCGAATAAAATCGGTGATGCGGTTACGTCACTGGGCAGCACATTAGTGATTAAAGTTTTTTCCGACAAGCCAATCTTCAATCCAGAATATGGCATTTATAGTCATCGTTTGAATAACCACTGGTTAGTGGGTGGTGCATCAAATTCAGGTGGTGCGGTTTTGTTACAACATTTTACAGCAGCACAGCTTGATGAAATGACAGCGCAACTTAACCCTGAACAAACAACCGATTTAGATTACTACCCGTTACCTGCGACAGGTGAGCGCTTCCCCGAAAACAATAGCAATAAAAAAAACATCACCAGCCCTCGGCCCAAATCTGATGTGACTTTTTTTCAAGGTTTATTGGAAGGCATTGCAAGTATTGAAGCCAATGCTTACAGGAAGCTAGAACAGCTTGGCGTAGCTTTGCCAAAACGAATTTTTACCAGCGGTGGTGGTAGTAAAAATCTTGCGTGGAAAAAAATTCGTGAGCAAGCCACCGGCATTAAAATATTAAACGCTACTCACAGTGAAGCTTGTTACGGTAGCGCACTACTCGCTAAAAAAAATTACAAAAAAGGCTCATAAAAAATGATTGCATTCAGTAAAGGTTTTTTTGATTGTTTCAGCGGATTTTCTTTGCTATTCAAACCAGGCATCAAACGATTTGTACTTATTCCTTTGATTATCAATCTTGGATTATTCTCACTGGCAACAAAACTGTTAAGCGAGCAACTCGATATCTGGCTAGAAAAATTATTGCCTGATTGGTTAGACTGGTTAGAATGGCTCATTTTGCCACTATTTGCAATCACGCTATTTTTTATAGTTTTTTACACGTTCACTATTATTGCGAATTTAATTGCTGCGCCTTTTAACAGCCTGCTCTCAGCAAAAATTGAAGCCATGCTAACTGGAAGAAAACCGGGAGATATTAATTCTGACAATTTTATTAAATTAATTTTTCGCACAACAAAATCTGAAATTCAAAAAATTCTATACGCAATAAAATGGTTTATACCACTAATTATTATTACCATTATTCCCGGTGTAAATATCGTTGCACCTTTCCTTTGGATATTATTTACCGCGTGGTTTTTTGCTCTGGAATACAACGACTACCCACTGGCAAATCGTGGGTTGTTTTTTGAAGATGTAACATCGTATAACAGAGAAAATAGAATGCGTTCTCTGGGCCTAGGTAGCGCTGTCTTTATTTTAACCAGTATTCCTATCATCAATTTTTTTGCTATGCCAGTAGCCGTTGCTGGTGCAACAAAACTCACCGTAAAACTAACAGAAAAAACCAATAAAGAATTCGAGGTAATTTAAACAATGGAAAATCGTATCACAGAATTAGAAATTCGTTTAACACACCTCGAAGACACCATTGAGGTATTAAACAACACCGTCATCAAACAGCATGATGAAATTGCATTATTGCAATTGCAAATTTCACAACTAGAGAAAAAAATAAAAGTTTCACAATCATCACCGGTGGCGCATGAGAATGAAGAAATACCACCGCCGCATTATTGATACAATATCTATTTTCACCAACAACAAGTTTCGATACCCCTACATGTTTTTCGAATAGTAACAATAAAACAATCTTCAATAACATTATAGTTTAAGAAAAACCTGCCTAAGTCTGGGTCAGCAGATTACAATTTAAATTAATAAAACCCATTTAACCGCGCTATTTACCAATTACCTCTCATTAATCACCAACAATCGCATACCTATGACAGTCAGCTAAAATTATTCTAATCTAAACCTTATTTTATAAATAGGGTTTACCTAATGAAATTAACAATATTACAAAGTGTGTTACTTCTTGCACTTCAAATTACTACTACTTTTGCAATAGCTGAACAGAATTTTATTGATGCGCAGGAAATTTTTGAACAAAGTCTTGCGGGTAATGAAAGTAAAACGACAGCTGCCATTGACTCCTTTCAGACGCTGGTAAACAACAATCCGGAACAACCATTATTTCTTGTTTATCTAGGAAGCGCTTATACATTAAAAGCGCGTGATTCATGGATGCCATGGACTCGATTATCAAATGTTGACACCGGTCTTGAAAAAATTGATAAAGCAATACAAATGCTCACACCCGAACATGGCGAACAAAAAATACGCGGATCTATTATTAGTATAGAAACTCGTCTTGTTGCTATTAGCACTTTTCTTCAAGTTCCAGGGTTTCTTAATCGCTTTCAAGATGCGAAAGACTTGATGCATGAAACGGTAAACTCTCCTGCTTACCCGCTCTCACCGCCTATCGTAAAAGGACGTTTACAGCTTTGGGCTGCCGAAATTGCAATACAAGACGATGATTCAAACACTGCTCGAGTTCACCTTGAACAAGCAATTAAATTGCTACCTGATGGTCGATTTTCTAACCAGGCACATGAGCGACTCTCCGAAATAACACTTGATGAACTAAATAAAGAAACTGATGAGGAAATATAGTCATGACCACAATGAACCGATACATTTCAAAGTACGATATTATAAACGTTGATTCCTTTTATATCAAAGCATCAAAAATAAATGCTATTACATTATTACAGAATAAAATTTTTATAAAAAAATTTGGATTATTATCTTTATTCATTTTTATTTGTTTTTATCAAATCAACTCAGTTCAAGCAGATACTATTTTAAATACAGAAAAAAAATCTAATCTAATCGTACGTCCTTTTGCTGGCATTGGATATACCGACGGCGCTGATTTAGGTAACGGTGACACTGGCAGTGGAACCGGATATCACGTTGGTTTACGTTTAATGTTAGGCGCTAACAAAACGCAGCGCTTTGGTTTTGAGTACACCTATTTAGATTTATATGGTCTGGAGAATAACTCACCAGACATTCGCTATTCTGCACTCGGTTTAGTAATTGAACAAAACTTCCCAGAAAAAAACATTTTAATATCAATCGGAACGATCGGATATGTTGGCATTGGTGATAATAGTGACAACCCATTTGGCGTCCGCACAAATATAGGCTGGGAAGGAGGCAAGTCAGGCGAAATAAATCCTTTCATTGTCTGGCGTGGAGATTATATCTTTGCTAATGAAACCATCGTTGTTTATTCTCTTAGTGCTGGGCTGCGCTTGTCTTTTTAATCTTGTTATTTTAATTATGAATAACGCAATCGAATTAATTGGTATACACAAAGCCTATGGTGTAGGTCACACACTAACTCCGGTCTTACAGGGAATTAATCTTAAGTTAAACGCCGGTGAGTTTATTGCTTTGCAAGGCCCATCGGGAAGCGGTAAAAGCACATTACTGTTTCTTTGTGGTTTATTAAACAATGCAGATTGCGGGAATTATAAAATAAACGGAATTAACATATATGAGCAGAATCATAAACGCCTTACTACCATTAGGCGAGAATTAATAGGTTTTATTTTCCAGAATTTTAATCTTGTACCAGTAATGACTGTTCACGAAAATGTTGAATATCCGTTGTTATTACTAGGCATAAATAAATCTGAACGCAAAAAGAGAGTCGCGGAAATACTTGAGCGAGTTGGCTTGAGCGAACACAGCGCACAAAGGCCAGATCAACTTTCAGGCGGACAAAAACAACGCACCGCTATTGCTCGCGCCTTAATAAAACGTCCACGACTTGTTATTGCTGATGAACCCACTGCAAATCTTGATGCTGAAACAGCCACTCAAATTATTGATCTCATGCATGAGATGGCAGGCGAGTCAAACAATGATAAACGCGGCACTTTTCTTATTGCTACTCATGATGAACGTATGTCGGCACGTTGCGAACAAACACTGCATCTTAAAAATGGTGCATTACACAATGTGGTTTAAATTCGCGGCTACAAACGTTTTGCGTAACCGTCGCCGTGGGCTAGCAACACTACTAATTGTGTCTGTTGGCACAGCAGGTATCTTAATAAGTGGTGGCTTTGCTTTATATACTTACGATTCACTGCGCGAAATGGCAGCACGAGATAATGGTCATTTAATCCTGGCGCACACCGACTATTTTGAAAAACATGAAGAGATTCCTTTAGAGTACGGGCTGATAAACTTTGAAAATACACGTAAGACATTAATGCAAAATGAACTGGTACGCGCTGTTTTGCCCAGGCTGGCATTCAGTGGTCTGATTAGTAATGGCGATAAATCTTCCGTTTTTATCGGCAACGGAATAGATGTAAATGAGTTTAAAGTAAAAGGCCCTTCCTTGCGTGTTTCTAAAGGTGCAACTCTCAGTTCACGTCCTCAAAAAAACAGTGACCCTCAAATAATGATTGGCGAAGGGCTCGCAAAAATTATGAATGCTAAACCTGGTGATTCATTAACATTATTATCTACAACAGTAGAAGGCAGCCTGAATGCACAGGATGTAGTTGTACAGGGCATTTTTAGTATTGGCGTTCCTGAAATTGATAAACGTTTATTATTCACTAAAACAAGTACCGCACAAACATTACTGCTCACTAATAAAATTAGTACTTTATCAGTGTATCTTTATGATACAGACGAAACCAATAATATTGCCTCCATTATAAAAGAAATTTACCCTAAGCTTGCCATTCAGCACTGGCTAGACACAGCTTTTTACTATCAGGCGGTACGCAGTTTATATAACCGAATCTTTGGATTACTGGGTATTATTATTCTAGGCATGGTGTTTTTTGCGGTAACCAGTAATGTTTCAATGAGCGTATTTGAACGAACTCGCGAAACAGGTACCTTACGTGCACTCGGCACTTACAGTAGTGAAATTGTACGTAACTTTGTTATCGAAGCATTAATTTTAGGCGTTATGAGCATCATTGTTGGCATGTTAATCGCTGGCAGTGTTGCTTTATTTTTTAGTCTCGCTGGTTTAGAAATGCCAGCACCACCTGGTCGATCACAAACATACCCACTGGTAATTTATGCCGACCCTCTACTTTATCTGATTACAGGTGCCGCCATTCTGATTTTATGCGTAACTGCAGCATGGCTGGCGGGCAGACGAGCTGTAAATAAAACCATTGTAGAGGCACTTGGTCATGTATAAAAAGCAGCTGCAGCTCTTTTTTGTTTACCCGACAATACTCT
>UOFD01000047.1_pt1 | contig 41052 bp, 43 predicted proteins | sample 1990101 | NCBI WGS metagenome assembly UOFD01 (sample SAMEA4728526, study PRJEB27164) | hydrothermal vent metagenome | biome: marine basaltic hydrothermal vent biome; feature: marine hydrothermal vent; material: mineral | place: Pacific Ocean | collected 2011-06-14/2011-07-23 | depth 1741 m | reverse complement strand
GCTGCTGTCAGTGTGGTTTTACCGTGGTCTACGTGACCAATTGTGCCAACGTTTACGTGTGGCTTGGTTCTTTCAAACTTTTCCTTAGACATATCGAGTGCCTCCCCCGAAGGTATTAATCAAATTAACGAACAATATTCAAAACAATCTTTTAAGTGCTTTCAAGCTCTCACAGAGCAAACGGCACCCTTAAAACAACTGGTAAAACAACTGGAGCTCATAACCGGAATTGAACCGGTGACCTCTTCCTTACCAAGGAAGTGCTCTACCGCCTGAGCTATATGAGCTAAAACCCCGATAAATCTACTGTGATAAATCCACCGCGTTAAACACACTGCAGCAAACCTGCCACTCTGACCATAAATCTGGTCATTAACCCCGCCATTAAAACAACAGCAAAAATGGAGCGGGTGATGGGAATCGAACCCACGTATTCAGCTTGGAAGGCTGAAGTTCTACCATTGAACTACACCCGCACTACAAATCTGTGAACGAACCCATCTTCAAACTCATGGTGGAGGGGGGAGGATTACTCCGGACTTCCTGTCCTCCGCCCTTCGGGTCGTCACAAAATAACGTGACGTTCAAAATCGCTCCCAGCGATTTTAGCCAGACCATTCAACTTGGCCTCTTATCGACTCAAACCCTCCCTTTCTGAGAGAGCCTACCCGCTGCAAGACCTGTTACTTTTTGCAGCACCTGTTATTACTTCTGGTGGAGGGGGGAGGATTTGAACCTCCGAAGGTAGAACCAGCAGATTTACAATCTGCCCCCTTTGACCGCTCGGGAACCCCTCCGAAAAACAAGCCGCGTATTTTGCTTGAACGCAACACAACTGTCAACCGTAACACGCTGCCATAACGCACTGAAACGGTAAATATTTTTTAGCGTAGCACCGCATCACTGAAACACACAAATTTTCTATACCCTGCCCGTTAAAATTTCAGCAAAATCAGCCAGAATAAAAACGCCCACAGCCCGTTTAAATATTTAATGAGCTGCGAGCATATATGTTTGGAGCCGGTGACAGGAGTTGAACCCACGACATCCTCATTACAAGTGAGGCGCTCTACCAACTGAGCTACACCGGCAAGGGGCGCAATTGTAGGGAATCAGGTCGCTGAAAGCAATACGATTTGAAGAAAATGGCAGTTTTTTTTGAAATTATTTAGAATTGGTGCATTCTATCCGCTGTATATCAACAGCAAGTTTTGGTCGAAATTTTTATGCCAAAACTAAACACCGCAATCACGACTCAAACGACTAACATTATTCTTTTTACCTTGTTTAATATGTTTATCAAAAATTGATTTTGGGATATTAACATCGCTTGTCATTTGATAATCAAGCCAGTAGAGCGTATAAGTTTTAAACACTGGCTCAACTGTCACATTAAAACCAAAATTTTTGACCTTTTTCGCCAGGCCATAAGCACCTTTTTTGCTTTTAAAATGCCCAAGCGAGAGTCCATTTATCTTTTCTCCTTCACGAATCACGTAAAAATCTTTTATTTTTTTTGCTTTTAAACGCTTGCCGGTTTCAATTGCTTTTGCCTGATTTTTTTCAGGCTTTAGATAAACCCAATATAACGACTGCTCTCTTTCTTTGCGCCCACGAAAATCTGCTTCAACAACATAGGTTTTTATTTCACGCGTTAAACTACGCAATTCACCTAAATCACGAAACGGCCCCAAAGTAAAACATTTTGCAGTTTGCGATGAATTTTTTATTGGCAAGGTTTTTACATATTCAGCTTTTGCTGGCTTGCTCTTTGTCACTGATAATTCAGTAGATGACCCAGCAGATGATTCAGCAGCCTTATTAACCGCCAGTTCAACATCTCGCGATGCGTCACTCTGTTTTACCAATTCCTGCGCAGCTTCCGCCTTCTCTTTCTTTGCCTGCTCAGTTATTTTTTCGAAATCACTTTTTTTAGTCGCTGAATTTTCTGCATGCGCATCACTAGCCGGCAAAGTTTTTGTCTCAGTCAAACTGACTGGCGACTTTAACTCACTAAGCAATAAAATACGTTTAGCATTTTTTAGTGCCGGCACATCCGCATAATTCTCAGATGAAGACCCGCTCACTTCCCAGCCGATATAAATAAGGTTCAGTGAAAATAAAAATAGGAATAACCAGCGCATATTATTATTTATCTAAACATCCTCGCTAACGTTCGTAATATTTCATAACGTCATACAACCCCTGCATAACAAGGTCAGGCTCATGATGCATGACTGGCATATCAGGATAAGTAAGAATCGTTTTTGCAAAACCACCGGTAATAATTATTTTTACAGGCGCATCCATTTTATCTTTTGCGAGCTGACAAAATTCACGAACACCCGCCTGTATGAATTTATGTAACCCCTGATTAACCGCATCATTTGTATTGTTTGGAATACTACCTTTAACGTTACATTTATAATTTTGCACATCAAACACAGCTGCCACATTCATCGCATCTGCCAGCAGTGCCGCATGCATAGTATTGTAAGACGGCAATATATAACCACCTAAATGTTGTCCGTTTTTATTAATGAAGTCAAACGTTATAGCTGTACCAGCACTGATTACGCAAACAGAGAAATCAGAAAAACACTGATGCCCCGCAACAACACCTGCCCAACGATCAACCCCATGCTGCGCTGGATCATCATATGCATTGATTACATCTTTATATTGTTTTTCTGTTTTTAGAAAACAAATCTCAAGCTGCCAATGCTGCCTTATCCAGACCATCAAAGCCTGTGAAATTTCACTTCCAGCAACATTAACGACATACACATGCGATGGCAATTCATCCGACAAAACCCATTCGGAAAACAACTTATCAAAATCATTCAATAGATCATTGACAGAGTATGCGACAACAGCACGAGCAATAATTTTATCCGACTGCCATGATGCCACTTTAATTCGGCTATTGCCTATATCAATTGTTAATATCACTTAGGGAGTCTCTAATTTACTTTCACGCTAATCTCTGCGCTGTTAAATATTTGTTGCTCACCATCAATTAACACCAGCAGTTCTGCATTATCATTAACGCCTTGCGCTAAACCAGACAACGTTATTTTATCATCCAGTACAATTTCAATATTTTTCTGATGGCAGTAATCATATTTCGTCCGAAATTTTTCAAGATTACGCTTTACTGATTGCCGGTAGTTTTGACACGCAACAATCGCATTTTGCAACAAGCTTGTTGCAACAGCTAATCTTTCAAGCTTTGCTGCAGATGATTTAACTTCACTGCAAATATCTGTCGCCAGTAATACTTGCGCTGTCTTTTCATTAAGCGCCGAAATATCATAGTTCAAACCAATACCAATCACTACTGCTATATTTTTTTCTACGCTTGAACGTACGACCGATTGCGTTTCAATTAAGATACCTGCAATTTTTTTATCTTTTACATATACATCATTCGGCCATTTAATCTGCACATGCTCCACAGAAAAACACTCCAATGTTTCTGCTATTGCTAATGCGATTGATAATGGTAGTAGCTGTAACTGCTGATGAGATAGCATAAAAGGCCAGGCAATACTCATTGCAATATTGCTATTTGCCGGCATCAGCCAATCTTTCCCACGCCGACCTCTACCCTGTGTTTGCTCTTCTGCAAAACAAACAAAAGGTAATTTTTTATCTTTTTTAATTTGCTGCAAGCACCAGCTATTTGTTGAATCAATACGGGTATGCACAACAACATCAATATCCGAACTATATTTTTCGATAGCCGCTTTTAAAATAGCCACTTGCAAAGACACAGTCATCACTCATTAAAATCCTAAATAAATATGTTATGAAAAAAACATTTTATAACACAGCGCAACCGGATGAAACACAGTAACGAATACACACTGATAGGGCACCTCTAATTACTTGCACATTGAATCAACGCCAAATTTTCTAATATAGCCCATAACCCATCGCGCATACCACAAAACTGCTCTAAATTACCTGACATAGCCCACAAAAAAAACGACAACTACTCGACATCAAGCCCTTGAATTACAACACAAAAAATAAAACAACTCTTAAATTATGTTGAAAAAATTTACAGAAACCCTTGTAAATAGGTTATTTGTTCGCACAAATTTCATGCATTTTTTTATTACGCTAAACCTTTGTTTTATAAAAGAAAATGCCATTCTCTCAACAATTTGTGTCATTTTTCCAACAAAATATCATCGATTTTCTTTACACTATGCTATAGTCACGTACACTTGGTTGGTGAGATTGCTTTTAAGTCGTTCCCAAGCCATCAATCTGACCAGTTTCAAATTTACAGCTTCAAATTTAATTGCTCAAAAATAATAATAATTCCGTTAATAACTCGGTCTTACACAACATGTAAGTCCTGTAGGTTGGAGAGCTCTTATGCCTGTTCCATGTCTTCTAAAATCATGTCTTCTAAAATCATGTTTTCTAAAATTATGCCTTCTAAAGTCATATTTTCTAAAAACACGATCCACCTCTACGCTTTTCACCCTGTTTATGGCATTGCAGATTTCTTCATGTAGTACTGAAGACATTGTTGGCTCCATTGTTTCTTCTGTTAGTTCGGGGTCAAATTCTAACCGCAGTTCAGAACCACAAACAGTTGCCGATACAAACCAACTTGTCATTAGCGGCGTTGATACCGGTAGCATTGTAGAAGATGATACTCCTGATAGCGACAATTTACTTAAGATTTCCAGCAAGCTGGAAATTACTGGCAATGGAGAAGCAACTTTTTTTTCTGGGACAATTGAGGGACAATATGGCACCCTTAATATAGATGAGGATGGCAATTGGGAATACACTGCTGACAACTCACAAAGCGTTATTCAAAATTTAAATAACGGTGACACGCTAACCGATAAATTAACGGTCAGCAATATTGTCGGTGCAACACACATCATTGTTATCACTATTGTCGGTATTGATGAAGTAGCAGCACCTAATCAGGCAGCTATAATCACCGGCGTTAGCAGCGGCAGTGTTGTCGAAGACAATGACCCAGATGGCAATAATCTGCTTGAAATAAACGGAAAACTAAACATTACTGACCCTGATGCTGGCGAAGCTGCCTTTATTGCTGGTGTAGGTAACAGCAGCTACGGTAAACTCATTATTAATGCCGCCGGAAACTGGGGTTATAGCGCTAACAACAACCAAACTGTAATCCAGAGTCTAAGCAGCACTGCATCGCTTACCGACAAATTCACTGTTCGCAGCCTTGATAACACAGCCAAAATAATAACCATTACCATCAAAGGCGTTGATGAAGTTAACAGCCCTGCCGTAATAAGCGGAGCCAGTAGCGGCAGCGTTACTGAGGACGTTGATTCTAACAATAATAATTTATTAGAAATTAGCGGTAAACTAAATATTTCTGATAACGATGCTGGCGAAGCAGCATTTATCGCAAAAACCATCACCAGCAGCTACGGAAAACTGACCATAAATACCAATGGCAACTGGGACTATGCTGCCAATAACAGTCAAAGCGTAATACAAAACTTGGCAACTGGCAGTAAGCTAACAGATAAACTAACAGTTCGTAGCGTTGATGGCACCAAACGTACAATCACTATTACCATCAATGGCGCGAACGAACCTGCTCCTGCTCCTGCTCCTGCTCCTGCTCCTGCTCCTGCTCCTGCTCCTGCTCCTGCTCCTGCTCCTGCTCCAGTTCCAGTTCTAGTTCCAGAAACAGCAGCTGTTGCTATGTTTAGTTACAACGCAAACCTTTCAGGTGCGCTACCACTCAGCGGCGCTGTTTTAGAACAAAAAACAGTATACATGTACTTTAATAATGCGGAGCCATATAGCAATATGACATTTTATTGCTGCAAAGGAATCAGTGGCGCAAGCAACGGCGAAGCTCATAATGCACCGGTAGAAAGTTCATCTGCACCTTTTGTTTACTCTGCCGACTTAAGTCAATACGATACGACAGGAACAAGAGAACTGTATGTTGACGCCTCGCGTACTGATGGCAACGGACTCGATAGCCTATCTGCCAACTTTAGTATTAACATTACTGAAGCGCCTGTCGTGCCCGTCGTAACAGGCTCCGACATCAGTTTATCTTGGGTTGCTCCATCAGAGCGTGAAGATAATACGGCATTGTCGCTATCTGAAATCTCTGGCTACAAAATTTACTACGGCACAAAATCTGGCACATACATTAACAATGTAGAAGTCAGCGACAGCACTGCCACAGGTTATACCTTCAGCGGTCTAAACAGTGGAACTTATTACTTTGTTATGAAAACGCTGGATACAAACGGTCGTGAAAGCAAAAATTCTCCAGAAATCACACTCACGAACTAAACCCTTTTATAAAGACGAGTGGCATCAACGCAATGTGTCACTCGTCTTCCTTTCACATACCACTCTCTACATTTTCTATTGAAAATCTCAATCTATATTTTTTCATATCGCAGTTAAAAAAATCATTCCGCACTTTTTTCACGCATCCTGCCGTTGCTGCCACACCAAAAAAATCAGCAAATATTTTGTTTCAGCGTTAGAATACGCCGCTGATAATCACCGCAAAAATAAGACAAATTCATGCCAGCTGAAGACGAAATTACCGCACCAACAAATTTTATTCGCAACATCATTCAAGATGATTTAACTGCAGGCAAACACGCGGCTATACAAACGCGTTTTCCGCCCGAGCCAAATGGTTATCTGCACATTGGACACGCCAAATCTATCTGCTTGAACTTTGGCGTTGCCAGAGATTTTAAAGGTCAGTGCAATCTGCGCTTCGACGACACCAACCCAGAAAAAGAAGATATTGAATACGTTAATGCCATTATCGACGATGTGAAATGGCTAGGGTTTGAGTGGGGCGGCTTGCACCATTCTTCAGATTATTTTCAACAACTATACGATTACGCTATCGAATTAATAAAACAAGGCAAAGCTTATGTTGATTCACTAAGCGCAGAAGACATGCGTAAATATCGTGGCACTTTAACCGAAGCGGGTAAAGAAAGTCCGGATCGTAATCGCAGCGTTGAAGAAAATCTCGACTTATTTACACGTATGCGCGCCGGTGAATTTGAAGACGGAAAATATTTATTGCGCGCAAAAATCGACATGGCTTCAGCCAACATCAACATGCGCGACCCCGCACTTTATCGCATTAAAAAAGTGCATCACCAACGTACCGGTGACAAGTGGCCGATTTACCCCATGTACGATTACACGCATTGCATTTCGGATGCCATCGAAAAAATCACGCACTCATTGTGCACGCTAGAATTTGAAGACCATCGACCACTCTATGATTGGGTGCTGGATGAAGTAAAAACCGCCAGCCATCCGCAGCAAATTGAATTTGCACGGTTGCAGCTCAAATACACCATCACCAGCAAACGTAAATTAAACCAACTAGTCAGCGACAAACACGTCGATGGTTGGGACGACCCGCGTATGCCAACTATTTCTGGTTTACGTCGCCGCGGTTACACACCCGCATCCATCCGCGATTTTTGTGAACGCATCGGCGTTACTAAAAAAGACAGCTTCATCGAAGTTGCGGTATTAGAAAATAGTATTCGTGAAGATTTAAATGAACACGCTGTTCGTGTGATGGGCGTTTTAAATCCACTAAAAGTCACCATCGAAAATTACCCATATAATCAAACAGAAGAACTAACCGCAAAAAATCATCCACAAAAAGAAGAAATAGGTACGCGAAAAATTAATTTTTCCAAAGTCATCTATATCGAACGCAATGACTTTCTCGAAGATGCGCCAAAGAAATTTTTCCGCTTATCTGTTGGTCGAGAAGTGCGTTTGCGTTACGCGTATTACATTACCTGCACAGACTTTAAAAAAGATACTAACGGCGAAGTCATCGAATTAATTTGCCAATACGACCCCGAAACAAAAGGCGGCTCATCCCCCGATGGCAGAAAAATAAAAGGCACCATTCACTGGGTTTCCGCTGAGCATGCGATTGATGCGACCGTTAATTTATATGACCGTTTATTCACCCACCCAAATCCCGCAGCAAGCGAAGACATTACCAAGCACTTAAACCCAGAATCTTTAACTGTATTAAATAACTGCAAACTGGAGGCCAGTTTAGCTAACGCAGCAACTGAAACGCCTTATCAATTTGAGCGTACAGGTTATTTTGTTAAAGATGCCAAAGCCAAAACGCTAACCTTTAATCGCACAGTCACGCTGCGTGATACCTGGGCGAAAATTGATAAACAGAACCTGTAAGCACATTCCAATACAAAAGCCTCTCTAAATACAGCAACGACTTCCCCCTACACAATCTCGCTTACTTGCCTGACAACAAATATTGGCAAAACAAGCTTTCTATTGTTAAAGTTCACCACGCTGCTACAGGACTTAACACAGCCCAGCCCGCCAAAGCGTTCCATTACAATATGCCATACAAAAAAATATTTTATTGATGGTCTATACAAGGTGATAGAGAAAACTGCATTCATAAGAAAAACAGATAGCTAATCAAGATAAAGCGTTATTTTCTGTTCTGTTGCATCTGAAATGCTATTATCTCATAAAATTATATGATCTTTCGCACAAAGGTTTTGAGATATATGTTCGAAAAGAAAATAACAAACCCGGGCCTATTAGAAAAACAGATTGAACCGTTGTTTAAATCTACGTTATCTGGTGGCCTAGGAAATATTTTTGTCGCCTTTTTAGTTTATTTATCACTGAAAGATAATTCACCAAATAACTTTGTTTTTTATTTTTTTATTTGTATGGCACTTTTTTCTGGCATTCGAATTTTCATTTCTCTTCGCTACTTAAAATATAAAAAAAACCATTCCTATTTTCTGAATAGTCATGTTTTTCTCACATTTATTACTGGTCTACTCTGGGGGCTGATCGTTTACTCACAAGTAAACACAGAAAGCGAAATTTTAATCAACTTTGCTTTTTTAATAAGTATCGGTTTAATATCTTCAAGCGTTGTAACACTGTCAACATGGTTGCCCGCCTACTTTGCATATGTGCTACCGCAGTCCTTTTTTATTTTTTACGTTTCCTTAACATTTGCATCAACATATAACCTGTATATAACTCTTGCATACCTTGCATTTATACTGACAATGATTTTAACAGGCATTCGATTTAACAATGCTCATAAGCGTGAAATCGAATTAACGATAAACAATGAAAATTTAATTAATGACTTAAATTCTGAAATAAAAATAAAAGAAAGCGTACAACTTGAATTTGAGAAAAGCAAAGTCGACCTAGAGAATAAAATAAACGAACGTACCAAGGATTTAATCAACACTAATTTACATTTAGAAAATGTCATTCTTGAAAAAGAAAAAGCGGAACAGCATTTACAATATATTGCATATCATGATGAATTAACAGGTTTACCGAACAGAAACTTATTAGTTGATCGCATTAATCAATCAATTAAAATATCAGCTCGTGATCAACAACAAGTAGCCATTCTGTTTCTTGATCTTGACCGATTCAAAAGCATCAATGATAGCTTAGGTCACAAAATTGGTGACGAACTACTTAAAGAAATACCAATAAGATTAGATGAAATATTACGGAGCCATGACACTGTATCACGCAATGGTGGCGATGAATTTGTTGTGGTTTTAGAAAAATTAAACGATTCATGTGAGGCTGTCTATGCCGCTGAAAAAATAATCAAATGCCTAACCGAAACATTTAAAATTCGATCTCACACCATTCATATCGGTGCCAGTATTGGCATCAGCATTTACCCTAAAGATGGTAATACACCCTCCATTTTATTACGTAATGCAGACACAGCAATGTATCGTGCAAAGCAATCAGGTGGGAGACAATTACAATTTTATGATGAAAGCATGTCTGACCAGTTACGTAACAGACTCGAATTAGAAAGTGAATTACACAACGCAGTTGAAAATAATGAATTCTATATGGTGTACCAACCAAAAATGGATTGCAGCACTGGCAAGACAATCGGTTTCGAATCACTAGTACGATGGAATAATCTCAAATATGGTGAAATTACTCCTAATGACTTCATCCCTATTCTCGAAGAAACGGGATTAATTTACGAGGTTGGAGAGTGGATTGTTACTGAAGTTTTGACATTTATGCAACAGTATAGCTCTCATAAACTTAATTTCTCGATCAATCTATCTGCCTTACAATGCAATAACTTTAATTTCATTGCCCTTGTCAATGACCTTATTAATGATCTAGGACTTGACTCTAAAAGAGTTGAATTTGAAATAACCGAATCGCTGTTGATCAAAAATTTTACTAAAACAAAAATATTCCTGGATGAGTTACATTCTATCGGCATTAGTATTGCATTAGATGATTTTGGCACAGGCTACACCTCAATGAATTATCTTACTCAACTCCCCATCGATGTCATAAAAATTGATAAATCATTTATTAAAAATATTGATACCAATATTAATTTACAAAGCATCGTTAACGCAATTGTAACCATGAGCAAAAGTCTGGGCATTAAAAATGTTTTTGAAGGTGTAGAAACCGAATCCGAATTAGCAGAAATTAAAAAAATGACAGGTAGTATCATCCAGGGCTACCTGTATAGCAAACCATTAAAAACTACTGAAATTAAAAGCTGGGTTAGAGATAAAAGCTAACAGAAAAATGGAGAGTGTAAAAAATGCTTTTAATGCTCTATCAGCAATTTAAATACAATAGAGCTGTTTAACCCACCAAAAGCAAATGAGTTCGACATTGCTTTTTCAATGGTCTGGACCTGACCTTTACCAATAACAATATTCAAATCACAGTTGTCATCGTGTTCGTTGTAATTAATAGTGGGGGGAACGAGGTTATGCTTCATTGCTAATATCGTCGCTATAGCCTCTAATGCGCTAGATGCACCTAGAGCATGACCGTGCATTGCTTTTGTTGACGAAGTTAGTGGTTGATCAAATTTTTCACCAAAAATGGAATTTATTGCTTGAGATTCTGTACGATCATTGACCACCGTACCCGTACCGTGAGCATTGATATAATTAACCTCCATTGGCATCATATTAGCGCTGTTAAGCGCACGCGTAATCGCAATTTTTATACCATTAACATCAGGGTGAGTTATATGAGCGGCATCTGAAGCCATGCCATATCCTGCAATTTCTGCATAGATATTCGCGCCACGCGCCAAGGCAGAATCTAAAGTTTCTATAGCCAATACGCCAGCGCCCTCACCAAGAATCATACCGTTTCTGTCTTTGCTAAATGGCCGGCATTGATCATTACTAACAACGCGTAATGCATCCCATGCTTTTAATATTCCAAATGCAAATGGGGCATCAGAAGCACCAACAATAGCCTGTTCAACAACACCAGCTTGCACCATTAAAGCACCTTGTATTATCGCGTGAGAACCTGACGCACAAGCACTACTGACAGAAAATGTAGGGCCATTTAAATTTAAGTATTTACTAACGTTACTTGCTACTGCACTGTGCATGCCTTTCGGTATCATGAAGGGATGTACATGGGAGTTACCTTGCTTATATAATTTATAGTAACCCTCTTCATCCGTGTGTTTGCCGCCACTGCCACTGCCCATAACCACCGCTATATTATTCAGTGGTTTGGCTTGCATCACACTATCAGCGATCGCTTCTTTTGCAGCAATAATCGCTAACTGAGAAAAACGATCGAGTAGGGATAATTCTTTAGATTCGAAATAATCTTCAGGGGAAAAATTTTCCAGGGTGTAGCCCAATTTCATTTTCAGCTCATCACCAAAAATTAACGGTTTGACAGCACTTTTCCCCTTGCTAATTTCTGACCAAAAAATATTTTTCGTCAGACCAAAAGCAGAAACGGCACCAAGACCTGTAATGACAACGCGGTGTTTTTCCATAAATACTTCTCCATAGATTATAATCTATGTCGCTTTATTACCTAAGTCTTCCACCTTAAGATTTTCTATTTTATCCACGATATCTTGAACAGTTACAATTGTTGGAATGATTTCATTAGGAATTTCTATATCAAAAAGCTCTTCCAATTCGAATAAAACCGTCAGTGCTTTAAGTGAATCAACACCTAGTGATTCTAATTTCGATGTTAATGTAACCTCATCAAAATCACAGCCTGCTTTTTCAACAATAATGTTAGCTACTTTTACAAAAAAATCATTCTCATCACCTGTCATTTTCTCTATTTCGGTAACTTTCTGGTTTATCGCTGTTTCATCAAATGGCATAATTTAAAGACTCGTATGGTTACAAATAATGGCAATTCCGTTGCAACGGTATCAATTGCAACAGATGTTAAAAAATAAAACACTAAAATATAAAAACTATAGGGCACCTCTATACTTTCCAGAGCTTTACACCATTTGGATTGTTTATCGTAGTAAGATAAATTTGACCAAAATTGCTCCTTGCATTGCTCTACTACCGTACGTCCTGTACGTATTACCTAGATCCATCTGGGAAACGCCGCTATGGCGGAAAAATTGTTTCGCGCGAAGCTCTCACTTTGATTAAATGGCATACTAAGCAAAATTAAGATACTAGATGAATACTAATGAATACTAATGAAAATTCCAATACCACTCATCAGATAAGTACCGAAAAACAGTCCCTTGAATATACACAATTTAGTACTCGATATGATTTTGAACTCAGTACAATTTGGTGTTATATGCACCCAGCACCAAGACCATGTGTAAATATCAACCTCATTGACGAACTAATACACCTTCAAAAACAGCTCACAATAACCTATAAAAACCAACGTTCAGACAATATTTGGCCTTTTCGACATTTTGTATTAGCGTCTCAAATACCCAATATTTATAGTCTCGGTGGCGACTTGGCATTATTTAAAAATTATATTAGCAACAAAGAAGAAGACAAACTTAGAGAATATGCTCACAAATGCGTCAATCTACAACACCGCAATATTGATAATCTTGATCTACCAATCACTAGTGTTTCACTCATTCAGGGACAAGCTTTAGGTGGCGGATTTGAAATGGCTTTATCCTGCGATGTTATTATTGCTGAACGTAGTTCGCAGCTCGGTTTTCCCGAAATAATGTTTAACCTATTTCCTGGTATGGGCGCTTATAACTTACTCACACGACGAATTGGCCCTTCACTTGCCGAACGAATTATTTTAAGTGGAAAAACATACCATGCGACTGAACTTTATGACATGGGCATAATTGATCTTATTGCTGAAGATGGTCAAGGTGTTCAAGCAACAGAAAATTACCTCAAAAGTCATAATCAATCACACAATACCATTCGCTCAATAAAAAAAATACGGCAACTTGTTCATCCCATTACACAAGAAAACTTATATGAAATAGTTAACATTTGGGTAGACGCCGCCATGAATCTTAGCGAAAAAGATCTGGCGAAAATGGAACGTTTATTGCACCTACAACGTAATTTTAAAAATAGTGAAATTTTGCAAGAGAACAACACCAGCTTCACTCCACGGCGTGGCGAATGGCGAAAAGTTAAAGACGCAACTTTTCCTCTTATTACGCATCTTGGCGAGCGCATAAAACGTAACCGTCGCAAAAAAGAAAGCCGCAGGAAAAAAATATAGGTGGAGAATACGATTTCACGAGTTAACAGAGGTGCCCTTAAACGTACAGCAAAAATTTAACTCATGCGTACCCAGGCAAATTTACGTTTACCCACTTGGAACACAGCATCAGTACCTTGCTGAATTTTCACTGATTTATCCGCTACTTTTTTACCATCAATTTTTGCGGCACCCTGTTGAATCATGCGTATGGCATCGCTAGTGCTAGAACACAGCCCAACATCTTTTAGTAGATTAGCAATGGCATAACCTTCTGCCGGTGCAGTAAAATCAAATTCAGGAATATCATCAGGAATTTTGTTTTTAGCAAACTGCGCGATAAAACCTTCACGCGCCGCAGTCGCTTCGGCTTCATTATGAAAACGCGCAATAATTTCTTCTGCCAGTAAAAATTTAATGTCGCGTGGATTTTTCCCAGCATCCATCTCCTGTTTAAAACCTTCAATCTCACTCATTGGTCGGAAGCTCAACAGCTCAAAATAACGCCACATTAAATCATCAGAAATCGACATGATTTTGCCAAACATATCGTTGGGTTCGTCTGCAATGCCGATATAATTATTTAACGACTTGGACATTTTCTGCACACCATCCAGCCCTTCAAGAATTGGCATGGTCAACACACATTGTGGTTTCTGCCCGTGTTGCTCCTGCAATTGCCTGCCCATTAATAAATTAAATTTCTGGTCGGTACCACCAAGTTCTACATCGGCCTGCATAACAACAGAATCGTAGCCTTGAATCAGCGGGTATAAAAATTCGTGAATGGCTATCGACTGCCCGCCTTTGTAACGTTTACTAAAATCATCGCGCTCCAGCATTCGTGCCACTGTGCTGCTAGCCGCCAATTTAATCATGTCGACGCTGCTCATTTTACTCATCCACTCTGAATTAAAAACGACTTTGGTCTTTTCTTTGTCCAGAATTTTGAAAATCTGCTGCTGATAAGTTTCTGAATTTTTTTCAACATCTTTTTGCGTCAATGGCGGACGAGTCGCAGACTTGCCGGTAGGATCGCCGATCATGCCGGTAAAATCGCCGATAAGAAATAAAACTTCGTGCCCAAGATCCTGAAACTGACGCAATTTATTAATCAATACCGTGTGGCCCAAATGTAAATCAGGTGCAGTGGGATCAAAACCAGCTTTTATCCGCAGCGGTCGCCCCTCTTTCAACTTGGCAATTAGCTCCTTTTCAACAAGAATTTCATCCGCGCCACGCTGAATCACTTCCATCTGTTTACTTACAGGTTCTTCTATAGATTTCATATTATTTTCTCGTTGGTTTTCCGCTGCACACGCCAAATTAAGATGCTGTAAGATACCCGTGCTTTGATGTTTTCTCAACTACTCCATCAGGAATATGTACTAAGCACTTAAAAATAATAATAATTTACCTATTTTTATATTGACCAGACTAGCATTTACCGCTACATTCAAACATATATTATCAAGAAAGACCAAAACAGCAATGTCATTGATTAGTAAAGATTTTCGCGCCAAACTGTCACAACCTCGGCTGTCGCAACCCCGGCAATATACTCAAACGCACAACCATTTTCGCCTGCGTTGGGCATTATTTGCTATTGCTGGTGCTGGTCTTGGCGTAGTGATTGCAAGCACAAGCACTGAGACCAATAACCAAAAAATTACTAATAATTCCCTACCCAGTTTCAAAACGGTTACAAAATCTTCAGAGCAACTGGCACGCGAAAGCTTCTCACTTAGTTTGCCTGAATTGCAAGCACAACAAAAAATTATCGACAATGCGAATAATCTTAAACCGAAGCAGTGGCGTGAATATAAAGTAAAATCAGGTGACAACCTTGCCCGTCTTTTCAAACGCGCCAACATCAAACCGCAACAACTTGATGAATTAATGAAGTCAGGTGAAAAAGCAAAAACACTGACCCGTATTTTTCCAAAAGATACCATCCGAGTACTGTCGGATAGTAGCGGTATTTTACAAGCACTACGTTACGACATTGATCACAAATCTTATTTAATGGTCGAGCGCGAACACGGCACACTGGTTGCTAAAACTTATAACCATTTAATCGAAACACGTGAAGCGCATGCGAGTGGTGAAATAGATTCTTCATTATTTCTTGCCGCACAAGACGCGGGTATTTCACAAAACATTATTATGGAACTGGCGAATATTTTTGGCTGGGATATCGACTTTGCGTTAGACATTCGCAAAGGCGACACATTTACACTGCTATACGAAGAGTTGTATCGCAATGGTGAAAAAATCTCTGACGGAAAAATTTTAGCGGCTGAGTTTATTAACGCTGGCAGAACTTATCGCGCTGTTCGATACACCAATCCACAAACTAATCGCAGCGAGTATTTTACCCCCGACGGCAAAAGTATGCGCAAAGCATTTTTGCGCTCACCAGTCGATTTCTCTCGCATCAGTTCACGTTTTACTGTTAACCGCTACCACCCAATTTTGCACAAGTTTCGCTCGCACAAAGGTGTTGATTACGCTGCAAAACGAGGCACACCTATTAAATCCGCAGGTGATGGCAAAGTTATTTTCAAAGGTAAAAAAGGCGGTTACGGCAAAGTAATGATTGTGCAACACGGCACAAAATACACCACGCTTTACGCACATTTAAAAACCTATAATCGAAAACTTAGAGTTGGCACAAAAGTGAAACAGGGACAAACCATTGCTTATGTTGGTAGCTCAGGTTTAGCAACTGGTCCACATTTACATTATGAATTTCGTGTAAATGGCACACACAGAAATCCTTTAACCGTTCGCCTGCCTATTTCAAACCCAGTACCAAAACGTTACATGGCTGATTTTGAATTAACCACCACACCTATATTTGCACAACTTGATTTATTGGCACGCTCACAACAAGTTGCACTGATTGACGTAACAACAGACACAGCCCAGTAAACAAATTTTTTCTGACACAAATATTTTTACCCATAACTTCTACCAGCACCAATATAGAAACCATGCCATCATCATTACCTGAGTTATACATAGGGTTAATGTCAGGCACTAGCATGGACGGCATTGATGCTGCACTGGTTGATTTCTCATCGTCCCAACCTGTACTCATAAACACCCACAGCCATCAATGGCCTGAGGCTGTTCAACAAGCATTAATTGCTGCACGCGATACTCCTGACGATAAACTTAATACACTTGCTTCGCTAGATAACCAAACCGCCGAGATTTTTGCGGAAGCCTGTTTTGAGTTGTTTAAAAACAACGACTATCAAACACAAAACATCACCGCTATCGGTAACCACGGGCAAACCATTCGACACCGACCAGACATCGACAAACCATTTTCACTGCAAATTGGCAACGCAAAAAAACTTGCAGCATTAACCGGCATCAATGTTATTTCAGATTTTAGAACGGCTGATATAAAGGTCGGCGGTCAGGGCGCACCATTAGCACCCGCTTTTCACCAAGCTATTTTTCGCGATAATAAAATTAATCGTGTCATTGTTAACATTGGTGGTATTTCAAATATAACAGTCTTGCCCGCTGATAAAAGTCAGTCGGTAATCGGTTTTGATTGTGGCCCAGGTAATATGCTGATGGATGCCTGGATGTCGCAGCATAAACACGTTAAATTTGATAGTGATGGCGCTTTTGCACGTAGCGGTAAAACCGATGCCCGACTATTGGCAAATTTATTGATGGATAATTATTTCCAACTAGTACCACCTAAAAGCACCGGCTTTGAATATTTTAATTTGAAATGGTTAGAGCCACAGCTAAACGATAAAATTTCAACTGAAAACACACAAAGCACTTTATGCGATTTAACTGCAACCTCTATCATCCGTGCCATTAACCAGTACGCAGTGAACACAGAAGAGGTTTATATCTGCGGCGGTGGTGTACACAACAAAGAATTAATGCACCGATTACAAACACTCACCAAATGTCCGGTAGCAACCACTGAAGCGCTAGGTGTTCATCCCGATTGGGTGGAAGCGATGGCATTCGCCTGGTTAGCTTATCGAAATACGCATCAACAAAGTGGCAACTTACCTTCCGTTACTGGTGCCAATGCTGATGTTATTTTGGGCGAGTTAACCAATACTTCTGCGCAATAAACTCAATAGGCAATTTAACAGCCCATTTAGCCATCACTTTAAAATTTGGTGCTAACTTTATAACGAGCAAGTACCAGAGTCGCCAACATACCTGCTACAGCAAAACCTGCCAGCATCAAAAAATAATTCTGGTGCCCCGTCACACCCGGAGAAGCATCGAGAATTCTACCGGCGATTGAAGCGAAAAATATATCGGGGGTAAACCCTATAACTGAAATCAGACCAACCGCCATACCCGTAACATTACTGGCAATTTTTGTTTCTTCGATCAATGCAAAATAAACACCACGAATACCATAAACCGCAATAAAGGTGATAATAATATTGGCATAAATAAGATTCATCCCATACATCGACGGCGAAATAAAACTTAATACCAAGTAGCTGCAAAGCAGAATAAAAAAAGCAAGCACAATGACTTTACTAGCAATAAATCGATCAACAATAAAACCTGTTGCAATAGCCGCGATGGGACGTAAATATGCTGCAATAGAAGTGAATTGTGCTGATTCAACTTCATTCATACCCAATACATCGCGTGCATAAAGTGCATAATTATCCAGACCTTTGTATCCGCAATATGCGCAAACAATAATAATTGCCTGTAACCAGAGCACTGGTTGTTTTATTACTGTTTTTATTCCGGTAAATGCAGGCATTTGCCTGACGCTATTTTTTTTGTCATTATCGGGAATAAATTTCCAGACAAAAAAGGCTGCCAACAAAGTCATCACGGTATAAAAATAAATAACCGACTGCATGGCCTGCTGCCGCTGTAACTGCGTTAAGGTCTCAAAATTTTCTGGTAGAAATATACCCAATATCCAGACGGCTACCGACGCTGCAGCCGCAGCAACTAAACCGCGTCCACCTTCAAGCATTCCAAACGCACGTCCTTGTTTATCACTACCACCCCATTCGCGTGTGGCTTTAATCATTGCCGCCCAAAAAAACAAGATGGAAGTTAGCCCCCAATAAGCAAAAAGCAAAGAGAGTCCGAAGCCATCAGGAATCTGCGCCAGATATAAACCACCAAACGCGGTTGTAGCTAAAGATGTTGCCATCAGTTTTCGGGCTGAAAAATAATCGGCAATGGCGCCACCAGGAAAATAAGCCAGCATTGCGATAACACCATAAACCGCAAAAATATCACCTAGCTCAGCGTTGCTTAAATCAAATACTTCTAATACGGTCGGACGAAAAAAACGGGGGATGTGAAAAGGCAGGCTGAAAATCATTTCGCCGGCGTATACCAAACAAAAAATAATTAGCCATTGAGGTTGCTGACTTTTCATTTTTATTTGCGATACTTAATGATGATTTTTCGCAATTTTAATAAACAGCCCTGCCGCAAGTGGATGGAATATTAAAGAAAAAAAATAAAAATTTAGTCCGCGAATAACGCAAAGAACGTGCCCGAGCGAAGCGATAAATGCCCTTGGGGCACAAAAACAACAAATCAATTTTTCCATTTTTATTCTTAATAATTCGCGTCTTTTACGTTATTCGCAAACGGCTCTTTGGTCTTTTTATAATTTTAAAACAACTCTAATTAATTACCCGCGTTTTGGCATATCAACATAACCACGAACACCTTCGCCAGTATAAATCTGGGTGGGGCGAAAGATTCGATTATCGGATAATTGCTCACGCCAGTGTGCCAACCAGCCCGCAACACGTGAAATGGCAAAGATAGGTGTAAACTGATCGGGCGCGATGCCCATTTCTGTGTACAAGATGCCAGAATAATAATCCACATTCGGGTACACGCCTTTTGGCCCCAACACTTCTTCGCAAGCTTCTTCAAGCACCAAAGCGGTTTCAAACTCAGGGCTCAGGTTGCCCTGCGACTCACCCCATTCAACCATTAACTTCTGCAGCACTATGGCGCGCGGATCTTTGGTTTTGTATTCACGGTGTCCCATTCCCCACACCACTTTTTTTGCTGCTAGTTGTTTCTCCAACCAGCCTTTTGCATTTTCCGGGCTGCCAATTTCTTTTAACATTTCGACCACACGCTGGTTAGCACCACCGTGCAATGGACCGGCAAGCGTACCAATCGCTGCGGCAATAATTAAAAAGGGACTTGCCAGTGTAGAACTACAAACCATCGCGGCAAAAGTGGATGCATTAATAGTGTGCTCTGCATGTAAAACAAAACAGGCATCCATAATTTTCACCGCAAGTGGTTCAGGTTCTTTACCATTAAGCATGTATAAAAAATTTGCGGCGTGACTTAAATCATCACGTGGTTCAATCGGATCATAACCATTTCTAACATGCTCCCACATCGCAACAATGGTCGCCATACGGGAAATAATTTTTACTGACATGCTGTGAATGTATTCAACATCATTACCGGTAACGCCATCAGATAAAACTTCTTCACCGCCATAAAACATACCTAAACTTGCGACAGATGTTTGCAACATTTCCATCGGGTGGCCAGAAGTTGGCAAGTTTTTCATGATAGTGCGGATTTTAAATTTGAGGCGACGTTCTGCACGTAGTTGGCAGTCGAAATCATCTAGCGCTGTTTGCGATGGCAAGCTACCATCCAGAAGTAATAGAGCGGTTTCTTCAAAGGTGCTTTTTTCGGCAAGTTCTTTTATATCATAACCACGATAGGCGAGAATACCTTTTTCACCGTTGATTGACGAAATATTTGATTTTGTGGCGGGAACGCCCGCAAGGCCAGGTAAATATTCACTACTCATAATGGCATCCGTTTAAATGGGTTATAGCTTAGCGAACTAAGCTTAATAAATTATTAGCTCTTGTTTATGTACCGCGATAACTGTACGCAAAGATTTCACGATACTCTATGACAATAAAAAAGGCATCTGAGTTCTATAACTGCAGACACCTTTTTTATTTTGGTAAATTTATTCGAGTAAAAATTTTATTTACATCGTTAAGAGAGCTTTGCACGAAGCATTTTTAAAGCTTCCGCTCCTGCTAGCGCCCCTTACCTACATCCATATAGGTAACGCCGCTATGGCGGAAAAAGATGCTTCGTGCAAAGCTCTCGTTAAATCGAAAATGAAGACCCACAACCACAAGTTGATTTAGCATTCGGGTTAGTTACCACAAAACGCGCACCTTCCAAACCTTCTAAATAATCAACTTCAGAGCCATTCAGATATTGCATACTAGTAACATCAACTAACATGATAACACCATTTTTTTCCACCACAGTATCGTCATCACCAATATTTTCATCGAAGGCAAAACCATATTGAAAGCCAGAACAACCACCACCATCAACAGACACACGTAGTTTCAGCTTTGGGTTTTTCTCTTCTTCGGTAAGTGCCGCCACTTTCGTTGCCGCAGCATCTGTAAAACCAACTGTTGCCCCTTCGATAACCTGAGGTTTAGGAGCAAAATTTATTTGAATATCCATCAAAAATGACCTTTAGCAATAAGCAATAATAAAAACTCTATATTAGTTAATGCTAAATTAACCTAGTAATTTAGTCAAGTATTTACTTTGATCTATGGCAACCAACCAAGCTACCAGCTAGACCCTACCAATTAGACTCATGATTTATACCGCATTTATACAGCGGCAGCATCATCCAGATGGTGAACATTTATGTCTTTAGTTACTTCTTTTTGTGTTGAAGAAAATTTCTTTTCATTCACTTCGTGCAACATCTGACCATTAATTTCTGCACCACTTGCCATCTCTAACAGATTGTATTCCACATTACCTGAAACACGCGCTCTAGAAGATAACTCAAGTTTCTCTGATGCATAAACATTACCAATCACTTCACCATTAATCACAGCGTAAGCGACATGTACGTCACCTTCGACACAACCACGATCACTAATGACTAGCACCGAACCTTCAGCACTATCAACTGTGCTCACATTTCCGGTTATTTTACCATCCAGGTGTAAACCACCCTGAAATTTTATATCACCTGCTATTTCAACACCCTGACCTACCAAAGTATCAATTTTTGAAGATTTAATTTTTTTACTGCTAAACATATCAAGCTCCCCCGGCAGTCAAATCTGACCACGCAAACAGTTCATCAATGGATTTAATTTTTCCAGTGCTTGGCTTCACTTTTACCCGGAGAGAATCCGGTTGAAACGACGCTGGTAAATTCATCACACCTTCAAATTTTTGAAAGTATTTAAATCCAAATTTCATCGGCTTTTTTGTCGCATTTGAGACTTCCGCTAACTTTAAGGTCATCGGCTGCCTGTTATTCGTACCGTCGATACTGACTTCGATAATTCCACGTGCAAAACGGTCATTTCTGCCGCGCTGGCTAATCATTATTTTATAATCGTAAGCACCCGCTTCATTTTGCTTCAGTTGAATGGTCTGTATCGCAACACTTCGATTGCCTTGCTCTGGTGCTACGATGCTTTTATAGAAAGATAATTCCTTCTTAAGTTCCAAGGTTTCATTCTGCGCCTGCGCCAAAGTTTCCTTTAATTGCACAGAGGCATCGTCATCTATTCGACTGTTACGCTTAAGCATAGTCGCTTGTCGGCTATTTTCCAGTATTTCAGCCTGCGCTTCGTCTAATTGTCCCTGTAATTGATCAATATAAGCGTCAGCATCCGCACTGTCAAAACCAGCGATATTGCGACCATACTCATAGGAAGACCAAAGCAGTAATAAAATCAAACAGATAGCACTTATCAGGCTTAACAGCCATAAATGTGGTCGCTGTATAGTAATGATGGTGCGTGTTAGCAATGCTTTCATAAAATTTTTCTCTAAATTATGACCCAGATTACGACCGAAGTTACGGTTCAGATTATGGTAGCAGCGCCACCTGGTTGAGTCCCAGCGTTTCTTCCAGATCAAACATAATATTCATGTTCTGTATCGCCTGCCCTGCTGCGCCTTTTACCAGATTATCGATGACTGATGACACTACAATGGTGTCACCATTTTGAGGTCGAAATATGGAAATGCGGCAGGTATTTGCACCTTTCACCGAACGGGTTTCCGGCAAAACACCTTTTGGCAGCACGTCAACAAATGGCTCATTAATATAACGTTCGACGTATAACTGGTGCAAATCAACACTAAGTTCAGATTTTAAAACCGCATAAAGACTTGCTTCGATGCCACGAATCATTGGCACTAGATGTGGCACAAAAGTTAAACCAATATCGTGCGCTGCAACAGCCGCGAGTGTTTGTTTAATTTCTGGCAAGTGGCGATGCCCATCAACCGCATACGGCTTGAAGTTTTCTGACGACTCTGCCTGCAATGTTGCCACGCTAGCACCGCGTCCTGCACCACTAACACCCGACTTTGCATCGGCAATTAAATGTTGGTCGTCAACCAGTGCATTTTCAATTAAAGGTAAAAAACCGAGAACCGTCGCCGTTGGGTAGCAACCTGGATTTGCCACTACTTTCGCCGTCTTAATTTTAGCGCGATTAATTTCGGGCAGACCATAAACCGCTTCTGCCAGCACATCCGCACAGGCGTGATCCATGCCGTACCATTGCTTCCAGACATTGATATCTTGCAACCGGAAATCCGCCGCCAGATCAATAACGCGCACACCTTTTTCAACAAGCTCTGGCACCATCTTCATTGCGGTACCATTGGGTGTCGCAAAAAATACCACATCACACTCTGCCAGTGTATTAGCCGCAGGTTCGGTAAAACACACCTCAGTAAAACCACGCAAATTCGGAAATAAATCAGCCACTTTACTACCAGCCTCAGAACGCGAAGTCACATATTTTAAATCCACCTGCGGATGCATCACCAATAGACGCAATAACTCAGCACCGGTATAACCAGTCCCACCAACAACGCCAATGACTAACATGATTGCGCCTTACAATTATTTGTTATTTTTGATTTTTCACTTTTCACTTTTCACTTTTCACTGTTCACTATTAGTTATTAGTTGTAACATGCCCAAACATTTCAATTATAGCGGTACAACAAATGTTATGGGTTAAAGCCTTCCATATTATTTTCATGGTGACCTGGTTTGCCGGTTTATTTTACCTGCCACGGTTATTTGTTTATCACGCCGAAGCTAAAGACGAAACCAGTAACCAACGCTTTAAAATCATGGAAAGAAAACTGTTTTTCGGCATCATGACACCCGGTGCAGTTATTACTATTGCGCTGGGTTTCTGGTTAATTCACCTGATGGGAGCGGCAGTTCTTTCTAGCTTCTGGCTGCAGGCTAAATTAGCTCTGGTTGCCATTTTAGTGATTTACCACATCTACTGCGGAAAACTATTAGCCGACTTCAAACACGATAACAATCAACACAGCCATGTTTGGTATCGTTGGTTTAATGAATTTCCGGTACTTATTTTAATTGCCGTAATTTTACTGGTTGAGCTGCAACCTTAATAGCTAGTTGGCAGTTGGCAGTAATTCTAAAAAAATTATTGCCCAATTAAAACTACTTGACTAAAACTGCTTTACTTTTAACTGCAAACTGACTACTGCCAACTTTCTTAAACATACCGTTCCAACTGACTCAACGCCTGCTTATAAACTTTACGTTTAAACGCAACAATCTCATCAACAGGCTGCCAATAATCTACCCAGCGCCAGCGATCAAATTCTGGTCGCTCACTGCAACACAAATCAAAATCGCTTTCACAACCCGTCAGCCGTAAATAAAACCAAATCTGTTTTTGCCCGATACACAACGGCTTTGATCGTCGTCGCAAAAGATGCTCAGGAATACGATAGCGTAACCAGTCATCCGTTTTACCGACAACTTCAACATGTTTAGGCAACAATCCTGTTTCTTCCTGTAACTCACGATACATAGCTTGCATTGGCGATTCATTTTTGTCGATGCCCCCCTGGGGAAACTGCCAGTTCTCCTGACCTGCGCGACGCGCCCAAAACACCTTACCATCGGAATTACTCAGAATGATGCCAACGTTTGGTCTAAAACCATTAGAATCAATCACTTGAATACCATCCGGGCACGCCTGATACTGCTGGTTACGGCACACCTCTAAAATTTTTGTTACCACGATGATAACAGACCAGAGCAAGAATAAAAATTTAATCTCTAAAAATCTTCTTAGAAAAATTTTATTATTGCATGAAAAATCAGTATCATCCCTAACTTTCCTCACACATCAAATAAACATCCACAATGGCTTTAGCACTTTTTGATCTTGATAATACCTTGCTATCCGATGATAGCGATTTTCTCTGGGGCTGTTTTCTGGTTGATAACGGACTGGTTGATAAAAAAACTTATGATGAAGCAAACCAGCGTTTTTATGACGAATACAAAAAAGGCACGCTGGATATTTTTGAATTTCTCGCCTTTTCATTAAAACCGTTAACACAGTTTTCCATGGAAAAATTAGCCGAACTGCATAACGAATTTATGCAAAAACACATCGCCGCAGCGATGACCAAAAAAGGTTTGGCGAAAATTCAGCAGCATCGCAATAAGGGCGATACCACCCTCATCATCACCGCGACCAACAGTTTTGTCACCGGCCCAATCGCCAAAGCTTTTCAGGTTGATGCGTTAATAGCGACAGAACCAGAAATAATTGACGGCAAATACACCGGTAAAGTTGCCGGCATACCGTGTTTTCAGGAAGGAAAAATAACGCGGTTAAACCAGTGGTTAGAAAGCACTTCGCATAACCTTGAAGGCAGTACTTTTTATAGCGATTCGCACAATGATCTTGCGCTGCTAGAAATTGTTAGCACACCGATTGCGGTTGACCCAGATGATAAGCTGAAAGCGATTGCGCTGAAAAAAAACTGGGAAATACTTAGCTTCAGGTAACGATCTGTATTGCCATTTTGATATAATCGTATTTTTTAAGGTAAAATGTACTAAGATAAAAATCACTACAAGACACTAACTAAAAAAGGATAACCTTTCTTATGAAAAAAAACACATTAATATTAACTCTTCTTGCAACTAGCGCTTTAACACTTGCTAGCTGTGCCTCTATCAAAGGAACCGTATATAAACAGAAAAGTGGCGACTACAAAGCAACTTATTCTGCTAAAACAGAAGCAGAAGCTTTAAAAGTTGTGCATTCAGATGCAAAAATCACATGCAAAGAAAAAGGTGGTAAAACACCTGCTGTGGTAGACGAAAAAGTTTCTAGCCTGACAGAAGATACAGAAAAAACAGGCGAAGGTTTTGCTGCTGTAGCAGGTTCTGCCGTTAGCGCTGTTGACAAATATTTTAGTTCTGAAGTTGTTAGAGCAGAGCTTACTTTTGACTGCACTTAATACCTGACAGACTTTTTTCTGTCAGAGCCAAATGTGAGTTCTTCCCACTGGCTCTGGCAGAAAACTTCACAAACCGTCATACAAAAAAATATCTTCACCACAAGTCCATTCTAATTTTCCTTGCTACATTTTCACCTTGATTGTAGCGGCGCAACAAGCTGAAAAAAATCTGCTGGTTTAACATACTGCAGTACTTCTTTTGATGTCTCGTGCAACGCAATATCAAGCCCTTTCGCTGGATACAAATAGTGCGTCACACCCGCTAATTCAATATATTGGTCAGGCTCACCAAAACGCGCCAGTATCACTTCCTCATCTAAATTCACAGCCGGTATAAAGGTTAGTCCAGTGACAGTTTCATTTAAAACCTGCAACAAATCGTCTGCTGACAAAGTATATTTTTTTGCCAGACCTGTCGCCATGTATTCCGATTTCAACGCATTATCGCGCCAATGTTTTATTTTTTGCTCGTCGATTTTTGTTTGTATCACCAACTTACCAGAAAGCAAACCCGCCCGATAATGACCGTAATACATTTCTAAATTACCGACCTCATCTGAAGCAGCGATAATTGCCAACTCCATATCACTGCCCAGTTTTTCAATAACCTCCGACAAACGACTAGTGCCAATGTGCAAGCCAAAAACCTGGGTCGAGCCATCTGCCAGAATCTCGATCTGCCACGGCAAACCAGTTAATGTTTCAGCTTTTTCAGATTGATTGATAAACGGATAAGCCGCCAGCACGACGGCTAGCAACGCAAATAACGTGAAGAATATTTTCACTTATAGAAACCTGAAATGAAATCAGGCTTTAGGTAAAGTCACGCCCTGCTGTCCTTGATATTTACCACCACGGTCAGCATACGATGTTTCACAAACTTCGTCGGATTCAAAAAATAACATCTGCGCCACGCCTTCGTTAGCGTAAATTTTTGCAGGTAACGGCGTGGTATTAGAAAATTCCAGCGTGACGTGGCCTTCCCACTCAGGTTCCAGTGGGGTGACGTTAACAATAATGCCACAACGTGCATAAGTGGATTTGCCCAAACAAATCGTCAACACACTTCTTGGAATTTTAAAATTTTCAATGGTGCGCGCCAGTGCAAAAGAGTTCGGCGGAATAATACAAACATCGCCAGTGAAATCAACAAAGCTGTGTTCAGAAAAATCTTTCGGATCAACCACCGCAGAATTAATATTGGTGAAAATTTTGAAGTGATCTGAGCAACGCACATCATAACCGTAACTAGACGTACCGTAAGAAATCAGACGCTCGCCAGCATCGTTAGTTTTAACCTGCCCCGCTTCAAACGGTTCAATCATGCCTTTTTCAGCTTCACGGCGAATCCACTTATCAGATTTAATACTCACACTTTACCCCAGATTTTGCAACTTAAAAACGGGAGAGATTGTAGCAGACTACGTGGCAGCTAGCGAAAATTAAGCCAACCCATGTTATTACTTTGCAGCAATCATAATCAATAAGCTAACGGCTTTACTTAACGTACGCGATTACAACTTTCGCAAAAATGTTGGGGAAAAGGTGCCGGGATTTACGCTGCGCGGTTAAAGTTTTATTTTGCAAATGGGATAGCGATGGGCCGTATCGGCGCAGCATCTGCACCACGTAGCTTCAATGAACCACCAATGAAGGCAAATTCATAAACCTGATCTCGTGACAATGCTTCGAGATTCGCTAACTCAATGATCGGTGCCCCTTGTTCGGCAAGCAGATAAGTGTGCACCGGTATATAGTCTGTTTCTAATTCTGATGGAAAAGCTTCAAAACTCAAATTGTCTGCGCCGACAATCATCGCGCCGTTCTCTTCCACGAGAAAGCGGGCTGCTGCCAAACCCATTCCGGGGGAATTCGTCATGTAAGCATCGGCATCTGGATAGCTTTGCATGCGTCCAGTGCGAATTAGCACAACATCGCCTTTTCTAAGTTTGGTTTTTTGCCTTGTTAATGCTTTTTTCAGGTCGCTTCGTGTAACACGGTAGCCATCTGGCAACATGTCGAGTGCTTTTGCTGCGGCAACATCAATCATCACACCTCGCGCAATAATCGGAGGGATGTTTTCTGCACCCGCTACCTGCCAACCTCGATCTCCGGCATGTTCTGCGGCACTAAACCCGTTCCAAATTTTTCCATCGAGCCCGAAGTGATTGAGCGCATCGATATGTGTACCCATATGGGTGTACATAGATATTGCCGCACCCGTGTAGCTGACGTGTTTATTCATTGGCTTGCCAAGGTGTAGCGGATCATCGATAACCGTTCCGTGAGGTGTGTGTGTCATCCAAATTTGATAATGTGGATCACCTGCAGCCTGCCAACTCGGCATACCGATGAAATACTCAACTGAAAGATCGTAAGTTTTTCCCCCTGAAATTTTTGATAAAACTGCGGCCTGTGATTCAGGTGTAATAAGGTTAAGTCGGCCGATCTCGTCGCCAGGACCCCACGGGCTAATACCAACTACGCGTTCGGCTGAGGATGCCATGAATGAGACCAGCAAGAGAAAAATTGTTACGTTTATTTGAGATATTTGTTTCATAAATACAGTCTCCAAAGGAGTTAAATAGAATAGAAACGCTGGATTTATTAGCGCTACCTCTGCCTTGAATACCACTCTAATGGTTTACGAATAATTGATAAACTGGCAAACTTGAATAACATTGTCTACAAATATGCACTAATAGAGAAAAAATATGGACTCATTGACCGATATAGCGGTGTTCGTGCAGGTAGTTGAAAGCGGTAGCTTCACGGTAGCAGCCGAACGTCTAGATATTTCCAAGTCAGTTGTCAGTAAATACGTAACACGGCTAGAAGAACAATTGGGTGCTCGCTTGCTCAATCGCACTACACGTCGTTTAAGTCTGACTGAAGTGGGGCGAGTATTTTATGAACGCAGTCGTGCGGGATTAGCAGATATTAAAGAAGCAAAAGATGAAGTGTCGCGTTTACAAAGCGAGCCACGAGGGACTCTCCGTATCAATGCACCGATGTCATTTGGCATTTTGCACATCGCGCCTGCGTTACCTGAATTCCTGAAGTTATACCCAGATGTAACTGTCGATATGAATCTCGAAGATAAAAAAGTCAATGTAATCGGGGGAGGCTTCGATATTTCAGTACGAATCTCGGAGCTTCCAGATTCGTCATTAGTGGCAAGACGTCTGGCACCCTGTCGTCACACAATTGTAGCCACGCCCGCCTATCTTGAGCGGTACGGTACACCGCGAAAACCGGAGGATTTACTCGATCACAACATCATTACTTATCGTTATCAGGAGTCATCACTTGAATGGCACTTTAAAGCGCCGGATAACAAACTAACCCATGTGTCTGTGTCAGGTTCAATGAAGATGAACAACAGCCTGGCGATTCGTGAAGCATTATTGGGGGGAGCCGGTATAACTCGAACACCCACTTTTGTTATTGGGAAAGATATTCAGGAAGGTCGCTTAGTTAAGCTATTCCGTGATTACGAAATTTTTGAAATGACAATATTCCTGGTCTACCCACAAAAACGCTATCTCTCTCCGAAGGTACGCGCATTTATAGATTTCATGGCAAAGCGGATCACTGAAACACCCTACTGGGATGATTGATGAGGATAATTTCAAAAAACTTACCAATTTCTTACGACAATTTTTTTGCCTCCTCGTAACGATCGCTTCAGGCAAAGATCATCATTCATCCAATTCTATACGGTACTATGCATTCAGTATGGTGCAATCAACACATAACAAAATAGATTCTTACTCGCAAAAAATATTACTCAAAGTCTCTAAGCTATTATCAAACAGCGAAGAAAAAAGGTACGATAAATCGAGAATCGGTAATACATGGTCAACGATACAAAACTTAGGCGAACTAATCGAAGCTTAAATCAAGGGCTATTGTAAGTGACCACGCGCACTCTTATAGCGCACATAACAAATTTCTGCAGTTTACCTCAAGCGTTACGTGCCCACAAAATCGAACATTTCTTCTCGATTAATGAACCTGTAAATTCAATTATCAAAACTGTTATCTTACATCTTTAAAAATATTATTAGTTTATTTTTCTATTTGCGCGATGGTAAAAAAACCAGGCAACCCATAATAATGCCGAAACACCAATGGCTGCGAAAATTGCAGGCATAGGGTTTTCAATAGAACTAACTGAACCCGCATAGGTTGCAATTAATATATACGGCACTGAACTAATTAACCATGCAGCCAAAAAATTATTGAACGGCATACGCGTCATTCCAGAAAGACAGGCTGTTGCCTCTGGCAGAATAGGCATAGCTCTCGATAGAAGTATCATCACAAACCCGTGCTTCTGAAAAGCACCAATCGCATCGTTACGTTTACTTTCATCTTTAAGTAAAAACCCAAGAATAACACCACCATAATAGCGGCTTATAGCATAGCCAGTAATGCCTGCTAGCATGGTCCCTGTCAAGGCTGCAAGAGCACCATAAATATGACCAAGAAAATACCCCGCTAGAATTGCTACTGTTAGTGTTGGTATCGCAATAAATAAGTCAGCAAATAACAATAAGGCGACTATAGTTCCTGCATAAATAGGTGATAATTCTTTGGCTTGTGTTAGCCAGCCTTCAATTTGTTCCATTGTTAATAATCCTGTAAATTTAATCAACAAAAATGTACTTGCAAATATAGTGGCGATAATTAGAAATACTTTTAGTAGTGGTCTCATTTTTACTTTCCTTAATCGTTTTTTAAAATTCTTTGTGCAATTGAAGGTGCTAAGCGAAGCAAAATCCTGAGGAGCTTAACCTTGCCAATATAATGCTCTGAAATATCACGCTCTATACCTAAAATTATTTTTTTAGCGGCATCCTCAGCAGAAACCTTGTTCTTACCTCTGCCCCTTGTCATCGACGTATCAACCAACTCCAAAAATACTTGCAGTACACTTATATTTGTTTTCTCAAGTTGGTAACGGAGTGATTGAGAGAAGATGTTTAAAGCCCCTTTTGTTGCGCAATAAATGGCAGAAGAAGTTTTTGGTGTCAGTGCAAGCGCAGAATTAACATTTAAAATTACCGCCTTGTTTTGATGTAACATAGCTGGCAATAAAAGATATGTTAAGCCACAAACACTGGTGAAATTCAGGGTTATTTCATGACCTATCGTTTCATATTTAAATCCATCATCTAGAAATGTTGGTGTATGTTGAACAGCTGCGTTGTTAATGAGAATATCAATTGATTCAAAATGCTTTACAATGGTATCTGCCACAGCCTCTGTATCATCAAGTTTGGATAAATCTGCTTGATAGGTTATTACGCCCTCAAAATCTTGAGCAAGTTTATTTAGCTTGCTGGCACTTCTAGAAATCACAATTACCTCATTATCAGGATGAAGATACTTTGTCATTTCATAGCCAATGCCAGAAGTGCCGCCAGTAATTACAATTCGTTTTTTTTTGATATTCATGGGTGTCATCTCACATTATGTTAGGTTGCTATTTGTATTTGATTTCCAACATAATATGTTCGTGAGAACAGGCAGTCATTAACCGAGGTTAAAATCTATGAATTTTCATCAACTGCTACAGCTTGAAGGCGTTACAGTAGTAAAAGATAAGGGGGAACATATTTTCATGCAGGGTGATGCAGACAGATCACTCTATTTTGTTCAATTAGGCTTACTGAAGGCGTACTACATATCTGAGGATGGTAAGGAGTCTGTAAAATCATTTCTCTTGCCCAATGATATTATTGGCAGTCTGTCCTCAGCCTATTTAAAGAGGGATTGTTCTTTCAATCTTATTTGCTTAGAGCCTACTACTTTGAAAAAAATACCCTTTGATATACTTCACAAATACAGTAAAAACAATCTGGAAATTGCTAGTGATATGATTGAATTATTACTTCTCTTTGCAATGAAGAAAGAACAGAGAGAATTTGAATTTCTGTGCATGAGTGCTGAGGAGCGATTTTGTAGAATAGCAGAAGCATCCCCAGTACTTTTAGAGAAAGTAACGCAAAATGATTTATCTCGCTATTTGGGAATCACACCTGTTGGGTTGAGCCGAATAAAAAAAAGAGCACATAACAAGGCAAATGCACTCAGTCGGTAAAAAACATCTTTATGTGTAAATAAAGAGAAGCATGAAAATACCTACACACTCTATTGCACTAACATTTTTATTATTAAGTGGGTACGCGTCAAATTACACGACAAATACTGAAGTTACAGAAATAAAACCCGACTTGAACATGTCACAAGAAATAATGCAAAGATCATCGCAAGGTAATTATAAAATCACATTTCGCATCTACGATAAAAACTCTAACTATAATGACCAGCTAATATGAGCGTTACATGCTTTCACGAACATCTTCTTATCCGATTGACAGTTGACATTAATCTACTCATCTACCAGAATGATTAAATGCTTACAAAGCTTACGCAACAGATAGCTCGAATCATCATCATTCCATAGGAATGGTGGGTTTTTGATGCGTTTATAATTTGTCAAACCCGCCCAAGAGGCGGGTTTTCTATTTTTGCCTCATGGGCTTAATCTTAGTCAATGGGAAGCAGTATGAAAAAAATAGCAGTTTTCGGCAAACCAGGAAGTGGTAAGTCTACTTTAAGTAAAAAGCTGGCATCAGCTACAGGCATACAATTACATCCATTAGATTCAATTATATATATAAAAAATGGTGATATGGTAGATCGAAATACCTACGATAGGGAACACGGAAATATCCTATTCTCTGATAGTTGGATTATTGATGGTTTTGGACCAATTGAGTCATTTAATAAGCGACTTGATATGGCTGATACACTAATCTATATAGAGTTACCTTATATTGTCAGTTACTGGTTGGTAACAAAGCGGCTTCTAAAAGGGCTGGTTGTTAAACCCGAAGGTTGGCCTGATGGTAGCTCAATTTTAAAAGGAACTTTGACAAGCTATAGAACATTAAAACTTTGTCCAAAGTTTTGGAATGATGATTTTATGAAAAAATTAGAAAAAATATCAACCAACAAATCTTTATATGTAATTCGGTCGATTTCTGAATTAAATAGCTTTGTTGGAAAAAATGTGAAATAAAAACATATAACTAACTCATCTAGCTGACCTCCCAAAGTGTCGAGAGTGTCGCCGGCCAGCTGAGCTTAGGCGTTATGCATAAAAATCAAATGGAGATTAAATGAAAAATTTAGTAATTTTATTATTTTTTATAGCATTTACCGGTCATGCTGGTGAGAACAATGATGGCGTATCGTCACTATCCCCTGAGTTACAACAACTATTTTCAAAAGAAATGATTAAATTAAAACAAGGGATGAATGAAATCATGGATGCTTATGTAACAGGAAAGTGGAATGACATAGTACCTATAGCAAAGAAAATGGAAAATAGTTATGTGCTAAGACAAGGTCTATCTCAAGATCAAATGCATGAACTCCACTCTAAATTACCAAAAGAATTTTTAAAATTAGATGAAAAATTTCACTATTATTCTGGAATGCTCTCTCATGCCTCCGAAAAGAAAAAAGTAGAGTTAATAGGTTTTTATTTTTCAAAGATGAGCGAAACCTGTGTTGGGTGCCATAGTTTATATGCGACCAAAAAATTTCCATACTTCAATTCTAAGGCTGAGAGCGATAAACATCATCACTAAAAAATGCATAACAAATTACTGCTGAGCAAGGCGTTATATTTTAAAAGCGCTAATCAGAAATCCAATTTTCAACCACAAGGTTCGGTACTCGATTAAATTCACGAACATTATTTGTAACTAGGACAGCATTTACACTTCGAGTATGGGCAGTAATTAAAGGGGTATTATTTCCAATAATGCGCGCCATTTTTTTTAGTTTCACCCTAATTGAACCATAGTATTTTCCTGCACTTTCATCTAAAAAACCTATTAGCAATTTTTGCGTAAAAATTTCAAGTTGTCGCCATCGTTCTGCTTTTAAATTATTGTTGCCACTTTCAATCCCAAAGCACAGCTCTCCGTATGTACTCGAAGAAATACAAATATTGGCATCAAGCATATACATCAATCAAAATCTCTTTCTTGTGCTTGCTCATCGAATCGTTCTTGTAAAAAGTCATCTCCAAAAATAGGCTGAGAATCAAAGAAGTCATCCCAGGTTGGCTATTTGTGCGCTCATATCGCCACCTCACTATATTGGTATATACCAAACTCGCACAATAACAAGATAATATGTAAGCACATAAAATTAAAAGAGAAATAACAAACTATGTGTGCAAAACTGGAAGAGGCTCCCTGTTTGACTTGTATTTCTTGCACACAACCGCAAACGCTGTAACTCTTTTTTGAAAATCATAAATACTTAGTCTTTCTACATACTTCCAAATTAACATGAGAAGAATTTTATGCTTTATTCAAAATAAGACAGTACTTGGCGTTATATTTTTTTTAAAGTACCGTTTGCTTTTTGCTGAATCATTTTGACCAATGGTTGGTAACCTTGTTGAGCGACCATGCCTCCTACTTGTTGAAAGTGATCGCTAGACCCCACCAGTCCGAACCCATCTGCAAGGCGATTTAGAAAAGCAAAGGTAGAAACAACACAGATCGTGTCCTCTATAGATTGATCTGACCACCCGGCTGAACGCATAGCGTCTATATCGGTGCCACTAACATTTCCTGGCTCAAGCGTAAGTTTATTAGCAAATTTAAATACAGTACGTAATTTATCATCCATCGCACCAGTTGAGCCGTTTGCCAGAGAACGTATAAGATCCTCGTCAGTTTTCAGGCTGGTAAGGACACAAGAGTGCGAATCTACACAATAGTGACAGCCGTTGAGGTGAGAAGAATAAAGGGCAATCATTTCCTTTTGCGCTTTCGACAGCTCCGATTCTTTAGACATGACATTATTGAGAAGCTGAACGAACGGGAGATATCGCTCTGAATCTCGCATAAATATATCTCCAACACCCTGAAAGTCTTTGGAATAACTTAAAAATGACATGTTTTTTTCTCCTTTGATTTCAATACGAATCATTTTAATCTATGCTGGCATGCATTATAATTAGGCAAATAAGAAAGGTAATCTTGCATGAACGCACAGCCTCTGGAATGGAATGACTTGCATTTTGTGTTGGCTGTTTGCCGTGAAGGCACATTGTCCGCGGCTGCGCGCGCACTAGGCGTAAATCATTCAACCGTATTTCGGCGCATCGGCGCAATCGAAAAAAAGCTAGGTGTCCGGCTATTTGAACGACTCACCTCTGGTTATATAATGACCAAGGCTGGCGAAGCCATGCTAGAGTCGGGCGAGCGTGTAGAAAATGAAGTGCTGGGGTTATCACGCAAACTTATTGGCCGTGATCTACAACTGAGAGGGGTTCTACGTGTGGCGGTGCCTGATGCACTGTTAACAAAAATATTAATGCCACACCTCGGCGTCTTTTCTCAGCGCTATCCTAAAATACAGCTTGAACTTATTATATCCAATAATTATCTGAATTTAACCAGGCGAGAGGCAGATATTGCAGTTCGGGCAACTCAAGACCCTCCAGAAACAGTTGTGGGTCGACGTATGTGCGCTATGATGACAACTATCTACGGTTCAACCGAATATCTTGCCAGACAAACCGAGGGCGCTATTGAAAATCACACATGGTTGCTACCAGATGAAAGCCTTATTCAATTGCCGATTATAAAATGGTTAGGTAGGCATTACCCAAAAGCGACAATAGGGCTTCGCTGTAACACACTACTTGGACTGCATGAGGCAGTGGCACATAATTTTGGTGTTGCCGCGCTTCCCTGCTTCCTCGGAGATCCGGATACTCGGCTCAAACGTATTCTGCCTCTAACTGATGCGCTAGATTCTGAATTGTGGTTGTTAACACATCCGGATTTAAGACGAACAGCTCGTGTCCGAGCGTTGATGGACTTTCTTGCAAACGTTTTGGAAAAAGAAAAAAATTTAATTGAAGGGCAGTTGGTTATGTAAAATTGCATTTATACTGCCCATTGATACCGAGCATAATAAACCGCTTCAGCAGACAATTAAAAGCGGTACTTATTTTTCATATAAAGGAAATAAAGCATGAATGAACATGAAAAGATAAATTATGTTGAACTACCATCAAAGGATTTGAACGCAACAAAAGAATTTTTTATTCAGGTTTTTGGATGGTCGTTTCAAGATTTCGGTCCAGAGTATTCTGCATTCTCTAATCAAGGCATTGATGGCGTTATCATTAAACAAATTTTTCCATTTCCAGGTGGTCGTCGTTTTCACTTTACAGAACCAGGCGGTAATGAATTCGCAGTTTGGTCAGATAAAAAGGCATAACAGGTCAATTAGCGTGGACTGTCAAAATGCGCCACGATTTCTTACAGTCCACTGTGCAGCCAGTTAACTCAATCGTTAGGCGTATAAATAATAAGCACAAAAGGAGAAGGTTATGGATGTAATTTCAAACTGGCATGAAGTAAAAAGTTTTTTCAAAAGCGCATTCAGCTCTTCTTTTCATTTTGCGATAGCAACCGTAAATGAAAATGGTGAACCTCATGTAACGCCAATAGGGTCATTTAACTTATCTCTAACCATTGCCACTCTTTTATTAACGGGAACTGCAAACTCAGAATCATATACTGCTCACAAAAACCACTCGTACCACGTTGATTTCAGCAACCCCCAATCACAATTTAAAGCGTTAAGTAATGTTCAACAGAAAATTGATAACAAAGCAAATAATGAAGAATTAAAGATTATTTTATTTGGCAAGGGGCAAGCATTATCTCTGGATGCTAATACATTAAACAACACAAAAATTGAATACGGAAAAATCAATAAAGCAGTTAAGAAAAAAATGACTAAACTAAATAGAAAGGGTGTAAGGTTTATTATTTGCAAAAACCCAACAAGCAGAAAACGACACTACTCAACTAATCAAGCTGCCACAACAGTAGAACAAGAACTTCAAAGCCTTAAGTCTCAGGGTTACAACTGCAACTAAATACATCATATTTGATGCTGCTCGGTTTCAGAATATTTACTAAATATATTATCGGAGCGCTTATTTCTGCCAGTGAACGATAGAGTTTGCATAATAATTAACAATATCAAGTTCTGATTCGTTCATGCGAAATAAGTTATCTTTTTCTTGCAACAAACCGCGGCCTATCAAAATATCCATGGCAGCACGTAAAACACTCTCCAGCGCACCCGAGGAAATATCAATAGGTGCGCCTGTCGCCCTCAGTTGATCAATCCTATCTGAACACATGGTCTTGAGCTCAAGCTCACTTTTCCACTCGTCTTTATTATTAATCAACACTTCACTCATTAATGCGATAGGTACGACAGGAATCACCTGCTCGATATTACTCATAATTGATTTTGCTAATAACTCAACACGTTCAAAACGTTCGTCTTTATCTAGAGCGCTAAAATCAACATTATTGGCTTCACAAAAATTTCTTGCAGACACTGGCTCACCGAAGTTAACGCTTGCATAACCAAAACGTCGCCAACGATTTTTTCGGGACAGCATGGCATTTTTAAATATAAAGGCGACCGTTGTTTTTAAAACAAACCACATGCTTCTATTCCTGGCACTTTTATCCAGGCGTCGAACCAGGCTCCTGTCTTCAATCACGCGATCGTAATTTATTCCAACGGGTATAAAAACAATATCTCTATCATTATGTGGATGATAATCTCGCAACATATAATCAAGAAACCCTAAACGAGGTTCACGCAGCGCTCCGTCTTTGGTCAACCCTCCTTCAAGGAACACCGCCTGACACACACCCGCACGTGTCGACATATTTACATAACGTTCTAGAACTTTACGGTACAACTCATTCCCGGAATTACGTCGCACAAAAAAAGCACCCATCGCTTTAATTAAAGTTTGTAATGGCCATATCCGCGCCCACTCGCCTACGGCGTAAGACAAGGTGGTTTTTTCTGCTACGAGAAAAGACACCAGAACGTAATCCATATTGCTACGATGGTTCATTACAAACACAACACTGGCATTGGTATCGCTCTGACTTATTTTATCATTATCATAAAATCCAACGCGGACACGATATACCAGGCGAGCTAACTTTTTTGCCAACCAGTAACCGATACGAAAATAAATGTAGGCATTAAAAGCCGGTATGATTTCTGAAGCGTATTCATATGCTTTTTGCTGAGCAACAGCATGTGGCATTTTACGTTCTTCGGCATAGAGTTTAATCGCATCGACAACTTTTTCGTCAAAAACCAATTGATCGATTAACGCTTGCCTACGGGTAAACTGGATGGGACGAATTTCGATATCAAGGCGGGTATTAATTTCAGAAATGACGCGATTGACCCGCCGCTTTAAATACCAACGCATACTGGGCAACAAAATACGATCCAGCACCATCACGGCGGCGAACAGTACCAGCACTATAAATATCCAGTAAGGCAGCGTAATTGTTTCCATATAGCCACATATTACACAATCAACTGACAAATTGCCCAACAACAGCTAATATGCTCTGCATCAAAATATTTGAATAAAGGTGTTATATGAGTAAGTACGATGTTTACGGTCTGGGCAACGCATTAGTCGATATGGAATTTGAGATTAACGATCAATTTCTACAAGAAAATAGTATTGATAAGGGCGTGATGACATTGGTTGATGAAAATCAACAGCACGAATTAATCAATCAACTGGATACCTTTGAAGGCAAAAAAGCCAGCGGTGGTTCCGCCGCTAACACACTCATAGCTATTAGCTCGATGGGTGGCTCATCTTACTATTCCTGTAAAGTTGCAGACGATGAACTTGGCCAGTTTTATCTTGATGATCTCAAAACAGCCGGTGTTGATTGCAACATGAACGGTAAACATAAAGGCGGCATAACGGGTAAATGCCTGGTTATGATCACACCTGATGCCGAACGGACTATGCATACCTTTCTCGGCGTATCATCAGAGCTCTCTCCCTATGAAGTGAGTGAAGATGCAATAAAAAATTCAGGCATCTGTTATCTCGAAGGTTATTTAACAACATCAGATACAGGAAAAGCGGCCAATATTGCTGCCAGAGAGATCGCACAAGCGAATAATATAAAAACCGCCATTACGTTTTCCGACCCATTTGTTGTTGAACACTTTCGTGATGGCTTCACTGAAACAATCGGTGATGGTGTCGATCTTTTGTTTTGCAATGAGGCGGAAGCCTTAAGTTATACTCAGAAAGACACCATCGATGACGCTGTCTCTGTCATTAAAACGTTTACTAAATCCTTCGCTATCACACTAGGCGCTAAAGGCGCTTTGCTATTCGATGGAGATGCAATAATCAATATCGGTGCACACACTGTCAAAGCCATAGATACCAATGGTGCAGGCGATCTATTTGCAGGCGCATTCATGTATGGTCTGGCGCGAGGCATGTCTTTTGAGCAAGCAGGAAACTTAGCCAGTAAAGCCTCTTCTATTATCGTCAGCCAATTTGGTCCTCGACTTAAATTAGCTCAGTATCAGTCACTTAGCGCTTAACTACTGCTTAAAACAGGTAATTGACAAAGTGCCTTGTATGGCAAATACCTAATTTATAAGTCAGGCTTGCTATACTCAAACCATGTTTAATTTTGTTAAATTGAATTTGCTAATAAAAGTTTTTGCGGCAATAACTTTAAGCGCCGCCATCAACTCAGTTGCTAATGCAGAGCAACAGTCAAAACGAATTGAAGTTTATTCACTTAGCCAAAACTATTGGGACACACGCTACGGCGATACTTTAGGTGAAATCGCACATCATCTGCTACCCAATAATCCGACAAAGCGCACCACTCTCAAGCAAGATATTTTGCATTTAAATCCTCAAGCTTTTATCAGTGGCGACCCTGAGCAATTGCTCGCCGATAAACGCCTATGGCTACCAGGTTACATGAAACAGGCCGATTCAAAAGCAAACCCAAGAACAACCACTGTCGAACATTTTTCCTGGGGAAACATCAAACGCCAACGCTAGCTTTATGCACAACCCTACCTTTACAACAATCCCCTTTCTGCAAAAGAAACAATTTCATCTCCAATAACAAAATGATCCAGCACACGAACATCAACCAGCGCTAACGCTTCTTTTAATCGTTGTGTAATTTGTTCATCGGCATAACTCGGCTCTGCCACGCCGGATGGATGATTATGCGCAAAGATAACCGCCGCCGCATTTTTCTTTAACGCCGCCCTTACCACTTCACGTGGATACACACTGGCGCCGTCGATGGTGCCAAAAAACATTTTCTCAAATGTAATGACACGATTACGATTGTCCAGAAACAGGCATGCAAAAACTTCGTGAGGGTAATTATTTAATTTCGCCGTTAAAAATTGACGCGTCTGAGCCGGGCTACATAATGCATCACCACGTGAAATCTGTTCGAATAGATGGCGATTTGCCATTTCCAGCACGGCTTGTAGCTGCGTATATTTAGCCGGGCCTAAACCTCGATGCTGACAAAAATCAGTCTGACTTGATTGCAACAATGGCTTTAAACCACCAAAACTACCCAGCAGCTGTCGTGCCAAATCAACAGCAGTTAAACCTTTGCACCCCGTTCTAAGAAATATTGCCAGTAATTCGGCATCAGACAGTGCATCGGCACCTTTCGCCAGCAATTTTTCACGAGGTCGCTCAGCCTCTGGCCATTGAGATATTGCCATAATTCTTCCCTGTGTTTAAGTTAGTCAATTTTCCGTAATTCGATTGATAATAACGATATAAGCCCATCTGTGCAAATACATATTCAGACTGCGAGCCACCTACAGATTCTGCTAAAATGGCAACCATGAACACGCTCAACGGAAAACAAATTGTTATCGGTATCACCGGCGGTATCGCTGCCTATAAGAGTGCCGACCTGACCCGACGATTAATCGAAGCCGGTGCCAGCGTACGTATTGTGATGACACCGGCTGCAACCGAATTTGTTTCTGCCATGACTTTTCAAGCCCTGTCCGGTCATCCTGTGTTTTTTGATAATAATGATAGCAGTGATACTTCTGGCATGAAACACATCGACTTGGCACGTTGGGCCGACGTTATTATCATTGCACCTGCCAGCGCAAACACCATCGCCAAACTTGCTCATGGTC
>UOFD01000050.1_pt1 | contig 43661 bp, 40 predicted proteins | sample 1990101 | NCBI WGS metagenome assembly UOFD01 (sample SAMEA4728526, study PRJEB27164) | hydrothermal vent metagenome | biome: marine basaltic hydrothermal vent biome; feature: marine hydrothermal vent; material: mineral | place: Pacific Ocean | collected 2011-06-14/2011-07-23 | depth 1741 m | reverse complement strand
ATAGTTAGCACAAGTCATTGTTATGTTTACAGTAAATCATTTAATTATAATCCGAGACATGAATTGCCAACTGTTGCTATGACACGCTATAAACACATCCATGTGCGCTCGGATGCCGCGTCCATGCTGCATACGGTCACAGCAACAGCTAGCAATTCATGTCTCTCATCGTTAACGGGACAGCAGTGACGTATTATACAAAAATTTTTTATGAATAAAGACATAACAATAAAAGTAGCGCTATTTTTTATGATGCTATTTTCAGTTACTCAAGTCAGCGTAGCGGGAAGCCGTGTACAAAAAAATGAAAGTAGTGGTTTATTAAGCTGGACGGCAGAAGAAGATGGTTTTTATATAGAATTAATTCAATTGTTGCCTGATTTTGTTCGCGCTATCTATGCAAAACATAATTTTCCAAAAAAAGAGGTTAAACGTATTGCAGCATATTGCGTTTTTGGTACGATTATAAAAAACACTTCTGGGAAAAAATTAACTTATCGTGTGGCGAACTGGCGATATAAGTCTAAAGAAAAAAATCTGCAGTCAAGTAAATTTTTGGCAGTTAAAACAAAAACGCAATGGTTGGCTGAATGGGAAAAATCAGGTATTATTTTTTCCTGGACATTATTGCCTGACATAGGTGAATTTTATGTAGGTGACTGGCAGCAGGGATTTACTACCATTAAGTTGCCACGTAAAGCAGAATTTGATTTTATTTACAAATGGGAAGTCGATGGTATGCCGCATACCGGTACAATAAAAAACATGAGTTGTGCATCTGAGATATTACCTAATACGCTAACCAAAACTAACTGAGTAACATGATGAATATAAAAAAAATATTATTAATAATATTGTTGTTTACAAGTAATTCCTTGTTTGCCGAGTGGAAGCAACCTGCTTTAAGTCACAATTTAACTGCGGTAAAAAAAGATATTTCTGCTAGTGATTTCACATTGGAAAACATGGATGAAGAAAAAATAAAACTTTCAAATTATCATGGAAAAGTGGTTTTAATAAATTTTTGGGCAACGTGGTGCCCGCCGTGTGTAAGAGAAATGCCATCAATGGAGCGTTTGCACAACCAAATTAGTGAGGAAGATTTTAAAGTAATTGCGATAAATCAAATGGAAGATGGTGATCAAGTCTTTGCCTTTACTGGACAATTGGAAACAGACCTTACTTTTGAAATTTTATTTGATACAGAAAGTAAAGTATCGCAGGCATATGCGGTTAATGGGTTACCAACAACCTATTTAATCGATAAAAAAGGTAAGATACGTTATCGCGCTGTTGGTGGTCGTGAGTTTGATCACCCTGAAGTAATAAAAATTATTAAGCAACTAGCGGCTGAATAAATTAATCAATAAGTTTAACTTTTGTTTCAGCTGTTTTTTTATTGATAAAAAATAACACGTCGCAATATTCATTGGTTTCATCAATGGGTGTTGGGTCATCAGAGCAACTACAGCCCGAAATTATTCCGTTGTAAAGTAAACCAGTCTTAATGTGTATTTTTTCTGCATCGTCTTTAGATTCTAAAATAATTATTGATAGTTTATCACTGATGGCATAACTGCTATTTTTTAAACCTTGTTGAAGAGGTAGTAGTGTCGCGTCTAAAGCACAGACTTCTTGTTTTAGAACAGCATAAAATGAAGCGGTACCCCAGGCTTTTAGTGAGAGAGGCAGGTTGAACATAAAAGAGAAGCGTTATTCTAAGTGTCCGACTTTTACAAGAATTAAAGTTTCCTCTTCAACACGAGGAAAATGTTTGCTCATATGTGGGCTACGAACCCAGCTTCCTTTTGGGTATTCACCATGTTCATCAATGAAAGTACCGCTGATGACGACTATTTCTTCACCGCCCCAGTGATTGTGCTTCTGAAAAACTTCATTTTTTGGCCACCAAACAAGTGCAGTGCTTTCGCCATCAAAAGCATGTAATGATACAACTTTGAGATTACCCAGTCCTTGCCGCCATTGTATGTCTTCAGGTCGTAATATAACCGGTTTTGTGTCACCACTTTTAAACTGGTCAAGCTTTACAAATAAAGTGCAGCCTGTTTTAGTAAACGGTTTGTGTTTTGAACCAGGCGGATTGCGAATATAAGTACCAGCGGGATAGTCGCCGTTTTCATCTGAGAACACACCCTCCAGTACATAAATTTCTTCGCCGAGTGGGTGCTGGTGTGCGGGGAAAAATGAGTCGGCTTCAAATTTCACAAAACTAGTGGTGTGGCCTGTTTCGGCAGCTTCGCGCTCTAAATGGACACGTGAAACACCATCGGCAGGGCTTTTTAACCAGTGTTGGTTTTTTGCTAAAACACATGTGGCTTTAGTGAAATTCATGTTGAGTGGAATTATATCGTTCATTTGTTTGAAAGAACTTAATAGTGTTGAGTTTCAGAATGGTATTCATAGCTATACCAATTGATGTCTGCACCGGTTAACAATGGTACGGCAATAAAACCTATGGCACCAATAATTGCCATAATAATAGCACCAAAAAAAGCGCTGCCAAAAGATTTAACTTCAAAACCGGGTACTAGTGCTGCAGCAAGCATAATCATAAATGCATTTATGACCAGTGTAAATAGCCCAAAAGTGACCACAGATAAAGGTGCAGTTAAAAGCCAGAGTGCAGGGCGAATGAATGCGTTAATTAGACCAAGAGCTGCCGCCGCAATTAAAAACGCAATAAAGTTTTTTGCTTTAATGCCAGAGACAAGCAATGTGGCAAACCCTAAACCAACAGCAGTTGCTAACCAGATAATGAGTGATGCAGTAATCATTTTATTTTTTGTTATTATTTCTTGTTATCAAAGGTTAATGCGAAAAAGGATTTTGTGTTTTATCAACAGAAAAGCCATCACCTGACTTTTTATCAGTTGATGTTTCTTTTGTTTTCTTCGTGGTTTTTTTCGCTTTGACAACACAGCATTCAGCAATTTCTTGTTTTGCTTGTTGTTTATCCACTTGTGTTAACTTAAATATTCTTAAATAAGGTTCATAAGTACTGGCGTTGTTAATTGTTAGAGATGAGTTAACGCGAATAAAATAAGTTTGCCCTGCGGTTAATTTAACAGAGAGTGGTGTTAACTCTGAGTATATTTTTTCTGCCTGAAATTCAAAGATATGCTTACCGGGTGCAAGTGTTATTTGCATATTAAGGCTATTTTTGGCGTAAAAATTAAATTCGCCATCAATATTAATGCCGGGTGAATAAAGTGCATTTGATGCTTCAGTTGGGCGATAAATATACACCAGTGTTTTTTCGGGTTTAACTGCCGCTGGAGTGAAAGCTGTGACTTCACTATTATTACTGCATGCTGAAAGATAAGCAGTAAAAAAAATAAAGCTAAAAATAACGAATGATTTATTCAAAACGAAGTTTGTACCCTGCATTGTCGAGGTGGTTAATTTCTTTAATTAAATCGGCAAGCGTCATGCGGTTCTCATCTAACCAGTTTTTTGGGAAGCATAAATTTATATTTTTATCCTGGACGTTTATATTAATTTCTGGCAAAGGTAAATCTGTACGTCCACGGTGTAATAATACTGCGATACGCAATAAAACGCACATCTGTTTCCCTGTTTTAATAAATGGTGTCATTAGTTGTTTAAAAGCGCTTGTCCTAAATTTACTGCGATGCGATAAAACGAGTGCTGCCAGCAAAGCTTGCTCCTGTCGAGAAAAACCTTGCATATCAGCATTTTGTAAAATATACGCACCGTGTTTATGGTAATTATTGTGCGATACTTGAAGTCCAATTTCATGCAGCATTGCTGCCCATTTAAGTAGCGGTGTGATTTGTTCAGCAGCAATGCCCCATTGTTTGCAAGTAGACAGGTATAATTTTTCAGCGGTGTGGGTAACGCGTTGCGCTTGTTTGTCATCAACGCCCCAGCGTGTCATTGCACTTTCAACTGTTGCATCCCTTACATCGTGATGTGTTATGCGACCGACTAAATCATACAGTAAACCCTCACGCATACTTTGTTCGGATATTTGCATTTGTTTGATAGCTAAAATTTTAAATATTGCTAACAAAACGCATAAGCCACCAGCAATAACAGGTTTGCGGCTGTCGCTTAATCCTTTTAATGTAAGTTTGTCGATGTGTTTTGCCTTGATAAGTGCGTCGCGTAATTTTTTTAATGCCGAATAACTAATACCATTTAAACACCAGCCTTCATCGTGAACAATATTGGCAATAGCCTTTATTGTGCCAGAGCAGCCGATAGTTTCATCCCACTGCCTGGTTTTAAAATCAGCAGCCTGAGGAAATAGTATTAGCGATGCTTCCGTTATTGCAGTATTGAGGGTTTTTTCTGTAATAATTCCATCATTAAAAAAACGTTTGCTGGTACTAACACAACCGGTATAAAGACTTTCTCTGCGTAATGCTGTCATGCCCTGGCCAATAATTAATTCGGTACTACCACCGCCAATATCAACTACCAAACGGTTGCCTTTTTTGGCAGCTAAACCATGAGCTACGCCGAGATAAATGAGTCTCGCTTCTTCGCGACCAGCGATAATTTCAATTGGGTGGCTTAAAATATTTTCCGCTTTGTCAACAAAGGCTTGTGCGTTTTCTGCGATGCGTAAAGTGTTTGTGCCGGCAATGCGAACCGCAGATTGAGGTAGTTCACGAATACGTTGGGAAAATTTTTCCAGGCATTCTAAAGCTCGATTTTGAGCAGATTCATTTATAATGCCGTTTTCATCCAGACCACCGCCAAGGCGTACATTTTCACGTAGACGATCGATAATAGATATTGTGCCAGTTGCTTCAAGACGAGCAACAATCATATGAAAACTGTTCGAGCCGAGATCAATTGCTGCAATAATTTCAGGTAAATGTTGATTTGTAGTACGCATTAAGTTTTAAGAAGTCTATGATTAAACGGTGCCATCTCTAATCGTACAAAGCATTTTACATTAAATATACTAAACGTAATTAATAAATAACGTGTGTTTTAAAGATAGCGAGTACTACCGTCAGCAGTTAAAACTGATGGTATTTATAATGTTGGTTGGTATTTTTATACCCACAGGTGCACTGTCGTCTGAAAAATTTCACGCTGAAGCATGGCTTGAAAATATCGATTTAAAAAAAATTGAAACAGATACGGAACAAGAGGTTCAGGAGGATGAACGCAATATTCAAAAAAATCATAACCCAGTAGATCCTTGCGATCGCAGTCTTGATACATATAACTATGAAACAAGTTGGTACGATGAAACGCAAATTTATGTGAATTCACGTTTTTGTGAGCCGGCACTATGGTTTGATAATTTTTTTGCTACTGACCGGTTGTTTGAGGAAGGTGTTGCCGGTACCTATATTCGTTGGCGGAATGAATTTAGTTATGGTGAGGAGGAATATTTTAATTATAACCCAGACCTTAATTTTAGTGTTGAGTTGCCGGGTCTCGAAAGACGCTTGCGCTTAACTTTTGATAATGAAGATGATAATGTTTTACGCGATATAGCGCCCGGTAATCAGCAAACAACAAACACGCTTGGTTTACAGTTAGATGTTGCAGAAAGTGCTCGGTCTAAATTTAATATAAGTGTCAGTTTAAGTCCGAGAATAAGATTACGCTATCGTTACACTTATCCAGTTTTACAGTTAGTGACTTTGCGTCTTACACAGGAAGTGCAGCGTGAAAAAGAGATTAATAGTGCGCGTACGTTGATTGATGTTGAAAAGTTATTAGAAAATCAACTTTTCTTTCGCTCTTCCACAGAAGGTAAATTTTCGGAAAAATTTGTTGGTATTGATTGGTTACAGGCGTTTATTTTGTACCAGCGTCTCAATAAAAAAACATCATTATCTTATGAAATGAGTGCCAATGGTATAACTGAGCCACGAGCACTCACTATAAACTACCGTGTGGGCATGCGTTTTAGGCAAAATTTTCATCGTAAATGGCTGTTTTATGAGATAGCACCTGAAGTGACCTGGCCAATAACGCTTGATGAAGATCGCTTGGAGGTAATAAAAGACCGGCGCTCAAAGTGGTTAATATTTTTCCGTTTAGAAGTGCATTTTGGTAATGTCACTAAAAAACGTTATCAGGATTATAATTAATATTTTTTATGTTGTCTTTGATTCGAGAAAACTAGAAAGTTCTGCAACCGTTGGATAATCAAATAAATCTGAAATTTCAATTTGTCCTGGAAACAGTTCTTCCAGCTGCTCGTGAATTTCTGCAAGTGCAAGTGAGCTGATACCGATTTCAAATAAATTATCATTTAAGCTAATTGTTTTATCTTCGATAATTGCATTACAAATTTGTATTATCTGACCAGATAAAGTGCTGCTATCAAATTCAACGGAACTATCGGCTTCTTCGTACAGGGATAAATTTTGAATTTGTTTTATCTGTGCGTCAAAGTCGCCGTTGAGATATTCTTCATTTAATACGTGCCGTTGTATTTTTCCACTGGTTGTTTTCGGTACACGTTTAATGGCAAGCACTTGCTGCACTTCTACGCCGATAATTTCATTAATTGTTTTGCGCACAGTTTTTATGGTTGGAACAAATGATTCAGTATCACTGCGATGCAAGATAAAAATAATAAGTGCATCTTCCGCATTGTCCGATTTTCTAATGCCAGTGGCAACAACTTTGCCTAATTCAAGACCTTCGATAGAATGCAGAATATTTTCCAAATCATGTGAATAGAAGTTAAACCCATTAATAAAAATAATATCTTTTATTCTGCCAGTAATAATTAATTGATCATTGATAAAGGCACCGAGGTCACCGGTATCTAACCAACCATCGTCAGTAATTAACTGAGCATTAATTTCATCGGCACGATAATACCCTTTTGTTACGTTGTCACCTTTCAACTGTATTTTTCCGACGACATTGTTTGTGAGAATATTATTTTCTTCATCACTTATTCGCACATGACAGTCTCTTATCGGCTTGCCAGTTAAAACAAACTCCATAGCATTACGGTTATCCGTAATATTTATTGTGTCGCCAATAGCAAGTTGCTGGCGATTTAAAGTAATGCTTTCAATCGGCGCTTTGGGGTCTGGGAACGAAACAGCAAGGCTAGCTTCTGCCAGACCATATACCGGAAACATAACATTAGGTTTAAGTGAAAAGTCCGCCATAGCATTCATAAATTGATTGCAAATTTCCAGCGAAATAGGTTCCGCGCCATTAAAAATTAAACGCACATTGGATAAATCAATTGGCTCGATACCTTTTGATTCATAGACTTTAAGAAAGTGTTTGTAGCCAAAATTTGGCGAGCATAAAATCGTGGATTTTTTTTCACTGGCAGAAAGCAGCCAGAGCAAAGGTCGTCGTACAAAAACACTGGTATCCATAATAGTGTGGTCAATTCCGATGACAATCGCGGTTAAATGAAAACCAATCATGCCCATGTCGTGGGTGAGCGGCATCCAGCTAAATAACTTATCCTGTTGGGTGATTTTTGCGCCTTCGATAATCGCTGTAATATTGGTTAGAATATTTTTGTGTGTAAGTACAACGCCTTTTGGCTCACTGGTCGAACCAGATGAAAACTGAATAAAGGCCGTGTCGTCTGCTTGTATAGAATATTGTTTGCCCGCTTGCGAAATATCATCAATGCTTTCAATGATTATTGCTTTAGAGTTTAGCTGCTCGGCTTCTGTAACCATGTCGTTAGATTGGCAAAAAGTAAAAAGTTGCTCGAAGGTTTTATTATCGGTATACAGCCAGGGCGATTCAAGTTGTTTGAAAATACGCAGTAACTTTAGGCGGTGTTCGTTGTTATTTGCAGTAGCAACAGGGACAGGAATAATGCCGCCATACAGTCCCGCCCAAAAAACATCCAGAAAAAATTCATTGTTTTCGGTAAGAATGATGAGCTGGTCGCCAGCATTAATGCCGCATTTTTGTAGATTAAATAATATACCAAGTGCGCGGGTTTTTAAATCCTGAAAATTGACATAAGTTTCTTCGTTGCCGCTGCGCAAATAATTAATGACGAGTGAATTGTCAACATTTTTTCCGAGTGTTTTTTCTAATGCTTGAGGTAGTGTTTCAAAGGACATTTTTATCCGCTTGCAGAAGTTATTTTATGAGGTTCGATTTTATATCAACGCAAACTTATCTGCATCATTATGCTGTGTTTAGAGCGTAAGTTAATACCGGGGTCGATTTCAATTTTTTGTCCCGGAACAGCACGAAGTTTAAATTGCATTAACATAATCGCCATATGCGTTTGCATTTCAACGTAAGAAAAATACTCACCAATGCAACGTCGTGCGCCAGCAGAAAAAGGGTAGAACGCATGTTTATGTTTTAGCTGCATACCATCATCGTCAAAATGTTCTGGGTAAAATTCATTGGGGTGAGTCCATAAATTTGGGTCGCGATGTGTGAAATACGGCGAAAGAAAAATATTGGCACCGGCGGGCACAGTGTATTGTAGAAGCGTATCTTGCTCAATAGCCTTGCGTGTGAATAACCACACGGGTGGGTAGAGCCGAAGTGCTTCATCGATACATTGTTTAATAAACGTTAAATTGTTAAGCTCGTCGGCAGCGATAGAATTGTTTTTTACAAATGTTTGTGCCTCCGCATAGGCTTTTTGCTCGGCATCGCTATGTTGTGATAATTCGTACCAGAGCCAGTTAAGTGTGCCGCCCGTTGTTTCGTGACCGGCGATAATCATGGTCATAATCTCATCGATTAATTCTTTGTCCGACATGGTATTGCCGCTTTTATCGGTTGCCGCCATTAGCGCATCTAATAAATCCGTTTGTTTGCGGTTTTTCTGCCGTCGTTGGTCGATAATTTTTTGAATAAGTTTGCCTGTTTGGCGAAATTTCATAGCAACCGCAAGATCGCGTGTTGGATCATCGGTGAGAAAGGCAAAAGGATTTTTGCCCTGTTCGTTAATGAGGATGTCCAGGTCATCGCTGATGAGTGAGCGCAGAATAATTTCCAGTGCAAATTCGCTCATTTCTGTAGTGATGTCGAAACTTTCGCCCGTTTTTGCAAGTTGCTGCCATTTTGGTATTAAATTTTGCGTGATTTTTTTTATCATGTCACACAAATGAAGAATATTTTTGCGGCTGAATGCTGGCTGAATCATCGTGCGTTGTCGTCGCCAGAAATCACCGTCGCTGACAATAATGCCATTGCCAAGCAACATTTTTACGCGCTCAAATCCGGTGCCTTTCAGATAATTACTGTGATTACTAATCAAAATATGTTTAATCGCATCCGGGTTGGTTACAATATAACCACTGTCTTTGCGCTTAGCGTCGTTGATTTTTATGATGTCGCCGTATTGTTGAATCAGTTTGGCAATAGTTTGCTGCGATGGTAGGTCAATATCAAGCGTCATTTCGGCATTGGGGCCGGGTGCAAAAGTTGTTCTGTCAGTGACTTCAGGCATAATGGGCAGTATATTGCAGAGTTTTAAAAATGAATAGCGTACGATTATATTACATAAAACATCAGGGCGAGGATGATCTAGCGCAAATAAATGCATTGCTGATTGAGCAATGGTTGGCAGCGTTATCAGCAGAAAAACAGGCCGCTGTTCAGCAGTTATTGCATTACAATAATCGCGTGACTTCATTACTAGGTTTATATTTGTTAAATAGATGTGCGTCAGATGAAGGCGTGTCAAATTTCAAATTATGTGACGTTCAATATCCAGATACTGGAAAGCCTTTTTGGCAGCAAGGCAATTTTTTTTATGATTTCAATATTTCACACTCGGCTAATTTTATAATAGTTGCTGCTAGCACAACGTTAAAAGTAGGTATTGATGTTGAGCAGATAAAAATATTAAAAAATTTAAATTTTAAACGAATAATGTCTGCCGACGAACTAGCAAAAATTCAGAAAACACCATCGTCATTTTTTGATTTGTGGACAAAAAAAGAAGCCGTGGTTAAAGCAGCTAACACAACAGGTTTAGCACGTATGGGCGCGGTAGAATTGAAACAGGATAGTGCAACATTAGATGGAGAAGAGTGGCATTTAAAAAAAATAAATCTGGATGACGAATATGTTATTAACCTGGCGAGCGCTGAGTTGGTTGATGAATTAATTGTTAAAAAAATAACACTAGCGCAATTACCTTCTTAAGGGTACCTCTATTAATCATTTGGATATTTTATGACAACAAACCCTTACGCTAAAAAAACGTCAAAAAAATTTTCTGAAGAAGTAGTTGTTACTAAGGAAGATGAGCAGCGGATAAAAAATAAGAAGCCATTGCGCAAAATGACATTTAAAAGAAAACTGACGTATTTATTACTGAAGCCAATTATTCTTTTTATGGTGAATTTTATTTGGCTGAGTTGTCGTGTAAAAATTATTGGTCAGGAAAACATGGATGTTGTGATAAAAAAACAAAAGCCGGTTATTCCCTGTTACTGGCATCAGCAACATTTGTTTTGTGGTTGGTATATGTTGAAGCAAATTAAACGCGGTATGAAAGTTGGGTTTTTGGTGAGTCCTTCGGTAGACGGTGAAATACCTGCAAAAATAGTGTCGTCACGTGGTGCAAAAGTTATTCGAGGTTCATCAACTCGTACTGGCGCGCAAGCTTTGCGTGACATGTATCAGATTATTGCTAAAGAAGGCGTGTCGCCAGTAACAACATCCGATGGCCCGACTGGGCCAATTTTTAAATTTAAATCAGGTGCAGCAATGTTATCGCAAATGACAAAAGTGCCGATGCTACCAATTGCTTATGCCGCAAAAAACGCCTGGCAGTTAGGTTCGTGGGATCGTTTTATGATTCCTAAGCCTTTTACAAAAATTGTTGTTGCTGTGGGTAAGCCTGTTTTTATTGATAAGGCAGAAAAAAATTTATCGCCAGTGCAATTACAAATGGAAAATGCGATTAATGCTTTGATGGAAAAAGCGAGAGAGAATTTATAATAGATTTTTGTAATGAGTTACAGGGAGGGAGCCCCAGCATTTAAAACACGCCGTAAATACCTCCCTGTAGGCTCGGCATTCGCATCCATGCGACTGACGGTTTTAAATGCTGGGGCTCCCTTCCTGAAAATTCAGTTATACCGATTTAGTTTTTAAGAACTAAGCTGGCATAACCGCTGCTTGTACGCAGCGTATCATGTTGTAATCAAACATGCCGTCAAGCGCATCATAAGTGGGTTTTAATTTTCTGCTACCATCATCAAGGCTTAAAAGTGTTTCGTGAATGATGCTTATGTCATTTTTCTTTAAGTCGATCACTTCATTTAAATTTAGTTCACCCTGTTCAATGCAGCTGGCAAGGTGGGAATAAATTGTTGTGGCTTTAAGATTTCGTTTATCCGCAATGCTATTAATGTCCTGACCGCTACGAAATAATAATAAGGTTTCATTAACTGTATCACTCGCATCAGCGCTTTCTTTTTCTTTGTGTTCGTTAATAACTTTTAAAAAGGCATCGCCATATTTTTCTAGTTTATTTTCGCCGACACCATTGATACGCAGCAGTTGTTCATTATTTTCTGGCTGTCGTTGCATCATTTCAGATAAGGCGGCATCGTGGAAAATAACAAAAGGCGGCACGTCATTTTTATCCGCCAATTTTTTCCGACAGGTACGCAGGGCTTCCCATAAAATATTGTTGGAAGCATTTTCTGTATTGTAAAATTTTCGTCCTTTGCGTGTAGATTTAGCGCGTTTGCTTTCTTTGCGTAATAATAATGTTTCTTCGCCGCGTAAAACACTGCGACAAAGTTCGGTTAGTTGTAAGCTGCCGTGACCTTCAACATCAACTGCAAGTAAATTACGACTAATAAGTTGGCGAAAAATTGTTCGCCATTGTTTGGCGTCGTACTCTTTACCAAGCCCGTAAACATTTAAACTGTCATGACCAAATTGTTTGATGCGATTATTTTCTTTACCAATTAATACATCAACAAGATAATTAACACCAAAACGCTGATTGGTGCGATGTACGCAAGATAATGCTTTTTGTGCGGCAATGCTTGCATCCCAGGTTTCCGCTGGGGTTAAACAGTTGTCGCAATTGCCACAAGGTTTATCCAGTGTTTCGCCAAAATAATGCAGTAAAGACTGGCGGCGGCAACTGGTTATTTCGGTGAAACCTAACATGGTTTCTAATTTTTGATGTTCGCTGCGTTTGAATTGTTCTTCGGCAGTTGATGTTGCCATCATCTGTTTAAGTGTGATGACATCTTGCAGACCATAAGCCATCCAGGCGTTTGCCGGTTGACCATCACGCCCTGCTCGACCGGTTTCCTGATAATAAGCCTCCATGCTTTTTGGTAAATTAAGGTGTGCAACAAAACGTACATCGGGTTTGTCTATACCCATGCCAAAGGCGATAGTGGCAACAATAATGACTGCGTCTTCATTTAGAAAACGTTGCTGGTTTGTTTCTCTAACTTGCGTGGGCAATCCCGCGTGGTATGGTAGTGCAGTAAAGCCTTTTTCTGTAAGCCATAAAGCCGTGCTTTCAACTTTTTTTCGAGACAGACAATAGACGATACCAGCATTATCTTCGTGTTCATTTTGAATAAAACGTAATAATTCCGAGCGTGCGTTACTTTGTGCTTCGGTGATGCGATAACAGATATTGGGTCGATCAAAACTGGAAATGAATTCGCGCGCAGTTTCTAACTGCAGGCGTATTTTAATTTCTTTGCGTGTGGCTTTGTCAGCAGTTGCGGTTAATGCAATACGAGGAATATTGGGAAATTGCTCGTGTAAAATTGACAGTTGAATATAATCGGGGCGAAAGTCATGGCCCCATTGTGAAACGCAATGCGCTTCATCAATCGCAAATAAAGAAATTTCTGTTTGCTGTAATAGATGCAGGAAACCATTGGTGTTTAATCGCTCTGGCGCGATATACAACATGTCCAATTTGCCGCTGATTAAATCGGCTTCTGTTTGTCGAGCAGTTTTAGCGTCCAGTGTAGAATTTAGAAAAGCGGCATTAATGCCAAGTTGTTGTAAGGCAGTCACCTGATCGTGCATCAATGCGATTAGCGGCGAGATGATGATACCGGTACCGCTTCGAACCAGAGAGGGTATTTGATAACATAATGATTTGCCGCCGCCAGTTGGCATTAGCACTAACGCGTCATCGCCATGAACCAGTGTATGAATGATTTCGCCCTGTTGCAGGCGAAAATCAGAATAGCCAAAAGTATTACGCAGGTAATTGAGCGCAGCATCATCCATGTCTGTTACTCCAAAAAATAATGTGATTTGTTATAAAAATTGTTAACAAATCTTACTCTGAAAAACTACGAAAAGAAATGGAAAATTTGCTGGTGGGTGGTTTATTGTTATGTGTCAGTCGGATTAGATATTTTTACCGTAACCCGACTAATATTAGATTAAAGCCGAAAAGCTATTAGCTACAGCCTTTAGGTCGTGGTAAACCAGCAATTTTGTTAGCGCACTTGATTAAACCTGTTGGAAATAAAGAATAGATATATTTCTGGTCGCTGCGATCTTTGCCAAATTTTTTCTTCATGATTTTTGAAAACGCGCGTGGTTCACAAACACTGCCATTGTCGTAAAAATATTCACGCGCTTGTTTGATAATATCCCAGTGTTCTTCGGTGAGCCCATCAAAAATTTTTTCATTTTTTGCGATTTCAGCAGCGAGTTCTTCGCTCCATTCGTCTAAATTTTCTAACCAACCAGCTTCACTGAGCTGAATCATTTGACCGTTTACTTCTGCCTGCATTGTTATGCCCTGCCTCTATAAAATAATAACCTAGTAATTTAATCAGGTATTTTACCTGAAATCAGAAGTTCAAAAAAGGGCATGGTTTATAAGGATATTATGGTAGTTAATTCGATCTGCGCAACGCCCCTGTCAAATATGTTGAGAGCTTTGCACGAAGCATCTTTTCCGCCATAGCGGCGTTAAAAATGCTCAAAAAGTACTCACTTACTTCGTGTAAGCTGCGTTTTTTTGGTCATTTTCGCCTTGCTATTACGAAAAATCTACATCGTGCAAAGCTCTCATGTTGTTATAAATCTTTTAAGATTTACTCAATATGTTTAAACCTTTTAATAGCAGCAATGCTTCAAATAACTGGAAATCTTCAGAGGCTTTAATGTGCGGATTTTTTTCTTCCTCTTTTTTGCCTTCAGCTTCCGCTTTTTTAATCGCTTCCTGCGATTTTGTTGGATTGCTGATGCTGCCCGCTAAATCAGATTCTTTAATGCGCAGCGAAGCGACTTCATCTTTAGAATCTTTTATTTCATAACGCTCAAGAATAATGTCCGGGGTAATACCTTCGCCTTGAATAGAGCGACCATTTGGCGTGAAGTAACGCGCGGTAGTAATTTTAACTGCACCGCCACTGCGTAATTCCTGAATGGTTTGTACAGAGCCTTTACCAAAAGACTTGCTGCCCATTACAACCGCACGTTTGTGATCTTGCAAAGCGCCTGCAACAATTTCGGAGGCAGAGGCTGAACCACCATTAATTAACACAACAACGGGTGCACCATTCATAATGTCGCCGGGTTTTGCATTAAATTCAAAATCAGAATTTGCGATGCGACCTTGTGTATAAACCAGTTTTCCATTATTAATAAATGCGTCAGAAACATCTGCTGCTGCGCTTAAAACACCGCCGGGGTTGTTGCGTAAGTCCAGTACTAAACCCTTCAGTTCGCTTTTATTTTCTTTTTTTAAATCGCTTAGTTCACTAACTAAATCACGCGCTGTTTTTGATTGGAAATTGCTGATGCGAATGTAACCGTAGTCTGGTTCAAGAATGCGGCTTTTAACACTTTGCACAGAGATAATATCGCGGGTAACGGTAAACGGTAGTGGTTTGTCTGCGCCTTCGCGTATCACGGTTAATTGAATATCGGTACCTGGGTCACCGCGCATAACTTTAACTGCGTCGTTTAATGTCATGCCTTTAACAGACTTGCCGTCGAGACGAATAATTAAATCGCCTGATTCAAGACCCGCGCGAAAAGCAGGTGTATCATCAATCGGTGAGATAACTTTGACAAAACCATCTTCCATGCCAACTTGAATACCGAGACCACCAAATTTACCGGTGGTACCAATTTTTAATTCTTTGTATTCGTCAGAATTTAAATAAGTGGAATGTGGGTCAAGCCCAGATAACATGCCACGAATAGCATTTTCTAACAAAGTTTTGTCATCAACGATTTCAACATAATCGGTTTTAACGCGCGCAAAAATATCAGAGAAATTGCGCAGTTCATTTAGCGGAAGCCCTGATGACTCTTCTACTTTTTTTTCGGCTAATACGCTGCTGGTGAGCGACACTGAAACGCCAACGAAAATACCAAAGACCAAAACCAGAAAGGTCTTATATTGCTTACTCATAAATTACTCCGGTAGATACTATTTTGAATTGCTAAAAATTTGTACTTGAAGGTGTATTCACAACAAATCAACTAATGTGTAAATGATAGTGCTTAGAGCGAATTAATGCCAGTATGTTTCACGATTATTCTTACAACATGCTGGCAGATGTATGTTTAATTTTGCTTGAGCACCAGCGAGAAGGGTTTACTGGCTTGCCGCGGGCACGAATTTCAAAATAAACGCCGCTTATGGGCTGCCCGCCGCTATCGCCGGCAGTGGCGATAACTTCGCCGCTTTGCACCCAGTCGCCGGTTTGTTTGAATAAAGATTCATTTTGCCCGTATAAACTCATATAACCATCGCCGTGGTCAATGATGATGATAAAGCCAAAACCCTGTAACCAGTCGGAAAAAGCAACACGACCATGGCTGACAGCGCGAACGGGTGTGCCGAGTTTGGCTTTAATTAACACGCCATTCCATTTTAAGTCGCCGTAATTTTTTGATTGGCCAAATTTGCTCATAAAACGGCCTTTAACGGGCCACGGCAATTTGCCTTTTTGTGTCAGGAAAGGTTTGTTTTCTGAAGGGCTGCTCGGAATATCGGCAAGTAATTCGCCCAGTGATTTGAGCAAATTTTCGATGCGGCCACGACTGCTTTCTAAGCTGGTGAGCGTGGTTTCCTGATTTTCAATTTTTTTACTGAGTTCGGTTAGCAGCTGTTTACGTTGAAATCGTTGGTTTTGGCGTTGCCGTTTTCGCTTTTTTTGCGTTTTTAGTAAATCATGTTGTGTCAGCAATGTTTGCTGGAGGTCAGTCTCTGTCTGCTTTTTAAGATCAAAAGTGGCTAAAAAGCTGTCAATTTGTTGTTGTCGGGCACGGTTTAAATAATTGAAATAAGCTTGTGTTCGACCGGCTTGCGCAGGGTCTTGTTGATTTAACAGCATTTTAAGGTTTTGCTGATGGCCGATGCTGTAAGCGGAGCGGATTTGTTCCGATAAAATAGTGCGTTGTTCGCCTAATTGTTTGTTTAGTTGCTTCAGGTCTTTTTTTAGCTTTTTTTCCTGCTTGCGGTTGTGCTGCACATCTTTTTCTAAGCGTTTGAGTTTTTTAGCGTTTTTACTTATTTCAGCTTCCAGCGTTTTGAGTTCAGTGACCACATGGCTGCGCTGTTTTTTAGTGCCTTTTAAATGCTGCTGAACCTTTTTGATGCTTTTTTGTAGTTTTTCGAGCTTGCCCTGATAATGCGACATATCTTCATTTTTTGACGCAAAAGTTGCGTTAAAAGTGAAAAAAAGCGATAAAAACAAGAATATAGGAATAATAGCCTTTAGCTTGGTGCGGTTAGTAGGCAGTTTTATTCTGAGCATTTCGTTATTATGCAACCGAGATTAAGTGCTGAGTAAAAAATATTTACGTAAATTTCAGGAATTAGCTATTTCAATTCAAAAAAAAGTGTATTAATGTATGCTGTATTAATAATATTGTTAATCAACATTTTTTGTTTTGAGGTGACACTATGGCAATCAGCCCCAACGATCCTGATTTAATGACCCGCGAAGAGGATATCAGTCGCGCATCACGTTCATTGAAAGCAATGTCGCATCCGTTACGATTAAAAATTCTTTGCACTTTAGGCGACAAAGAAGTGAGTGTACAGGATATTGTAGAAGCTGTGGGCACGTCGCAAAGCAATATCTCACAGCATCTTGCCATTCTGCGTGATAAAGGTATTTTGGCATCAAGAAAAGATGCCAATAAAGTCTATTATCGCGTCGGTGATACGCGGACTTTGCGTTTGATTGGCATGATGCAGGAAGTGTTTTGTTCGTCTGGTCCGGGTTCAAATTACTAAGAGAGAGCTTTGCACGATGTAGATTTTTCGTCATAGCAAGGCAAAAAGGGTCATAAAAACGCAGCTTACACGAAGTAAGTGAGTATTTTTTGGGCATTTTAAACGCCGCTATGGCGGAAAAGATACTTCGTGCAAAGCTCTCTAAGAATATTTTAATGTTTTTGACGAGTGCCTGATGAGCGTCGAAGTAATAATTCATTGTCATAACGCAGTATTTTTTCTTAGAAAGCTGTGTTGTATAATTACCGTTTAATTTCCATCCACTTAGTATAAATTTTAATTAGTTTAAGTTTCAGCAGGTCGTCATTATTATGGAGCAACTCTCCGAATTTGTAGTCAACAACCTTTTATTATTTGCCGCTTTAGCTATGGTGCTGGTGATGCTTATCAAAGCAGAATTGGACCATCAGGCAAACAAAGGCTCGTTTTTATCGCCATCAATGGCGACACGGTTAATGAATAATAACAGTGATGCTTTAGTGCTAGATGTTAGAACAGAAGCTGACTTTAAAGGCGGTCATATTAAAGGTGCGAAAAATATCCCTTTAAATGATTTTGCTTCAAAGCTTGAGAGTTTGGCAGATTATAAAAATCAATCGATTTTAATTTACTGTAACTCAGGCAACACAGTTATACGTGCAATTAAGCAGCTTAAAAAGGCGGGTTTTGCAAAAGTTAATAATTTAGAAGGCGGCATTGCAGCGTGGAAAGAAGCTAATATGCCATTATCGAAAAAATAATAGTTATCTATCTATAAGCTTAGGAATAAATTATGAGTGAAGAAAATCAGCAGTTTGCTATTCAAAAAATATATTTAAAAGATGTTTCATTTGAATCACCTAATTCACCACAGGCGTTTACCAATAGCGAATGGAAGCCGGAGATTAGTGTGCAGATCAACAGCTCTAATCAAACAATTGCGGAAAATACTTATGAAGTGATTTTGGATATAACGGTAACCGCAAAACACGAAGAAAAAACCGCTTTTCTCGCAGAAGTAAAACAGGCGGGCATCTTTACGATAGCTGGTTTTCCGCAAGAAAATCTCGGCGGCATGATTGGCGCGTATTGCCCAGAAACCCTTTTCCCTTTCGCCAGAGAAGCTGTATCAGAGCTGGTGTCAAAAGGTGGCTTTCCGCAATTATTATTAGTACCGGTTAATTTTAATGCGCTTTATACGCAGCAAATGCAGCAACAAGCTGAAAAGGTAGAAGGCGCAACGGCAGAAGACGCAACGCACTAGAGCGCGTAGCGAATGACCGCAGCGGATAAATCGCACCCCATCGCTGTTCTCGGCGCAGGCTCATGGGGCACAGCGCTGGCGATGCATTTGGCAAATTCAGGTCGCAATGTATTGTTATGGGGAAACGAGCCCGAACACGTACAGCTATTGTCCGAGCAGCGCTGCAATCAGCAATATTTGCCCGATGTAACATTCCCAGATTTATTGCAGGTAACAGATGACCTTACCCAAACGCTCGTTTCCCCGGCGTGGATTTTAATTGCTATTCCCAGCCATGCGTACCGCCCTTTTCTACAAAAAAATGCGCATTTATTTGGTGAAAATATTGGTGTTGCTTGGGCAAGCAAAGGCATCGAAAGCGGCTCGGGGAAGTTAATCCATCAAATCATTGCAGAAGAATTACCGCAGTGCAAAAAAACCGCTGTATTGTCCGGTCCGACATTTGCTGGCGAAGTCGCACGAAATTTACCTACTTCCATTACAGCTGCGTCTAAATCCGCATCATTTTCCAAACAAATTATTGATGATTTACACAGCGGACGTTTTCGTGTGTATTTAAGTGATGATCTTACTGGCGTCGAGCTGGGTGGTGCGCTAAAAAATGTACTGGCAATCGCCGCGGGTGCTGCAGATGGTTTAGGTTTTGGCGCAAATACACGCGCTGCACTGATAACCCGAGGCTTGGCTGAAATGATGCGCTTGGGTGAGGCGATGGGCGGCAAGCGCGAAACCTTTATGGGGCTTGCGGGCATGGGCGATTTGATTTTGACGTGCACCGATGACCAATCACGAAACCGACGAACCGGCTTGCTGCTGGCACAAGGCAAATCGCAGGCGCAAATACACGAAGAGATTGGGCAAGCAATCGAAGGCATTAAAACCGCAAAAGAAGTGGTGAGCTTAGCGCAGAAATACGGCGTTGAAGTACCAATCAGCGAGCAGGTTCATCGCGTTTTATATGAAAATTGCCCGATTGATGAAGCGGTGCGCAATTTACTGAGTCGCAAATCATCGCAAGAAACCGTCTAAGCGAGATTTGAATTTTTACGTAAAGTCAGAAAACTGATTTTGCCGAAGCGCTTCATAAGTCACAATGGCCACCGTGTTTGATAGATTTAAACTGCGGCTGTGCTCTAACATTGGCAAACGCAAGACGTGACTATTATCCAGCGTGTTCAAATAATCCTCCGGTAAACCACGGGTTTCAGGCCCAAACACAAGATAATCGCCGGCTTTAAATTCTGCTTGGTGATAGTGTTTTTTTCCTTTGGTCGATAATGCGTAAATAGTCTGTCCTAGATTTAATCCAGAGGTAAGTTCATCGATGCTTTTATAGGTTTTAACGTTTGCCCACTCGTGGTAATCCAGACCCGCTCGGCGCAATTGTTTGTCTTCAAGCTTAAATCCCAGTGGTTCGATTAAATGTAAATGGCAACCAGTGTTAGCGCATAAGCGAATAATATATAATGTTATGATGACCTAGAATTGTTGAAAAATTGAGGGGTTTTGACGCGAATCCAGCAGTGGCGTGGGTAATCGATAGTGTTGTAATGGTTGTTTTCCTCAAAATTTTCCCCTCAAAAAATTTCACTATTATTAATGGTACTAAGTAATAATGGCGTTGAATGTTTTTAAAAAAAAGTTTGAGCCTATTTATACACTTTATTTTCATGTAAATTTCCTGATAATAGATATGTTTTTTTAGTCTATTTTGATTATTTATTAGGGCTAGGATTAGCAATGAATTTTTAGTGAAATTAACAAAGTACTATTTTATTTATGTTTCATATTGCTTTATACGAACCTCGCATTGCGCCTAATACGGGTAATATCATTAGACTGACAGCAAACAATGGTTGCCACCTTCACTTAATTGAGCCATTGGGCTTTGATTTAGAAGAAAAAAAATTACGGCGAGCCGGTCTTGATTATGGTGATCTTACTGAAGTTACACGTCACATTAACTATCAAGCATTTTTGGATAAGATGGGTGGCCGCCGGATATTGGCCTGTACTACAAAAGGTAGCCGGCCACATGACCAGATTGAGTACCTAGAGGGAGATGTTTTATTGTTTGGTTCTGAAACTGCGGGCTTACCAACTGATGTGATGGAAAGTATTCCTCTTGAGAATCGGTTAAGGATACCGATGCAGGCGACAAGTCGTAGCCTTAACTTGTCAAATGCCGTTGCAATTATAAGCTATGAGGCCTGGCGCCAGCTTGGTTTTGATGGCGGATTATAGGTTACGTAGTTTACTGTTAAGTAGAATAGCTTTTATTGTTTGATAGGTTGTGTCGCTTGTACTTGTGATTTAAATTGAACCTCAATACCAGCTTTTACTTCTTCATATATTGGTAAATCAATATCAGGTGTTTCCAGCGTTACGACTAGACCATAAGGTATTGCGATATCTTTAGCGCCAGCTTGGCCTTTACAAACAATGTTTATTTTAAAGTCAGTTCCAGATGCGTAAGCCGTAGCACGACTGCCGCTTAAAACTTCATGTTGTACTGTCCCATTTCGAACCATTTGCCAATCAAGTTCTCTGCTTTGTAAGTCCAAGTGATTGTCAGTGCTGTCAGCTGCTGGGGGCTCGAAAAGTAAATGAGCTTGTCTGTATTGATGGCTATTTGGGTTAATTGGGGATAGCCATGACAGAGTAATGATAAGTCTACGATTTGTGGCTTGAGCGTTTAGAGAGTCTGGAAGTGTAAATTTATAGGTATGTGTGTCATCTTGTTTTATTTTTCCACACTGTAGGATAGTCGCTTGATTGTCTAAGCAGCCATGTATTTTTTCTTCGTTGACATTTCCAAAGCCCAAATACTTAGCGGCTATAGATTTAAATCTTTTAGAGTTTTTTGTGTTTTTTAAAACTTCTTCTATTCTATCGAAGCTCTGTGAGTGAGAAGCTCCATGGCATAGCAAAGACTTTAATAATACATTTTCGTACTCACGTGATAGCTCGACACCATGTTGTGATAAGTATAGATCCTGTATTGTCTCATTGAGGAAGCAGAGTCTTCGCGAAGCTAATGCTGCTGAATTACTTGTGCCAAACGTGTGAGAAAAAGAGGTGACTGAGCCTACAATTCCTGGGCTAGCCACCATTTGTCCGGGAGGTGTATCGAAGGTTAGAATTTCAAGAATGGCTGGGTCTTTATCTAGAAAACTTTTTAGTCGATAAGTTGCTCTACCGCCCGGCATAAGAATCTCAGGTTTGACCGATCGTTTTTTGCCCCACGTAACAGGGTTTATTGTGCTTGGCATAGTCCTATCGATATATGGATTGATATGCCCATAAAATTCATCATCGCTGTGATTATCATGGTGGCTTGCTGCCACAGTTAGTGAGTTGATAGATTCTGATGGTGACATTAGTCGTCTTAAATGTGTGTCATTGGCAATGCCCTGTAAAATAACGCGTTCCTTACCGTTTTCATCAAGTGCATTAAAATCTATGTTGCTCATTCCAAGTTCAATGTCATAAATATGATTGCCTGCACTAATCACAAATATAATCCGGTATTTTTCTGCAAGATAATCTATTAGTTTTGCCCATGGGCTTATAGTTTGATCAAACAGGCGGCTTGGGTCTGCAATTGAAAGGTTGATTATTTTTACTGATGGAGCAGCAGCAGGTTGGCCGTCAGTAGATTCAAATATTCTTCTAACTGCCTGATGGATGATGTCTATTGGGAGAACGTCTTCGGGTATTCTTTCACGTGTTTGTCCATCAAAGCCAGAGGGTGAAGGTTTTAATATAGGTCGACAGTAGAGCTTTCGTGGTATTGGTGTGTTCTCGTCTTGCATGTCGCCTCTAATTATTAACGATGCCATGCTGGTCCCATGTTTTTGATCTGATGGGGTGTAATCTTCAGACCATTCATCAGGATCATCAATTGTAATAAGGTCGCGGATCCAGGCGTGGTTCTCTAGCGGTAAGCCGTCAAGTAACGCAACTGTTGGTTCATTAGTAAGATCGCTTAAATCGTCAGAGAAAGGGACTTCTTCCTGCTCTATAGTTTGGTCGCTCTCGCTTGTGAATATTGGTGCCATGCACTGGCCTGAAGGTCTGAAAAACATCACTTCATCACAGCGTAATAGTTCTATATTATCGGAAGTGTCATTGATTAGATGAGCGATGGAGCTTGCGGGGATATTCGCTAATAATGCGTGATATTGGATTTCATTAATGACACATTTTTGATGAATTTTTCCATCCAACTTTTGGATAAGTTTTGTTACTCTTTCTTCGCCTGAAATTCTTGCAGAATCGTTAGCTCTATACCAAAGTTCTATTTCTACAGGTACGCTATCTTGGCCTTCGGTTAATCTTACATTCCAGTCCTCAAGTAAGCCGGTTTCCCTTAATCGGTCTTCAGTATCCCAATATCTTATTGTGTGGAGTTGTTGGAATAAATATTTAAGTGGCGCTAGGCCGCGTGGAAACTTATAATTTTTTTTCGTGGTGTATTTTGACCAATATGTTAATAGCTTGTCCAGAGCATCTTGATTAGACATGGTGAGGTATGTGTAGCCTTTTAAAGGCTTGCCATCTCTTTTACCGTCTTTTTCGGTATAAAAATCATCGTCAGGTTCAACAACGCCCCCTAGAATTTCTTGTACAAAATCCAGTCCTTGAATTTTAGAGGCAGCTTTATAAAAATCAGTAACGGCGCCAATGGTTTCAAGAACTAAAGTTCTTTCGGGAGAGAAGTCGGCAGGATCACCACTAAGGGATGCGGTTGTAAAGCCGCTTTCAAGTGACTCAAAGCTTGATTTCAATCGTGCGTCCTGGCGCGTGCTTCCAGGTGTTTTAGGTTGTGGAAATGATGGGCGCTTTTTTATACGAAGAGCTACGGTAGGCTTTGGAAAGATAAGGATAGGTTTCAACATTCAGGTCTCCGTACGACATTGAAGCTTATAGTAACTTATCTTTTTAAATGTTTAAGGTGATTAGTTGTTATTTTTTTAATATTTGTTTCGGGTAGGCCAAGTATGTATCGTCTTTGAATATTTAAAGCAAAATCTTCAATTTCGCTGAAGTTTAGCCCTATTAATTTTTCTGAGAGTGTCTTGCTGGTAAAGCCGAGTCCATGTTCGACGTGCTCCTGAAATCTGTTTAACCATTTCTCAATCATTATTTTTGTTGGTTTTGACAGCTCAAGTTTGGTTTCAAATCGACGCCAGGCTGCTTTATCAAGCATTTCGGCGTGATTGGTTGCGGCGATTACCATTACGTGATTTGGCAGCATGTCAATTTGTAGCAATAGTGCATTTACTACGCGTTTAATTTCTCCTACTTCATTAGGGTCGCTACGCTCTTTGCTCAAGGCGTCAAACTCATCAAAGAAGAGTACGCAGCGCTGAGATTTGATTTGTTCAAACAATCGATCGAGCTGTTGAGCTGTTTCACCTAGATAGCTTCCGATAATGCCTTCGTACTTAACTACAAATAACGGCACCATTAATTCATGAGCGAAAGCTTCCGCCATGCTTGTTTTGCCATTGCCGGGAGGGCCAGAAAGTAATATGCGATGTCGTGGTTCAAGATTGTATGAGCGTAATAAATCTTTACGAAAATGCTCTTCGATAATTTCTTTACAGGAATTGTATACAGGTTTTGATAAGACTAAATCATCAAGAGATTTTTTTGGATCTACGACGTAATAAGCGTTTTGTAGTTTTGGGTCAGATGATTTAGAAGGACGTGTTGATTGCGTAATAGGAGCTTTTAATAACTCCATTAGTCTTTCGGCGAGTGCGAAATGTTTCTTAGATTGTTCTTCGGCCGCAATAGCTTCAACAGTTTTACGAAACAGTTGCTCATCACCATTAATGCCTGTTCGTACTAAGTTGAGTATTAGATCTGCCCGTGCCATAACTAAATACCTTGCCTTAAAGTGCATCTCTTTAAAAATATATATTTATATATAGAGGTTAGTCTAAATAATACCAGATATGCACAATATGCACAATATGCATATTTATGATACTCTGTTAATGGTCTTACATAGAATGTATGAGTAAAAATGCAGTTTGATTCGCCAAGTCTCGTGCGTGTTGCGAGAAATAAACTCCAGTTAAATCAACAAGATTTTGCGAAAGAGATAAATAAAACGCAAAGCGTTTTGTCGAGGTATGAGTGCGGTAAAGTTGTACCACCACAGAAAGTGATTATGCATTGTATGCATATTTTGAATGATGGTTCCACATCTGCTGATATTGAGCAGATTATAAGTAAAGTTCGTGCTTTAGACGGTGAGCAGCACATAAAATTACGAGAAGCTTTAAACACATTGCTTGATAAATGTATTTAAAGCCGTTGATAAATATCGAACTAGCTTTTTAATTAAAGTATAAAAATAGCGTATTGGAAAATAGTAAATATCTCAAAATACAAATAATCTAGCGGTCTACATCTGGTCACTAGTCGACCTCCTTCGTGGTGATTTTAAACAAAGCCAGTATGGTCGGATAATCAGTCACGCAATCGACGAACTGGCTTATTGCTGGCACAGGGAAAAACACAGGCGCAAGTGCATAAAGAAATTGGGCAGGCAATTGAAGGCATTAAAACTGCAAAAGAAGTGGTTAATCTGGCGCGACAACATGGTGTTGAAGTACCCATTAGCGAGCAGGTTTACCGAGTTTTATACGAAAATTGTCCGATTGATGAAGCGGTGCGCACTTTGCTAAGTCGCAAATCATCGCAGGAAACTGTTTAACGGGCTGTTTAGTTTTTACGTAAAGCCAGAAAACTGATTTTGTCGAAGCGCCTCATAAGTCACAATAGCAACAGTATTTGATAAATTCAGGCTACGGCTATGTTCTAGCATTGGTAAGCGTAAGACGTGGTTATTATCCCGCGCATTCAAATAATCATCAGGTAATCCACGGGTTTCAGGCCCAAACACAAGATAGTCGCCGGCTTTAAATTCCGCCTGGTGATAGTGTTTTTTTCCTTTGGTTGATAATGCGTAAACGACCTGCTCGGGGTTTAGTTCGAGCGTGAGTTCATCGATGTTTTTATAGGTTTTAACGTCCGCCCATTCATGGTAATCCAGACCCGCTCGGCGCAATTGTTTGTCTTCAAGCTTAAATCCCAGTGGTTCGATTAAATGTAAATGGCAACCAGTGTTGGCGCATAAGCGAATAATATTACCAGTGTTAGGCGGGATTTCTGGTTGGTAGAGCACAATGTTAAACATGGCGCTATTTAACCACGGCTTCAGGTCGCGCAGAGGGTGCAATCAATTAATTAATAGAGGTGCCCTTTAAATCTAATGAGAACTTTCGCTATCACTATATAAAGTTTGGCAGCATTTCTGCTATATAAGGTGTAGCTTTGCATTTAATGATTTTTGGGGAAATCGATGCCAGAGAATGAACAGCATAAAACAGCGTTAAAAGCGAAAGTATCACGGGCTACAGCCAGCTTGTTGCTGGTTGACGATGATCCGTTAATCCTAGAAAGCTTGGGTTTTATATTACGTAAGCAGTATAAAGTTTATACCGCAGATTCACGGCAACAAGCACTTGAAAAAATTCATCAGGCAGAAAAATTGCCGAGTCTAGCTGTAATCGACTTAGGTCTGCCACCCTACCCGCATAAACCGGATGAAGGCTTTGCCTTAATTCGTGAATTATTATCACTGCAGCCGAATATGAAAGTGCTGGTGCTATCGGGGCAAGACAATGATGTTAATATTCAACACGCGCTTACCATTGGCGCGGTAGATTTTATTGCCAAACCAGCGGAATCAGATTTATTGCTGGCGCGTTTGCAACACCACCAGCGTTTGCATGAAATTGACCAGCTGCGCGATACACAGAAAACGGTTTCTCTTATCGGTGATAGTGTTGTCATGCAAATGGTAAACAATCAGATTAAACAATTTGCCGACTCCCCTTTTCCAGTTTTAATTGAAGGCGCATCCGGTACCGGTAAAGAGTTAGTGGCAAAAGCCTTACACGAAAATAGCAAGCGCTGCGGCGAACCATATTTAGCCATTAACTGCGCAGCAATCGCGCCTGATTTATTAGAGGCGCAATTATTCGGTCATGCCAAAGGTGCATTTACGGGTGCAACACAAGAACACAAAGGTTTTTTTATAGAAGCAGGTAAAGGTACACTATTGCTGGATGAAATTGGTGAGTTGCCGTTAGCGCTGCAGGGGAAATTATTAAGAGTTATTGAGAGCGGCGAATTTTATCGTATCGGTGAAACCAAAGAGATGAAATCGCAAGCAAGAATTATTGCTGCAACCAATAAAGTTTTAAGCGAAGAAATCAAAAATGACAAATTTAGAAACGATTTGTACCATCGTCTCTGCATATTAAATGTTCAGCTACCGCCGTTAAGCGCAAGAGGCGATGATGTGTTTTTATTATTAAACGTTTTTATTGAATCTTATGCTGATACTGTTTCACCATTTGTCTTAGATGATGGCGCACGTGAGTTATGGCAGCAATATGATTATCCCGGTAATGTTCGTGAATTAAGAAATATTGTGATTCGCCTTGGCACAAAATATCCTGGGCAAAGTGTCAATAAAATACAATTAAGTGCAGAGTTTGAAACTCAGTTGTCAGCAAGTGCATTGGCAGAAAATATTACATCAGTGAATGATGAAAAAATCATGCAGGAGATTCGAGCCGATGAATTTGATCTTGATAAATTAATCGATGAAATTGAGAGTCGCAGTATTCGTATTGCTTTAGAAATAAATAACAACAATGTTAGTAAAGCGGCAAAGGCGTTAAGGATTAATCGTACAACTTTATATAGTCGAGTACAAAAACTGGAGACAAGTTAATGTACCAGGAATATTTCGGCTTAAATCGACCGCCATTTAAAATCACCCCCGACACCAGTTTATTTTTTGAAGGCAACCAACGAGGCGCAGCACTCGATGCCTTGCTGTATGCTATTCACAGCGGTGAAGGCATTGTTAAAGTTGTGGGTGAAGTTGGTAGCGGTAAAACTATGTTATGTCGTATGCTTGAAGTGCGCCTGTCGAACGAAGTTGATGTTATCTACATCGCTAATCCAAGTTTGTCGCCGGATAATATTTTACATGTTATTGCGCATGAACTACATCTCGATGCAAATAATATGATGAGCAAAGTTGATGTGATGCAACAGATACAGACACATCTACTAAAAAAACATGCAAGCAATCGGCAAGTTGTTTTATTTGTTGAAGAAGCACAAAGCATGCCGATAGACACTTTAGAAGAGATTCGCCTGTTAAGTAATTTAGAAACCGATCAAAATAAATTATTGCAAATGGTATTATTTGGTCAGCCGGAGCTGGATGAAAAACTTTCACAACCACAAATACGTCAGCTAAAAGAACGTATCACTCACAGTTTTAATTTATCCCCTTTTCCACAAGATGATACTTTGTGTTATTTAAATTTTCGCTTGCGCGCGGTTGGTTACAAGGGCCCGGATGTTTTTAATAAAAAAACCGCGGGCGTGGTAAAAAAATATTCTGATGGTTTGACGCGCCGGATAAATATTCTTGCAGATAAATCTATGCTGGCAGCGTTTTCTGAAAATAGTCATACCGTTACCGCGTCACATGTAAAGTCCGCAGCGATGGACAGTGAATTTAAGAAAAAATTTGATGGGAAAAATTTGGTCGCTTTTTTCACAGTAATAGTCATTGTTGTTATTGCTTTAATTGCGGGTATTCATATAGGGAGGAAAAATTCTACAGAAATAAATATTGCTACCACACCTTCAAAAGTTGTGTCTGTAGTTACCGAAACGAGTGCTATTAATCCTATCCAGAAATCACCAAAAAATATTTCAGAAAACATTCGTTTGCGCATCAAAAAAACACAGCAATGGCTAGTCACTGTGCCAGATAATAATTACAGCATCCAGTTATTTATGGCAAGAACGAGTGATGCTGATAACGTTGCAGAATTCTTGAATGATGTGCCCGAAACACTTGATTTTGCAAAGATTTACATCTATGAAACAGTAATAAGTGGGCGTGCGTGGTATAGCGTTTTGTACAATAATTTTACCACTCAGGACATGGCTATAACGCAGCTGAAAGCGCTACCTCATTCACTAAAAAACAGTGAACCATATTTGCGCCGTGTTGGCGCGATAAAAAAAGATTTGACCGAGCAAAATAATAGTGATTGATGAGATATTGCTTGCTTAAGATTAACAAACTAATGACAAAAAAATTTATAAAAAACCGAATATTATTTGCAGGTTTTGCTGTGGCAACTGCAATGTTTGTTGCTGCCTGTGGCGCAACCAATCCGCCGACACCTTCAGAAGGTCATATAAAATCAACGTCAGACAGTGATGCTGCTGACAAAGCGCTGATTCCTCAACCGATTAGTCAGGTGCCCGCTTTACCGCGTCCAGGAAAACGCGAGAAGCTTGAAACTTATACCGTAGTTGTTAACCAGGTGCCGGTGCGCGAGCTGTTGTTTTCAATGGCGCGTGACGCAGATTTAAATCTTGATATTGATAGCGACATCTCTGGCAAAATTACCATGAATGCGATTGATCAGACTTTGCTAAAAATTCTTGAGCGCATGGAGTCGCAAGCAGATATAAGATATACCCTTGAAGATGGCACATTAAAAGTAAAAGCCGATAAACCTTATCTGCACACATACAATGTTAATTATTTAAACATTAGCCGAGAAAGCAAAGGCAAAGTTAGCGTGTCAACAGAGATAGGCGCAACGGCTTCCGCTATAAGAAATTCTGGTGGTGGTCGGGGTAGTGGCGGCAGTGGTAGTGGTGGTAGCGGGCGAGGCGGCAGCGGTCAAAACAGAGCAAATTCAGACATAAAAAATGAAAGCAGTAATGATTTCTGGAAAACCATCACTTCAAATATTGGCGGCATATTAGGACAGGGAACAAAGAACAGTGCAGCGCTCAGCACGACAACCAACAGCAATATTATAGTCAACCGAGAAAGTGGCATTATTGCTGTGCGGGCAACGTCAAAACAACATAAATCAATTAAAAACTTTATTGACCGAGTTGTGGGCAGTGCACACCGCCAGGTTCTTATCGAAGTAACGATTGCCGAAGTGCAATTGAGTGATACTTATCAGGCAGGCGTTGACTGGTCTGTTATTAATGAAACTTCTGGGGGAACGCTAACGAAAGGTGGTGTACAAGATGTGATTGGTGGCAGTCTTGGTTCTTCCCCTTTCTTTCAGTTGGCAGGAACCGGCACCATTAATGGTAACCCCTTAAATATGACATTAAAAGCGTTAGAAACTTTTGGTAATGTCAAAGTACTGTCTAGCCCGAAGGTTATGACCTTGAATAATCAAATGGCAATCTTAAAAGTTGTCGATAACGAAGTATATTTTACCACTGATGTTCAGCTTGGTGCTGGTGCGGTTAATCAAAATTCGCAACTTGCAGTTGATACTACGGTGAATACTATACCTGTTGGTATCGTCATGTCAGTAACGCCTTACATTGATGAGACGGATACCGTGACTTTAAATATACGGCCAACCATTTCAAGAATTATCCGTTTTGTTGATGACCCGAACCCGCTGCTTGCACGAGAAGGTGTTGTTAGCCAGATTCCTGTGTTGCAGGTGCGTGAAATTGAAACCATGCTAAAAGTAAATAATGGTGAAACAGCGGTTATTGGTGGTTTGATGCAGGATCAAATTAATAAAGAAAATCGTGGTGTGCCGCTTTTATCTAGCATCCCATTATTAGGCGCATTATTTTCCTACACTGAAGAAGAGTTTGTTAAATCTGAACTAGTTGTTTTTATTCGCCCCGTTGTTATTGAACATGCCAGTCTTGATGGAGATTTATCAGACTATAAAAAATATCTGTTAGAAAATATTCGTCAGGAAACATCAGATAAACTTGATGATTAATGGACGGCAACGATCATGAGTTTATTATTAGACGCTCTTAAAAAAGCCGCTGACGATAAGAAAAAAATATCTCAAGGCGAAGCGATCGACAGGCTTTCATTAGACAAAAACGTCTTAGCGCCTACTGAATTAGATGAGATTTCTAGTGATGACAAAGATATCGAAGAGCTAACGCTTGAGACGTTAGAGCCAAAAGCTGCTGATGTGATCAGCGATAGCAGCACACCGATTGAACACTCGCAACAAGAAGTTGAGAAACCAGAAAGTGCTAAAGCGGCAAGCGCCAAAGCCACAAGTTATACCGTATCTGACGAAGCATTATCAATGCTTATCGATAAAACAAATCGTGATGTAAAACAAGGCAAACGCCGCATATTCATAAGCGTAGTGTTGGTTAGTTTATTTATATTAACTGTTGGTGGTTTTTATTATTACACCAATATGCAAGCAGAAATTGCTGTTTTAGAACGTAAGCACAAAATTTCTATGCAGGCAATGAAGTCAAAAACTAATAATGGAAACTTTCCGAAAGAGTCAAAAATTATTCATAATTTGGTTGGTGAATCTGTTCTTTCAGATAAAGTTGAGTATGCAAAAAAACAGATAGCCAATAATAAAAACACACAACAAAATAAGCTACGCCAGATGCCACTGGCAAAAAATAATAAACCTCGAATTAAATCGCCAGCGGTCACTTTTCAAAAAACAAAAAAAATTGATGTGGCTGCAGAAAACATTGGACAAGCATGGCTCGCATACAATAATGCGCAGTATGGTAAAGCAGAAAAATTATATGCAAACGTTTTAGTTGTTGAAAAAAATAATAGAGATGCGTTGCTTGGTTTAGGCGCGATAGCTGTTGTTGAAAAAAACAATGCTAAAGCAAAAGAAATTTATTCAAGGCTATTAGAAAGTGATCCAAGAAATTCTGTAGCAATTGCTGCGCTAACAAGTTTAAAAAACAGTAAAAAACCAAATGAAGTAGATGAAAATTACTTATTAAACATGTTGCAAAAAAACCCGAATGACGCACATTTGAATTTCGCCCTAGGCAATGTGTATGCGCAACAAAGTAAATGGAAGTTAGCGCAACAAGCTTATTTTAATGCCTGGCAAGCAGACGCTGAAAACGCGGATTATCTTTTCAACTTAGCAATCAGTATGGATCAATTGGGGAAACAACAAAAAGCACTGGAGTTTTACCGCAGTAGTTTAGTGAAGTCCGAAAATAAAAACGTGAATTTTTCACGCGATGCGGTACAAAAACGCATTAATGAATTGGCGGCATTATAGCCGCAATGAATATGTCTACTAATATAGATACAAAAGTAAAAATTGGCCAGCAGTTGCTTGAAAAAGGTGTGATTACAGTTGACCAACTTGATATTGCATTAACCGAGCAAAAGAAAAAAGGTCGGCTTTTGGGTGAGGTGCTGGTTACTTTAGGTTTTGTTTCTGAATCCATTATGCGTGACGTATTAAGTCAGGTACTAGGAATTGCCAGTGTTGACTTATCTAATGTGGTGCCCGATATGGCCGCGCTAAGCATGATCGAAAAAGAAATCGCCGAGCGTTATATCATTGTCCCCGTTAGTTTCGACGAAGACTTGCAGCAACTAAAAATTGCTATGAAAAATGCCGCCGACTTAATGGTGCTCGATCGCGTACATGCATTAGTCGGGCGAAAAATAAGTTTAACGCCACTGGTTGCTGGTGAAGGTGAAATTAAAAAAGCCACAGATCAGTTCTATGGTTACGAATTATCAGTTGATGGCATCTTGCACGAAATCGAAACCGGCGAAATTGATTACCGCAGTCTTGATGCGACAGAAGATGAATACAGTCAACCATTAGTAAGATTGGTTGATGCGATTTTAGCCGATGCGGTTAAGCGCGAAGCGTCGGATATTCACTTTGAGCCGGAAGAAGGCTTTTTGCGATTACGTTATCGCGTTGACGGCGTATTAAGACAAATTCGCAGTTTACATAAAGATTATTGGTCAGCCATTGTGGTGCGCCTAAAAGTTATGTGCAAAATGAATATTGCCGAAACAAGAATACCGCAAGATGGACGTTTAAGTTTACAAGTACAAGGTCACAGTGTTGATTTTCGTGTTTCTGCACAACCAACAACACACGGCGAAAATATTGTATTACGGGTGCTTGACCGTGCCAAGGGCATTGTGCCGATGGATAAGCTTGGCATCCACGAAGAAACATTGAATGAATTAAAATTAATGATGGCAAGACCAGAAGGTATTATTCTGGTGACCGGACCAACCGGTAGTGGCAAAACAACAACGTTGTATTCATTATTAAATTATGTAAAGTCAGAACAAGTGAATATTATGACGTTGGAAGATCCGGTGGAATACCCAATGGATATGATTCGGCAAACTTCCGTGAATGAAGTTGCGCGTATGGATTTTGCTAACGGTATTCGCTCGATGATGCGACAAGATCCCGATATTATTTTGGTTGGCGAAATTCGTGATGAAGATACTGCTGAAATGGCATTTCGCGCAGCTATGACCGGTCATCAGGTGTTATCCACATTGCACACAAATTCTGCGATAGGCACTTTTCCACGTTTGTTAGATATTGGTGTATTGCCTGATATTATGACCGGTAATATTATTGGTGTGATTAGTCAGCGATTAATTCGCTTGTTATGTCCGCATTGCAAGACCGAAAATAATCCTGATGAAATTGAAAGTAAATTGCTTGATTTAGAATTTGAAAGTTCAGAGCATAAAGTTTACGAGCCAAAAGGCTGTGAGAAATGTGACAACACCGGTTACAAAGGACGTGTCGCTATTATTGAAGCGCTGAGAATTAACAGCGAGCTGGATGAGCAAATTGCAAAACGCGCAACGCTGGGAGAATTAAAAGCCACTGCCAAACAAACTGGTTATAAAACATTGGCAGATGATGCTATTCGTTATGTGCTTGAAGGCCGAACCTCGTTAACAGAAGTGTCTCGCGTTATCGATTTAACGCAGCGTTTAATGTAATGTTTATTGTAACAGGGAAATAATATCGTGCCGGATTATAAATTCAGAACAATTGATAGTGCAGGAAAAATTCGTAACGACACTATGGTTGCGAGTAATCCGATGGAGCTTGAAAAACGCCTTAGCAGCATGGGGTTTGACCTATTAAGTTACAAAGAACAAAGTAAAATCACAAAAAGCACTTTTCAGCGAAAAAGTATTAGCCGGCGTGAATTAATCAATTTTACTTTTCATATTGAGCAACTAGTAAAATCTGGCGTGCCCTTAATTGATAGCCTAAAAGACATTCGAGACAGTATTGAGTACAGCCATTTTACCGACGTGTTGCAGACAGTTATTGATGATATTGAAGGCGGTAAAACACTGTCGTTAGCATTAACCGCGCACCCTGATATTTTTGATAATGTATACGTGACACTAGTACGTGTTGGTGAAGAAACTGGGCAATTAGCTGAAGTGTTGAAAGATCTTGCTGAAACTATTCGCTGGCAAGATGAACTTATTTCGCAAACTAAAAAAATAATGATATACCCCGCCATTGTTTCTATTATTGTATTGGCAGTTGTATCATTTTTAATGATGTACTTAATGCCGCAGATGTTGCCGTTTATAAAAAATATTGGTTCAGAAATCCCAATGCACACAAAAATTCTTATGAAAGTATCAGATGCGTTTGTTGCCTATTGGTATTTAATTTTTAGTGCGCCAGTTGCAATGTACTACGGTTTAAAGTTGACGGCAAAAAACAACCATAAAGTAAAATATTATTTTGATAACTTAAAACTAAAGGCATGGATATTTGGACCATTAACAACAAAAATAAAACTGGCAAGGTTTGCCAATTATTTTGCCATGATGTATAGCTCAGGCATTACTGTGTTGGACGCTTTAAAAATATCAGAAAAAATGGTTGATAACTTAGTGCTCGAAGATTCAATAAATAGAGCAAGAATTAGTATTTCAGAAGGCATAATAATCAGTAAAAGTTTTGAAGCCGTTGGCGTGTTCCCTTCCATGATTGTGCGTATGTTAAAAGTTGGTGAAGATACCGGCGCTATGGATGACGCACTATTAAACGTAAGTTATTTTTATAATCGTGAAGTGAAAGAGTCTATTGAAAAAATCGAGCCCACAATTTTGCCTATACTGACAGTAGTTTTAGGCGGAATTATGATGTGGATAATGATGGCGGTGCTAGGCCCTGTTTATGATGCAGTCGCCGGAGTGAAACTATAACCATGAAAAGAATATTTTATTTTACTGGCTATCGTTTGCGCGTATTGCATTGGAAGGGCAAGAAACTGGTTGGCTCTAGTTCTTTTGAACCGACAGATTTAGGATTTGAAAAATTCCACAGTTATCTTTCGCAAACGAAAAACATACCGGGAAAGTTTTTAGTTGATGTTATTGAAGAGGATTTCAGGCGTGAAATAATTCCACATGTAGGCAGTAAAGACAGAAAGTCTGTTATTAGTCGATTGCTTGATCGATATTACCGTGCCAGTAAAAATTATTGTTACAGTGAAATAATTGGCAGAGAAAAAACCGGCAGGAAAGATGATGTCGTTTTGATTGGCGCAATGACAAATCCGCAATTAATAAAACCATGGATAACAATTCTGGACGAATGCGAAGTGCCGCTTTCGGGTATTTGGAGTTTACCAATAATTAGCAAAGCGCTGCTCAAAATAATAAAAGCGCAGACAGGCGTTGTTTTGCTCATTAGTCAGCAAGTAAACAGCAATATTCGACAAACACTGTTTAGGGATTGCAAACTGATTTCAAGCCGGCAATCTATTATTAATCAAGATATTAATAATTCGTCAGAAATCGGTGAACTTTCAGCGCCAGAAGTAAGGCGCACCATTGATTTTTTGCGCGCACAAGGGCTTGTTGGTGCAAATGAAATAATAAATTTGCATGTTTTAGGTAGTGACGAACAAATGTCGTCGTTACAGAAAGCCTTTAAAATTAACACGCAGCAAACCGTTAGTATTCATAGAATTGCAGATATTCAAGAAAAATTAGGATTAAGCGATGCAGACGAAAAGTTTTCCGGCAATATATTTTCCTGGTTTTGCGCTAGTCAAAGTTTAGTTCCAAGCCATTATGGCGAAAATGAAATTTTCAGTCGTTATCATAGTAGGTTGGCGGCAGCAGCACTTTACGCCGCAAGTTTGCTGACGTTCATCACTGGCGCTTTGTTAACAGAGTCAAACATATCGAGTGCAATGGAACATGAGAAATCCATTGGTTTTTTAAAACAGGAAGAAAATAGTTATAAAGAAATTTATTCAAAAAAATTCAAAGACTTTGAAGGCGTTTTTCAAAATGCAGGCATAATGAATTCGGCAGTTGAGCTTGCTGAACAAATAAAAATAAATAGTATGACTTCGCCGTTAGATTTTCTAATTAGCTTAAGTGACACTTTAAGCCAGCATGACGATAGTGATATACGGGTTGATAAAATTGAATGGAAGGCGATAAATATCGATAAGGAAAAGAATAAAATACATAAAGCAAATTTTACCGATAAACTGAATGTAAAACATAGTGCGATAGTAACGGGTCGAATTAATGTACCAGAAAATAGATATCGTGAGTCAGTTAATCGCATACAAACAATCATAGAAACCTTAAAAGCTAGCTCGCGTATTGAAAATGTAATTACATTAAAAATGCCAGTTGATTTACGTTCTGAGAGTAAGTTTTCTACAGAATCAGGTGCTGATATTGATGAACAGATTAAGAAAGAACTGTCAGGTATTTTTTCATTAGAAATAATAATGCAGGCACCCGATCATGTTTAGTAATTTATCTCCCGCTTTAATTCGAGCACTAAGTGTATTTGTAGCTATATTAGTTTTCAGCATTATTGTGGTGTCTATTTCACAAGTATATATGGATGATATTTATCAGGATCAGCAATCAGCAAAACGTGCCATGCGAATATGGCAAAGCAAAATAAATAGTTCTGTTGAAAACAACCAAATTATTGATACCTTTGAAAATAATTTTTTGAAATTAGTAAATCAAGGCGTAGTAGGAAAAGAAGATCGTCTTAGCTGGTTTGAGACTATTCAAAATACCGCAAAAAAACGTGGGATGCCGTCAGTTAGGTACAGTATTTCAACACAAAAAGCATTGGAAGAAAAAAATATAAAACAGAAATATCGAGGTATCGATGTTTTTAAAAGTGTAATGACTTTGGATATAAAAATGGCGCATGAAGGAGATTTGTTTGCACTATTAAACGATCTAGGAAAAGCCGATGGCTTGTTTGCGATTGATCGCTGCGACATTGAGAAAACGAATAAAAAAATGGTTGATACAGAAAACATTATGAAAGCATATTGTGAATTAGGCTGGTATACCTTCCGTGGCACTAAAACTGACAAAGGTCCTAAAAATGCCAGTTAATAAAATACAAATAACATTAATGACCGGGCTACTTTGTTTTTTCAGCAATGTGGTGCATGCAGAATATGATGCGGCAAACTTGAAAAAATTATTCACCGATAAAGATCAACGCGCGCATATTGATGCCATCCGTTCAGGAAATCCAACAAGCGGTGAAGTCAGGCAAAGCAGTAAAATTAATGTCAATGGTTATGTCACTCGAAGCGATGGCAAAAGCGTGGTGTGGGTAAATAATAAAAATACACTTGAGAGTTCAAAACTTGACGATGTAAATGTTCAACAATCAAGCATTGGTAAAAATAAACAAGTAACAGTGAGTGTCGACGGGAAAAGAAAGCAACTTAAACCGGGGGAAACCTGGCATAAAGAAAGCGGTAAGGTCGTTGATAGTCAGTAATTATAAAGGTAAAAAAAATCAGCACGGCATCGTCGTGCTGATTTTAATTATTACGCTGGCTTTAGCTGTCTCGGCTTATTATTTTTCATCTATTTCGATAGTTGATCTGAAAGTTAATAATTTGAATGATACACGCCTTGCATTAAAAAAAGCAAAGCAGTTACTCTTAAATTATGCCGTGATGCATGCCAGCCAAAATGGTGCTGGCAATGGTCTGGGTGGTGGTGACCCAGGAGAGTATGGTTATTTTCCGTGTCCTTATATTACTCAGGGTAACGTGGTTAATGAAGGTAAACAAAATGGGAATTGCGGCGCGGCAAACATTAACAGTATGGGTTACTTGCCCTGGACTTCTCTGCAATCAGAAATTTTAAGAGATGGTCACGGTAATTGCTTGTGGTATGCCGTAAGTGGTGCTTATAAAAATGCAACAAACTCAGGGCTTATTAATGAAGATACCAATGGCATGTTCCAGATTGTTGATAGCGGTAATAATGTTATTGCAGGCGTTACGCCAGAAAATAGAATTGTTGCTGTTGTCTTTGCGCCGGGCGCGGCATTAGGCGCACAAAGTCGCGTAGCGGATGTTAATTTTTCATGTGGTAGTGATGGTACAAATGCCGCGGCTTATTTGGAGGGCAATGGTAATACGGATAATGCAACACTGCTGACAGACGCGGATAATTTGGATACATTTATACAGGCATCATTAACTTCTGATAATGACTCACCACCATATAACGACCATTTTATTACAATTACTCGCAGTGAAATATGGGCAGCTATTATGGCTACTACTACGGCTAGAAGTGAATTTAATAATAAGATGACAAATTTAACAGCTGCGCTGGCAGAATGTTTGAGACGGTATGCATTGAAAAACACAAAAAATCGTTTACCCTGGCCAGCACCAATGAGCTTGACTGATTACCGAGTAAATAATAATTACGCCGATGTAACCGGTTATGCGGGTCGTTTACCTTTTATCGTAGCCGATTCCAATACTGCAATTGGCGTAGGTACGAATAATGAATTATTTGTTGAAGCAGGGTGCAATGTGGCGGGTGGGTTTCCTGTTGATTTAATTTATACCCCGCCCGCGCCACCACCTCCAAGTGAATCAAGAACTTTATGGAATAATTGGAAAGATCATTTTTTTTATGTGCTCTCAAAAGATTATGAGCCAGCCACATCAACGGCATCAGCCTGTGCAGGAAATTGCATAACAGTAAATAATATAAAAATGGCTGGCGTTGTTATATTTTCAGGTTCACGGCAAGCTAACTCGTCTCAACTTCGGAATGGCGGTATTGCAACAGATGAGGCTGATACGAAACAGAACATTAGAAACTATATTGAAGGTGTTAATAATCAGACAGCCTTTATAGATGCTACCGGCACAGGCGATTATTTTAGCGGAGGCAATGACATAATGTATTGCATACAACCAGATTTAAACGTTGTCTCATGTTGATATTATCTCGAACCTCTCGAAAGCAGCAGTCAGGTTTTACACTTGTTGAAATAGCAGTGGTGTTAGTAATCGTTGGTTTTTTAGTCGGCAGCTTTGTTGGCACATTTGCTGAAAGAATTGATACCACAAGGCGTGATAATACAAAAAAAGAACTCGATGAAATTAAAAAAATTTTAAAGGCATATGCTTATAGTCAGGCTTCTGTGCCATATTTGCCTTGTCCTGATATAAGTGTGCCACCGGATGGTTTGGAAGATAGAACGCTTGGTGTTTGTGATGCAGGAACTGCAACAGGTCTTTTACCTTATGCAACTTTAGGTATAGGTAACGGTGATGCGTGGGGCGTACGTTATGAGTACTGGGTAGACAGTAACTATTCTGTCAGTACAGGGTTCGTGCTAACCGAGCCAGCTACGGGTAATGCAACGATCAACACCCGAGTAGGTGACGCTATTAGGACTATTGCCAATAATGCAGCCGCGGTAATATTCTCTCACGGTAAAAATAGTTTAGGAGGGATTAGTATTGATGATATTAACCAGCCAGTAATTCCTGCTCTGGGTAATGGTTATGATGATGAATTTGAAAATATGAATGTGAATGTGCCGATCCCTCTTTTTATTTCGCGATCACCAAGTGAAGTAGGCTCGGCAGCGCTTGGTGGTGCTTTTGATGATATTGTCGTTTGGATTGGTTCTTTTGAATTAAAAGCAGCGATGGTTGAAACAGGTCTGCTTCCCTAAATTGATACCAGTGTAAAACAAACATTGTACTCAGTATTGGTATCAATACTTAATTTATAACCATGATTCTTCGCCAATTCATAACACTGATAAAGCCCAATACCAAAACCATCGTTTGATGAAACGACTTCCTTAAATAATAGTTCTGCTACTTGTGGATTAATAGCGCTGCCGGTATCAGCCACTGATAATTGTAATCGATCATTTACTTTTGACAGGCTGACACAAATTTTAAGATCGGGTTCTCTAATGCGTTTATTTCTAGCATTATCAAGTAAGTTTTCCGTTACGGTGGTAAAAATATCAATGGGGATTTCTATATCGTTTTTTATTTCAGTAGAAAATGTTATATGACGACCCGTATAGCGTATTTGTAATTGGCTCCACCAGTGCAGTAAGGAGCCGCTTGTTGTTTCTTCATTGTCTTTTTTCGCGGGGTTTTGTAGTTTTTTTAACGTAGTATTTAGCCGTTGCGTTAATATTGGCATCTGTTTTTTTAGCACATTCATTTTTTCTTGCATCTGCGTGTCATTGTCATTAATGATTTGTGTCATGGTGTGAGTGGACTGCAATATATTTTTTACGTCATGCGTTAGCTTTGAGCCCGTTTCATAAATTGCTTTCATGTGTGCTTGTTTTAGTAATAGTTGTTCTTGCAGTTTAGCGCGGTAGTAAAACGTTAATACGCTCAGCAATAATTTGCTGTGCAACAATAATGAAGGCCCAACAGGTGTGTAGGTGTGTATGATTAATGTTAATTTTTCATCATTGATGTTTACTTGATTAGCAGACAGTTCACCCTCCGTACCATTTGCGAAATCTGTTTGCCAACTAACGCCGCAAATCCAATGTTGCTGCATTAAATAACGCAAGCTGGCAGAAAGAAAATTTTCTGGACGTAGACCGGTGTTCGTTTCTAATGTTGATACGTGTGCAAACCATTCTTCAAATGGACCGCCAATATTTAATACATACTTTTCCAATAGCTTTGCCAAGCCAGAAAACCCGGCTCGAGGCACCCATAAAAAAGCCGTTAATAACAAAAATAAACTTAAAATAAAGACACTAATAGCCAACGATGCTAAATATTTTTGTTGAGTTACAACACTGATTAATACACTGCTCATACACAGAAATATAACCAGCAGTACAACCAGAAAACCGCGAATGAAATCGACTTGGTTTGATGCAGTATTTTCCGCGGGTATAAATAATAAAATAAGCGGCAGACTTAATAAAAGAATATTAAAAGCTGTGTGCATTGATAGCGGTATTGCTGCAAGCTGAAACAACTCAGGCGTAATGGTTAATACCAGCTCTAAAAATAAAATAACAACGGCAAGTCCATAAGCGGCGCGCGTAAGTCCGCGGGCAAAAATACGGCCTGTTAATAGCGTTAGCAATAACAGTGTCCAAAAGGCATTTAACCAGGGATTAAACCAGTAGATAAAAGTAAAAATAAATAATATTAAAACGGCAACTTGCTTCGCAGTGAATGAGGCTTGTTTTTTAACAACAGGTTGCCATAGAAGAAAAACGCCGAAGTGAACAATTAAGAAACTTTGCGCAATAGTACTGCTGCTGCCGATATGGCTGGCAGCAAGTAGGCTAAAAATTATTAGCCCTAATAAGCGGTGCTCATTGCTAAGCAGTAATTGATTGTTTGCAGGCATGTTGTTTTTTTATTATTTATTATAGAGTAATGTAGAACAAGTAAGCTAAAGTTAGCAGTTATTAATTAGCCGCTACCCATCAACCGCTACCCATCGGCTATTATCGACAAAATTTTTTTGGGAAATTGCGGGCTGTCAATTAATGTTTTTGTCGCTATAATTACACGAAATTATTTCGCTCTGTAGGGCAGGCATTGTCCGCCGTTTGGTGAAAATTTAAGCAGCATTTCGTCAGGCAGTGCCCGACCTACATGTTTAGGGTTATTTAATAGAGATCAAATACAATAAAATGTTTGCGCAAGTTTTAACAATTTCTCGATTTACGATTATCGAATCGCTAAGAAACCGGTTGTTATTAATGTCTTTTTTAGTTATTGGCATTAGCTTCGCAATGATCGAATTTGTTGGCGACCTTACGCTGACTGAGCACCGCATTACACAAGTTGCCATTCTTGCTGCATTTTTACGGTTAAGTGCTGTGCTAATGGTTGCCTTATTTGTGGTTTCCAGCACAATTCGAGAGCTGCACGACAAAACACTGGAAATGATTTTAGCAATGCCTATTCGCCGTGGCAGTTATTATCTTGGAAAGTTGCTGGGGTATTTTTATGTCGCCGCATTGCTTTCAATAATTTTTGCAGTCTTATTACTGCTGTATGCGGATGGCGAGCAAGTTACAATCTGGGCGATTTCCCTATTTTTTGAGCTTGTTTTAGTGGTGGCATTAAGTCTGGTAATGCTGTTTACCTTTAAGCAAGTGCCGTCTGCATTGAGTGCAGTTTTTGTTATTTATGGCGCATCTCGTATTATTACGTCACTATTTTTAATGGCGAAACATCCTATCATCACGCACACTTCAACCGCGCAACAATTTATGGACGGGTTTATTGAATTATTAACCTGGTTACTGCCGGATTTGCACCGTTTTACACAAACCGCATGGCTAACGTATAACACGGCAGACTGGAGCATATTATTGCCGTTGTTGGGGCAGACAATTATTTACTTAATGTTGTTATCTTTTATTGCGCTGTTTGATTTTTATCGTAAAAATTTCTAAAGCCATAAATATAGAATGCGATTAGTTTTTTTAGAAAAATATACTTCACGTGAAGATCGACCACTTAGCGATGTGCCAATATCGGTAATAATATTTTTGGTGTTCGCGTTATTATTACAGTTGATTTGGCATAACATGCAAGCGCCAATGCTTGCTAATGCAGAAGACTTAACACCACCATTTTCCACGCAAACCTATGTGTTGAGTTCATTGGCTGAACCGATTGCAGTATCTAAAATATTAAACCTTTGGTTACAGGCATTTGATAATCAACCCGGCATTAGCCTTTCTTTTCATCAATTAAACTATCCGCTATTAACAAAATGGCTGGACACTATTCTTGCGCTAGACCCCGAAGGGCAGTACCCCATGTTAGTTGCAACGAATGTTTATGGCAGTATTAATGACCCGGTAAAACAGCGCATAATGACAGAATATGTGTTTACTAAATTTAATCAACAACCAAATAAATACTGGCGTTGGTTAGCGCATGCGGTAATAACCGCGAGACATGAAATAAAAGATAATGCCTTAGCATTAAAATATGCAGATGCATTAGCAGAGAAAGCTACGGGTAAAAATGTGCCGTACTGGGCGAAGGACATGAAAATTATAGCGTTGGAAGACATGGGTGAAATCGAAGCAGCAAAAGTTCTTGTCGGTGCATTGCTGGAAAGCAAGCAGATAACAGACCCCTATGAGCTAAATTTTCTGACGAATAAAATTGCTACTTTAGAAGAAAAAGCGTTTAAAAAACGTCAAAGTGTTGAAAAATAAACAAGTTTTTTGTTTAAAAAAGCGGTATATTTACAGCAAATCCGTATTATATGGGCTATACAAGGTTGGTACGGTAATTGCTCTATTTGGATAATAATAATATAAGTAATAATGCAATTTAGGTTAAGTTAATACAATGAACAACATGTTGGAACAGAAATGGTTGAAACAGAAAGAGCCTAGACGGAAAGGGCTGGGGCTGGGGCAGAAACAAAGGGGATTCACCCTCATCGAAATTGCAATAGTATTAGTGATTATTGGTTTGCTGTTAGGTGGCGTATTAAAAGGGCAGGAATTAATTAACACTGCGCGAGTACGTGCGCTAAGTAGCAATGTCGATGGTATTACCTCTGCCTGGTTTAGTTTTTCAGATCGTTATCGTGCTTTTCCTGGGGATTATCTTCAAGCAAATGTAAATCTACCAAATATTGTGACTAACGGTAGCGGCAACGGTATTGTTGGTGATGTTGCAGTCCCTGATGAACGAGCATTAGTCTGGTCGCATTTACAGGCGGCAGGTTATATTACCGGAAGTTATCCGGATCCTGTGGTAGCGCCAGGAGTGGCTGTCGGCATGTACAATTGCCCCACAACAACCTGCCCGGATAATGGATTTGGTACGGGTATGGTAATAGACAATGGAGCCTTGCAGCAAACTAATGCTGGCGGCGTGGCTGCACATGAATTGCTAACTGGTCAAGCGATTCCTTCTGATGTTTTAGCTGAATTAGATCGAAAAATTGATGATGGTACACCAAGT
>UOFD01000052.1_pt1 | contig 44023 bp, 42 predicted proteins | sample 1990101 | NCBI WGS metagenome assembly UOFD01 (sample SAMEA4728526, study PRJEB27164) | hydrothermal vent metagenome | biome: marine basaltic hydrothermal vent biome; feature: marine hydrothermal vent; material: mineral | place: Pacific Ocean | collected 2011-06-14/2011-07-23 | depth 1741 m | reverse complement strand
ATGGAGTACCCAAGAAGAAAGCAGTAAATGATAAGCAATATATAAACATCAATATAGCAAACCTGGATTATTTTGACCTGAGAGATGGAGTACACCTCGAAATGCAATGAATCATGCGAAGCAAATAAAAAGAGTTGTTGATAACTGTACTTCCATAGAAAATATTGAGACAGAGAAATAACAATGAAAGAATTTGATTTTACTCTAAAATTTGATCTTTCTGATTCATCAATAGAGCCAGATGCTTTTGTTAAGCGTTTAGAAGCAAAAGGCTGTGATGATGCTTTAATTGGAGTCGGTCAAAAAAACGTATTGCCCTCCAATTTAATCGTGAGCTGAAACAGCGTTAAAAGCAGTTGTAAGTGCTATTAAAGATATAGAGGGAGCTATTCTTGATGCAAAACTTATTGAGGCAACTCCTGATATTGTTGGGCTGTCATATATAGCAGGAATATTAAATTTCTCACGTCAAAACATGAGAAAACTTATGTTAAATAATATAACTTCTTTTCCAGCGCCAATACATGAAGGAAAAGTTTCTCTTTGGCATTTATCTAATGTTCTTGCATGGTTTAAAAAAGAAAAAAATCATGTAATTGATAACCAGCTTATCGACATTGCTAAAGCAAATATGCAGCTAAATTTTGTAAAAGAAGTATCTAACTTAGAGCCTGCACTTCAATCTAAAATAATTGCAGGCTCCAAAAATAAAAAATCAAATAGTTATCAAGAAGGTTGCCTGTTAAGTGACTGGTTTTAAATAAAAAATCTAACAAATAGCTGCACTCGGACAATTCAAAGCGGCACTTGTTTTGCTAAAAAATCACACTGCTGTCCCGTTAACTTTTAATATAGCTAGCACAAATCATTGTTATATTTACAGTAAACCATTTAATTATAATCCGAGACATGAATTGCCAGCTATTGCTATGACACGCTATAAACACATCCATGTGCGCTCGGATGCCGCGTCCATGCGGCATACGGTCACAGCAACAGCTGACAATTCACGCCTCTCATAGTTAACGGGACAGCACTGAGCTGATTTAATAGCTGATTTAATAGCCGCCATAACTGGGTATGAAAAAACAAAAGACAAAAATCATTAAAACGAAGAATCTCATGATGTTATTGCTATAGTGATGGAAGTATTTTTAATTTTCTGGGTATTTTATAAAATGTGAGCATGTTAACGAAAATATTTTGTAGTTCGTCTAGAATAACCTATATGAAACTCTGCCAAAACGGCTAAAAAGTAGCAGTTTGTGCTGGGTAAAAACATTAATGAGAATAGAAAAGGTATGAAAATATTTTCTCGAGTAATTGGCAATAATCTAATTAGGCGCTATCTGCTGATATGTCTAAGTTTGATTGCGGTGCCTTTATGGTCGCTTGACTTGCGAGCAGCCGTTGAAGAGGAGCAGAGTGCCGTGCAAGTCATCGAGCAGGCAGAAATTTTGCATAATTCTGGGCAACCTATGCAGGCATATGTGTTGTTGAACAATCATGCAGACGATTACGCTGGCTCACTAAAATTTGATTACCTGCTAGGTAAAATAGCAATTGATGCCGGTCTGCCGCTACAGGCAATTTTTGCATTAGAGCGAGTGCTTGACCAGCAGCCTGATTTTGCACCGGCGCGTGCAGAGCTGGCGAAAGCTTATTACCTTATTGGTGAAAATGAAGCCGCTAAAACGGAGTTTAAGCAAGCACAAAAAGCTGAGATGCCAGCGGATTCTAAAAAACTTATTGCAAGTTACCTGTCGACAATCGACGAGCGGATTTTGGGTGGTGTGACGGATACTTCCTTTTATATTCTTGCCGGTCTTGGTTATGACAGTAATGTTAATGGTGCAGCTTCAACCTCACAGGTAGCATTGCCAACTGGCATATTAACCTTTGCGCCTGAGGTAGATTCATCTGTTGGTTTATTGCAAGGCGGTGGTCGTTTTAGCCATGCATTGAAGAAAAATCTGAATATTTACGGTAGTGCCGACCTGCGTTTTTACGAGACCTTTGAAGAAAAAGATTTTACCACGCAGACTGCTGACGGTACTGTCGGTTTGCATTTTATGCACGGTCTGAACCAGTACCGGCTATCGCTGGTGGGGCAGGTTTTTGCTTTGGATGGCAGCGCAAATAGAAACCTGTTGGGCATTAATGGTCAGTGGCAACGTACCATTGATGCCGCAAACCAGTTTACACTGTTCGGTCAATATGCCAATTTACGTTTTCCAAAAGCAGAAATTCGTGACGTTAACCAACTGTCTGTTGGTGCTACCTGGCTACATCTGTTTGCTAGCAAGTATCAGCCAGTTACTTATTTTACCGGATATTATGGAACGGAAGACGAGCAAACTGATTTAGCAAATTCAGATTTCATTGGTCGTGATTATTATGGGTTGCGCACAGGTATAAGGCTAAAAACTTCAGCACGAATGTTATGGTCAGGTGTTATTAGTTATCAGAAAAGCGAGTATGGTGGCGTTAATCCATTATTTGGAAAAACGCGTAAAGATGATTTTATTAATGTTACAGCCGGACTGAATTACTTATTAAAACGTGACTGGAGCATCCGCCCCGAGTTAACGTATAGCAAAAATAATTCCGCATTAGTTATCAACAGTTATGACCGATGGCGTTTTATCGTCACCGCCAGAAAAGAGTTTTAGCAGATATCCAGCGAGTTATCCGAAGAATATTTCAGAACAGGAGGTATAAATTATGTATCAGGTAAAAATAGAAATGAAAAATATATTGGTAAAGCTATGTATCATATTTGCTGTATTGGCAGTTATGCCGGCTTCCGCCAGTATTGGTAAAATTATCTATGGCTTTGGCAGTAACTATGCTTATGACGCAGACGGTAATCGCCGTGATTTGAAAAAAGGCTCAAAAATTAACGAGGGCGATACACTGGTGACTGGCCGTGGTCGTATGCATGTGCGGCTGATTGATGGTGGCTTTATTTCGGTTTATCCTGACTCGGAATATAAAATTGAAAAATTTAAATTTTCTGGTCGGGTAGCAAGCACAACAAAAGAAAAAACTGGCAATAAAAATAAAACGGTTAAAGCAGTTTCTGAGAGCAAAGAAGACCGAGGCTTTTTTAGTTTGTTAAAAGGCGCTGCGCGTCAGGTAACAGGGTTATTAGGCCGCACGTATAATGAGAACTTTAAATTAAAAACACCCGTTGCCACCATTGGTATTCGTGGCACAGGTTTTTTTGCGCGTTTATGTCAGGCAGATTGTTTTGATGCCGATGGCAATCCCATGCAGGATGGTATGTACGTTAAAAATAATATCGGTGTTATCACCATGACCACCAATGTCGGAGACGTGGCGTTAGCGCAGGGGCAGTCAGCCTTTGCTGCTAGTAGTGAAGATGTACCTCAACAAGTAATACAACCACCGATTGCTTATTATATTGCTACGCCAGATCTTGAGTTGTTTGATTTCGATGAGAAAGTCACGGATACACGCAATGGTGCAGGTTTGCTCGCTGCTGATCTGCCAACCAATCCGCAGGTAGATCCACCTGTCGCACCACCAGCCGTTGCTGTTCGGCATATGGCTTATATTTCCAGTACAAGCTTGTTTACTAGTGAACCGTTGTATGGTTTAGATACGTTAGATACGGATGTAAATTCTGACATTGTTCAGGTAGGTGATGCGATAGAAGGTTTTAATACGGAAGTGCTTGTAGATACTGTACTTGACCCTGTGATTTTTGATAGTGGTACCGCAACTTTGGCAGAGAGCGGGAAAAATGAAACCTATGGCGTTCTCTGGAATCGGTGGTCGGGTGGTTATAGCCTGACGCAGGCTGGTAATCCTGTAACATCGCTGGATGGTAATCTACACATGATAGGTTCGGCCGATTTGACAGCCGTCCTGCCAGTAACCGGCAGAATAAGTTATTCCGGTACTGGTGGCACTAGCCCGACTTTCACTGGTGAACAGGGTGTTCAAGTAGGCACGCAAGCTGTCACCGCAGAGATTGATTATGGCACAATGGAAATGGTGACTTTAAATATAACAGCGACCTTTGCCGATGCAAGTGTTAATGCTGGCTTATCGTCTCCAAGTGGCAACACTATTTTGGGCTCTGATATGAATACTTATGCGGTGAGTGGTGGTTGTACCGGTGCTGGTTGTGGGGGAAATGGTGGTTTCCTCGCCGGTGAAGCATCAGTGAATATAGTTGGTAATAATGCAGAAGCTATATACGGTACTTATAATCTTACTTCTTCGGGGAACAATAATGCTGTATCCGGCAGCTATTTAGCAATAGATGTAACAAAACAATAAAATTAGCCGCCGATTAATTCACCACTGTGATTGATATTTTGAAAATGCAGTGGCTTGAAATTTTTAGCTATCGATACTTTCTGTGATTGTACCCAGCGCATTAAGCTGAGTTGCTTGCTCTGTAATGATTGAGATAATGATGGCAGTTGTTTCTTATGGATTAAAAAAGCAAGCTGCAGTTGTTTGTTACTTTCAGCAATACAAACAGTATTTTCGCTTAAGCCTTCAGCCAGTGTGGTGACAAGGTTCTCTGGCAAAAAGGGCATGTCGCAGGCGACGACTAATGCCCAGTTATTTTTGCAGTGAGGCAGGCTTGCTGCGATACCAGCGAGTGGACCGAGATATTGTGTAGAGCTATCAGAGATAACTTTATACCCATAGCTTTTGTATATGGTTATATTTCTATTCGCGCTGATAACTATTTCGTCTGTTTGTGGCGCTACAGAATCGAGTACATGTTGTATTAGTGTTTTTCCTTGATAAGGTATTAAACCTTTATCCCGCCCATCGACACGTTTTCCCTCACCACCAGCAAGAATGATACAGCTGATTTTTTTACAATCCAAATTCATTGTCAGCGTTTGTTGACAGGACTTGTTAAATTTTTATTCATAAAATGCTCATTTACGAAACAAAGGCAATAAACCAGGCAATATTGCCCAGCAATAAAACGCCGCTAATGATTTGCCAAAGTGCTATCGGGTTACGTTCTAATAAGGGTGCGGCGTGTCCCATAAAAGATTCTTTAGGATGTGTTAAATCAAATAAAAACTCGGAAAAAGTATCGTAACGCTGGCGGTGATCTTTTTTAACGGCTTTGTGAATGGCGCCATCCATCCACAGTGGAATCATCGGGTTATGTTTAATGGACGATTCGTATTTAATTTTATTTAAGGTGCGCCAGTTTAAGTCGCGCGACATTTTATCGCCGTAAGGCAAGCTACCGGTTAGCAGGTTGTAAACCAATACGCCGAGTGAATAAATGTCTGAACGATTACTGCCTTCCATGCCAAGCAAATATTCAGGCGCGGTATAATTTTTTGTGCCGAGTAATTCGATGCGTTCAACGGGTGAGCTTATCTCTTGTATGCCAGCAATTTTTACTGAACCAAAATCAATTATTTTCACTACGCCGTGTGTAGTAATCATAATATTTTCTGGCTTTAAATCGCGGTGCAACATTTCCAGTCGGTGAAATACGCGCAAGCCTTTTATAACTTTATTAACGATGTCGATAACTAATTCAAAATTGGGCGACGGATTTTCTTCTGCCCATTGTTTTAAGGTAATGCCATCAATATATTCCATGACAAAATATAAAAAATTTCGTTGCCGTGTTTGTTCAATAATTTTTAAGATCGCGTCGCTTTGTATGCGTTTTCCTGCCCACTCTTCCATGTAAAAACGCTCGATGTAGGCGGGGTCATCAGAATAATTGACCGATGGCGTTTTCATCATAAACAACTCGCCGCTTTCTTTATCGCGTACTTTATAAAGCTGTGAGGTAGTGCTGGCATGTACTTCTTCTAAAATTTCGTAACCATCCATGGTCATGCCGGGGCCGAGGTGCGGCGGAAAAGGCAGGCGTGTTAATTCATTATAAATTTCGTTAGCATCTTGTGCGGGTAGCTCGTCTATTTTTATAATTTGGCAGGTAACATTATCGTGGCTTTTTAATTCCAATGCATGAGCGACAATTTTATCTGCCGTCACGTTGATGTTGGCGGCGATGCCGCTGCTGCTATTTAAATGTTCTTTTATCTGTAGATCACTAAGGTAATCGTGAATGCCATCGGTAGTCATGATAAACACATCGCCCTGTTCAATGGCGAGTTTTTTATAATCAATATCGAGATGGCTGTCGATGCCCATGGCGCGACTTAAATAATTTTTTTCGTCAGAAATCCAGACGCGGTGATCAGTGGTAATAAGTTCAAGGTCACCGCTGGTTTTATTTTTGGATTTATTTTGTTTGTTGTTTTGACGGTAGCGATAAATACGTGAATCGCCAATATGAAAAATATGCGCAGTAGTGGATTTAAAAACAATCGCGCTGAATGTTGTGACCATGCCGTTGGCGTGATCTTTGTTACCGTTGCTTAACAGCCAGTTATTTATCGCCGTTAAAACTTTTGCGCCAGAAGTTTTAACCGCCCAGGTTTCCGGTGTGCTGAAATAATCATTAAGAAAACTTTTGACGCAATGTTCGCTGGCTTCCTGTGCATTAGCGCAACTGCCCATGCCGTCAGCAATCGCGCAAGCAATGCCTTTGTTGTCTAATGTTGAACCTTCGGGAATATAAGCGCCGTAAAAATCTTCGTTACGCTCTTTAATGCCTTTGTCAGAATATTGGCCAAGGCTGATTTTTAATTGAGAGAGCATGGCTTTATTTTGCCATAAAACAAACGATTATTGCGATATCTAATTGCTTTGATCAGAGGCTTCCTAAGCCATAAGAGTGCTTTGTACGAGGTATTTTTTCGCCATAGCGGCGTTAAAAGTGTTCAATGTCTTGAATTAGTGTTTATTTTAAACTTGGCGCTTTATTTTATGAATCCCAAAGTTAAAAACAGCATTTTGGTCTTTCAAGTGAAGATATATCGTTATATTTTTTGATCATTAATAAAAGTTCGCCAAATTTCTAAAATGTTCTTACCATAAGAAACTCACATGGCTTTTTCTAGTGTTCTTTAGATTGAATACTTCCGATAAGCACTTTGTATAGAGTGCTCTATAAATTTAATTTTCTTATTCTAAAATTTTACGACAGCGCCTACTTTGGGTACAGAATCTGTATCACTTATCCATTGATTTTGTGAAGTATATGTTTGGAAAGAAGCAAACACAAAGGGAAGTACTTTTGATGTGAAAGGGTCTTCCATTTGATCGAAGAGGTTAATATGTAAATGTGGCGCAGTTGAATTACCTGAATTACCAATTAAACCAAGCCGCTCCCCACGTTCAACCCGATGACCTGGGGTAACAGTGATTGAGTTATTTCTAATATGAGCTAGAAAAACAATGTATCCTGCATCAGCCTTTATCATAATATAATTTCCCACATTGGGGCGTATATCCAGGCTTCCATTTTTTTTTGGCCGCCATCTGTATGTGGCGTTATACCAAATTTTAAGTGTATTCCATAAGTTGGTATATTCATGATCTTGCCAGCCGTTACCAATACGAAAAATCTTACCGCTTATTGGCGCAACTATTGAATTTTCCCAGCAGTAATAATCCTTTGATGAAACTTTTTTAAACAGGAAACAAAATAAGCTCTTACCGTGAATTTTTTTGTGCCCAGAATCGGTTTTTACGAAGTCAAAAGCAAAAGGGTGATGCCCTGGTGGTCGCAAAAATTTCCACTCTCCTTCTAGCGGTGCGCCGATTGATATTTTTGCTTTGTATTTAGAATGCATATAAAATTTCTAACTTTATTGACGTGTGAGCGTAGATTTTAAATGATGGGTATTGTTTTCATGTGTATTGGTAGTCACAACAAGTTTTCGTTTATTCTATAACGTTGAGTTTCTTTTTATCAATGGGTGAGAAAATAAAACCAGAGTAGTAAATATTTTCTGATGCGCCCGTTTTTATTATTTTTACAGTGTTTCCTTCACCATTTTCTAGCCCTGTCACAATCGCCTCGGTATCTGAAATTGGGGTAAGTGCAATTTTTAATTTTGTGCCGGAGTCAGATGATTTTCCTTGAATTGTTGTGTTAAATAGTAAAACACCATTATTAATTTCAAGCTGTAAATTATTAAGTTTAAACAATTCATCATGTGTATTTGTTTGATAAGCGCCGAGGCGTTTTTTCCATGTTTCTGAAATTATATACTTAGGTATTTTCTGAAAGGCAAATGGTGCAGGAAGCCCGCGTAATAGTGCAAGCGATTTTCCCTGCACAGTTTTAAACTGAAGAGAATACTTAAGTAATGGAATGGAGATAAACCCAAGAGCATTTGCTTGCGGAATAAAAGTATCATTACTTATCGGTATTAAATTAAGTTTGTTTCCCCACAACTCAATTTCAAGGTGATTTTCTTTTCTGCTTATAGCGGTCATATTGCCAAAGACAACATAATTTCCAACGTACTCGTCAAGAATATTATCAGCGACATTAACTTCAACTATATTTTTTGGTTCGACAAGTTCAGGAAGTTTTCGAGCAAATTTTGCTTCAACCGCCAGTTCTAGACTTTTAACACCTAATTCTGTAATAAACTGACTTGCCTCATCGGTGTTAGCCAGTATAACGATGCCAAGTTTTTTATTTGGCAATAAAGAAATGTGTGCTTGATGCGGTACTGCTGCACCATTGTGCCAGAAAATATCACCCTCAATCGAAGATGTTAAACCGCCTATTATCCAGTCTAATCCTATTTTATGGTTAAAGTCTAAAGGCAAGCCCGCATATTGTGGTGTAAATATTTCGTTAGATTTTGGCTGAATGTGTGTATTGTCGCTTATGCTTTTACCTGAAAATAAGTAACGAAGAAAATTTCCCATGTCTTCAACATTTGACAGCATTGCTCCGGCGGGTATATCTCGAAGCGGTGTTTTATCTACTATTTCTCCATCGCGATACCCTTCTGCGTAGAATTTTTTTATTTTAGGGGTTAAATTAAATGAAGAATGTTTCATGCCTAAAGGCTGTAGAAAACTTTCACTCATTACCTGCGGAAATGGTTTGTTTTCCACAACTTCTATAATTTTGCCAAGAACACTGTAGCCAATATTTGAATATTTGTACATGGATTGAGGTGGGCTTGTCAGGCTTTCGCTTTTTATTTCATCCGTTAACTTTGACAAAGAAACAGGGTCATGAACCCACATGCCAGCTAAAATATCCGACGGCAAACCTGAGTGGTGAGATAAGAGCGCACGTAAGGTGATGGGTTTTGTATTTTCAAATCGGTTAGCTATCGAAAAATCTGTTATATATTTTGTTACTGGATCATCAATGTTTATTTTCCCCGATTGCTGCAAACGCATTATTTGAGCTGCTGTAATAACTTTCGAAATTGAACCAATTCTGTACACTGTTTTACTTGATGCCGGTATATTTTTTTCTTCGTCAGCCAGACCAAACCCTTTTTGCCAAACAATTTTTTGTCCATCAATAATGGCGATGCTTAATCCTTTGATATTATATTGATCCATTTTTTTAGAAATTGACCAACTCAAATATTCCTTCAAATATCCATAGTCCCCTTTGTTAATTGTTGCTGGTCTCTGTGGTGCAGAAGTACATCCTGTTACAGTGAGAGTAATGAGTATCGCTACAACTGCTACCTTATTATATTTCATCTCCTAACTCTCTAGTTTAAACATCTGGTTAATAGTTGTTATTCTTAATTGATAAGATATTATTATATATCATTAATTAATTATTGTAAAACGATAATTAATTTTTTTAAATTACTGTATACTTGGATGCGAATTTCTTCTTATATTTAACATCACTAGAAGGTAGCCCCAACGCATGAAACAGATTGAGCGCGCAGGAAAACAACTTAAATGGGGGGTCTTATTTTTACTTTTTTTCTCACCGATTTTGTATGCGAGTATAATTTTCTGGCAGGGACCTAATGAGCTTCTTCACTTACCCAATGGGATAAACCTGAAAATTAACCAGGTCAGTATTGCAGAAAAAATAATGCTCTTCTTGTTGCCAGCCTTAACACCGGCTACTTACTGGTTTGCTCTGTATTTTATTTTTGATTTGTCTAAACAATATGCCACAGGAAAAGTATTTACATTTGAAGCTATAAAAACACTTCGGCGAATTGGAATCTTTTTATTGTTAACAGACTTTGTTTACATGCTCCAAATTGCTTTAACGGGACCTTTACTCAGTGGGTTTGGACTAACGGAGAGTTTTTTACATATAGAGCTTAAGTTGGGCACATCTATCGTTGGGCTATTTATTCTGTTGATTACTAGAGTTATGTTGCTTGCCTTAGAGCTCAACGAGCAACAACGATTAACAATATGACAATTAATATTAATTTAGACGTAATGTTAGCTAAACGCAAAATGAAATCCAATGAATTGGCACAACTCATAGGTATAACGGAACAGAATCTTTCCATCCTCAAAACAGGTAAAGCAAAAGCCGTGCGATTATCTACCCTGGACGCTATCTGTGAGCATCTGAAATGTCAGCCCGGTGATTTATTAGAATATGAGCGTGATGAATAAAAGACTAAATATAGCTGTCCTACGAAACATCAATCATCTGCACAGTGCCGTCTGGTAAAACTTCAGCCATGTGTCCTGCGGGCTCTTCTAAAAATAATACCGCAAGAACTGTTACTGCGACCGCGCCTGCTATTACTAAAAAGAAGGTTTGTGCAGAAACAAAAGATAATACGGTTAGAAATAATACCGCGCCGATGTTGCCGTATGCGCCAACCACGCCCGCAATTTGCCCGGTAAGACGACGGCGAATTAAAGGCACTACCGCAAACACACCACCCGCGCCAGAACCAACAAAAAATGAGCATGTCATCATCACAATGACTGCAACAAAAATCGACCAGTCAGAATTAATTTGGCTCATCAATAAAAATCCTGCGGTTAATGCAGAGAGCAAAACAACCAATGTTTTTTTACGACCAAAGCGATCGCTCAACCAACCACCGCTGGGGCAGGAAATAATATCCATGCCAGCAAAACAGGCAGCGAGCAGACCGGCAGCAATAGCAGAGGTATTAAAAGTGTCTAAGAAAAATAAAGGCAGCATCGAAACCACCGCCAGCTCACTACCAAAAGTAACCGCGTAAGCAAGACTTAAAATGCCCACCTGTTTGAATTTATACTGGTGCATGTCCGGCACGGCTTCTTTAAATATATCCGCATTAACATGATGAATTTGTCGGCATTGCAATGCATAAGTGAAAACCAGTCCAGCATATATTGCGTACACAGCGGTTTCATCTAATAGTCCGAGTACCGACACTTTCCAGGTCAATAAAGCCAGTGCGGCATACATTGGAATGTTCAGTAGTAAGTAAAAGAAAAAATCTTTTTTGCTGGTCACTTCAAGGCCGCCGGTTTTATTTGGTTTAAAGTAGGTAGAGCCTGCAGGTGTGTCCGTAACCGAAAAATAATACACAAAAGAATATACCAGTGTTAGCACACCCGTTGATGCTGTTGCGTAACGCCAGCCGTCATCACCGCCAAACAGTAAAGCAATTGTTGGCAGACTTATCGCGGCAGCCGCGGAACCAACATTGCCCAGACCTTTGTAAATGCCTTCAGCCAAACCAACTTGTTTAGCCGGATACCATTCGCTAACAATACGGATGCCGATAACAAAACCTGCACCAACAAAACCCATCAAAAATCGCGCCAGTGCCAACATTTCAAAAGTGTCGGCAACAGCAAAAAAGAAACACAGAAAACTGGAAATAAATAATAGAAAAGAATAAATCACTCGCGGCCCAAAAACATCAACCAACATACCGATGACAATACGTGCAGGAATGGTGAGCGCGACATTAAGAATCAACAGCATTTTAATTTGCTGATCTGACAAACCCATGCTTTCTTTAATAGCGATTAATAATGGCGCGTGGTTGAACCAGACCAAAAAGGTAAGAAAAAACGCAAACCATGAAAGGTGTAGAACGCGAGATTTCCCTGAGAAAGAAAAGAAATTAAGTTTAGAGCTTGAATCGACAGCAGACATTTTGCTTCCTGTGCTTTGTTGTATTATTTTTAATTATAATTATGTGCAGGCTTTGCAAAGTGTGTGCCAACTAGCGAATAAGAATATAATCAACAACTTATAATGCAGCTTTTATTCAATAAAGGAGCATATGGAAAATCTGCACACGATTGGTGCGCCGTAGAACGGGAAAGTGTAGTTATGGTGCTATTTGGAATTTGCGTTATTATCATAAAGGAATTCCCAGAACTCCCCAAATCACAATAGCCATTTATCAAGAGCCAGTAAAATTTCACTAGGACTTACTTTTGGCTAGTGGTAAAAGCAAAATTCACTACTATACTTTCTACGTTTACTATTGTTTCTTCTATTGCTTCTTCACTTCAACAGTAAACGAAAATCAAATGATCGAAAAAATAAAAACAACACTTACGATTAAAAATTTGGAGATTATGATGAAAAAAATAATAATTACAACGTTTTTTGCCGCTTCGGCAATTGCGTTGATGAGCGGTTGTAGTAGCAGTAGCAGTAGTTCTGGTGGTGTTGACGCTGGGCCTATTTCTATAATAACAGTGAATGGTCAGCAACATGTTTTGACAGGTAGTCACACCGCAGCTTGTTATGATTCACCTGATGGTCGAATTGATACGCAAACAGTAAATGGCACCGAGTTGACAATTGAGTCGTCTATTTATGCAGGCGATGATACCTGTTCAGGTACGGTTACTCAAACGGGGAAAATCATAGCGAATATAAGCAAAAGTGATGATATACAAATTAGTGGTTGGACAGGACAAGGTATAGGGCCAGATTTTCCGACACCAGAGCGTGCGGATAAGACTGGTGCGTTGGATATAAATGAAACAGTTACGACACTTGACCTTGAAGTAACGGCGGTCATTGACGACACACAAATTCTTGGTGCTAACGTAAGCGTTGGCATTAAAAGAAAGATTTTGTATCTTTTTGATGACACGGCGGGAGGCGATGCATATATCATGTATCGCGGTGATGTTGAGGATGGTGTTGCTATTGCATCGGCATCTGATCCGTTTGTTTCCGGCAATGTTCCGGTGGCGCAGTAGTCGGTAAACTAAAAACTCCGCCAGTCTGAATAAGGAATTCTGGGGACACAATACTTAAATTGGAGCTTTTATGCTGATAATTAAGTATTGTGTCCCCAGAACTTTCCCAGAACTTTCCAGAACTCCCCCAAATCACAATAGCCATTTATCAAGAGCCAGTAAAATTTCACTAGGACTTACTTTTGGCTAGTGGCAAAAGCAAAATTCACCACTATACTTTCTACGTTTACTATTGCTTCTTCTATTGTTTCTTCACTTCAACAGTAAACGAAAATCAAATGATCGAAAAAATAAAAACAACACTTACGATTAAAAATTTGGAGATTATGATGAAAAAAATAATAATTACAACGTTTTTTGCCGCTTCGGCAATTGCGTTGATGAGCGGTTGTAGTAGCAGTAGCAGTAGTTCTGGTGGTGTTGACGCTGGGCCTATTTCTATAATAACAGTGAATGGTCAGCAACATGTTTTGACAGGTAGTCACACCGCAGCTTGTTATGATTCTGATTCACCTGGTGGTCGAATTGATACGCTAACAGTAAATGGCACCGAGTGGACAACTGAGTCGTTTATTTATGCAGGCGATGATACCTGTTCAGGTACGGTTACTCAAACGGGGAAAATCATAGCGAATATAAGCAAAAGTGATGATATACAAATTAGTGGTTGGATAAATCAAGATAATGTGGCTCCACAACGTGCGGATGGCACCGGCACACTGAGTGAAAATGAAACAGTTACGCCATTTGACCTTGAAGTAACGGAAGTTGTAGACCCTGGCAATCTTTTTGGTGTGAATGCAAATGTTGGTTTTGAAACCACGGCGTTGTATGTTTTTGATGACACGGCGGGAGGCGATGCATATATCATGTATCGCGGTGGTATTGAGGATGGTGTTGCTACTGCTTCGTTATCTGATCCGTTTGTTTTCGGCAATGTTCCGGTGGCGCAGTAGTCGGTAAACTAAAAACTCCGCCAGTCTGAATAAGACTGGCGGAGTTTTTTGCATTAAGGGCATTATTTTTCGCAAAATCGCATCTGCGGAATTTATGCACAAGTTAAATTGAAAAAAACCAAGCTATCATTTAGTATCATCAGCAGTTAAAAGGTTTGTTTGATATTATTTGGTTGTAACCCTTATGAATAAAAAAATACTTGTTTCAAGTTTTTCTCTTTTGATTGTTCCTGTTAGTCAAACTGTATTCGCTCATAACGAAGGCGCTAGTGTTGATTTTGAAAAACGCGAAGTCGAGCGTGAAACCGCGAGTAAAAAAAAGGATAGTGATACCTGGGATGATTTCATGAAGTCGGTCAAAGCCCAGGAAGTAAAGCAAGAAACCACACAAGAAACCAAGCAGGAAGCAAAAACAGATGCCGATAAAACAACTGCGCCGTGATGTTAAAAAGCGTATCCTTACACCTGTTCTGGTAACAAATTCTGGTAACAAAATTACAGCAAGCAAGAACTTATTGTCAGAGCTTGAGTCACTAAAGCCAGAGGGTGTAATCAATTAATAGAGGTGCCCTTAAGCGTTTTATTTCACCAGAGGTGTTTTAATGTCTGTGCGTCAGGGTTTTGTTTTTCTTTCTATCTTATTTTCTGTTTTTCTTTTTTTACTTGCCGTTAACTGGCCGGCTTTTTACTGGGGTTTTATTATTATTGTCCCGATTATTTTGCTTGGCGTGTATCACATACTGCAAACAAAACACACGATTTTGCGGCTCTACCCTGTCATCGGTATTTTTCGATATATTTTTGAATCGATACGTCCAGAGATCCAGCAATATTTTGTTGAATCAGATATTAACGGGCGACCAATTAATCGTGAATTCCGTTCGCTGGTTTATCAACGTGCAAAACATGCACGCGATACGCGACCGTTTGGCACACAGTTTGATGTTTATCGTGCAGGTTATGAATGGATGGACCATTCGATGAAACCGTTGATGGTTGAGGACACGCACCCGCGCATAAAATTTGGTTGTGATGATTGCAGTAAACCGTATCTCGCATCACCAATGAATATTTCTGCGATGAGTTACGGCGCGTTGAGCAAGCACGCAATACTGGCATTAAACAAAGGCGCAAAAATTGGTAACTTTGCGCACAACACCGGCGAAGGTGGTTTAAGCCCGTATCACCTCAAACACGGTGGCGATATTATCTGGCAGATAGGTACGGGTTATTTTGGTTGCCGTAATCCTGAAGGCAAGTTTGACCGAGAAAAATTTTCCGAAAATGCGCAGCTTGAAGTTGTGAAGATGATTGAGATTAAATTATCGCAAGGTGCAAAACCCGGTCACGGTGGTATTTTACCGGCAGCAAAACTGAGTAAAGAAATTGCTGCGATACGTCACGTGCCAATGGGTAAAGATGTCATTTCACCGCCCGCACATTCTGCTTTTGATACACCGGAAGGTTTATTGCAATTTGTTGCTGAGTTGCGGAAATTATCTGGCGGCAAACCTGTTGGCTTTAAACTGTGTATTGGCAAACGCAGTGATTTTCTTGCTATTTGCAAAGCCATGTTAAGTACCGGTATCACGCCGGATTTTATTACCGTGGACGGTGGTGAAGGTGGTACCGGTGCGGCACCAATTGAGTTAACCAATTCAGTGGGTACACCGCTTCGTGATGCACTTATTTTTGTTAACAGGGCGCTTATTGGTATTGGTAAGCGCGAGCAAATTCGTATCATCGCTTCCGGCAAAATTTTTAGTGCTTTTCATGTTGCGCGTATGATGGCGCTGGGTGCGGACACGGTAAATTCCGCACGTGGCATGATGTTGGCACTTGGTTGCATTCAATCAAGAAGTTGCAATACGGACAAGTGCCCTACCGGTGTGGCGACGCAAGATCCGGCGCGCTATAAAGCGTTAAACGTTGAAGATAAATCAAAACGCGTGGCGAATTTTCAAAATGCAACCGTCAAGAATTTAACAGAGTTATTGGGCGCGAGCGGCCTTAATAGTCTGGATGAATTAAAACCGCACCACATTAATCGCCGCGTCAATGGTACACAGGTGGCAAATTATGCGGAGCTTTATCCCAGCATTGAATCTTGTTGTTTACTTGGTTGCGATAATCTTCCCGATAGTTGGAAGGCCGAATGGGAAAAAGCGTCTGCACAAAGCTGGTGATTTATTACGCGGATGATTTATTTTATGCTTGAGTACGTTAAGCAGCTGCGCTTTGATCGGTTGCTATTGTGGAGTTACTTTATCTGGTATCTCAGTATCAGTGTTTTATATTTTGATGCGGATCCTAAGTTATGGTTTACCGCGTTAGGTATTGCGTTAATTGTTGGCATCGCGCTTGTTCTTAGTACGACGTGCTGGCCTATTGATGTCAAAGCACTAGATCGTTGGCAGACGCTGCGTTTATTTCTTGTTCCTTTTTGTGTTTCCAGTTATTCATTATTAATTAAAGATAAGGACTGTTTTCTAATCTTCCCGCCAGACTTAAAAACAAACAGTATCGCCCTGTCGGCAATATTTAGTTTTTTAATATTTGTTTTTTTAATTAAAAAATTTACAGGTACATCAGCAAAAACCTCTTAAAAAATTTTCTGCTCCACTTCCAGATATCAAGCAAAACTGAGATATGTATTGCAGTGAAATAAGCGCATAAGAGATAACGCCTTTTGTTTCCCAGCGGCATGCCTTATATTTTCGCAAAGACCGGCGCACCGGCTGTGTGCGCGGGTATAACAAGCCGCACTTGTTTGGTGCGAAAGGTGGCAAAGTCTTCCACAAAAGGCACTCTAACTCTTTGTTTTAGCATGTGAAAAGCTGGCATGAATCTTGTTATAAGTAAATTAAAGTATTAATACGTATTTATATTCCATATTTAGATTTAATGACGCGTAATGAGGCAATAACAATGAAACAAAAGCTGGTTTTAATTGGTAACGGAATGGCAGGGGTTCGCGCGCTTGAAGAATTATTCAAGCACAATGTGGCGGACGACAAAAATGACAGCGGCAAAGGGAGTGACTTGTATGACATCACCGTCATCGGCGCTGAGCCACATCCAAATTACAATCGCATTATGCTGTCGCCAGTTTTGGCAGGCGAGCAAACCATTGATGACATTGTTCTAAACAGTCTTGAATGGTACCAGGAAAATAACATCGAACTAATCACTGGTGATGCGGCTACAGAAATTTCACGTGTTAAAAAAGCTGTTATCACCGAAAGCGGTAAAGAATTTCCATACCATCGTTTATTAATAGCAACAGGCTCTAACCCATTCATTATTCCCATTCCCGGTGCGGACAAAGAAGGTGTTTTAGGTTTCCGTGATATTTACGACGTGGATACAATGAAACAAGCGGCTAAAGATTACAAAAAAGCTGTAGTCATTGGCGGTGGTTTGTTAGGTTTGGAAGCGGCGAATGGTTTGATGAAACAAGGCATGGATGTCACCGTTGTGCATTTGCTTGATTCATTGATGGAACGCCAGCTAGATAAACCTGCTTCTGCCTTATTAAAAACTTCGCTCGAAGAACGCGGCATGAAATTTATGATGGAAGCGTCAACCGCAGAAATTATTGGTGGTGCTGATAATAATGGGCGAGTGACTTCGGTGAAATTTGCAGACGATTCAGAAATCGACGCTGATTTAGTGGTGATGGCTGTCGGTATTCGACCAAACTTTGAGCTGGCAAAAAAAGCCGGTATTCATTGCGAACGCGGTATCGTCGTAAACGACACCATGCAAACTTTTGATCCTGTTATTTATTCTGTTGGTGAATGTGTACAACATCGCGGCGAATGTTATGGTTTGGTTGCGCCTTTATTTGAGCAGGCAAAAGTTGCCGCGAATCATTTAGCGCAAGTGGGTAGCACGCGTTACATCGGTTCGATGACTTCAACCAAATTAAAAGTTACTGGCATCGATTTATTTTCTGCCGGTGAATTCAATGAAGAAGAAGGCGACGAAGTTTTACAAATACAGGATGTTGCCAGCGGTGTGTATAAAAAATTAGTATTAAAAGATAACGTCATCAAAGGTGCAGTAATGTTCGGCGATACTTTGGACGGTACCTGGTATTTCAGTTTAATGCGCGATGCATCGAACATTGCAGATTTCCGCAAAACAATTTTATTTGGTCAGCATGATTTAGGCGATGCTGGTCACGGTGATGAAACACGTGTGATGTTGTTACCCGACAATGCTGAAATTTGTGGTTGTAATGGCGTGTCTAAAGGCGACATTGTGCAGGCTATTAGCAAAAACGGTTTGTTTACTTTAGACGAAGTTCGCGCGCACACTAAAGCGTCTTCTTCTTGTGGCTCTTGTACCGGTTTGGTTGAATCACTTATTGCTTCAACTGTGGGCGAAGGTTACGAAGCCGCGCCAAGTAAAAAGCCAATTTGCACTTGCACCGATTGCAGTCACGATGATGTTATCGATTCTATTAAAGAGCACAAATTAAAATCTATTCCCGCCGTGTTTGAATTTTTAGAATGGAAAACTCCAGACGGTTGCGCCGCGTGCCGCCCGGCATTAAATTATTATTTATTAGCACGTTGGCCAGAAGAATATAAAGATGATTTGCAGTCGCGTTTCATTAACGAACGCGCACACGGCAACATTCAAAAAGATGGCACCTATTCTGTTGTGCCACGTATGTTTGGCGGTTTAGTTAAACCCGATGAGCTTCGTGCTATTGCCGATGTTTGCGATAAATTTGATGTGCCGGAAATGAAAGTTACTGGTGGTCAACGCATTGATATGTTCGGCATTAAGAAAGAAGACTTGCCTGCGATGTGGAAAGATTTATCAGACGCAGGTTTTGTTTCAGGACACGCTTACGGTAAAGCTATGCGCACGGTTAAAACGTGCGCCGGTAAGACTTGGTGCCGTTTTGGCACACAAAACTCAACAGGTTTAGGTGTGAAATTAGAAGACCTTACCTGGGGTTCGTACATGCAGCATAAATATAAGTTGGCCGTTTCAGGTTGTCCACGAAATTGTGCGGAAGCCACCATTAAAGATTTTGGTGTGGTATGTGTTGATTCCGGTTACGAATTACACATTGGAGGTAACGGCGGCATAAAAGTTCGCGTCACGGATTTCTTATGCAAAGTTGAAACTGAAGAGGAGGTGTTGGAATACTGCGCAGCTTTCACCCAAAAATACCGTGAAGAAGCACACTATTTAGAACGCACCGCACCGTGGGTTGAACGTGTTGGCTTGACCTACATCAAAAGTTGCATTCTTGATGATGAAAAAGAGCGCAAGGCATTGGCGCAGCGATTTAAAATAAGCCAGAAAATTGCACAAGTTGATCCGTGGAAAGAACGCGCCGAAGGTGTAGACGCACACGAATTCACACAGTTAAAAGTGGCAGGTTAAGATTATGAGCGATGTTATGAACGAGTGGACAGAAGTAGTAGCACTGGAAGAAATTCCACAATTAGGTTCGCGTGTTGTCCGAGTTGGTAATGAGGCGGACACCATGAAAATCGCAGTATTCAGAACAGCAAGCGATGAAGTGTTTGCCATGAAAGATGAATGCCCGCACAAACAAGGTCCCCTGTCGCAAGGCATCGTACACGGCACATCCGTTACCTGCCCGTTGCACAACTGGAAAATAGATTTAGCCAGTGGAAAAGCATTAGGCCCAGACGAAGGTTGCACCAATGTGTTTCCAACAAAAGTCGAAAATGGCATAGTGTTTATTGATTTAAAAGTGGCTGCTGTTTAGCCGGCATGAACGCTTTGGCATAAAGTTTTAGGCAAGATTAATAGAGGTGCCCTATAGAAAGAATAGTCCACGAAGAACGCAAAGTGAAAAATTTTAAAAATCTTTTTTCGCGTCTTTTGCGTTCTTCGCGGACAAGTTTTTTTTCTACGGTGAGATAAAAAAATATGTTATTTGGACGTAAACAAAAAAACCCTATCAAGATAGCCGACAAAGGCGTAGTCGAATGGAAATACGCCACCTGCGGTTATTGTTCAACAGGTTGTTCTATCGAAGTTGGTTTAGACGAAGACGGTGAGCCCGTTGCTTCGCGTGGACTTGCTGACGCTGATGTTAATCGCGGTAAGCTTTGCGTAAAAGGTATTTTTGAACACGAGTTGTTTCGTAAAACCGCCGGCCGTGGTGACAAACCAAAAATGCGTAAAAGTTACCAGGATGAATTTGAAGAAGCCACCTGGAAGCAGGCGTTGGATTTTACTGGCGACAAAATAAAAAGTATTCAGCAAGAACATGGTCGTGATTCTTTTGCCATTATTTCTACCGGGCAAATAATGACCGAAGAGTTTTATACGTTAGGCAAACTTGCACGTGGTGTTATCGGTACCAATAACTACGATGGCAACACAACATTGTGCATGGCATCAGCAGTCTCCGGTTATAAACGTTCTTTCGGTTCAGACGGCCCACCCGGATGTTATGAAGATTTTGAACACACCGAATGTTTATTAGCGTTCGGTTCAAACTTACCTGAGCAACACCCTATTATTTACTGGCGCGTTAATGAAGCGTTGGAAAAATGTGACCGCGAAGGTCGTCCACGTTTCCCGATTATTGTTATCGATCCGCGTGTAACCATGTTCGCGCAAAAAGCTGATATACATCTTGCCGTTGCACCGGGTACCGATTTAGTTTTATTAAACGCATTATCACATGTAATTTTAGAAGAAGGTTTGGCAGATGAAAATTACATCAAACAAAGCACCAATGGACTCGAAGAATTTAGTGTTTTAGTTAAAGAGTATGACCCAGAAAGTGCTTCAAAAATTTGCGGTATCGCACCGGAGATGATTCGTAAAGTTGCACGCATTTACGCCAACGCAGGCGCAGCGATGACAATCTGGACCATGGGCATTAATCAAAGTGTTCATGGCTCGGACAGTATTTGTGCGATTAATAACATGAGTTTAATTACCGGCAACATCGGCAAACCCGGTGCTTCATCATTATCAATTACTGGTCAATGCAACGCGATGGGTACACGCGAGTGGTCATCGTGTTCTGGTCTGCCCGGTTATCGTGCATTGGAAAACGAAAAAGATCGTAACGAAATTGCAGAATTCTGGGGAATCGACGTTGATTACTTCCCAGAGAAACGCGGCATGTTTATGACCGATATTATTCCGGCAATTGAAAGCGGTGAAATTCGTGGCATGTGGTTAATCGCCACCAACCCGATGACTTCAATGGCAAACACTGCCTTGATGCGCAAGCTATTATCCAAGTTAGATTTTTTAGTTGTGCAAGATGCTTACGCCGATGTTGAAACCAATCAATACTCACACGTGTTTTTACCCTCTGCGGTGTGGGCAGAAAAAGAAGGTTGCTTCACCAATACCGAACGCCGCGTAAATTTAATTCGCAACGTGGTGAAACCACACGGCGATTCAAAAACAGATTTAGAAATTTTCAACCAGATGGCGAAGCGTTTTGAACGCGGCACAAAAATGGTCTTCCCAGAAAATGCAGAAGGCGTTTTTGATGAGTTAAAACAATTATCAAAAGGTCGTATGTTGGATTATTCCGGCATGAGTTACGACAAAATAGAAGAGAGCCGTGGTTTGCAATGGCCGTGTAATGACGAAACCGCACCCGAAGGTTCGCAACGTTTATATACTGATGGTGTGTTTCAGTTTACCGATGGCAAAGCAAAACTTTTAGCACTGCCGTTTAATGATATTAACGAGCGGCCCAATAAAAAATATCCGTTCTGGTTAAATTCAGGTCGCGTGGTGGAACACTTTCATACACGTACTCGTACCGGGAAAGTTGGCAACGCCAACAAATTTTCACCAACCCCTTATATGGAAATGAATCCACAAGCGGCAGAAAAGTTGGGTATCGAACACGGCTCGTATGTAAAAGTTTCTTCTATTCGTGGCGATACAACAGTGATGGTGCAATGTACTGAACGTATTGCGCCCGATGCGGTTTTCATTCCGTTTCATTTTCACGAATGCGTTAATCGCGTTACTTTAGGTTTATTAGATCCGCATTCAAGGCAGCCAGCGTATAAGCAATGCGCAGTGAAAGTAGAAGTTATTGACGATCAACAAGCAGCGGCGAAAGAAAATGTCGAAGCGCGAGCGTATTGATGAGCATTCCTGCGTTTAATAAAACAATAAAAGAATCGTCCGCGAATAACGCAAAATACGCAAAGGTTAAAAATAAAAAAGATTTTTTTTGCGTCATTCGCGTTTTTCGCGGACTTATAGTTTATAAAAATAATGTTTAAGTACCTACGTCCAAAAGAACAGCCTTACGCTTTTTTGCGCGATGTAGAACATCCCGAAAAAAATCGTTACGGTAAATCAATCGAAACTGTATTGGAAGGTTCGCCGCTACGCGGACAAAGTTTAAACATCAACGGTGACTCACGCGTTGGTGATAATCCTAATCGTTATAAACAACACGGTTTTTATTTTACTGCCGACAATTGTATTTTCTGTCACGCTTGCGAGTCTGCCTGTTCAGAAAAAAATGATTTAGAACCGCATCAGGCATTTCGTGCAGTGGGTTATGTTGAAGGCGGCACTTACCCCGAATACACGCGCTTAAATATTTCGATGGCATGTAATCATTGTGATGACCCCGTGTGTTTAAAAGGTTGCCCGACACGCGCTTATACAAAGTTTGCAGAATACGGTGCGGTGTTACAAGATTCGGATATTTGTTTTGGTTGCGGTTACTGTACCTGGGTGTGTCCATATAATGCACCGCAACTCGATCACAGCAAAGGCCACGTATCCAAATGTAATATGTGTGTTGATCGTTTAGAAGTTGGTTTAAAACCTGCTTGTGTTTCTGCCTGTCTTGCTGGTGCGCTGGATTTTGGCATTATGGAAACCGCACCAGAAAATCGTGACGGTTTGGATACACGTATTCCCGGTTTTCCATCAACCGATATTACGCATCCCAATATTCGCTTTCAGCAAAAAAAAGTTTTGCCAGAAATAATGTCGCGCACTGATAGTATGCCGATCAATTATCAGAAAAATGAGAAGGGTGATTTTGAACCGCAGGTGGCAGAAAAAAGTGTCAGTGGTCAAAAAGCAAAAGTTGAATGGAATATCCAAAAATTAAGCACTCGAGAAAACCCCCTAGTGATTTTTACATTAATTTCTCAGGCGGTTGTAGGTGCATTTATTTTATTGTTTGTAGGGCCAATGATTGGTCTTGAAACCTTAACGCCCGAAAAAAATCCGATTGCATGGCCAATGTTTTTGTTTGGTTTAATTGGTATTCAAACCATTGCATTGGTTTTATCCACTATGCATCTCGGTAAACCGCATCGGTTTTATCGGGCATTTAATAATTTAAAATATTCGCCGGTTAGTCGTGAAGTTGCGGGCATTGCAGTATTTTATAATTTTATCGGCGCATTTACTTTGTTAACCGGTTTGCCACAATTGTTTGGCTGGTTGCCAGAATCTGTGTGGCAGTTATTTGTAACGGTTTCAGGTTGGGGTGCGGTTTTATCTGGCATTGCTGCCATTTATTTTATGCATAAAATTTATCGTATATCCGCAAGACCTTTTTGGAACCACTGGCAGGTATTCACCAGTTTTTATGGCAATGTTTTATCACTGGGGTCTCTACTACTAGCGCTGGTATATGGCGCTGCTCAAGTCGCAAATGGTGAAACTTGGGTGCAAATCACAACACTGTTCGCAATGTTTATTTTTATTGGTTTATTAATTGAAGCGATAGGTTTGTACATTCATCAAAATGATTTAATAAAAAATGGTGGTGAAGGTGCATCTGCACACTTTGAACAAACAACAAAATTTGGTAATACCTATATAGCGAGAAATTTCGGTTTAATCGCTGGCTTAATATTGACAATTATGATGATGTTTATCCAGTTTGATGGTTTAGCAGCGCTAATGTTGTGGTTTCCTGTAGCGGTAATTATATTGATGACAGCAATCACAGGACGTGCGTTATTTTACGCATTGGTTATGCCAACAACGATGCCAGGTGCTTTTTTCTGGCGAAATAAAAAATTCGAAGAACATGCGCGTGAGACGGGTCTTGCGGAAATGCCACAAGTTGGTGTGTTGCCGGATACGCACTAGAATTATGGTCATTTTATTATGATGGCGCATAATTCAAAACATTTATCAGAAATAAAAAATGATTTTGAATGTGGTATTTTTTTAGCTGTTTATAACTCACCAAAACAACGTTACCACCGAAGTGTCGCTGCAATAACATTAGTTGTTAAACATGTACTGCGTGGCTTACTGTTTAGCTGGCCATTGTATTTGCTTGCGCTGGCAGCGTATTCAATATCAGACGCATCGGTTTGGTTGTTATTATTTTTATTACTGCCAGCAATGTATGTATCATGGGCGATATTAAGCCGTGGTATAAAAGAAGACTATGAACATCTAGTTGATGGTTATTTATTGCGAACAGGTTACTTAGGAAGAATAATATTTTATGGAAAAATTTGAAAATAAATATAATAAAACAAGAAAAACTAAACAAGAAAAATCAAACACACTGGTCAAATTGTTGTCTTGAAAAAAGTCAGTAAACACGGTTTGTCTGTTGTTTCTTTTAGCACCGGCGGTGATTACTTTATCTCGAACAGATATTTAGAGCCGGTATTTACAGCGCATTAACCGGCTACTTGAATAACAATTACCACTTCATCATTATTTTCATGGCTGTCTTTTATCAGATGGCCATTAATACGACACCAGGCCGGAATATCATTAAGTGCGCCGGGGTCGGTGCATGTTACTTCAAGAATATCACCCGCCTGCAATTCAGCAATTTTATTTTGCGTTTTAATGACCGGCATCGGGCACAAAGTTCTACGGGCATCTAAAGTATATTGGCTCATATCAATAATGTGTTTTGCGAGGTTAGATGTACCAGTTTTGTTTTATTTCAGAAACTGGCATTGGTGTGATGTCGAAAGTTTTTTCGTCGCCATTTACACGGGTGACTTTAACGGTAACATTATCTGCATCGCGTCCCTGGCTAAAACGTGCAGCAATGCGTGCTGCAAATTTAAAATCTTCATCATTAAGTTCGCCATCAACTAATGACAAAGGACCGTTATGGCTTTTTATTTCAATGGTTGAAAATTGTTTTTTATAACCTTGAAGAAATTTATTTTCGCCATCTTCGCGGCTAACGATTAATTTGTAATGTGGTTGTGGGCGTAAGTGCCTGCCAACTTTTAACAACATAATATCATCGAGTTCGTAATCTTTTTTATTTCTTGCTTGCCAAAGATCAACCAGTTTGTTGGAGTAATTTTTATCGGTAAGAAAACAGCAGCCGCCAGCGGGTGTAGCGTAATCTTCAAAGCCAAACTTTGCCGCTAATGCCATTTGTGGCTTACGGTTGCGACCACTGAAGTCTTTTAATTGTTCGCGCTCTATCCAGCCTTCGCGTTCAGGGAAAGTAGCAGCAAGATTTTTTGCACACAGTGGTCTTAATAGTCGATCGTCTGCACCAGATTCACGCACTACGACGGGCAGTAAATCTTTGCGTTGTGACATAGGTCGTTGCCCCATTACTTCGCCGGTAATAATAAAATCAAAAGCATTTTCTTCCATCCATTGTTTGGCTTTTTTAACCATGAATATTTTACAATCAAGGCAAGGGTTCATGTTGGCGCCGTAGCCGTGTTTAGGGTTAATTAAGACATCTTTGTATTCATCAATAATGTCGATGATGTGTAATTTAATACCAAGTTGTTCGGCGCTCCATAAAGCATTATTGCGTTTTGGCTTGGCTTTGTCTTTTTTGCGAATGGCGTGAGTGTGACCTTCTACGCAAAAGCCGGTATAAAAATTAATACCTTCGACGTGAACGCCTTGGTCCAGCATTAATTTTGCAGCGAGTAATGAGTCGAGGCCGCCAGAAATAAGAGCGACAGCTTTGCGTTGTTGAGACATAGTGAGATGGCTAGTGAAATAGATCCAGTGAAATAGGTTCAGTGAAATAAGCTAGCAAAACTAGCTTAAATAGTGCCTTCCATTATACCAAAACCACTCGATATTACAGCGAAGAATCTACGTTGTAGAAGCTCTGTTTTTTTGTTTCTGCCTCATTAGAGTATGACTGCAGATACCAGACCTAAATTTTAAGGACTAGATTTTAGGCGTATTTTTTCTTTTAAACAAAGAAAGAAGCGCCAGACCTGAACCAAATAACCAAACTGCTGCAGGCACAGGTACAACTGCTGGGCGGTCGTAATAAGCACCTAGACCAGCTAGTGCGGGCATACTGGTATCGTCCAGGTAAATACGAATGTCATTAAGTTTGGCATTTTGTCCGAAACCAAAATCGTCCAGGTCAAGAAATGCGTAGGAGGCGAAAAAGGCATCGTCGTAAATGCTGGAAGTTGTGCTGGTAATGACACCTTGTTGTGCGCTTTCAATGGCACCTTCCTCGCCAATGCTTACCGAAAATAAATATTCTTCAATGCCTGTTGATAAGCTTGAGCCATTGCCTGCAAAAAATAATACGAGGTCATCGCCTTCACCATTGTAGATTCCGCTGGTAAAACTTAAGTCAATGTAAGCACGTTCAACAGCAGGGTTTGCCGGCAGATGTGCATTGGGTGTCCACGCGTAAGTTGTTAAATCATTGCCGGTGACTGAAGCGGCTAATGCATTTGTTGGCGAAGATGCAGCAAAGCTACTGAAAGTTTGGTCATAAAAATCACCAGAGCTGCCTGTTACCGAGTCAGCAAAAACGGTTACGCCGCTTTGAATTTCAAAAATAGTCGCTGCCTGCGCATTGCTAAATAATGCAGCGAGTGTGAATAATGTGTACGGGAATAATGATTTCATAAATTTCTCACAATTAAAATAAGCCATCTGTTGGCCCACCGATAGGCGGTGTAACGGGTGCTACTGGTGGGATAACAGGAATAGTTGGTGGTGTTATGGGTGGCACTACGGGTGGCGCTATGGGGATAGAAGGTGCTAGTGCCGTGATGCTGTTGGTGCGTAAAGTAATTTTACTGTCGCGAGTATTTAGTGGACTTGTTGTTACTTGTGCTAAGCCGCCAGCTGCAGGTTCTATATCAAGTGCCCAGGCACCCCATTGATGTACAGAGTCAACATATGCGATAGCTGGTTCTTCTGCAATTGACGCAGACGCAAAGTTTGTTAGTATGAGGATTAAAAAAAACTTTGCGGCAAGCGAGCGATTTCTGCCTAATTTGTATGGAAAATAATGCATTTTTATCTCATGATTTTAGTAACATTTATTTTGGCGTTTAATTTCGTATTTATTAAAACGCAGTAATTATTGAAATATAATGCATAAGTTGTGCCAAATATATTTCATGATTAGTTAGTGCAGTGTATTAGTGGGTTTTCTTAGTTATTATAGCGATTAAGCCTGTTTGTTTAATTAAAGGTATAGGGTCTTAGTAGGTAGATTGTAAAAAAAACTATCAATGATATGCTTATTTTCTAATATTCTTAGGGTTTTAGTGATTGAAAGTTTTCTCATTCAGGTATTATTTTACCCCTTGGTAAGATAATAAGTGCATAATTATCAATATCTTGTGATAATTCCGCTGGTATTGTTGTTATCTTAAATTTCAAGAAAACGCCGACGAATTAGCAGTTGTTAACAAACTTGACACATGACGGTAATATTTACAGTTTGGCAGTAAAAAGACGGGTTTTCATTCTTTTTATTGTGGTTTTTTAACATTAAGCAAAATTTTCTGTTGGAATAACTTACACAACTTTGAGAGGCTATTTGATTTTATAGCCAACATTTGTGCTTAAAACTATTAATTTATGAAAAATATTGTTTTTCAGGTTTATGATGAAAGAGCGCCTTCAAATAAAGTAACGTGCCAGGTTGACGGCAAATATTTTCCGCTCATAGTTATAAAAATCGATATTGGAGTTATTTCTGGTGTATGAAAAATGAGTATCAAGTGTCCAGCCTTGTAAAAAACCATCACTGAAATTGTAGTTGTAGCCAAAAATATAACGGCTTTCTATTTCATCGCGCACTGTTGGCGGAGTGCTGGCAAGTTGGTCAGCAGCGGCATAATCATATTGTTCAAAATTCAGGTTTAAGTAAATATTGTTTGCTTTGGCGAAAGTCATAAAACCGCCAAAGTAAATTTCTGTGCTTTTGTAGCCAAACTGATCGTCGTCAGCACTCTGATTGGTGAGTCTAAAACCCAGTTCAAGCCCATCATTTGTTCCGCTGAGTAGTGTCGAATAAGCTGCGCCAGCAAGCACGCTGCTACCATCGCGACCTTCGTCTTCAGGGCGTGAAAAGTTATTGTCTGTATAAGATAGTTCGAGGGTGATGCCTTGATAATCGCCTAAATCAAAAGCGAGCAAAGGATTCAGCGAAACAAATGTGCCCAGTGCCGAACCGCCGAAATAGATTTGGTCGACTTGCAAACTGATAGCACCATTCCAGCGTCCGGTAGAGATAAAGGCAGGGCCAGTGCTGGCGCTGATAATGTTTAAGCTAAAATCGCTATTGCGCGTATAGTTGTTTCCAGTCCATGAAATTTGGCTTTGCCACTCAAAATTTGTTGCCGCACCAACAGCGTCAAAAGGTTTTTTGTCTTTATAACGGTGTGACGCACTCAAAAAAGTATCCAGTCCAGAAGAAGCGGTATCCTGTCCACCCGGGATGGTATCAGTGCCTCTTAGTGGTGCAAAATTGATATTGGAATTATAGAGTGCGCCTACTTTTGTGTAATAAGAAAAGCTATGCTCAGTTTGAGGTTTGAGTTCATCACTTGTTAGCTGACCGAGATAGGCAAGAATAGCGAGTCTTACTTTTTCTGGGGTTTTCGGGTCATCAAGCACTGTCTGGAATTCACTTAGTGCCTTATCATACTGGCTGGCGCGGTGGTAGCTGACAGCAAGTTCCAGCCGGGCGCGATTGAGTGAGGGGCGACGACTTAAGATGTATTCAAATTTTTCAATAGCATCGTAAACTTTCCCGCTATCGCGCTCTGTCATGGCGAGGTTAAAAATTTTTTGCGCTTTGTCATCGGACATTGGTTCATTTGCTTCAACTATGTCGACCAAATTTTCTTTTGCCAATGCAGGGAAAACAAATAATAAGTTGGCGAGCAGACCGATGAGCAGGAAAGATAAAGGGGGTTTAAGGGTGAAATAATTCATATAAAACTATTATAGTGCAGGATGTTTGTAAGTTGCGTATTATATGCAACAATGCTAAGAAAAATACAATGTTTACTTACCTTATTTTTTTTGCTGACAATTTCAGAGGTTTGGGCAGCGCAGAATAAAATAAGTGCAGCGATACCTGAAGGTTTATTTGGCTATCAAGAAGTACAAAAGAAAAATTTAAATCTGTTCCCGCAATGGCTGTCGGTGCTTGAGCGCCATGTGTTAAATATGAAAGGTACAGATTCCTGCCAGTCAACAAATTTTAATCAGTGCCATTTAAAACAATGGCTGGCTTTTTTAAAAAAAATAAAACATCTGCCGGTTAGTCAGCAAATAAAGCGGGTAAATAAATATGCCAATGAAAAAAAATATATTTTAGATATTGAAAATTACGGAATGGTTGACTACTGGGCAACACCAAAAGAATTTTTAATTAATAATGGTGATTGTGAAGACTTCGCCATTATCAAAATGCTATCAATGAAATGGCTTGGTTATGATGTAAATGCAATGCGCGTAGTAGTGGTGCAAGACACAAATTTAAGAATCGCACACGCCGTGATGGCGATTGAAAATAATAACGACATATTAATACTTGATAATCAAATTGAAGAAGTGATTTCACATGCGGATATATTTCATTACGTTCCTGTGTATTCAGTTAATGAAAATAGTTGGTGGATGCATGTGCCAAATTAATAAACTTTTGTGGCGCGCGAAGTTTTTTCGCATGGTTGGATAAATTGTGAAAAATAAATCGACGCTGATTGCCTTTGGTTTATTGCTGCTATTTATAAGCGGCAGCGTCTGGCTTGTTTTTGAATACGTGTCGGCTGAAAAACAGCGTGACCTTGATGACTGGCAGGCAAGGTTGAATATCATGGCTGAGTCGCAGCAAAATGCGATTGAAAACTGGTTTTCTGAACAGTCCAGTTATATCAATGAACTGGCTAATAACCCTCTGTTGCAGCTATATGTTAGTCAATCAAACAGCGCTGAAAGCAGCAGTAATGAAACCAGTCGCGGTCAGCTACATCACTTAAAAAATTTAATTAATGCAACTGCTGAATCTGCAGGTGTTTATACAGCAGCTAAAAAAATAAAAAATAATCAGAAAAATAAAGTAAACGATGGCATCGCGATTATTAATGACGATGGTGTTTTATTATCCACTCGATATTTTCCGAGCAAAGATACCAGTATTCGTCAGGCATATAACAAAGTAATAAAAAATGGTTTGACGTACATTTCTAATATCTATGATGCAGGTGGCGATGAAAAAAATAATCGCCAGCCAAGATTGATGATAGTTGCACCAGTAAGTTTGGTGCAGCCAATGAGTGAAAACGATTACAAGGCAGCAGTTGTTGCTGTGATAAATCCTGAAAACAGTTTGTATGCGTTGTTACTTAAAAAATGGGTAACAACAAAATCCGATGAAAGTTTGTTGGTGTCACTAGATAAGAATAGTGTTAATTATTTAAGTCCATTAAAAAAAGGTTTTGAAGTTTTTTATCAGCAGTCAAGAGATGTGGGAGAGACGATGACCGTTGAAGAAATTGTAGCAAAAAATATAGGTGGATATACTTCTCTGTTAGATTATCGTCGCGTACCGGTTTTAGCGACAGCAAGAATGATTCACAATACAAGTATGATGTTGGTGCAAAAAATTGATACTGATGAGGCATTGTTTGAATCAAAATCGCATCAGGCATTTATTTTGACAATATTTTTACTGGTAGTGTTTGTTATCGCGGTAAGTTTTATTGCCATTTGGCGACACGCAACCAGTTTGCATTTACAGAAAGCAACAAGAAGATTGAAAGCGCGAGCTGAATTGTTGAACGCCATTGGCGGCAGCATTAACGACCATATATTTTTACTGAACCATAAAAATAAATTAGTGTTTATAAATGAGGCGTTAGCAAAATCATTTTCAATCGAAAACACAGATGTGCGCGGCAAAGCATTAAACCATGTCTTTACCAATGAGATTACAAATCAATTGCTGGCAGTAAAACCAGCCGATGAAAATAAAGTTGTTCGTAATATCGAAATGCGACTGGAGTTTGATGACAAACGATATGATTATCACATATCAGTTGTGCCCTTGAGCCAGCCTGATTACAAACAATCGCATTTGTTTGTAATGCACGACATAACGCAGTTGAAAGATACACAGGGTAAACATAATCGCTTAATGGACGGTATCATTTCAACGCTAACACAGGTGATTGATAAACACGACCCGCATTGTGCACACCATTCTGAGCGCACAAGAGAAGTCGCCGTGGCAATCGCACAAGCTATGGGTTTGCCGAAAAAACGTATTGACTCTTTGGCGATGGCAGCATTGCTTGCCAATATAGGAAAATTATATATTCCGGCAGAAATGCTGACGAATGTTGAGCCGCTAAACGAAGAACAGGAACGACTACTGCGAGAAAACATTAATTACAGTGTCGAAATATTAAAAGACCTTGAATTCGACGGCCCGGTTATTGATTTTGTACAGCAAAAAAATGAATGCCTTGATGGTAGCGGGTATCCACAGGAAATTTCAGGCGAAGCCATTTTTCAGGAATCAAGAATTTTGTCGGTGGCAAATGCCTTTGTGGCAATGACCAGCGCCAGAGCTTATCGAGAAGGAAAACCGATAAAAGAAGTGCTTGATATTTTAATTTCCGAAGCAGACAGTCGTTATGATCGTCACGTTATTGCTGCTTTGTTCCACATTGCAGAAAATCATTCCGACTGGATTAGCTGGCAGCAAGTGAGCTAACCGTAGCGATTTTTTGTTCAGACTACTGCACTGAATATATCATTAGCAAAATAAAAGCGATTAAAACAGTCGCTAACAGCAACAGTGTTCCCCAATGTTTTTCTTCCGCATTTTTGCTTTTTTCAAGCGCCGGCTTGATACCGGGTGCTATAAAAAATAACATTAATAAAACGCCGGCTGCTGCCAATAATTGTTGCCAAAGTTCCATAGTGCTGCCTTATTTTTTATTCAAAAATATAATGTTTTTCGATGGGCTCGATTATTTTCCAGACACACTTCATGCCTTTTGGAAAAAAAACCATATCACCTTCCTGAATCGTTATCGGTGCTTCGTTTTCAGGTGTAATAATCGCTTTGCCTTCGATGATATAGCAAGTTTCTTTTTTGTCGTAATGCCAGTCAAATTCAGAAATACCTTTTTCCCAGATAGGCCAGTCGTCAACGTATAAAACATCGAGTTTTGCTGGGGTGACATTGTGTTCGATAGTAATGGAATCCATATTTTTTAATTCGTGCGGTTGTATCCGAGTAATCTATATAAAGCTTATTATAACGCGTTGTCAGCCGACATTGTATAATGCGGTTTTTTAAATTGTTAGACGGTAGCTAAAGTGTCAGAGAAAAAAGAGTTAATATTTGATGTGGATTTAGAGCTGTTCGATGAACGTGTGATAGTGGCATCAGATAAAACACCAGTACTGGTAGATTTGTGGGCAGAGTGGTGTTCACCCTGTTTGGTTATTGCACCAATATTAAAACAGCTGATTGATGAATTTGATGGCGGGTTAAAACTTGCAAAAGTGGAAATAGATAAAGGCGAAAATATGAAATTGGCAGGGCGTTATCAGGTTCGCGGGTTTCCTACTGTATTATTAATAAATAATGGTAAAGAAATTGCGCGGTTTAGCGGCGCAAAACCACTGTCTTTTTTGCGGGAATTTGTTGAAGGTAATATATAGAGGTGCCCTAAAGTAAAAGTGTAGCTGTAAGTTAGGCTTTTATTTTACGTAACCTAAAAGCTTTTATTTTTTTAATATAACGAGCTGTCAAATTATTATTATTCTGATTGCCGTAATGCAAAGTTCGATAAGCTTTGAAGATGAAGGCGATTTCGGTTTTATTGTTTGTTGAAAGTGGTAGTTCATTACGCAGTCGATTTTCATAATCGACGGGGCCTTCATGTAATAGCCGTTGTAAACCGTGACGGTTTAATTTTAGGCAGAATAGGTTGTAATAATGTTGTATGCGATCTTTGTCCGTTGTTTTGTGGGTTAATAAAAACCAGCTAATAATTGCAGCAGCAATCGTTAAGCAAATAACCAGTAGTAAAATAAGATTTGAAGTGCTGGCGTTTTCAAAACCGAGTGATTTTAATAAATCGTTTTGTTTTTTTTGATTGAAGCCAATTACCCATTGGTTCCAGTTATTCTGAAAACTGTCATATAAAAAAGCCATGTTTTTAAAGAGTTTGTTATTTGAGACAAGCAGTAATGGCAACCGACTATTTTCAAGCCCTGCATTTAATATGCCCTGTTCTACACGATCAGGTGAGATGGTAGCTGTAGGATCAACGCGTTGCCAATAACCATCAAACCAAACTTCAGCCCAGGCATGTGCATCTGATTGTCGAACAATCATATAATCATCAAGCGGATTCATTTTGCCGCCCTGATAACCAATAACAACACGCGCCGGAATGCCCGCTGCACGCATAAGATAAGTGAATGCGCTGGCGTAATGTTCGCAAAAACCACGGCGACTGGTAAATAAAAAATCATCCATAGCATTTTCACCGAGTAAATCAGGATTTAAAGTGTAAATAAAATTATTATTTTTGAAGTATGCAAGTACGGCGTTGATATATTGTTTACTATCAAAGCCCGATGACTGGAGTAGTTGGCGAGAAAGGCTGACTGTCTGTGGATTTTTGTCGACTGGTAATAAGCGGTTTTTATAATGTTCCTGCGTGAATAGTGATTGATTTTTTGCATTAACTTTAGAGTTAACTGTGTAGCTAATAATGTTTGTTATTTTGCTGTTAGTAATAAGCATTGCTTCGCGGCTAAAATTATATTGCTGTTTATTATTTTTATCATTAATTTCAGGTAGCTCAAGACTAAGTAACCAGTTTAAATTGGTTGGCTCTAATGTTATTTTGTAGTGATAAGAATTTTTATCGTTGTCACTGTATTGAATGTTCGCCTGTGTTGTCGATGGTGCATCACTACGCCGCCAGGTTTTTCCGTCATATAAAGATAAAACAGCGCCGCGCCAGTAAAGTTGTCTGTGCGCTGGAATCTCACCATTAAATTTAACGCGAAAGGCAATGGCAGGCGAGCTAATAAGTTGATTAATACTGCCGGGCGACATCTCCTCGCTAAGCCCTGTTCGACCAGCAAAAGCATCGTCGGGCAAACCCCACAGTGGGCCGGGGATTCGAGGGAACAATACAAATAAAATAAGCATTAGCGGTACGGCATAAAAAATGAATCGTACTGCCATGGTAAAACGATTTTTGAGACTGACAGATTTTATTTTGTCGCTTAATGTAATGAGTATGACGACTAAAAAAACAACAACAGCAAAAACATAAAGAATAAGCCAGACGGATTGCGAGTAGAAAAAATTACTGGCAATAATAAAAAAGGCGCTGTAAATAATAATGTAACAATCACGCGAATTTTTTGTTTCAAATAATTTTAGCACGGTCATTATCGTAACCAGTGCAATGCCGGGTTGTTGACCAAATACATGACCATAAGTGTATAATGCTGTGAGAAATGAAATTAGGATGATAAATAATTGAATAAATTTTCCGGGATTTTTTTTCTGTTGTTTAATTATTAATAGTTGCCACAAACTTAATGTGCCAAGCAGTAATATAATGCTTAAAGGCATGCGGCCATAAAGTGGTAGTGTCGACAGATGTATTCCCACTAGTAATAAAAATAAAACATTAGTTTCGGGTTTGTCGGTGACAGCTTTCACGAGTGATTTATTTTTGCGCTAAAGCAGGATTAATGCAGAGCTAAGGAAGTTAAACATTGGTGGAAGTGCTTACTGCCAGTATCAGCTTGGATTTGTTTTTCTGGAAGTTTAACGCCGTAATATTGCTTATTTTCTTCTGCATGAATAATTAACGCGGCCATAATTGATAAACGTTGTTCGCTATCGCGTGCAGGAATATCATTCCAGTTTATCCAGTGTGTGGCAGGTTTTGAGCCGTTAAATTCTTTGCTAAATAATTCGTCATTTTTTGCAGCCGCTTTCCATGATATGCGACTGAGGTTGTCACCTTGATGGTATTTTCTAAGTTGACTAAAATTTTCCATACCCTGTCCCGAAAAATCAGTATCGCCACCATCGCTGTTATCAAAAATGGGCAAGGTGATATTGTTAGCTGGCGCAGGATAAACAAGGCATGACATTGACAGGTCTATCCACGTCCAGGCAATAAACAAACCAGAAGGGAAGCTTGTATATAATCGAAAACGTCCAGCGTTTAATCTACCGCGTTTTTTTGTTTTTATTTTAAAGTGAATGGTTTGTGAGTTGTTTGCTGCGCAGTCAACAATGTCCTGTTCATCACCGTGCTGGCTTATAGCGATAGAGTGGCGTGTTAATAATTGTCGATTAATGAGCTGCACATTAAATTGTGCGGTTTCACCTGAGAACACGGGTAAGCTGTCACTGCTTTTTAATTTAAGTCCGGCAATATTTCGCCAGGTTGATAGCAACAAAACATTGCCAAGGCCAGTTAATAAAAAAGTCAAAATAAAACCTAAACTTTTTTCATAATTGATTGAGCCGATTAATAAAGTTAATAACAGCAGCGAAAAAATTAACCCGGCTTTTGTTGGTACGATGTAAACACGATCGCGCGTTAAAGTGACTTCACCATCAAAAGGGCCGCTGCGGTTTGAAATAAATTTAAAAACAGGTTTACGACTAAAGTCGGGTTTTAAAGTGGGCAAGTGAAAAAAATTACTTAAGCGGGAGAAAGCAGTCATTATGTGATGCTGACCGATTCCATAATATGTGCAGCAGCAGACTTCCGTTTTTTGGAAGTATTATCTAAATGAACAGGAAGCCGGTGATTTGCTACTGCCGGTAAAACCGCTTGCACATGTTCGGGCAAAATATATTTTTTACTGTCGATTAATGCATAAGCTTTTGCTGCATTTAATAAAGCTAACCCGCCACGAGGTGACAGGCCAAATTCAAATGCATTTGTTTGCCGGGTAAATTTAAGAATGGCCTGTATGTAATCAAGAATTGCGGGGGATGCATGCATTGCCGCCGCGAGTTGCTGGGTGTTAAATAATTGTTCTTTAGTAAATACAGGTTTCAGGTGTTTAATAATTGCGCGCCGATCTTCACCTTCCAGTAACTGCCGCTCTGCATCTGCATTGGGATAACCTAAATCAATGCGCATTAAAAAGCGATCGAGTTGTGACTCAGGAAGTGGGTACGTGCCGATTTGATGTGTTGGATTTTGTGTCGCAATAACAAAAAATGGCTCTGGCAATTTACGTGTTTCACCTTCGACCGTCACCTGGTGTTCTTCCATAGCTTCGAGTAGCGCGCTTTGTGTTTTCGGGGTGGCACGATTAATTTCATCAGCAAGAATAAAATGCGAAAAAATCGGTCCGGGATGAAATTCAAAAGATGATTGTTCGCGATTAAAAACGGAAACACCTAAAACATCGGCAGGCAGTAAATCACTGGTGAATTGAATGCGATGAAAATCCAGCCCCACTACCTGCGCCATAGCGTGCGCCAAAGTGGTTTTGCCAACACCAGGTTGATCTTCAATTAAACAATGACCTTTGGCGAGCAAGCAGGTTAGTGCTAATTTTATCTGATGGTCTTTGCCTAAAATCACCTGCGCTAATCGTGTAATAGCATCATCAAGTAATACAGTGGTGGATTCAAGTTGGCGTATATTTGTGTTGTCCATATTGTCTGCCATGTGATGGGTTGGCTTACTTAGTTATATAGTAGTCAAAATTAACTAAAATTTGGAAGAGGTGCCCTTAAGTGGCAGAAAAATTTGGTTGGCGCGAACTCAGAATCTCCCTAGTTTTTATCATTGTTGTAGCTTATTTCATTAATAATGTATAAGTATTTTTGTGTACCATTTTTGCCGTCTAAGATTAGCTTGAATTCATCACCCAGTGACTTGCCAAGCAGTGCTTTACCCATAGGCGAATCCATGCTGATGTAGTTTAATTTTGGGTCAAATTCATCGGGGCCAACAATGCGGTAAGTTTTTTCAATGCCGACTTCATCTTCAATTGTCACCCAGGCGCCAAAATAAACTTTATCGGTATTTTTAGGAATGCGATCAACAATCACCATGTCATCAAGCCGCTTGCGTAAAAAACGCACGCGAGCATCAATTTCCCGAAGCTCTTTTTTACGGTAAATATACTCTGCGTTCTCGGAACGATCGCCTTCTGCAGCTGCAGCTGATAGAATACGTGTTACTTCAGGGCGCTTTTTTTTCCACAAATAATCGTGCTCTTCGGTCAGTCGTGTATGGCCTTCTGCAGTGATATATTTTGAGCCAACAGGCTGTGGTGGTCGATATCTTCCCATTTGTCGTTATTTATTGAATCTTAATTATTATGAGCGTAGAGTTTAGCGAAATTCCTGAGCGGGTGTACCAGTGTAGTACAAAATGCTGACGGAATTTGGTGGGGCTAGGCAAAACCGAACTTGTCACATAAAAGCCGGTATAAAAATGAAGTTGGTGATAGCGCTCGTTTGGGGAAAGGAGAGCAAGAATTTGCTCAAAAAGTGGACTGGATTTCAACATTAAAGCGGGTTAATTGAAAAAATCATAGAGTTACGGTGCTTTCATAAACTTTTTTTTATAAATGTGCTATAACTATACTCGATAAGAATAAAAATGATAATAATAATAAACATAAGGGGAGAAAAAAATGGACTCTAAATATATACAAAAAGGTTCGCAGGCTAAAATTGCTAGTACCGGTCAAATTGTTGAAGTAAAACGCGTCAGCAATCATGGCTTTTCAGTGGTACGTTTTCAAACCGGTGGTGATTACATGATTTTAAATGATCGCCTGCAAACGGTTGAAAGGGAAGAAACAAAGCACTAATTCTGCATACAGTTTGGCTTAACCTGAGCCTAGTGGGTTTCGGGTTAATCAGAATAACTGGCTAGAGGCGAACTGGCTAGAGGCGGTTGAAGTTTTTTAGCTTCAGCCGCCTTTTTCTTGACTTTGATATTATAAAAATGCCCTTAATTACGACTGCTTACGATCAACTTTAAACTTTTCTTTTATGCGGTTAATCTGTGTTAGCGCGGTTATTATTTGTAAGCTTTTAATATCTTACTTACAGCATAATCAATGCGTGCGCGAATATTTTCAATGGTTTGCTGTGGTTGCACATCACCTTCTGCAAAGCCCAACCATACGGTATAACCCGTGCGGGTATCGATTAAGGCGATAACAAGCGCTGCTTTTGGGGCATTGGTTAACACGTTTTTTGGGGAATCAGGGTTTTGTTTTAATTCCATGTGTGTCATATCAACGCCTGCGGAAAAAGTTACTAGAAGATCCGGGTTATCTTGCGTTTCAAATAATCCTTTGGCGCGTAGTTCTTGATTGATGTTAAATTTAACTTCTTTATCTGTGTTTAGCGTTGGTTGTTCCCATTGACCGATAGGGTCGAATACTATTTGTTCGCTACTAGCCCAAGCGTAGGATTTGAATGTGCTGAAATCAGCGCCGGAGTCTGCGTGTATTTCTACTTTAATATCTTGTGTTAATGTCGCACATGATGTGATGAAAAAAATGCTAGCGATAATGCTAGCAATAATACTGGTGATAAAAGATATACGATTCATGATATCCATAAGATTTATTTAAATGTGATTGGTTTTAATGTTAAAAAATAGGGAGTAAAGCGCAAACACGACAATTAATGTAAGCACAAAAGCGAAGCCTAACCCAAACACAATAACAACCGCCATATCCAAAAAGAATGCATCGTTTAATAAAAGTGTCCTGACGGGCTAATCATGATATTTAGCTGCGCGTAATACAAGATACCCCACTATACCTGCGGCGAATGAGGCGATTAATACGGCGAGTTTATCGGCTTGTTGATACAGGTTGCCATCGGTGAACGCTAGTGAGTCAACAAATAAACTCATGGTAAAGCCTATGCCGGTAAGGATAGAAACGCCATATAATTGTAACCAGGTACTTTTTTCTGGAATGTTTGCCAGTCCAAGTTTTATTGCGACCCAACTAAAACCAAACACACCAATTTGTTTACCAAAAAATAGACCCGCCATAATACCAAGTGGTACGCCCGCGGTCATTTGATCGAGTGAAACATTGCGTAAATCGACACCGGCATTTACAAAAGCAAACAATGGCAGAATAAAAAAGGCAACCCAATAATGTAAATCGTGTTCCATATCTTTCGACATGGAATAAGTTTCACCATTATCTTTCCGTGTGCATTGCAGCGGGATGGTAAAAGCAAGTGCAACACCGGCAAGTGTTGCGTGTACGCCAGATTTTAAAACACTTACCCAAAGTACAACACCAACAATAATATATGCCGCTTTTTTTGCCACACCCAAACGATTCATGATGATTAAAATGCTTAATGAAGTAGCGGAAACAATAATAGAGAGTGTGGATAGTTCGACGGTATAAAATAAAGCAATGATAACAATCGCGCCAAGGTCATCAATAATTGCCAACGCCATTAAAAATATTTTTAATGACAAAGGCACGCGTTTGCCAAGTAAAGCTAAAACGCCTAATGCAAATGCAATATCGGTTGCTGTTGGAATCGCCCAGCCGCGCATTGCTGTCGCGTCACCATTGTTAATGTAAATATAAAATAAGGCAGGTACAACCATGCCACCAATAGCCGCAATAATTGGTAATGTTGCCTGGCTAGTTGTAGAGAGGTGGCCTTCTAAAACTTCGCGCTTAACTTCAAGACCAATCAATAAAAAGAAAATAGCCATCAAGCCATCATTGATCCAAAGCAATAACGGTTTAGCTATGTGCAAATCGGCAAAACGAACTTCTACAGGCGTACCTAAGAAAGCGGCGTAGTATTCGCTGAGCATAGAATTTTTTAACGCCAGCGCAAGGATAGTGACAAAAATCAGCAAGATGCCAGAGGAAGATTCTTTTTTAATAAACTCTTCTAAAAAATTCATAGTTGAAGTTGTCTCGGCTTATTTTTTGAAAACATTAATGAACATTTTCACTTTCAGTGTGGTGGATATCTGCTGTTGGTTGAATCAGTACCCACGGTTTTACAACATTTGCCCAGAATAAGGTGTTTTCTTCATACCAGTGTTTTGCTTGTTGGTCAGTGACTTTAGCAATTTCACCAGAAGTTAGCCATTTGCTAACCTGTGTTTTATCATCTAAAGAAAAAGCAACAGCAACATCGAGCAAGTTGGCGTTATTGTTAATATAGATTAACCAGCCACCAGCAAAAAAACGTTGCAATTCATACCAGTTAACCTGTGCCGTTTCACCATTGATATTGGCGCGTAAAACATCAATGTTGTTATCATTATCAGTCGTCACTTTTTATTATCCGAATGCGGTTGAGTGGCGCAGCAAGATGGAGTGAGGGCAGAGATAGAAATTGTCGCTGCTAGGTAAAAATTGTTCATTCTGGAAAATCCAATATTGGGTCGCCTGTAAACCATCCTGCACCATCAGCAAAGCTCTTTAGTAGCCCCCAATAGGCAAAATTAGGCGGTGTGAAAGCCTGCGATGATTAAACCTGTTACATAGCTTTCAATAAAGCTAAATCTTTTCTTACCAGCGCGGCAGAGTCGTCAAACATTTTTTTCTCAGCGGTATTCATATCTAACTTGATGATGTCAATTACGCCATTTTGACCGAGCACTGCGGGTACGCCGATGGCAATATCTTCGTGGCCGTATTCGCCTTCTAACAAGCAAACTGTGGGTAAGATACGGTTGCGGTTGTGCACAATCGCATCGACCATTTCGGTAACAGATGCAGCGGGAGCATCGTAAGCACTGCTGTTTTGGCGTAAGGCTAAAATTTCTGCACCACCGTTTCGTGTGCGCTCAACAATGGCAGTCATTTTCTCTTCATCAATAAATTTTTCAACTGGAATGCCTGCGATAGTGCAGTAGCGCAACATCGGCACCATGGTATCACCGTGTCCACCGAGCACCATGGTATTTATGTCCATGCTGGAAAACCCCGTTTCCATTGCAATAAAACTTGCCATGCGACTGGAGTCGAGTACGCCCGCCTGACCAAAAACACGGTTGCGTGGCCAGCCGGTTTTGAGAAAAGCATGGTAGGTAATGACATCAACGGGATTGGTGACAAACAATAAAATAGCATTAGGCGCATACTTCATCACACCATCGACAATACCGTCCATAATAGGGATATTGCTGGATAGAACATCACTGCGTGACATGCCCGGTTTGCGCGGTAGGCCAGCGGTGACGATAATAATTTCAGAATCAGCCATCAGCGCGTGATCGGTAGTGCCGATTAACCGCGTATCGTATTCGAAAATGGGTGCGACTTCTTGAATATCTAAGGCTGCGCCTTTGGCGGCACCTTCGTGTATGTCGAGCAATATGATTTCGCGGCATAAATTTTTAGCGGCAATAAACTGTGCAGTAGATTCGCCAACACGTCCGGCACCTACGATGGTAATTTTATTCATGTTGAACCTCTTTAATTATTCTTATTTATAGTCGTTAAAGTAAGTGACACAGTTAATTAAATAAAATTCATTTGAAAAATGTTCTTTAAATTAAAAATCCTATAAATAAACTACCTCGCCGCAAGCGGACGGGTATACATTGTTGACAACTTCGTTTACGTAAAACAGGTTACTACTGTCCCGTTAACTATGAGAGACATGAATTGCTGGCTGTTGCTGTGACCGTATGCCGCATGGACGCGGCATTCGAGCGCACATGGATGTGTTTATAGCGTGTCATAGCAACAGTTGGCAATTTATGTCTCGGATTATAATTAAATAATTTACTGTAACTATATTAAAAGTTAACGGGGCAGCACTGAAAACAGGTAGCAAGTCAGGGGACATCAACTACGGAGAATTAACCCGTAGAGATTAAGGTGAGCAATTGCGGACTTTTGTAAAAATTGAAATGAGCGCAAAGTGTCAGGCTTCTTTGCGTTTTTTATTATCTTTGGGAAATTTTCGAGCAACGCCAGTTGCAATAGCCGCTTTTGATACCGCGTGTGGAATAGTATCGAGCAAACGTGAATCTAACGGTTTGGGAATGATATACTCAGGACCAAACATCATGGCGCCAACCTCGTAAGCGTCTAATACTTCTTGTGGCACAGGTTCGCGTGCGAGTTCGGCAAGTGCATATACGGCGGCAATTTTCATTTCCAGATTGATGCAACGGGCGCGCACATCTAACGCACCTTTAAAGATGTAAGGAAATCCCAGCACATTATTAACCTGATTCGGGTAGTCGCTGCGGCCAGTGCCCATGATTAAATCATCGCGAGTTAAGTGCGCCAGTTCAGGTAAGATTTCCGGATCAGGATTAGATAGCGCAAAAACCACAGGTCGCGGTGCCATTGTGGCAAGCATATCTTGCGATAATAAATCAGGGCCAGAAACACCGATAAAAACATCCGCATCATCCATTGCATCGGCAAGCGTGCGTTTTTCGGTATGCACCGCAAAGGGCTGTTTGTATTTATTTAAGTCAGTACGTTCGCTTTGAATAATGCCGTTGCGATCGATCATAAATAATTTTTCGGGGTCAGCGCCTAAACCTTGCAGCAATTTCATGGAGGCAATGCCCGCTGCGCCCGCGCCTAAACAAACCACGCGAACATCTTCGATTTTTTTATGTTGTATTTCCAGCGCATTTATTAACGCGGCAGCAATAATAATTGCTGTGCCATGTTGGTCGTCGTGAAATACCGGGATATCCAAGGCTTCGATTAACGCATCTTCAATATCAAAACAGGCGGGTGCAGCGATGTCTTCTAAATTAATGCCGCCAAATGTTGGTGCGATATTTTTTACCGTTTTAACAAAATCTTCGGTGGAGTCAGCATTAACTTCGATATCAAAAACATCAATATCTGCAAATGCTTTGAACAAAACGCCTTTGCCTTCCATCACAGGTTTACCAGCAAGTGCGCCAATATTGCCCAAGCCAAGTACGGCGGTGCCATCAGTGATAACGGCAACTAAATTACCTTTTGCAGTGTAATTGTAAGCAGTTTCGATGTCGCGATGAATGGCTCGGCAAGGTTCGGCAACGCCCGGCGTGTAAGCTAATGAAAGATCAAGTTGTGTTGCACAGGGCTTGGTAATTTCAGTGGCAATTTTTCCGGGTCTGGGTTTGGCGTGATAGTCTAGCGCTTGTTGTTTGAAACGTGTTGGCATGGCAGTCGTAGTTGAATGTTTGCGAGTAGGAATAAAAAAGCTTATATTAGCATTTTCAAAGGTTATTTTCGACTGTGTGTAATAGCAAATTTTATAATGCAATTTGACGCACATTATCAACATACATCTGGCAAAATAGACCCCACAAAATCATTGCCACCCCGTTAACTATGAGATTTATTTCCCAAGTTTTACTCGGCTGGAAAGCCCAGCTAAAACCTGAAAAAACCACCTAAAAAGCTGAGTATTTTGTCTGAAGTAAAATCCATGTCGCAAGCTGATCAACAATCAGCAACATCACAACCATTGAGTTTTGATGATGTGGTAGCACTGTGCCAAAACGATATGCAGGCGGTGGATAAAATTATTCACCAACGTTTAAGCTCCGATGTCACACTGGTGAATCAGCTTAGTCATTATATAGTGAACTCTGGCGGCAAGCGCTTGCGCCCGTTATTAGTCTTATTATCCGCTCGATCCTTTAACTATGCTGGCGATAAACACCACTTACTGGCAGCTATTATCGAGTTCATTCACACCGCAACCTTGCTGCACGATGACG
>UOFD01000026.1_pt1 | contig 44545 bp, 40 predicted proteins | sample 1990101 | NCBI WGS metagenome assembly UOFD01 (sample SAMEA4728526, study PRJEB27164) | hydrothermal vent metagenome | biome: marine basaltic hydrothermal vent biome; feature: marine hydrothermal vent; material: mineral | place: Pacific Ocean | collected 2011-06-14/2011-07-23 | depth 1741 m | reverse complement strand
AACGGAAGAAGTAAAAGTAATAAATCCAGAAGATTCTTTTTCAACGCCAAAGCCCGAGAGATTAATTAAGAGAATTTTAGATCTAGCAACAAAGCCAGGTGATTTAGTTTTAGATTCATTTTCTGGCTCAGGCACAACAGGTGCAGTTGCTCATAAGATGGAGCGTAAATGGATTATGGTTGAACTCGAAGAAACTTGCCATACTCACATCATTCCCCGACTTCAAAAAGTCATCGATGGCAAAGACCAAGGAGGTATCTCAAAAGCCGTTAACTGGCAAGGCGGTGGCGGTTTTCGCTATTACACACTAGCCCCTTCATTACTTGAAAAAGATAAATGGGATAATTGGGTGGTTAATAAAGACTATAACCCTGAAATGTTATCTGAAGCTATTTGTAAACTGGAAGGTTTTACTTCTGCACCGTCTGATACCGAATGGTGGAATCACGGTTATTCCACAGAAACCGATTTTATCTACGTCACCACACAAATGCTTACTGTTGAAAAGCTTCAACAATTATCTGATGAAGTAGGCGGTGACAAAACTCTGCTGGTCTGTTGCAGTTCCTTCCGTTGCAAGGCTGATCGATTCCCTAATTTAACCATTAAAAAAATCCCCAAAATGGTGCTCAGTCGCTGCGAATGGGCACACGATGATTATAGCCTGAATGTAGAAAATTTGCCGCAAATGGAAAAAGATCCCGAACAGCAGGAACTATTGGAGGTGTTTGATGATTAGCGCTTCTGTATGCATTCCCACGCAGGAGTGTGGGAACGAGGTGGTGCTGGAACAGCAGAATATTCTCGTTCCCACGCTCCTCGTGGGAATGCATACGGAGCTGAGTAATGGGTAGAAGTCGCTATAAAATCACACAGCCAGACTTGCCTCATTTTATTACAGTTACTGTACTGCACTGGATACCCGTATTTACTCGCCCCGAGACTGTTGAGGTGTTATTTGATTCATTGCGTTATCTGATAAATGATGGTTTAAAAGTGTACGCCTACGTCATACTCGAAAACCATCTTCATTTGGTGGTGCAAAGCCAGCAACTTGATAAAGATATCGCAAGGTTTAAATCTTTTACGGCCAAACAAATAATTCAGTACCTCGATAAAAACAATGTCAGGTCGATTCTGGAGCAGTTGGCATTTTATAAAAAAGCACATAAAGCAGATTGTGCTTATCAGTTCTGGCAAGAGGGCGTTCACCCTGAATGGATTCAAAATGAAGCGATGACGCGTCAGAAAGTCGAGTATATTCACCAAAATCCGGTTAAACGAGGTTATGTTGATTTGCCGGAGCATTGGCGTTATTCAAGTGCGCGTAACTATTTAGGTCAGGCTGGTTTAATTGAGGTCTGTACGCAATGGTGAGTTTGGTATGCATTCCCACGCGGGAGCGTGGGAACGAGATTCAAAAACTATATTCCTCTTTAGTGGACGATTGGGCTGTATATGACAATAGTGAAAATCAACCCGTGTTAATTGAATGGAATGAAAAAATATGACTGCTAGTGATATTAATAAAGCAAAAAACCCGCTGTTAGGGTTGGCGTTACCAGCTTTGCAACGCGCAGCAAAAAATGCGCGTGAACAGGCGATTATTCATAATACTTTACTTATTATCTGGAAAGATAATCATATTGTGAAATTATCACCTGATGAAATTCGTGAACAGGCAGCTAACTACCGTGCTGAGTAATGTTGGAAACATTTTATGAGTGAGCGCATTTTAAATAATATTTCCGGGCGTTTAAGTTTACGACCACCGCAGCGTGAATCGTTAGATGCTTTAAAAACGGCCATCGATTCTACCGTGGTTGAAAATGTGATTAGCGAATTACTGAACCACAAACACGATGTGCCCGCCTTGCTGGATATTTTAAAATCACAATTTACTAAGCTGGAAGATTTTGAGCGTGAGTTTCCCTCCCTGTGTTTTGCGCTGGCCACCGGCGTGGGTAAAACCCGCTTAATGGGCGCGTTTGTGAGTTATTTGCATTTGGCGCACGGCATTAATAACTTTTTTGTACTGGCACCCAACTTAACCATTTACGATAAATTAATTGCCGACTTCACCCCCGGCTCACCTAAATATGTGTTTAAAGGCATTGCCGAGTTTGCGGTAACCCAACCGGTGGTGATTACCGGCGATAATTATGAAGAACGGGGTGCGCAATTAAGTCAGGATTTATTTGGGCAGGCGCAGGAAGTGCGCATTAATATTTTCAATATTTCCAAAATTGTCTCTGAAGTACGTGGTGGTAAAGCGCCACGCATTAAACGTTTATCGGAATATTTAGGCGACAGCTACTTTAACTATTTGTCTGAACTGGATGATTTGGTATTGCTGATGGATGAATCTCACCGCTACCGTGCCAATGCTGGTATGAAAGCCATCAATGAACTGAACCCAATCCTCGGTTTGGAACTGACAGCAACACCCTTCACCGAATCTGCTCGTGGCACCGTTCCATTTAAAAATGTAGTCGTTGACTATCCACTGGCGCGAGCAATGGATGATGGTTTTGTCAAAGAACCTGCCGTCGTTACGCAACGTAATTTTGATGCCAGCCAATACAGTCGAGAAGAACTTGAACGCATTAAATTGATGGATGGTATTCGTTTGCATGAACAAACCAAAGTCGAATTAATGACTTACTCAAAACAGAATGACTTACCACTGGTAAAGCCATTTATGTTGGTGATTGCCCGCGATACAACACACGCGGCTGAACTGTTAAGCATTATGGGATCGAATGGTTTTTTTGATGGGCGTTATCAGGGGAAAATCATTCAGGTGGATAGCAGTAAATCGGGTGCGGCAGAAGAAGAAATGATTAGTCGTTTACTGGCGGTAGAAAGCGTGGATGAACCAACAGAAGTGGTGATTCATGTAAACATGCTGAAAGAGGGTTGGGATGTCACTAACCTTTATACCATTGTGCCACTTCGCGCAGCCAATGCGCGTACCTTAATAGAACAATCCATTGGGCGTGGCCTACGGCTACCTTATGGAAAGCGAACCGGTGTTGAGCCAGTCGATCGTTTAAGTATTGTTGCCCATGACCGGTTTCAGGAAATTATTGATGAAGCCAATAACCCGGAAAACCCACTGCGCTTAAAACAATTAATTCTTGATGCGCCTGAAGATGAAACGCCGATGACCAGTGTTGATGTGGGTTCGAATCTCACCACTATGATAACGGGCACTGAACCAACAGATAGTGACGGAGTTAGTTATGAAGGCAGTGGCGAAAAACTGGTATTTAATGGTGAAACAGAACGCAAAGTGGCAGAAACTACGCTTAAAGTGATTAACAGTTTTAAAAATAAGCCGGAGATTATTGCCACAACAGAGGCATTAGATGAACAGGACGTACAGCAAATTATTATCACCGCGGTTAAAGAAGAGCTGACAGAAGATCAGATGTCGCTTCTGGTTGAAGAAGAAACAGACTTAGCGGAAGTGGTTGCTAAAACATCTAAACTGGTAAAACAGCAAACCATCGACATACCGAAAATTGCGGTTACCCCTAAGGGTGAAGTTAATTATGGTTATCAATCTTTCATGCTTGATGTTTCACAATTAAATTTACAACCATCAGAGCGAGATTTGGTTAGCCAAAGCTTACAAACTAACCTGCAAACAACACCGGTAATGGCGCAGATAGGTATTACTGAATCTCGGCCTGAAAATTATATTATTCATCAATTAGTAGATTTTGATGATATTTCATACGATGAACACGCTGATCTTTTATATGATTTAACTGGCCAGGTCGTTGAGCACTTTAGAAGTTATTTAAGCTCAGAGGAAGAAGTGGTAAATGTACTGGACTCTAATCGACGTTTGATTGGCAATGCGATTCATGCACAAATGATTGAACACTTCTGGGAAGAAGTATCGGATTATGACATAGAAATTCGCGGCGGTTTTACCCCGCTTAAACCCTGTGTCTACACTGCTTCAGCAGGGCAGTCTGTTTTAAATTATCGAGATACGATTACGGATAAAAGCAAAATAAAACAAATGCTATTTGGTGAGTTTTCTAAATGCCTTTATCCATTGCAGAAATTTGATTCTGATACAGAAAGGCGTTTTTCTATCATTGCTGAGCGCGATGGCACTAAATGGTTTAAACCGGCTAAAGGCCAGTTTTTACTTTATTATAAAGATGGAATTGAGCACCCAGAGTATGTACCCGATTTTGTCATTGAAACGGACGATGCGGTGTTAATGGTTGAAACCAAAGCAAAAAATGAAATGCAGGATAAGAAGGTGTTAGCTAAAGCTGAGGCCGCTGTGAAATGGTGCGAGAATGCGAGTGAGTATTTGCTAAAACACAAGGGTAAAGAATGGAAATATCTTCTTGTGCCGCATGATGAGGTTAAAGAGCAGAATAACCTGGAAAATTATGTACTGAAGTTTAAAGTATAGAGGAAACTTCTTCTTGGCTTGAGAATTTATTTTTCCACCGTATTGCTAAGCAAGATCACCCAGACATTTCAGTAAAATCATAATCCATGCTGGCAGAAGATTCCTGCAGGAAATTTCCCTGGATGAAATTAATGCCCATGCCCCACAATAAAGATAGACTGGTTGCATCGGGCACATGTTGTGCGATGGTTAATTTACCTAACTCGGCTGCCTGCTCTGCGATATTTTTTATGGAAGCCTGATTTTGTGGATTGTCTGTCAGATTTTCCATAAAGCCGCTTTCGATGCGTACATAATCAACGTGTAGATGATCAAGTAATTGGAAAGGGTTAGTGCCAGTACCAAAGTTATCAAGCGTAAAACCACACTTTAGCGCTTTTAATTTATGTGATAACTGTTTTGTATCTTTTAAATTGGTTACAGCAATTGTTTCTTTCACTTCAAAGTTTAAAGTACCGGCAGGAATATCTTTTTCTTTTATTTGATAGTTTAGCCAGTCAATTAAAGTGTTATCTTTAATTGATGCTGCGGATAGTTTGATAAAAAACTGCGTTGATCGGCCTTTTTCTTTTCTGCTAGTGTATTCTTGTATAGTTCGGTATAACACCCATCGATCAATTGCAGTAGCCATGCCAATACGTTCAGCTACAGGTAAGAAATTTTGAGGCATAATCAGTTCTTTGCTGCCGTCTGTTTCCATGCGTATGAAAACCTCATAACGTTCGCCAGTATCGCCGTGCATACTAACAATAGGCTGGTAATGCAGTAAAAATTTATCATTTTTGAGCGCGTCAGTAAGTTGTTCTTTAAATTTTTTATCAACTTCATGACGTGTTAGCTCACCTTCCTCAGGTGTGTAAATAAATTTTTGATCAGCACCTTTTTTTATAGCAGAAGCAACAGCTTTTTCAGAACGTACCAACATGTCATTGTATTCTGGGGACTCTTTGTCGATAAGTGCAATGCCGATGCAGCAAGTTGTATTAAAATGTGAATCTTTTATGCTGACTTCAAGTTGTGATATTGCTTTTTGAAACTTTTCAGCGTAGTCGTTGATAGTGTTTTTGTTAAAATTAATTGCAATTATGCTAAAGCTATCATGTGTGTGTCGTGCCAGAGTGTCTTTACCACGAATAATTTTGTTTAATGCTTTTGCGGCTTCAACAATATACTGTTCAGATTCAACAACGCCGACAGTGTTTTTAATGTTGTCAAAATTGTCAATGTGTACCTCCATCAGAGCAGCGGTATATTTACCCTGTTTTGCTCCTGCAATAGTTACTTTCAATTTTCCAATACTGTACTGGCGATTAAATAGCCCGGTTAACTGATCTTTTTGGCTGAGCAATTTTAGTTGCCGCTCAAGTTCTTCGGAGTTAACGTCTTCTTTTCGGATAATGATTTGTATGCAAGGTTCACCATCAATTTGTGCCGGTGAAAATTCCATTTCGCCACTAAACTCCTTGCCATTGGGTTTACGTAAATTTGTGTCGAGTTTTTTTACGCCTTCATTATTTTTTGTGTAGTCACGTAAAAATGTTTTAAAATCGTCGCGCCCTTCAGCGGCAACCATATCAAGAATAGGCAATCCTTCCAATTCATCAGATTTTTTTATGTCAAGCATTTCCAGGTATGAGCGGTTGGAATAAACATGCATGCCTTCATGAATGTAGGCAATAGCGTCACGCGAACTATCGAGTAATGAAGTGCAGCGTCTTTCTGATTCATTAAAGGCTTTTTTAAACTTTGATATTTGTCTGGCACTTATTAAAGATTGTTGCTCACGTATGATAATTAATAGTAGATGGTTAATGTCAGTAAAACTTGTGGCATCAACAGCGCCATTGCGCATGGCAGTTACAACATCTGATTGTTCTGTTTTGTTTACAGAAATAACACGGCAGCTTTCTGTTTTTTTATTTTCCTTTAAACATTCAATGGTTTGCTTAAGTGATATTAACTCCATGCCTTCAAAATAAATGACAAGATCAGGTGCTTTGGTTTCTAAAATTTCAAGAAGGTCTTCATCGTCTTCGGCGCGTGATGAATGCGCAGTGTAACCCACAGCCCTTAGTGCGCTGATGATTTTTTCTTCGCTATCAAATGAGTCGTCGATGACAACCAGATTGATTATTTTATCTTCCACTTAAAAATATCCAAATGTTTTTTGTCAGGGCTAATACAGAAAAATAATTTATAGCGATGACCAGAGTTCGTCAAAATCTTCTTTGTTTTTATTTGCCTCTTCTTTTTTTACCTGTTTTTTAATACGTCGATCAAGCTCAGTGTTTTTGTAGGTGAACTGGGTGAAGGAACCAGTGTGTTCCTTGATTTCGTCTAGCGTTATTTCAATTTTATTTTCTAAAACTCGCACGGTAAGTTTATCAGTTGTTTTGAATGCGTGTGAAGGCAAAATAGTGCTTGAAGCTTGTTTTATTGCTTTTATTCCGGGTAACATTAAACACTCAAAAGGGATTTCATTTGGTCGGTTAACACGTTGTGCAGTAGCAGCAACAACCTTTGGTGAAATGATTTGTACGCCAATTTCTAAACCATTTTCCTGGGTGAATTGCATCCAACGGATAACACCGACACGCCATTCAAAATTATTTTTTGTATCGAATTCCTGCAGTGCGATTAATTCACCAATTTGTGCTTTTGAAGTGTCATCCGAGTTCCAGCATAAACAATATCCACCAGCGCTAATATTGACAATTTGCCAATGGGAGTCCGTATTTTTTTGGCGTTTTCTGAATTGTTCATCGGTGTTGTTTTTATGTCGATTAGCATAAGTGTTAGTGAGTGCACGACCTTTTGCGACCATATCCCATGAATTATTTTCTACTGCGCCAACTTCGGTATGTGTCATATAATCAGAGTTTTCGTCAGTGTCATTAATTGTTTCTAATGTAAAATTGGGGTCTTGTTTAGTTGAAGCTGAGGTGCGCACGAAACCAGATTTTGTATCAAAAATGTTTTCCGATTTAACTGAGTCGCGCATTGTTTTGGCAATACGTGATAAGCCAATCGCAACATTAATGTGTCCGTGACGATCAGCACGTGAGAAACGGCGCTTTACACTTGTTCCCCAAGAAGCCACTAAAGCGTTAAGGGTTTCCAGTGGTAGTTCATCACCGACAGCAATTTTTTGTTTTTGTTTACTTTGCTGGTCGATTAAATCATTTAAATGACTAACCAGTTTGCTGGCATCCAATGTACGGATAATGATATCTTCTGCTAAATCTTTTTTAACAAGGTAATTGGGTGCTGAATCTTCGTGAATGTGCATACAGAAAATGTTATCAATCATGTTTACTGAGGCATTACGTTGAATCATTGAGTATTTTGACCAGTCAAACAGTTCTTTAAAAACACGTTCGTTATCTCGTTGCCTCAGGGCAATTGGTCGAGCAAGTGAAAAAAGTAATATTTGTTTGTAACTGCTATCAATGGTTAGTTTGCCAAGTTTCCTTTCGTTATCGATAACTGCTTTTTCGGTTAGCTCTTTGCTTTCTGCGTACACAAAAAGTTGATGAACATCTGACCAAAGGTTTTTTGGACAGGGTTCATAAACTTCACTAGAGCGTAGTAGCATTTCTGAAAGATAACCAATGGCACGGCAAATAGCGGTGCTCAGCATCTTGCTGTCAATTTTATTATTATTTTTATTTGCTGCCTCATCAACAATAATTTCGTAGCCATAAATTAACTCTTGCAGTATGGACTGATTTAAATTAACAATTTTTTGGCTTTTATCAGGCAGTGGTAAAGTGCGGTTAATAAAATATTTTTTAAGATTATCAAAAATATTACGAGTAAGTGCGCGTACCATTTCCAGATTTTCCAGACGTTGTTTGGCAGGCATTTCCTGTCGGTTTAAATCGCGTAAAATAAGAAAAGTCTGTTTTGTTAGTTCGCCCATATTTGAATTGGGTAGTGCAGACAAAACCTTTTTTAGTTTCCGTGGGTGACTTGGGGTGGCGTTGGCAGAAGCTGGCTTTTGTTCTGGTACGTTAAATTTCATCTTTATTTATCACTGTTTGATATGCTCTAAGCTGGGTTCTCTGTTATATAAAACAACAACTTGGCATTTTGATTATAATTATTCTATGGTTGTTCCTAATTGTAGCTTAGATACGAAAAATTGCAGTTTTTGCCTGTTTTCCAGTGATTTCCTGTACCAATTTAGGTACTAGGTAACCCGGTAAGTACCGTTCCATTTGTATTTTAAATTTGAGGGCAGATTGTTTGTTGATGTCGAAATGCATGGCACCGGTGACAGGGTCAAGCAGGTGCAAATAATACGGCAATGTTTTGCATTGAAACAACCGTTTACTTAATGTTATGAGTGTCTCAGCATTATCGTTGACACCTTTTAGTAATACACTTTGATTTAATAAAGTAATGCCCGCCGCGTGCAGTAAATGTAATTTTGAATGTTCTGCCTTTTGTAATTCATTTGCGTGGTTTGCGTGAATGACCATGACTACATCAAATCGACAAGACTGCAATAGTTGCAACAAATCATTATTGATTCGGCTAGCTAGTACAACCGGAATACGAGTGTGTATGCGTAGTGTTTGTATATGTTCAATCGTTTCCAATTGCCGAATTATTTTTTCCAGTTTTGAATTATCAAGCACTAGCGGGTCGCCACCGCTTAAAATAATTTCATCAATTTCCGTGTGTAAGTGTAAATATGCCAGTGTTTCGTCCAAAACTTTTGTTGTGCAGGAAGATTGTTGATAAGGGTAGTGACGGCGAAAGCAATAACGGCAATGGATGGCGCAGGCACCAGTGCTGATAAGCAAGGCGCGACCGTGGTATTTATGTAACAAGCCGGGTGAACTTATTGCTCTTATATCGCCCACCGGGTCGGTCACGCCAGCATTTTGGGTTTGCGCTTGGTTTTCTTTATTTAAAGGCAATACTTGTTGCAGTAAAGGGTCGTTGATATTGCCGAGCTGCATTTTTTGGATATAACTTTCAGTGACTAAACATCTAAAAGTGGGCTGTTCGTCTGCAATGTCGAGATACGCTTCAAGATGAAGCTTTTTGAGTAAATCGTGTGTTGAAGTGTTTGCATTTGCCAGTTCTTTTTTCCAAATGTCATCATTTGGCGCAAAGGTTTTAGTGGCTGAGGTTATGTTTTGTGGTATTTTGATAATTTGTGACATTGAGAAAAAAGGCGGTGATTGCTGAAAATTAGTTTATCCGGTGATTTAAGTTAGTAGCAATACAGGGTAATATAACGCTTATCGCGCACAGCGACACCACTTATTAATAGCGTAACAGGCGAAAGTTTAACATGGCAACATACAGCACAAACCAGTTTAAAAATGGCTTAAAAATTATTCTTGATGGTGACCCGTGTTCGATTACTGAGAATAACGTGGTGAAGCCGGGAAAAGGACAGGCATTCAATAAAGTCAAGGCAAAAAATCTGCGTACCGGTAGAGTTTTAGAGCGCACTTTTAAATCTACAGAATCTGTCGAAGCTGCTGATGTTGATGAAATGGATGTGGAATATTTATACAGTGATGGTGAAGCTTGGCACTTTATGGATCCCGCTAATTTTGAACAGTATGCTGCTGACGCAGTTGCAGTTGGTGACGCGGTGAAATGGATTAAAGGTCAAGAAGTGTGTGTGATGACATTATGGGATGGCTCACCACTGGTTATTACGCCACCAAATTTTGTCGAGTTGGCAGTAGCACAAGCCGACCCCGGTTTAAAAGGTGACACTGCGCAAGGTGCAACAAAGCCAGCAACATTGGAAACCGGCACCGAAGTAAAAGTACCGTTGTTTATTAACGAAGGTGACATATTAAAAATTGACACCCGTAATGGTGAGTACGTTTCCCGCGCCTGAATAAAAATCTAAAATCCCCAAGTATTTTCACGCATGGCTGAAAAACATTGGCAACCATCTGTCAATAACAAAACGTTTGTAGAAAGAGCTCGCATGTTGAAAAATATCCGGGCTTTTTTTGATGGGCGAAATGTTCTCGAAGTTGAAACACCGTTGTTATCGCATTACGCAACAACCGACCCGCATATTGATAGTTTTCGTTCACGTTTTCGTGAGCAGACTTGTTATCTAAACACTTCACCCGAATATGCAATGAAACGATTGCTGGCAGATAACCCACAAGCAATTTATCAAATATGTAAAGCGTTTCGAGATGATGAATTAGGTTCTCATCATAATCCTGAATTCACTCTGCTGGAATGGTACCGTCCCAATTACGATATGCGACAATTAATGAATGAGTTGGTGCAGTTAGTTGAAACGATTTTTGAATACTCAATAATTCAGCCAAACATTCAACCGAAATTTGAATATTTAAGTTACCAGAAAGCGTTTGAAAAAAATCTTGGTTTTAATCCGCATAAAATTACGGCAAAAGAGTGTTATCAATTTTCGTTAGATAACAAAATTGAGATTCCACAAGGATTGACTGCAAATGATAACGTTAATGACTGGTTAGACTGGTTGCTTACACAACAAGTGTTGTCAGCATTTAACAAGCAAAAGTTCACTTTTTTATATGACTATCCGGCTGCGCAGTGTTCCTTGGCAAAAATTGAAAATAATATTGAACAGATCGCGGTAGCAAAACGTTTTGAATTATTTTATGGCGATGTTGAGTTGGCAAACGGCTTTTTTGAACTAACCGATGGCGACGAGCAACTACAACGTTTTCAACAAGAAAATCAACAGCGAAAGCAAACTGGTAAAGAGGCTATTGCTATTGATGAAAATCTCATTGCCGCATTAAAGCATGGTTTACCAAATTGTGCAGGCGTTGCTGTTGGCTTAGATCGTTTGTTGATGGTGTTAACAAAGGCTGCAAACATTGAGCAAGTGTTGTCTTTTTCGTGGAACCGAGCATAAGTTTTTTGTGTCATACTTATCACTAGTGATAACGATTAACAACCGTACAAAACGAAACGAAGGTAAGTAATTTATATGCTAAATCGCCCAGACAAATCAATTCGAGAACGGTTATCAAAACTTGAAACACATTTAAATAATGAAAATTCATTGTTGCTTGATGTTGTTTCTCATTTTAAAAAGCTGGATACCATTGCTTATAAAATGGGTCTGCTTGATACCGATGAATCGTATGCAACTAGTATTCCGTGGTGGCCATTAGTGTCAGTATTAGGCACGTTTTCTGCTGGAAAATCATCGTTTATTAATGATTTTCTTGGCGATAAATTGCAACTTACAGGCAATCAAGCGGTTGATGATAAATTTACCGTAATCACTTTTAGTAACAGTAAAGATAATCGCGTACTGCCCGGTATTGCATTAAATTCCGATCCACGTTTTCCCTTTTTTCAAATGAGTGACGAAATCGAAAAAGTTGCCAGTGGAGAAGGTCGACGCATTGACGCTTATCTGCAAATGAAAACATCGCATTCAGAAAAATTAAGCGGAAAAATTATTATCGACTCACCGGGTTTTGATGCCGATGAACAGCGCAATGGAATTTTACGTTTAACCGATCACATCGTTGATCTGTCAGATTTAGTGCTGGTGTTTTTTGATGCGCGTCACCCGGAACCGGGTGCGATGCAGGATACGCTTGACCACCTGGTAGGCAACACAATTAATCGTAGTGACTCAGAAAAATTTTTATATATTTTAAATCAGATTGATACTGCAGCAAGAGAAGATAACCCCGAAGCAGTCATTGCTGCATGGCAAAGAGCACTCGCTGCAAAAGGTTTAACGGCAGGGCGGTTTTATTCAATTTATAACAGTGATGCGGCGGTGCCAATTGATGATGATTCTGTGCGCAAACGTTTTGAAGAGAAATGCGAACATGATAAAGCGGCAATTTTTGAACGTATTCATCAGGTTGAAGTTGAACGTTCCTATCGGATTGTTGGCGCATTGCAGAATATAGTAGGTGACATCGAAAAAAATGTGGTGCCCGTCGTTAAAGCTGCGATGAGCAAGTGGCTTAAAATGGTTTTAATACTGGATGCACTTGCTGTCGGCATGTTTCTTTTAGTGTTAGTAATGCTAAGTAATATGTTTGACCCGTGGGCGTTATTTTCCTACGACTTTGTTAATGCCAACATGGTGTCTTCAATAAAATTAGGTTTTGTTGTTGTTGGCTTTTCAATAATACATTTTTCTGCGCGTGCATTTTCAGCAAGGATTATTGCTAACAAAATGGTAAAAAAAATCACCATGGATAAAAATTTGACAGGCGAACATCGTGAAGGAAAAGTACTTGCCGGGAACATTAAAAAAGCTTTCCTGAAAAATACACAGTTACTAAGAAGTATTTTCAGACCCATGCCAACAGGTTGGTCAATGCGCTCTAAAAAATCGCTATTACAAGTAACTGCAGATGCCAGCGAGTTTATACAAACCATGAATGATCGTTATACCCGACCATCAGGTGATAGTTCGAAATTGGAAAACGAAAACATTGTGTCTAGAAATGATTAGAATGCTGCAGCAAAAATCAATGTTTTATTCTGTTGGTACAGCCAAGCATTGACCAAGTTTTATTCCAGTTTCAGCAATAATATTTTTGGAAATTGCTACTTTGTTAGTTGTTAGCACGATGACGGTTGAACCTAAATTAAATCGTCCCATTTCTTCGCCACGATTTAAAACGATATTTTTGTTGCTGTAATCAAAACGTTTTATCTTTTTTGCTTCGCTGGTGATTAAACCATGCCATACGGTTTCCATTGCAGAAACATTAATCGCGCCGACGAGTATCATCGCCATCGGTCCTTGTTCGGTTTCAAAATAACACACGCAACGTTCGTTACGTGCAAATAATCGCGGAATGTGGTTTACCACAAATGTCGCAACACTAAATAAACGCCCTGGAATATACCACATATGTTTTAACGTGCCAGTGGTTGGCATATGGATGCGGTGATAATCTCTGGGCGAAAGATACAGTGTTGCGAATTGTCCGTTGTTGAAAATTTTCGCCAGTTTTTTATCGCCGCCAACAAGTTCTAATAAACTATAGTCTTGACCTTTTGCCTGAAAAATTCTGCCATCTGTAATTGCTTGTGCCTGGCTAACCGAGCCATCGACTGGGCATAACCAGTTTTTTTCATTTGCATCAAAGGGACGGCATTCAGGTTTTAGTGTACGAGTAAAAAATGCGTTGAGTGATTCGTATGCGAACATATCTTCCTCAACTGCTTCATGCATTTTTACTGGATTTAAATCAGTGTAGCTTTTGATGATAAAGTTTTTTACGGGCGTGTAGCGAATACGCGCAGCTTTAAACATTAACCACGTGATTGCGTGATGCGGAAGGATGTAAAAAATAGAGGCGAGTAGCTTTTGTTTCATAGGGTTAATTTGACTTGTTTAAAACGTGGCTTTTTTAACAGTGATAACAATCGTTTTTGTATCGTGTGATTTTGTTGTTAATTTCATCCGTGCTCTATCACCAGTTTTTAAAGATTGTTTTGGGTTAAATAACATCAGGTGTTTTCCGCCTTGTTTTAATTGAACGCTTTTATGCGGTGGTATTTTTATTTCATCGTGGCGAATCATTTTTGCGGTGCCATTTTTATGCGTACTTTCATGAAATTCTAAGTTGCTAAATAAACCGCATTCCGCTTTTGTAATGGTAACAGTTTTATTGCCGGTGTTTTTTATCGTCATATATGCCACCATTGTTTTACTTGCCGGCGGGGCTTCGGCAATCCATGCATTTTCGATGCTTATGCTAGCTTCGTCAGCATAAAGCGGGGTGGTAAAGCTTGAAATCAGTAAAATTAGTGCGCTGAGTATTTTTTTGCTCATAAGATAATTCGCTATTAGTGTGAGGGTTGTAGGTTGGGGATTGCAGATTATAATGCTATACAGGCAGTCATGGAAGCTATTGTTATGGAAGTCATAATCATGGAAGCCGTAACCATGTAAGTATGGTTATGAACTCATACTTTTTGTGTACAATAGAGTGATGATAAATAAACGCGAAATTGCCAATGATTTAATGACGTTGCGCGATTTTATTCGCTGGGGTACTAGTCAGTTTAATGTGGCAGAATTAAATTTTGTACAGGGTATGCCAACGGCAATTGATGAAGCGGTTTATTTATGTTTGAGCGCTTTGCATTTGCCACCAGATTTCAGTGTGGAATATTTTGATTGTGTGTTGACGATGGATGAACGTTTACATGTGCTAGATTTATTTCAGCAACGTATCGAGTTACAAAAACCTGCCGCGTATATTACCAATGAAGCCTGGTTTTCAGGTTTGAGTTTTTATGTTGACGAGCGAGTATTAATTCCGCGCTCACCCATTGCAGAAATAATTGAATACCAGTTTTCATTGTGGATAGCGCCGGAGCAGGTGAGCAATATCCTTGACCTTTGCACTGGCAGTGGTTGTATCGCTATTGCCTGTGCTTATGCTTTTGATGAAGCACAGATTGATGCCAGTGATATGTCTGCCGATGCTCTGGCAGTTGCTGAAATCAATCGACAAAATCATGCGCTGGAAGAAAGGCTAAATTTAATAGAATCTAATTTGTTCGAGTCAGCTTTGTTTAAATCAGTGCCGGAAAAACGTTACGACATTATTGTTAGCAATCCGCCGTATGTATCGACGCAGGAAATGACCGAACTGCCTGCGGAGTTTGAATTCGAGCCGGGCGCGTTAGCATTAGCCGCAGGTGAAACCGGTATGGATGTTGTATTGCCGATGTTGCAGCAGGCAAGAGAGTATTTAACCGACGACGGTATTTTAGTTGTCGAAGTTGGTTATTCAAAACCGCTGCTCGAAAAGCTATTGCCGCAAGTGCCGTTTTTTTGGGTAGATTTTGAATTCGGTGGTGACGGCGTGTTTGTGTTAACCGCAAAACAATTAGAAATGTATCAGGCAGATTTTGAGCGTGTTAATATTTGACCCCATAATAAAACTATAAAGTAATTGCGTATATGTCTGGAAACACAATAGGAAAATTGTTCAGTTTAACCACCGCCGGTGAGTCACACGGCGCAGGTCTTGTCGGCATTATTGATGGCTGCCCGCCGGGCATTGAACTAAACGAAGAAGATTTACAGATTGACTTAGATCGTCGTAAACCGGGTACTTCGCGCCACACCACGCAGCGCCGTGAAGACGATAAAGTGAAAATATTTTCCGGTGTATTTGAAGGCAAAACTACCGGCACCAGCATTGGTTTGCTCATTGAAAATACCGACCAGCGTTCCAAAGATTACGGCAATATTATGGATCGTTTTCGCCCCGGGCACGCCGATTACACCTACCAGCAAAAATACGGCATTCGTGATTATCGCGGAGGCGGTCGTTCATCGGCGCGTGAAACTGCGATGCGTGTTGCTGGCGGTGGCATTGCTAAAAAATTTCTCAAAGACCGTTACGGTATTGAAATTTACGGTTATATGTCGCAGCTTGGTCCCATCGAAATGCCGATGTTGGATAAAACTGAAATAAATAACAATGCTTTTTTTTGCGGCGATGCTTCAAAAATCACAGAGCTTGAAACTTACATGGATGCGCTTCGCAAGGAAGGAAACTCTGTCGGCGGAAAAATTACCGTGGTTGCCGAAGGCGTACCACCGGGTTTGGGTGAGCCGGTGTTCGATCGACTCGATGCCGACATCGCACATGCCATGATGGGCATTAATGCGGCGAAAGGCGTAGAAGTCGGTGACGGTTTTGGCTGCGTCGAAGCAAAGGGTACAGAGTTTCGCGACGAGATTGCGCCCGAAGGTTTTAAGAGTAACCATGCTGGCGGCGTGTTAGGTGGTATTTCTTCCGGACAGAATATTATTGCGCACACCGCATTTAAACCAACTTCCAGCATTCGTCTTTCCGGTGATACGGTTGATGTTGATGGCAAAGCCATCGATGTTGTAACTCACGGGCGACATGACCCCTGCGTTGCCATTCGTGCAACACCTATTTGCGAAGCGATGTTGGCGATAGTATTGTGTGATCATTTATTGCGCCAGCGTGGGCAGAATATGGATGTGCATTCAAAGACACCGATTATTCCTTCGCACACATAATCACTCGTCCGTAGTGTTAACGTTTATGCGTGTCTAAAATATTGAAATTTTTCGCCCGTTAACATAAGCAGTAGCGTTGCTGGCAACTCTGGCAAATAATGATAAACACCACAACTAATTCCTCTGTTCCTTATTGGAAGCTCAGCGGTTTTTATTTTTTCTATTTCGTCTCGTTGGGCGTGCTGATTCCGTATTGGAGTTTGTATCTAAAATCGCTCGGTTATAGCAGCTTAATTATCGGTAGCTTGATCGCTATTATACCGGCGACAAAATTTATCGCGCCTTATATTTGGGGTTGGATCGCAGACCATACGCGGCGGTCGATGTTGATTATACGTGTAGCAAGTGTTCTCGCCTTGTTCAGTTTTTTACTGGTTTTTATCAGTGATGAACTTTGGTGGCTAACCGTTACAATGTTTCTTTTCAGTTTTTTTTGGAATGCAATTTTGCCACAATTTGAAGCGATGACACTTAATCATCTCGGTAACGACACGCATCGTTATAGCATGATTCGGTTATGGGGTTCGTTGGGGTTTATTGTTATCGTCGTATTAATCGGCGATTTATTACAAAGTTACGATGCCGATATTATTCCGTTGGTTGTTCTAATTTCTTTTATTGTTATCGCATTAACCAGTTTTTTAGTGCCAGAAAAACTCAACACACCGCACTTCGACCACTCACCCATTTGGCACGTTATTAAACAACCCAAAGTATTAGCATTTCTTGCGGTATGTTTTTTAATGTTATGCAGCCACGGTCCATATTACACTTTTTACACAATTTATTTAGAAACGCAGGGTTATAGCTTGCACATAATCGGTGTGTTATGGGCAGTTGGCGTATTTGCCGAAGTGATTATATTTTTAATCATGCACCGTTTGTTACCTGTTTTTGGTGCACGAAAATTATTGATAGTAACGTTATTACTAACAACAGTGAGATGGTTGTTGATTGGCTTTTTTGTAGATAGTTTGCCAATGTTATTTTTAGCGCAACTAATACATGCATTTTCATTCGGCATGTTTCATGCAATTGGTATTTCATTGGTTCATGATTATTTCACTGGCAGTCATCAAGGTAGAGGGCAAGCGTTGTATGCCAGTACAAGTTTTGGTGCGGGCGTTGCCATTGGCAGCCTAGTGAGTGGAATGCTTTGGGATCGAGGGGGTGCAGAAATTCTTTTTGTATTTGCTTCGCTTTGTACTTTGTTGGCAACAGTCATTGTTTGGAAATTTATTCAACCATTAAATTCAGGTAGAAAAATTCATCAATAAAATGTGTGAGTTTTGTTATTGATGCGTGTGTTTTAATATATCCAAAAGTGCGTTAGCGGGGCTGGATAAAGTTCTTGAGGCGTGTAATAAAATGCCCAAATGCCGTTCCATTTTGATGCCTCTGATTTGCAACTTGTAGAGTGATTTGTCAATCATTGACTCAGGCAATACACCCCAGCCCAAACCGTTTTGTATCATCGCTTTAATGGTTTCAAGATAATTCGATTCCATAATAATTTTAATGCTGGAATCTAAATTTAAAGCGTTGTCGATGATGTTGCGTGTGTGCGTGCTGTGCGATTGAATTAATACGCCGTATTCAAGTAGTTGTTTTCTGGTGACTGATTTTTTTTTTGCGAGCAGATGATCTTTCGCAACAACACATTGCATTGGGTCGCTCCACACAGGGATAGTGGTGAAAGGCTTTTCGATATTATCGGGCAAAGTGATTAACGCCAGTTCTATATCGCCTTTTAAAATTAATGCAGCCGCTTGTTCGGAATCCATAAATTGAATATCCAGCTCAACGTCAGAATACTGTTTTGTGTAACGCCGCAAAACAGTCGGTAATCTGTGTAGCCCGATATGATGACTAGTGCCGAATTTAAGGTGGCCGCTAACACTGGCGCGCAAGGCACTAATGATGCGCTTGCTTTCATTTAACTCAGCAAGAATTCGCTGGTAGCTGGGAATAAGTGCCTCGCCCGCTTGCGTGAGCTGGATGTTTTTTCCAAGGCGATCGAACAGCGGGCAGTCGAGCGAAAATTCCAGAGTAGAAATACGTTTGCTGATAGCCGGCTGGGTGATGAATAATTTTTCCGCCGCGCGTGAAAACGAACGAGTTTCTGCCACCATCAAAAACGCACGGATATTTTGTATGTCCATAATTCAAGTATAATTTATATATAACTAAAAGTAATCAATATTATAAACATTATGAATTTGTTTTATATCTTGAAAAGCACTACTCTTTAGTACCATGAATAAGACAAAAACACTTTACGATAAATTATGGGTCGACCACGTGGTTCGTGTTGAAGACGATGGCACGGCGTTGTTGTATATCGACCGCCATCTGGTACATGAAGTTACTTCGCCGCAAGCTTTTGAAGGTTTGCGTATTGCGAATCGAAAACCGTGGCGTAGTAGTTCCATCGTCGCGGTGCCCGATCACAATGTGCCAACTACTGACCGCAGTGTTGGCATTACTGACCCGGTCGCAAAATTGCAGGTGAAAACGCTGGATGATAACTGCAAAGAATTTGGTTTGACTGAATTTGATATGAGCGATATTCGTCAGGGTATCGTACATGTCATCGGCCCAGAGCAGGGCGCAACGTTGCCAGGCATGACCGTGGTTTGTGGTGATTCGCATACGTCTACGCACGGTGCCTTCGGTGCATTGGCATTTGGTATCGGCACCTCCGAAGTCGAACACGTTTTAGCAACGCAATGTTTAATGCAGAATAAAAGTAAAAATATGTTGGTGTCTGTTGATGGCGAAGTGCATGCTGGCATCACTGCAAAAGATATTGTGCTGGCAATTATCGGCAAACTTGGCACCGCGGGTGGTACTGGATACGCTATCGAATTCGGCGGCGATGCGATTTGTGCATTGTCGATTGAAGGTCGCATGACAGTTTGTAATATGGCGATTGAAGCCGGCGCACGTGCAGGCATGGTCGCGGTTGATAAAACTACGATTGAATATGTGAAAGACCGGCCTTATTCGCCAACGGGTAAAACTCTCGAAAAAGCGGTCGCGTATTGGTCAACCTTGCACAGTGACGAAGGCGCGCAGTTTGATGAAGTGATACATATAAATGCTGCCGACATTAAACCGCAGGTTACCTGGGGCACCTCGCCAGAGATGGTGGTAGATATTGAATCAGCTGTGCCCAATCCCAAAAATGAAAGTGACAAAGTAAAAGCCGACGGTATGCGCAAAGCTTTGGCGTACATGGGTTTGGAAGCCGATACACCGATGACTAAAATTCTTGTTGATAAGGTTTTTATTGGCTCGTGTACTAATTCGCGTATTGAAGATTTGCGCGATGCAGCAAAAATTGCCGAAGGTAAAAAGGTGGCAGGCAATATTAAACTGGCATTGGTTGTTCCCGGTTCAGGTTTGGTAAAAAAACAGGCGGAAGCAGAAGGTCTGGATAAAATTTTTATCGACGCTGGTTTTGAATGGCGTGAACCGGGTTGTTCGATGTGCTTAGCAATGAACGCTGATCGATTGGAATCAGGTGAACGTTGTGCTTCGACATCCAATCGCAATTTTGAAAGCCGACAAGGGCAGGGTGGACGTACACATTTAGTGAGTCCAGCAATGGCAGCAGCGGCAGCGATTAAAGGTCGCTTTGCCGATGCCAGTAAATTGATGCCAGTAAATTGAACTAGTGCCAGAGATGAGAAAAATATAATCATGCAAAAATTCACACAACACACTGGTATTGTTGCACCAATGGATCGACCGAATGTTGATACCGATGCGATTATTCCAAAACAGTTTTTAAAATCGATTAAACGATCAGGCTTCGGGCCGAATGCTTTTGATGATTGGCGTTATCTTGATGAAGGCGGACCGGATATTGACAATGTTGGACGCAAAATAAATTCACAATTTATTTTAAATCAACCACCATTTGATAAAGCCACAATATTATTAGCGCGTGAAAATTTTGGCTGCGGTTCATCTCGCGAACATGCGGTGTGGGCATTAGATGATTTCGGCTTTCGCGCTGTTATCGCGCCGAGTTTTGCCGATATTTTTTATAACAACAGTTTTAAAAATGGCTTATTGCCTATCGCTTTAAGTGCGGATGTTGTCGAAAATTTATTTAATCGAATCGCAGCGAGTAATGATTTGCAAATTTCAATCGATCTCGACAAACAAACCGTTAATTGCGGCGATGAAAAAATTGCCGCGTTTGAGATAGATGCGTTTCGTAAACATAATATGTTGAATGGTCTGGATGATATTGCGCTGACATTGCAATATGCAGATGCAATAAAAACTTACGAAGATAGCCGTAAACAAACTGCGCCGTGGTTGTTTTAAATAATGATTATTAAACCCCTGCGGTGAAAAGAGGGTAGGTCGGGCATTGCCCGACATGGCTGCTAGCAAATATCATGTTGGGCAATGCCCAACCTACAAAGTAACGTATAATTAACGCCCGTTTTATCGACGGTATTATTTTATTAGAGAGATTTAAGAGAGAAGCATGAGTTTAAAAATTGCAGTGATGCCGGGTGATGGCATTGGAATAGAAATCGTTGCCGAAGCGGTTAAGATTTTAAATCACTATAAGAGCAATGGTCGCCTTGATATTGAATTAAACGAAGCACCTGTTGGTGGTGCTGGTTACGATGCAGCGGGTAAACCACTACCGGATGAAACGTTGGCGCTGGCAAGAAATTCAGATGCAATTTTATTCGGTGCTATCGGCGGTCCGCAATACGATACATTAGCGCGTGAGCTACGTCCCGAACGTGGCCTGCTTGCATTGCGTTCTGAGCTTGAACTGTTTGCCAATTTACGTCCGGCCATTTTATATCCGCAACTAGCCGATGCGTCCTCATTAAAACCCGAAGTCGTTGCCGGTCTGGATATTATGATCGTGCGTGAATTAACGGGTGGTATTTATTTTGGCGAACCACGCGGCATCGAAACCGATGCTTCCGGCGAACGCAAAGGTTTTAATACATTAGTTTACAAAGAGAGCGAAATTGATCGCATCAGTCGTGTCGCGTTTGATATTGCAATGAAACGCGGCAAACGATTATGTTCAGTCGATAAAGCCAACGTATTAGAAGTATCCGAATTGTGGCGTGAAGTAGTAACAAAAAATGCCAGCGATTATCCCGATGTTGAACTCAGTCACATGTACGTCGATAACGCTGCCATGCAATTAGTGAAATGGCCAAAACAGTTTGACGTGATGGTGACAAAAAATATGTTCGGTGATATTTTATCGGATGCGGCAGCAATGTTAACCGGTTCAATTGGCATGTTGCCGTCAGCGTCACTGGATGCCAATTCAAAAGGCATGTACGAACCAATTCACGGCTCAGCACCGGACATCGCCGGTAAAGGTATTGCCAATCCACTAGCCACCATTTTATCGGTTGCGATGATGTTGCGTTACAGTTTAAATCACGCAGAACTGGCGGATGAAATAGGTGCTGCCGTTGGTAAAGTATTAGACAAAGGATTACGCACCGCAGATATTATGGCAGAAGGTTGCAAAGAAGTAGGTACTGTTGAAATGGGTGAAGCGGTGCTTGCAGAGTTATAGTAAAAGACATTAATTTTCCGCAAATAAACGCAAATATTACAAACTATAAAAAAGTTTTTATTTGTACCCCAAGGGCATTTGGTTGCTACGCTCGGGCACGTTCAATATTTGCGTTTATTTGCGGAAAATTTTATTTTAAAAATTTATTTAGCGAAAGAAAGTTATGAGTAAAACATATGATGTTGCAGTAGTAGGTGCTACCGGCGCAGTGGGTGAAACCATGTTATCAATTCTTGCTGAGCGCAAGTTTCCGGTGGGTGAGGTTTATGCTTTGGCGAGCAGTCGCTCTGCGGGTAAACGAGTTGAGTTTGGTGATAAAACACTGGTCGTGCAGGATTTAGATAAATTCGATTTTTCCAAAGCGCAGATTGGTTTATTTTCTGCGGGCGCCTCTATCTCCGAAAAATATGCACCGATAGCCGCCGAAGCCGGTTGCGTGGTGATTGATAACACGTCGCAGTTTCGCTACGACGATGATATTCCATTAGTTGTGCCAGAAGTTAATTCGCACGCTATTGCTAATCATAAAACACGCGGCATCATTGCCAACCCAAATTGTTCAACAATTCAAATGCTGGTTGCGCTAAAACCCATTTATGATGCGGTGGGTATCGAGCGTATTAATGTTGCAACTTATCAAGCGGTTTCTGGTACGGGCAAAGAAGCGATTGAAGAATTGGCTGGTCAAACTGCACGTTTATTAAATGCTAAACCAATGAAGTGCGAAGTCTATCCAAAACAAATCGCTTTTAATGTGTTGCCACAGATTGATGTCTTTTTAGAAAATGGTTACACCAAAGAAGAAATGAAAATGGTGTGGGAAACCCAAAAGATTTTTGAAGATGAAAATATCAAAGTGAACCCGACCGCTGTTCGTGTGCCGGTTTTTTATGGTCACTCGGAAGCATTACACATCGAAACCAAAGAAAAAATTACTGCAGAAAAAGCTACTGAATTATTGTTAAAAGCGGATGGTGTTGAAGTGCTTGATGAGCGCAAGGATGGTGGTTATCCAACAGCGGTGACCGAAGGTGCAAACAACGATGCTACCTTCGTCGGACGTATCCGAGAAGATATTTCACACGAACACGGGCTGGATATGTGGGTGGTGTCAGACAACGTACGTAAAGGCGCGGCATTAAATAGCGTACAAATTGCTGAGATTTTGATAAAACAGTATTTATAACCTATAGTTACATGTGCATACTTAAAGTGCATTGTTAATAATAAGAATAAATCGCAGTCAATATCTATTTGTTGTGCACGAAAATAGACGTTGATGAGATAAAAAGGGGAACACCAGTGCGTAAATTTCCAACTCGTAAACTGCTTGCAGCCGTTGTGGCTGGAGCATTATTTCTGCCTGAAACAGCTTTCACTCTGGGTTTAGGCGAGATTGAAGTTAGCTCATCGCTTAACCAAAAACTAAAAGCAGACATTGAATTATTATCTGCCGCGCCGGAAGATATAGAAAGCCTCATCGTTAAACTGGCTTCTCGAAAAGAATTTAGCCGCGCCGGTTTAGATCGTCCTTATTTACTCAACGACTTACGTTTTAAGTCTGAAGTTATTGATGGTGTGCCTCATGTTATTGTTTCATCGGGAAGCCCTATACGTGAACCATTTTTAAACTTTCTGGTTGAAATTGATTGGCCAAATGGTCATCTATTACGCGAATATACGGTGTTACTTGACCCACCGGTTTTTATGACACAGCCAGCCAGTGCAGCAGCTGCATTGGTGAATCAAAGTAATACAGCAAACTCTGATTCCCGTCCTGCTTCAAATAAAAGCAGAGCAAGCGGGGGCGCGAATATTGTACCAATCGTTACACCGAGTGTAACGTCATCCCCAAAATCGGAAACAAGCGATGTTGCACAAGCGAGTGCACAAGCGAATGCACCAGCAAACAACACAACATTTGTGCCAGCGCCTCCAATATCTTATGGACAGCAACAAACATCAACAGATTTACCCCCAGGCTCATATCGTATAAAAACGGGTGATACCACCTGGAGTTTGGCAAACGCCATGATGCCGGATCAAAGCATTTCGGTTGAGCAGATGATGATAGCCATGCTGCGAGAAAATCCAGAGTCTTTTATTAATGGCAACATTAACGGTTTAAAACGTGGTTATATTTTGCGGGTTCCTGATTATGAACAAATTGTTGCAATTAATTCTGGTGATGCACGTGCATTAGTGCGCGAGCAAGCAACTTTGTGGCGTCAATATCAGCTAGCAAATGCGGGTGGTCAGCCTGCTTCAGCAATGCCAGCAGATGGTGCAACAACTAGCACTGACGATGATATGGCGGTTGCTAGCGAAGAAAATGCTTACCTGGAAATTGTTAGTGCAGGTTCAGGTGCATCATCGGCGAGCGCAAAAGATCCGACAGACATGACATCTCAAGAGCTGCGCGCAGAACTGGCACTGACCAGGGAGCGCGTTGAAACTGAACGTGTAGAGAAAGAAGCGTTGCAACAACAGGTTAATAATCTTGAGCAAAATGTCGACAAGATGAAAGGCATGTTGTCGATTGAAGACAATGAATTATCAGACGTTCAAGCATTAGGTCAACAGTCAGAAATTGAGGCAGCAGCCGAGCCTACAGAAATTGTACCTACAGAAATTGTACCTACAGAAATTGAGCCAACTCAGGGTGAAATATTAGAGCCTGATCTTGTTGACGATGCGGCCGCTGAAATGACAGAGTCTAGTGCCGAGACAGATGATTTATTGACTGAGCAAACGTTTGAAGATGTCCTTGCAGAGGGAACCGAAGACGAAGAAGCTGTATTCACCGATGAAGCAACAGGGGATGAACTCGCTGAAGCTGCTGAAAACACCGAATCAGTACAGGAAGAAGCCATTGCTGAAAATGTTGTAATAGAAGACGCGGCTGTGCCGCCATCACAACTTGCGGCTGCACCATCAACGGATCCACTAAGTAGATTATTGAGTGACCCAATATTACTTGCCGCTGCGGGCGGTGGTTTATTATTGGTGCTTGCAGTCATTGGTTTAATTATTAAACGCCGTAAAGCTGCAGCAGAAGCTGAGTCATTCGAGTTAAGTGCCTTTGATGATGAAGCTGATGATGCAATTGTAGAATTGATAGCCGATAAAGCTGGTGATGTGGATGTTGCAGAGCAAGCTAACGATTTTGATTCAGATGCAACCATGATACTGGATGGAGCAGAAAATACCATTGTTACTGATGAAGGTGAAAACACTGCTGTCAGTGATGATGAACCGCGTGATGATATTATCGCAGAAGCAGATGTTTATCTTGCTTATGGCATTTACCAGCAGGCAGAAGAGTTGCTTACACAGGCAATTGCTGACAATCCAGAACGTAATGATTACCGCATAAAACTTGCTGAAACACTCTATGCCAGCAAAAATGGCAAAGCATTTGTGGAAGTAGCGGTAGAAATTAAAAAACGCGTGAGCGATGAGCTGACCCCTGAGTGGAAAAAAATTATGGCCATGGGTCAGGATTTGTGTGGTGATAATCCATTGTTCCAGGGCAGTATGGTCGGTGGTATTGCAGTGGATTCGATGGAAGCAAAAGCCCCGGAGATGGATTTTGATTTAGGTATTGATGGCAATAGTGCAGATAACAGCGCCTCTGAACTTGATTTAGATATAGATAATCAATCATTAGATTTGCCGGAAATGGAGAGTGAAGAACCTGCTAGCGAACTTGAGTTTGATATTAGCGATGCTGGCGCGGCAGAAGAAACACTCGCATCCGAAGATGAATTTTCGCTGGATATCGATGCCTCCGAGCTGGATATCGATGCGCAAGATGAAGCAGCGATAACAAAAGAAGGCGATGATATTCATGATCTTGATTTTGGTTTAGATGAGGTGACTTCCGATGAGTCGGCTGAAGAGATGGTCGTTGAAGAAGAGATTGCTATTGACTTGACCGATGATGCTGATGCATTAGGTCTTGATCTGGATGATGACAATAGTGCAGCCGAAACACTAGTATCAAGCGATGATTTAAGCGATGATGATAGCTTTGATTTATCCAGCCTTGATGATGTCGATGAAGTCAGCACAAAACTGGATTTAGCACGCGCTTATCTTGATATGGGTGATAACGAAGGCACCCGTGGCATTCTCAAAGAAGTAATTGAAGAAGGTAATGACGAGCAGAAAAAAGAAGCAAATGAGTTGATGGCGAAGCTGGTCTGAAAAGCAGTGAAAAATAAATAGCTTTTTTTGTATGACAACTAAAAGAGCAGCTCAAAGAATAGCGCTGGGTATCGAATACAACGGCAGTTTATTTAGCGGCTATCAGGCGCAGGCAGTAGGCACACGTACGGTGCAAGGTGAGTTAGAAAAAGCCCTGTCAAAAGTTGCCGATAAACCCATTCGTCTGACCTGCGCCGGTCGCACCGACACTGGCGTTCATGCTACTGGGCAAGTGGTGCATTTTGATACCGACGTGACGCGCGAACTAAAAGCCTGGCTGCTGGGCGGCAACACTAATTCGCCGCGTGACATATCAATCCATTGGGTGCGAGAAGTAAGCCATGATTTCAGCGCGCGTTTTAGTGCGATTTCACGCAGCTACCGTTATATTCTATTCAACCGAAAAGTCCGCTCAGCCGTATTTCAGCACAATGTTTCGTGGACGTTTGAATTGCTTGATGACAAATTGATGAATGCCGCAGCGCAAGCGCTTCTTGGAAAACACGATTTTTCAGCTTTTCGCTCATCACATTGTCAGGCAAAACATGCAGTGCGCGAAATGCAAAAAATCAGCGTGAAGCGCGAAGGCGATTATGTGATACTCGATATTAAAGCCAACGCTTTTTTGCATCACATGGTAAGAAATATTATGGGCACGTTAATGGCCATTGGTCGCGGTGAACAGCCAGTCGAATGGATGCAAGAAGTACTGCAAGGACAAGATAGAAAAAAAGCCGGAATGACCGCGCAAGCCGCCGGACTGTACCTGATTAATGTAGAATACCCAGCAGAACATGGTTTGCCAGATAGTGGCTGGTTGCCAATTATTAAGTAATACTGGTGGTTATGTCGCCTGATGAACTATTCCGCTGAAGGTCGCCGTGAATACATCCATGTAGGCTTGATGGCAGCGTCCTTGCTGCCAACACCTTCAGCGGAATAGTTCATCAGGCAAACTTTTATATAAACATCTGGACTTAAGAATCGTTTATGCGTACTCGTGTTAAAATTTGCGGCATCACTCGATGCGAAGATGCGCAGCTTGCGATTGATGCAGGCGTGGATGCTATCGGTTTGGTTTTTTATGGAAAAAGTCCGCGTTTTGTTAGCAATGAAATGGCTGCAAAAATCAGCCAAATGATTCCTGCTTTTGTTAGTCGCGTGGCTTTGTTTAAAGATGCCGATAAGCAAATGATTGAATCAGTTTTACAAATGGTTGAAATCGATCTCATACAATTTCACGGCAGCGAAACAGCAGAATTTTGTGAGCAGTTTGGGCTGCCGTACATCAAAGCATTGGGCATGAAAGACACGGAACACGATGCTAATTTTTTGCAAATGAACACAGAAAAATATGCATCAGCAAAAGCCCTTTTACTCGACGGTCACGCACCCGGTGAAGCTGGCGGTACAGGTGAAACATTTAACTGGGCATCGATTGCGGAAATTTCAAAACCTGTTGTACTTGCCGGTGGTTTAAATCCTGATAACGTAAAACAAGCGATAGAGCTAGTGCATCCTTTCGCTGTTGATGTTAGCAGTGGTGTAGAAAGTGCGCCGGGCATTAAAGACAAACAGAAAGTTGCGGCCTTCATGAAACAGGTCAGCGTTTAGTTATTTCAGAAACACACAGAATTATTTATGACACAGTTAATTGATAAATCCGTAAAACAAAAACCCGATGCCGTTGATTATTCAGCAATGCCAGATGAGCACGGGCACTTCGGTGTTTACGGTGGAATTTTCGCTTCAGAAACATTAATGCAAGCACTTGATGAATTGCGTGACGCTTACGAAAAAATCAAAACCGATAAAGTTTTTCAGAAACAGTTTGATGAAGACCTCGCACAATATGTCGGTCGGCCCAGTCCGTTATATTTTGCTAAGCGATTGAGCGAACAAGTTGGCGGCGCGCAAATATATTTGAAACGTGAAGATTTAAATCACACTGGCGCACACAAAATAAACAACACCATCGGTCAAGGTTTGCTGGCAAAAATGATGGGCAAAAAACGCATCATCGCCGAAACCGGTGCCGGCCAACACGGTGTTGCATCAGCTACCGTGGCAGCGCGATTTGGTATGGAATGCATTGTTTACATGGGCGCAGAAGACATCATTCGTCAGGCACCTAATGTGTATCGCATGAAATTGCTCGGCGCAAAAGTAGTGCCGGTAGAGTCAGGTTCAAAAACCTTAAAAGACGCACTGAACGAAGCCATGCGCGATTGGGTAACCAATGTGGATGATACTTTTTACATCATCGGCACCGTCGCCGGTCCGCATCCTTATCCGGCAATGGTGCGTGATTTTCAAACCATTATCGGCCGCGAAGCAAAAGCACAAATGCAGGAACAGTGCGGCTGTTTACCCGATGCATTAGTTGCCTGCATCGGTGGTGGTTCAAATGCCATCGGTTTATTCCACCCCTTTTTAGAAGATGAAAGTGTTGCCATGTACGGTGTTGAAGGCGGTGGTTTAGGCATCGATAGCGGTAAACACGCTGCGCCTTTATGTGCAGGTAGCCCCGGTGTGTTACACGGCAATCGCACTTATTTGATGGAAGATAAAAACGGTCAGATTATTGAAACGCATTCGGTTTCCGCCGGTTTAGATTACCCCGGTGTTGGCCCAGAACATTCCTGGCTAAAAGATATTGGTCGTGCTAATTATGTTGCTGCAACAGACGACGAAGCATTGCATGCATTTCATACCTTAACAAAAATTGAAGGCATTATTCCTGCGCTAGAATCCAGCCACGCGGTTGCCTACGGCATGAAATTAGCGGCGACCATGAAACCAGATCAGCGCATTATTATTAATCTTTCTGGCCGTGGTGACAAAGACATCAACACCATCGCCAAAATTGAAGGGATTGAATTGTGAACCGTTTAGTCGCCCGATTTGCCGAGCTAAAAACCCAGAAGGCAAAAACTGGAACAAGAGCCGCATTAATTCCCTACGTGATGACCGGCGACCCATCGCCAGAAATTACCCTGCCGCTGATGCACTCGATGGTAGAAGCTGGCGCTGACATTATCGAGCTGGGCGCACCATTTTCCGATCCAATGGCAGATGGCCCGGTAATACAGGCAGCAGCAGAAAGATCATTAATGCACAATACCAGTCTGTGGGATGTATTTTCAGTGGTCGCTGAATTTCGTAAAACAGATAATAAAACGCCTATTGTGATGATGGGTTATCTCAATCCCATCGAAGTCATGGGTTATGACGCGTTCGCACAGCAAGCCTCTGCCTGTGGTATCGACGGTGTAATTACTGTGGATATGCCACCTATTGAAGCGGCTGAATATGTGCCTGCGTTGAAATCACAAGGGTTAGATCCGATATTTTTACTAGCACCAACCAGCACCGAAACACGCATTAAAAAGCTGGCGGATGTTGCCAGTGGTTTTGTTTATTATGTTTCCTTGAAAGGGGTGACTGGCGCGGCGACGTTGGATGTCTCCAGCGTTGAGCAGAAAGTTGCGCAAATTCGCCAGTCTATCGACCTGCCCATCGGCGTGGGTTTTGGTATTAGCGATGCCGAATCAGCAGCAAAAGTGGCAAACTGTTCGGATGCCGTGGTTGTCGGTAGCGTTATCGTTAAAAAAATGACCTTAAACAGCGGGAAAACAGAACCAGAAAGAGCTATAATCATCAAAGAAATAAGCGATATATTATCGGCAATGCGCAACGCTATGGACAGCCTTTAATTTGTGGCTTTTATTGCGGCTTTGATATTGCGGCTTTGATATTGTGATTTGCTTTGTGATTTATATCCGTAAATAATTAATACATATACAGGTATTTAACGATGAGTTTAAGCTGGTTTGAAAAATTAATGCCAACGAGCATTCGAACCGACAGCAGCACTAAACGTGGTGTGCCCGAAGGCTTGTGGACAAAATGTACTTCTTGCAGCGCGGTTTTATATCGCGCCGAACTGGAGCGCAATCTTGATGTTTGCCCTAAATGTAATCATCACATGCGGGTTTTTGGTCGTAAGCGATTGACTATCTTTTTAGACGACACAGAAACAGAAGAAATCGGCGCGAACCTCACGCCGTATGATAAATTCAAATTTAAAGACAGCAAAAAATATAAAGATAGATTATTGCAGGCGCAAAAAAACACCGGTGAAAAAGATGCGCTGATTGTTTTAAAAGGAAAAGTAAAAGGCGTGTCAGTAGTTGCTGCTGCGTTTGATTTTCGTTTTATGGGCGGCTCGATGGGTGCAGTGGTTGGCGAACGTTTTCTTAAAGCCGCAACCGTTGCCTTAGAAGAAAAAATTCCCTTCGTCTGTTTTTCTGCCTCTGGTGGCGCACGTATGCAAGAAGCATTATTCTCATTAATGCAAATGGCAAAAACCAGTGCAGTGTTAGCGAAGCTGGCGAAAAACCAAATCCCTTATATCTCTGTTTTAACCGACCCAACTATGGGTGGTGTATCAGCAAGTTTTGCGATGTTGGGTGATGTGCATATTGCAGAACCAAAAGCCTTAATTGGTTTCGCCGGACCGCGTGTTATCGAACAAACCGTGCGTGAGCAACTGCCGGAAGGTTTCCAGCGTAGTGAGTTTTTGCTTGAACACGGCGCGATTGATATGGTGGTTGATCGTCGTGACTTGCGTGATCGCATTGTTAGTTTGGTGTTGATGTTATCCAATAAACCGGCAACGCAAACTGCTTAGTTTTAAATTCTCACATCCTGTGTGGTGTACGTTTTTGATAAGTGGAGATTAAATATTTTTTTAATTTTTCCGCAAATAAACGCGAATAAACGCAATTTAAAGCATATCAAAAAATAATATTAGTTTTTATTTGCGTGCATTTGCGTGCATTTGCGTGCATTTGCGGAGAAAAATTGTTTTTCTATAATCTCGTTTTAACCGTTAATAGCTCGTCTTTAATTTTAAAATATTAGAAAGTTAATGCGATTTAATAATCTCGATGCCTGGCTAACCTGGCAGGAAAGCCTCAACCCCAAAGAAATTGATTTAGGTCTTGATCGTGTAAACCGCGTGTTGTTACAGGCAGGTTTATCAAACACATTCAACTGCCCCTTAATAACCGTTGCCGGTACTAACGGCAAAGGTTCGGTTGTTGCCATGCTCGAGTCGCTAGCAAAAACGGCGGGTCTGAAAGTTTGCAGTTATACCTCACCGCATATTTTTCAATACAACGAACGTATAAAAATAAATGCTTTGCCGGTACCCGATACCGATTTATGCGAAGTTTTTGAACGTATTGATAAGGCGCGCGGTAATGAACCACTTACTTATTTTGAATTTGGCACATTGGCAGCCATTGATTTATTTTTTAAAGCGCAGCCAGATTTAGTTATTCTGGAAGTGGGTTTAGGTGGGCGACTGGATGCAGTGAATGTTATGGACGCGGATGTCAGTATCATTACTTCAATTGCAATTGACCATGTTGACTGGTTAGGTGATAACCGAGAATTAATCGCTTATGAAAAAGCCGGTATTTTTCGTGCAGGAAAAGCAGTGGTTTGTGGTGATAGAAATCCACCGAAAAATATTATCACTGAAGCCGAGAAAAAAAAGTGTGAGCTTTTATTAGTTGGGCGTGATTTTGATGTGCGCAATAAAAATAAATACAATGAAAATAAACACTGGCAACTTAAAAGCAGTTACGATGAGATAACAAATCTACCCGTACCCAATTTAACGGGTGAATTTCAAAAAACCAATGCAGCGACAGCCATCGTAGCGTTACAGTTATTGCAAGAAAAAAATCAGCTTTCTGCAAACATCGATTTTGCAAATATTGCTAGCACGGCATTAAGTCAAATTAATTTGCCAGGTCGTTTTCAAAAAATCAATCAGCAGCCCCCAGTTTTTGTTGATGTAGCACATAACCCGCAGGCAGCACTGGCGTTATCATCACAACTAAAGCTGATTAATTCTGGCGAAGGTAAATGTTGGGCAATTGTTGCAATGCTGGCAGACAAAGATGTAACAGGAGTGCTGGAAAAAATATCGGGGGATATTGATGGCCTGTGTTTTGCAGGCTTGGAAAGTATAGCGCGTGGGTTATCGGCTCAGGCTTTATTTGAAACGCTGTCCAGTAGTTTTTTTGAAGCATCGAAACTTGCTAAAAAAATTGAAATCACAGAAAAAAATCGACACGATTTAAAATCCAATCAGTGTACAATGCTGTCTGAAACAGTGTTGTTGGCAAGCAACGTTGAAAAGGCATGTGATGGTGTCTTGTCAAAAATGAAAGAGAATGATCGACTAATAATTTTCGGCTCGTTTTACACTGTTGCCGATGCTATAAGATATTTTTCTGACCCGAATGAAGATATTTAATCAATTCATGAAGAAGTTAATAAATTAATGGAATCACCATTACAACAACGTATTGTTGGCGCCATTGTTTTAGTTACACTGGGTGTTATTTTTATTCCGGCGTTGCTTGATGGCTCTGGTTATAAATCTCGTCAGGTGCAAGATATTGAGGTTAAAGAAAAACCCGAATTTCCGCCGTTAACGCAAAAAAAAGTAAAACCTATTCCAACACCACTACAAGAAAATAAAAAAAATCAGATAACCACACAAAAAGCTAACTCCCCCAAAGCTACCTCCTCCCAAGCTAACCCCAAAAAAGCCCATAAAAAACCAATCAAAGCTTTTGCACTACAGGTTGGTACTTTCGACAGTAATGACAATGCGGAAAAAATGCGTGATAAAATACGCAAAGATGGTTATACCGCTTTTGTACATAAATCGACAGCAAAAGCTGGCGGAAAAGCGAGTTACAAAGTAAGAATTGGACCTGAAATTGAGCGCAGCGTTCTGGATAAGATAAAAGCCAAACTTAAAAAATCTCAAAAAATTGATAGTTATATTGTTAATCATCCATAGCGTATAATGCCCATTTAGAAAAACACATGTGACCTTCATGACCGTCGTAGATATAGTCGTAATACTTGTAATTTTCCTTTCTGCCTTATTCAGTTTGATTCGAGGTTTTGTGAAAGAGGCTATCTCGTTAGCGACCTGGTTAATCGCTATTTGGCTGGCAGCCACTTTCGCTGCAAAATTAGCCGCTGCCTTACCTAATAATATTGAATCTGAAGCTGTGCGTCAGGCAATTGGCTTTGGCGTGTTGTTTGTGCTAACTTTAATTGTCGGTGCGATTGTCAATACGCTGGTTAATCAGGTAGTGAAAAAAACCGGGCTTTCCGGTGCCGACCGTGTTTTTGGTGTGCTGTTTGGGCTTTTACGCGGCGGCTTAATTATCACTGTTTTTGTCGTTATTGGCGGCATGACACCGCTGCCGGAGACAGATTGGTGGCAATCATCAACGCTATTGAACTGGTTTGAAAGTGCCGCCATTGTTATTCAAGATTACATTCCACAAGACCTGAAACTTTCTTATTAACCTGTGAGCTAAACGGACATTTTATATGTGTGGCATTACCGGCATCGTTGCGCATAGCGCAGTTAACCTTGATTTATATGATTCACTCTCCGTTTTGCAACATCGCGGGCAAGACGCGGCGGGCATAACAACCTGTGAGAACGGTCGTTTTTATATGAAAAAAGGCAATGGTTTGGTGCGTGATGTGTTCTTCAAAAAACATATGCAACGCCTGCCCGGAAAAATGGGCATTGCTCATGCGCGTTATCCAACCGCCGGCACCTCGTCATCGGCTGAAGCGCAACCGCTTTATGTGAATTCACCCTACGGTATTGCGCTGGCGCATAATGGTAATTTAACCAACGCCGAGCAGTTAAAAGAAGAATTATTCCAAACCGAATTAAGGCATTTGAATACCGATTCGGACACTGAAGCGCTGCTCAATATTTTTGCTCACGAATTACAACTAACCGCCAAGCCCGATTTTAATCACGAAGATATTTTTACTGCTGTCGAAGGCATTCATCGCCGTTGCCGTGGTGGTTACGCGGTTATCGCGATGGTCGTTGGTAAAGGCATCGTCGCTATTCGCGATCCGCATGGTATTCGCCCCTTGTGTTATGGCGTGCGTGAAACAGAGCAGGGCACAGATTATATGATTGCTTCAGAAAGTGTTGCGTTGCAGGCACAAGGTTTTGAACTGGTGCGTGATGTTGCGCCGGGTGAAGCGATTTTTATCAGTGAAGATGGTGAGTTATTTAATAAACAGTGTGCAGAAAATCCTACACTGTCGCCCTGTATTTTTGAATACGTTTATTTTGCGCGACCCGATTCTATTATCGATGGCGTTTCTGTTTATAAAGCACGTTTGCGCATGGGGCAAACGCTGGTGCAGAAAATCTTGCGCGAAATGCCCGAGCACGATATCGATGTTGTTATCCCCATTCCTGATACCAGTCGAAGCACAGCGCTGGAAGTGGCGTACCATCTGAATGTAAAGTACCGCGAAGGTTTTATCAAAAATCGCTATATTGGCAGAACATTCATTATGCCGGGTCAGCAAGAACGAAAAAAATCTGTGCGCCAAAAACTAAATCCTATCGAACTGGAATTCGCCGGAAAAAATGTTTTGCTGGTTGATGATTCAATTGTGCGTGGTACAACGTCTAAACAAATCGTACAAATGGCACGTGAAGCCGGCGCGAAAAAAGTCTACATGGCATCCGCTGCACCACCTGTGCGTTACCCCAATGTTTATGGTATCGACATGGCATCACACGAAGAGTTTGTCGCGCATAATAGAAGCATTGATGAAATTGCAGAAATCATCGGCGCGGATTGGTTAATCTACCAGGATCTTAAAGATTTAATTAAAGCCGTGCGTAAAGGTAACGAAACCATTAACAGTTTTGACAATTCTTGTTTTGATGGTATTTATGTCACGCAAGATATTGATGATGTTTACTTCAAACGTTTGTCAGATAAACGCAATGATATCGCGAAACAGGAAAATGCAAAGGTTGAAGCAGGTCAGTTGTAAATAATTCTGAAAAATTATTTATTTTTCTTATTCTTTGAGAGCTTTGCACGATGTAGATTTTTCGTCATAGCAAGGCAAAAATGACCAAAAAAAAGCAGCTTACACGAAGTAAGTGAGTACTTTTTGGGCATTTTTAACGCCGCTATGGCGGAAAAGATGCTTCGTGCAAAGCTCTCTGTTTATGATTCCTTGCCTATGGCTTCGCCAGCAATCAATTTGTAGTAATGCATTACTTTTGAAAGCAGTGCCTCACTGATACATCCGGCTTCAAATTCATTGAGTATATTTTTTTCACTAAGCCGTTATTTTATCCCCACTATTGAGAATTCTGCTTACCATTCTGTGAATTTTATCGCATGATTCTAATCCAGTTTTAGTTTTTAAGAAACTTTTCTTATGACTATTGATTCTGCTTTCAACTGTGTGATACTTTGCATGCATTAAGATAGGTAATCAAAGTGAATTCAATAAATATTAGTGTCGCAAAACAGGAACTGAAATTACTGGATGAAGATGGTCTTCTGCTTCATCAGTATCCAGTTTCGACCTCTAAATACGGCACAGGCAGCGAAAATGGTAGCGAGAAAACGCCGTTAGGTCTGCATCGAATCAAAGAAAAATTAGGCGGCGCGATGCCGGTTAACGAGGTTTACATCGGGCGCGTGCCACACGGTAATCTGGAAGAATGTTTGGAGCAGGGCGTTGAGTTGCCCGATGATGTCATCATGAGTCGTATCATGTGGTTAGAAGGTATGGAGCCGGGACGAAATCACGGTGGTTATGTGGATACTTATCAGCGTTATATTTATATTCATGGTACTAATCACGAAGAAAATATTGGCACGCCTGCATCAATCGGTTGCATCCGAATGTGCAATAAAGATGTTGTCGATTTATTTCGACAAGTTGAGATTGGTAGTGAAGTGCTCATTGAAGAATAGTTCATGAAAAATAGTTCATGAAGAATAGTTTATGATGAGTCATATCAAAAAGAATAGTTAAAGGTTATACGATGAAAGATAAAGACGATAAAACAGATAGTGCCATATTTGGATTTGACACGCGCGCCGTGCGTGGTGGGCAGGTGCGCACGAATGAAAATGAACACAGTGAACCTATATTTCCGACGTCCAGTTACGTGTTTGCATCTGCGGCGGAAGCGGCGGCAAGATTTTCTGGTGAAGAGCCGGGCAACATTTATTCACGTTTTACAAACCCAACAGTAAGGACGTTTGAAAAACGTTTGGCATCACTTGAAATGGCTGAGTGTTGCGTGGCGACGGCATCGGGCATGTCTGCCATTACTGCAACCATTTTAGGCTTGCTAAAAACCGGCGATCACATCGTTTCATCGCGTAGTATTTTTGGCACTACCACGGTTTTATTGACCAACATAATTGCGAAATTGGGTATCGATACAACATTTGTCGAGCTGTCAGATTTGTCTGCCTGGGAAAAAGCAATAAAACCAGAAACAAAATTGCTGTTTTTAGAAACACCGTCAAACCCATTAACAGAATTAGTTGATATTGCTGCACTGGCAGAAATTGCGCATAAACATGGCTGCTTGTTAGCGGTCGATAATGTTTTGTGTACACCGGCATTGCAACAACCTATTTTATTGGGCGCGGACATTGTGATTCATTCAGCGACTAAATATATTGATGGTCAGGGACGTTGCATGGGCGGCGCAGTGTGCGGAACGAATGACATTGTTGGCGATGGCGTGTTTGGTTTTTTACGCAGTGCGGGTCCAACTATGAGTACCTTTAATGCCTGGATATTTTTAAAAGGTCTGGAAACATTAAAGTTACGTATGCAGGCGCATTCGTCTGCTGCACTGGAACTTGCGCAATGGTTAGAGCAATTGCCCGAAGTGAAACGTGTGTTTTATCCCGGACTGGAAAGTCATCCACAACATGCACTGGCTAAAACGCAGCAGTCAGATTTTGGCGGTTTATTATCGTTTGAATTAAATGGCGGTAAAGAGGAGGGCTGGCGTTTAATTGATGCAACACAATTGCTTTCGATTACCGCAAATCTTGGTGACACAAAAACAACTGTCACGCATCCAGCGACCACAACACACGGACGCTTAACACCGGAGCAACGTAGTGAAGCAGGTATCTCCGATGGTTTGATTCGTATTGCGGTTGGACTGGAAGATATTGAAGATATTAAGACTGATTTGTTGCGTGGTATGCGCTAGAAAAATACTTTCCACAGATGAACGCAGTAAATATTTTTTAGTGGCTTAGTGTTACGACTGATACCAATGGTGCTGCAAAGCTTTTAGCACTTTATTGCTGTACACCTTGGATCCTCGGCTGCCGTTATATCGAGCAAGCGCTTTATGCAAGTCGTTTTTTTCCATCGTCATGTAATATTTTAAAATTGTACAACCCATACGAAGGTTGGTTTTCATATCAATTAAATTATCATTAGGTCGACCAATTTCATTTAACCAGAAAGGCATAATCTGCATAATTCCCTGAGCGCCGGATTTTGAAATAGCGTAAGTGTCAAAATGACTTTCGACTTCGATTAACGCAAGCACAAGCTCAGGTTGTAGCTCTACTCTGTTGGCTTCAAGGTGAACTTGCTTGAGCATGGCTAATCGCGTTTTTTCATCTTTAACAAAACGCTTTAGACGGTTAGACATATCGAACAACCAGACTTCAGCATGAAAACGATCATCAAAACTTTCTGACGAATTAATAGCATCGGTTAGTAACTGGCGAAGTTGCGGGTCAACCTGATTTTTCGCATGTACCTGCGTGATACTCAAAATGTTGATAATCAGTAGAAGTATTAAAGTGTTTAAACGTGTGAGCATGGTTTGAATATATGCGTAATTGTCTTTTTTTCCGCAAATGAACGCGAATTAACGCAAATTTAATTTATCTTAATTAAAAGAATAATTGTGATTTTTTATTTGCGTGCATTCGCGTTCATTTGCGGAAGATTTTTAAAGTTAGTTCGTTAAAAAATCAACGATCTCGGTCACCGCAATATCCTGGCTTTCCTCAGCGTCACGCTTTTTATATTCCACTTTATTTTCTTTTAATCCACGGTCACCAATTACGATACGATGTGGAATGCCGATTAAATCTAAGTCTGCCAGCATACCGCCTAAACGAGCTTTTTCATCATAGAGTAAAACGTCTAAACCGTTAGTGGTTAGTTCATCATAAATTTTGATAGCGGCTTCGCGTACGTCGTCAGATTTTTGCATGTTGATCGGTGCAATTGCGACATCAAATGGCGCCAGACTTGCTGGCCAGATAATGCCGTTTTCATCATGATTCTGTTCGATAGCTGCAGCAACAATACGGGTGACGCCAATACCGTAACAGCCCATAGTCATAACAGTGGCTTTGCCATTTTCATTCAGCACTGTCGCGTTCATTGCTTCGGAATATTTTTCTCCGAGTTGGAAAATATGGCCAACTTCAATACCGCGCACAATAGATAACGTGCCTTTACCATCAGGGCTGGCATCGCCTTCAACAATATTTCTTAAATCAGCAGCAGCTGGAATAGCGCAGTCGCGCTCCCAATTAACGCCGGTTAAGTGTTTGCCATCTTCATTTGCACCACAAACAAAATCGGCACATTGTAATGCTGCGTAATCTGCAATGATTTTTATGTTGAGATTGACTGGGCCGAGTGAACCGGCCGAGCAAGCAGCAACTTTTTTGATTTGTTCATCACTGGCGAAACAAAGCGGTGATGCAATCTCATCAAGATGCTCGGCTTTTATTTCATTGAGCTCGTGGTCGCCGCGTAAAACTAATGCAGCAATAGAATCTTCCTCGTTACCAACAACAAGAAGTGTTTTTAAGCATTGCTCTGCGGGCACCGATAAAAACTGACTGATATCTTCAATGCTGTGTTGGTTTGGTGTATCAACCGTTATCATTTCTGCCGTGGCGACTGGACGTGGTGTTGTCGCTGGCAATGTTTCAGCGCGTTCTACATTGGCAGCGTAATCACCTTCGCTGGAAAAAGCGATAGCATCTTCACCCGAATCCGCCAGTACATGAAATTCGTGCGAACTGTTACCGCCAATCGATCCACTGTCTGCCATCACTGCACGAAATTCCAGACCTAAACGTGTGAAAATTTTGCTGTATGTTTGATACATTAAATCGTAAGTAGCTTGCAGACTTTCCTGATTGCTGTGAAATGAATATGCATCTTTCATAATAAATTCGCGTGCGCGCATCACGCCAAAACGTGGTCGAACTTCATCACGAAATTTTGTTTGTATTTGGTAGTACGTCACCGGCAATTGTTTATAACTGGAAAGCTCTTTACGTGCCATGTCAGTGATAATTTCTTCGTGTGTCGGACCGAAGCAAAATTCTCGGTCGTGGCGATCTTTCATGCGCAATAATTCAGGGCCATATTGTTCCCAACGACCAGACTCCTGCCATAATTCACTAGGCTGTACGGCGGGCATTAAAACTTCCAGTGCGCCGCAATTATTCATTTCTTCGCGCACAATGTTTTCGACTTTGCGCATAACCTTCAAACCTAATGGCAACCAGGTGTATAAACCTGATGCCAGTTTTCGGATGAGACCGGCGCGCAGCATAAGTTGGTGGCTGCTAATTTCCGCGTCGGAAGGGGTTTCTTTTAAAGTGGTTAATTGAAATTTAGATAAATACATATTTTGGAATACTCGGTAGAATGTGCGCATTTTACCAACTAATTAACAATATGCGACCGGAATATACGACTGGGATATACGATTGAGATATGCGGCTAGAATTTAAACAATATTGGCTTTTGTTTTTGTTGTGCTTTTTTTATGCGACGAATAATGCGTATGCGGTGCTTGCCAATGATACGACTGTGCAGGAGCCTATCAGGCAGGCAATTAAGCAAGCAGAAAATTTACAGCTATCGCAACATGAAACATGGTTAGCTTTATTGCATTATAAACGTGAAACGGTGACACGGCGTTTTATTAGTCAGGCAGATGATGAACGTTTTTTTCTGGATAAAAATGGCAAAACAGACTCTCATGCTGAGTTGTTAGCAAATATAAATGCTTTTTTACAGCCACCAAAAAAAGCGCATGCACAATGCCTTTTTCCGGCTCGGTGGTGGTGGTTAAAACAACAACTGGCATTGCCCAATGATTATGATGTGATGTGTCCGCGGCTGGATGCTTTTATGGAAAAGTTTTCGCACGATAAACTTTTCTTAGTTTTCCCTTCAATGTATTTAAACAATCCCGGTTCAAGTTTTGGCCATACATTTTTGCGTTTTGATGCGAAGGGTGAATCTGTTCTTTCATCACAAACTTTAAACTATGCGGCGAAGATTAATCAAGACGATAACCTTGTCAGTTATATTGGCAAAGGTGTATTTGGGGGCTATAAAGGTTTTTTCCGTAATCGACCTTATGCTGACACAGTCGAGGAATATAACAATATTGAACATCGCGACATCTGGGAATATCAACTGGATTTTACACCGGATGAAATAAAACAATTAGTGCGACATGTTTGGGAAATGAAAGGCATTGATTTCGATTATTACTTTCTTAGAGAAAACTGTGCTTACCGTTTATTGGCTATGGTTGATGTCATGCGACCTGGAATGAAGTTGACCGGTGAAAATGATTTCCCCGTTTATGCAATCCCTGTTGATACTGTACGAGCACTTGATGAAAAAAATCTAATACAGTCACGTCATCTTCGTCCGTCATTAGCCACAGAAATTGATGGTTATTTTAATTCTGAAAATAACGAAAATTCAACACTGGTTTTAGCGCTAATCTCAGACAAAGTGCCTGCTGATAAAAAAATCATAAACGATCACTTGCAAGTTTTAGACTCAGATGCTGAAAAACAGCAAGTGCTTAAAAAAAGTTATGATATTTTGCGATTTAATGGTCAACAAGAATCACTTAAAGCAGAAAAAATATTACAGCTAATAAATGAATTCCCTTTGCCTTTAAATGTAAGTAAGGACTCTCAAAAAATATCACCAGAAAAGGGGCATGATTCAATACGAGTTGCCGCTGGTTACGGCGAGCAAAATAGCCGTCAATACATTGGCTTAAGATTTCGCCCGGCATTTCATGATTTATTGGATGCACCACAAGGTTATGTCAATGGCGCAGCAATTAATGTTTTAGATACGCGGCTTAAATGGTTTACAGGTAACGATTCTAGTAGCGATTTTAGTAGCGATGCTGGTAATGAATTAAGGCTAGAAAGTTTAAGAATTTTTAATATGACTTCGCTCAATCCAATGCGCCGCTGGCATAAACCGTTATCGTGGTTGCTCGATTTTAGATTTGATCGTGCTCAGTTAAGCGACACAAAATCCGCGAAAAATTTCACCAGTCGTGGCGGTGTAGGTTTTAGCTTTCGTTATTATTCACTAACGCCTTTTGCATTAGTAGTGGGGGAGTGGCAACTAGCTTCAAGTTATGACAAAGGTTACAGTTTATTATTGGGTCTACAGGTTGGGCTGCAATATAACTTTAAGTCTAGCAAGTTGATGATGAGTTATGAAAGTGACGCGGCTGTTTCTGGTTTTGATTTAAACAGGTCAATCAGTTTGTTGCAGTGGCAATATAATTTGCAGGTTAACCATGCTGTACGAATAAATTATAAACGAACAGAATATGATTTTTATAATGATGAAGATTGGTCGTTGAATTATAACTATTACTTTTAGAAAAATATTTTTTGTTCATAACTGTGTGCAGATATAGGCGTGAAACTCGGCTTAGTAGATATGTCTGTGTCGCGTTTATATGGCAAAGATGAATGTTTCTTTACCAGACCCAATGAAAGAATGGGTTGATGATGAAGTATTGCCTCGTTTTGAGGGTCGAATTTTACCAATCGACATTGATGTTACTTTGCAATGCGCCAAACTACATGTGCCAGACTCACAGCCAGAACGTAATGCACTAATTGCTGCTACTGCACTGGTGCATAAATTAACGGTCGTAACCAGAAACGTAAACGATTTTTTACCCACGGGTGTTCAGCTATTGAATCCCTGAGTGAAAAGTGAATAGGTAAACTCTTTGTTGAAAAATTAAAAGTTATTATTTTACGTAAGGAGTGGTTAAAAATTGTACCTCAACGGCTCAATCCACCACATAACCGGCATTAGTGGGGGATTCCTAAAAGTGAGTGATTTCGTATAAAGCTCTGTGGCATTGCCTCTTAAATTTGACCCGAAACCACACTATTTACTGCTAAAAGTATTACTATGTAGTACCTTGGAAGCAGATGACTACTACTTCTAAGGTGCAACAATGGAAAAAGTAACCAGCGTAAAACTCGGCAAACATTTTGATGCTTTGATCGCTCAGTTAACAAATAGTGGTCGCTTTCGCTCAGCAAGCGAAGCTATGCGTGCAGGATTGCGATTGCTCGAAGAAGATGAAGCGGAATATCAAACCAAGCTAGAAACTTTACGACAAGCTCTCATCGAAGGTGAAGAAAGCGGTGAAAGTAATCTCAGTTACGATGAAATAATTGCCGAAGCAAAAGCCGAATTACATGCAAGGTAAATTCACCACCTCGGCACGAGCAACGCAAGACATAAAAGACATTTACCAGAGCACTGTACTAAAGCAAGGTAAGCAACAAGCACAAATCTACACTGATGGTTTGAAATCCACATTGCAGCTACTCGCAGATATGCCAGACATGGGTAGAAAATGTAGTGAAATAAGAAAAGGATACCAACGCCATGAATACGCACGTCATATTATCTTTTACAAAAAACGCGACCACGATATTTTGTCGTGCGCATTCTTTACGATGCCATGGACGCAATACGCCATTTATAGGGTTGAAACACTAAAAATGATTAATGTCAGTTCATTGAAAGCCGACAGCAAACGCTTTCAGTTAAATTGAGCAGAACACCACATAAGCAACCTTGGTGGGAAATGTCAAAAGTGAGTATATTCGTACAAAGGGCAATTCTGGGGACACGATACTTAAATTATTAGCATAAAACTCCAATTAAGTATTGTGTCCCGAATGGCACTAAGTTAGGGCCGTTCAGCACGACATATCAACCGCTTAGGCTCACTACCGCTCGTGCTCTCAGTGGTTAGCAACACGCAAACATGGCTTAACTTAGTGCCATTCTATTGTGTCTCCAGAGCTCCCCCTGCTGTTGGGGTATGCTTGCCGGGCGTAGCGTATTGCCGCGATTACATCTGGAAGTGCATCAGCGTAACTGGTCGACCGGTTTTGTTTGCCGGCACGGATTGCTGTTTCGTTATCCACACCTCTGGAATATTCACCCGAACGTAGATCGACCGCGATTGATGGAGTTAAATACGAAGGCTAGGTAAAAAGGTGACGGGATTAAATTTAACCACTCGTGAATGTCACCTATTGCGATGATATTGGTAGCAAGAAAAATCTGCTTAAGGTCTTCTATGTTTTGCTAGATGGCTAAGGATTAATGTCCATGCAATTTTTCTTGCAACCAAACTTTAATCAATGATTGATACGGGACATCACGTGCATGTGCAGCGGATTTTATAGAATCCAAAAGATGCTGTGGAAGGCGAAGCGAGATTGTTTTAGTTGTTGGTTTCAGGTTAGGCATAACCACCTTGCTCGCTTTGTTCCAGTCGAGGTAGTCTGAAGAATCATTCTGTTCCCAGAAAAGTTGCTCTTCTTTTTCATTGGCAAACTGGGGTATCGATTTAAGTTGTTTTTTCATAGATTGCTCGCTCTTTTTTGTGCATATCCCTTGCTGAAATTATGCGTATTTTTTCTCCAGCCTGACGCAGGGTAAATGTGATATGCAATTGCCTTTTCTCATCAGACTTTCCTAAAGCATGAAATCGAGGTTCCTTTTTACTATGTTTGGAATCTTCCAATACCAATAATGGTTCATTGAAAAAGACCTGTTCTGCTTCAGCCATAGTAACCTTGTGTTTCTCATTCTTTCGGGCGTTTCCTTCGTCCCAGTCAAACCCTGTAATTTCCGTTAAATTAGTCATTTATGTATATTATAGTAATATACAAATAAAATGCAATATCTAGATTAGAAGGTGTGAGAAAATAAAAATAAAGGGGATAATAAAGGTGCCGGAGGGTAATGCCGCTTACTTAAGCTAAATCATGTCCAATTTTGAACAATTTCTTGCCTCAAAATAGATCGTGGTTTGACCATCATTGAATAGGCTTTAGGCCTTCTTTTTATTACTCGAGGTTCGATTCTGCGTGTTCGGTTTCCAACGCGTAGCTGTCCAACCAAAAACAATAGTTCCTTTATTAATTCATCATTAGTATCACCATTCGTTTGTTGGTGATAGGTTAACCATAGTTGC